>Ga0302325_10009995_pt1 | contig 20633 bp, 14 predicted proteins | sample Palsa_T0_2_FD_201948 | JGI IMG/M metagenome (GOLD analysis project Ga0302325, IMG submission 201948) | Peat permafrost microbial communities from Stordalen Mire near Abisko, Sweden - Palsa_T0_2 | ecosystem: Environmental > Terrestrial > Soil > Palsa > Peat permafrost | place: Sweden: Abisko...
CGGCCGGAAGGATGTGACTCCATGTAACCGCCCTCGGAAAACAGGCGTCACGCTGAGCGGCAGCGCCGCCACACGGCGGAAAACCGCGACTGTAATACAGGGCAGCATTTGTCCTGGTGCTATTCGAACACAAGATGATCAAGTGAAACTCGTTGAGAAAACGTCATTGCCCCCAACCTGTGCGGAACTCACGTGGGCAGCGCCACGGTGATCTGCTTCCGGCCCCACCCCTGGTACCACACAGGGCGAGGCCGAAGCCGCCGCCCGCTTCGCGAAACAGTACGGTTGGCGCTCCATCGTGTTGGTGGCGACGCCGGATCAGACCTGGCGTGCGGAGCTGAGGTTCCGGCCCTGCTACAGCGGCAAGGCCTACGCTGTCACGACCCCATTGCCTGCACTCAAGTGGCCATTGATGATCGCCTACCAATGGGCGGCGACGGTCAAGGCCGAGCTCGTTAACCGTAGTTGCTGATCGAGCGCCAAGGACAGATCCGCGCAATGCACCGGGGCACCGGCAGTGGCGCCGACGTGCGGGCCGGTGGTCCCGTCCGGGTTCACGGCCCCGGGCGGCGGGTATCGCGGCGGTCAGCTCGGCTGCCCGGGCGCCGAGCGCCGCGATCCGGTCATTGAGGAAGGCGATCTGGACCAGCAACAGCCCAGCGAGCTCGCCGTGGTGGTCATCGAACATGCCGTCCAGGGCCTCTGCCAGATCGTCGTGCTTGGCCCTCATCCGGCCGCGGGCCGCCAGCCGACGCGGGGGGTCGCGCTGGCCGACGATCATCGCCTTGATCATGTCCTACGCCGGGACGGTGGTCAGCGCGGCCCCCAGCAGCTTTTCCAGCCGCTGCCAGCAACGGGTCCGCTCGTGGACCAGCCGGGTTCCGGCCCGGGTGCAGTCGCGCAGGTCCCGGATCGCCTTGGGCGGCACGAACGAGGCGCGCAGTAGGACGTGGCTATATCCCCATCTTCGGGGCCGAGGAGGTCAGGCGTAGGGATGAGATCGGCTTGCGACCCGGAGACGGATCTGCCGGTCGCCACGCGCTGCTACCGCGACGAGTCCAAGATACGAATAACTATTCAATTTCGTTTTCGATTATCGATCTTCCGGGAGCTTACCGGGATCGCGGCCGACTAGTGGTGAGTGATGTTCGTCACGATGAGTAACGACAGGGGGCCTAAGTGGCAGAAATCTTGCCCATATCCCACTATGAGAGAACATCTGGGTAAAAAATATGTAACGGCGAGGCGCGGAGCACGCCAGTGGCCCCTTGGCAGGCTGATGCCCGCCCGCATCAGGCCCAACCGCCGTCGTGGGTGCCCCAGGTGCAAGGTCCGCACCGGTCAGGACCTATTTTTGCTGGTCGAGACGGTCTGCAGGGCGAACAATGCGTCAGGATTGGGCGGCTCGCGGTAGGACAACTCGGCCCCTGGCCTCGCCTAAGCCCCTGCGTCACGTTTCGCGTGTTTTCCGGCGCCCTTCGGCTGCTGCTCGGTAGCCATTTGGTTGTGTGTTCGCTTTAGCCCACTTTCGAGGCTGTCAGACGACTCGCCAAAGGACTCTATCAAGTCGGACTTTCGGCACATACCGTCCACAATGTGATCGCCGATATGGACATCCGGTGATATTCCGGGTGCGGATTGGGTTGACACCGAGTCCTGGAGGGCTATGCGACAGCCTCTTTCCCATCTCTTGAGGATCCTGCTTATCGAAGGAGCCAGCAGCTTTGTCACAATAAGTCACAATCTATCCATGTAAACCCGGGCAGTTGACCAAGCGTCCTTACATATGGGACAACTCAGGGTTAAATGCAGTTGAACTCGGGCGAAAAGGACCGGGTGGGAGCGTGGGAGCACGGAGCGTGTTTTGTGCTGCCCATGGGGGGTCGGTGCGCATGCTTGGTGTAACCGCTATACGTGACCGTTTTGATCGACCAACGTCTAGGCGCGTCCCGCCTTGGACCAAGGACTACCTGCGTAAAGCAGCCGGAATTGATATTTCCTGCGCCGTGGTGGGCGTGTTTGTGGCGGCCCAGCTTCGCTTCGGTGACGAAGTCACACGGACTTATGTAGTACTGAGTCTCCTGCTGCCTATGCTCTGGATCGCTGCTCTCTGGCTAGCCGGCGGGTATGACGTCCGCTTCATCGGCACTGGTTCGGATGAGTTCCGCAAGGTGCTGAACGCCGGGGTAAGCCTGACCGCGACGGTTGCAATCTTCTCCTACGCCGTCAACGACGAGTTGTCTCGCGGCTACGTGGTCATCGCCCTGCCCAGCGTCACCGTCTTCGACCTAATTGCCAGGTACACGATCCGCAAACAACTGCACCGGCGGCGAGCAGCCGGTCAGTGCCTGCACAATGTGGTAGCGGTGGGACATGAGTTGTCCGTGGCCAATCTGGTCACCGAACTCCGGCGTGACAAGTACCACGGACTGAGGGTAGTTGGCGCTTGCGTGGTACGGCCGGGAGAGTGCGACGAGGTGGTCGGCGTGCCCGTCTTCGGAGGCCTCGACGATGTCACGGCCGCGGTCAAGGCTTTCGGCGCGGATACCGTCGCGGTTCTCGCCTGCCCGGAGATGGACGGTGTCATACTTCGTGGCTTGGCCTGGGAGCTCGAGAAGACAGGGACCGACCTGTGCGTGTCACCCGCTCTGCTGGACGTCGCAGGTCCGCGGACGACGATCAGGTCGACGGCTGGGCTCACCCTGCTGCACGTGGATCATCCGCAGCTGACCGGCGTCCGCCTGGTCAGCAAGGGAGTGTTCGACCGGTGCATAGCCGCTGTGGCGCTGATTCTGCTCGCCCCGCTCATGGCGATCCTGGCTGCAGCCATCCGGCTCGCCGACGGTGGTCCGGCGTTGTTCACTCAGCTCAGGGTGGGCAAGGGCGGCCACGGTTTCAAGATTTATAAATTCCGTACCATGGTTGTAGACGCTGAGCAACGTAAGGTGCAATTGCTCGGAAGCAGCGATACAGATGGAGTCCTGTTCAAGCTCCGCAAGGACCCCCGCGTAACGTCGGTCGGGATGCATCTGAGACGGTGGTCGGCTGATGAGCTGCCGCAGCTCTTCAATGTGCTCCTTGGCGACATGTCGCTAGTAGGGCCGCGCCCTGCTCTTCCTGACGAGGCAGAAAAATATGCCGACCATGTTCGCCGTCGGCTCGTGGTCAAGCCAGGCTTGACCGGGCTCTGGCAGGTTAACGGCCGAGCGGATCTGTCCTGGGAGGAATCGGTCAGGCTCGACTTGCGGTACGTCGAGAACTGGTCGTTCGCCTTGGACCTGCAGATTCTGTGGAAAACGATCTCGGTACTCGTGAGGGGGTTGGGAGCGTACTAGCTAGCTTTAGCCCAACGGACCAACGACCACCGCCGCAGTAGAGGCGTCGCACGGGCGTCCCCTTAAAATCTGATCGCTGCGCGGATGGCCGCGACCCGCCAGTCTCACCGCCGACGACGGGCAGTTGCTACCAGCCGCCCCGAGCAGCGTGGCCGTGCCGCGCGCCCCACGCATAGCAGGGAAATCATGTCTGGTCTCCGATATCGTTAGCGGGTGCTAAAAACGCGTATATCCAAGCCAGGAGATTCCCTCCGTATCGTGGCGACAGGCGGTGCAGCCACGCTGCTGGTGTCGTGGGGCCTGGGCAAGCTAGTCCAATGCGATGCGGTGACGCGGCCATCACGCCGGCTTTATGAGTATTGCCGCGATCACCGTTCCGCGACCGTGTCGCGGCGGCTAGACCAGGTCGTAACGACAATCGGCGACTACTGCGTAATCGGGCCGTTCTCGGCGCTGGTCGGAGGGATGCTCGCCTACGAACGCCGGAGATGGACTCCACTGCCGCTGCTGGCCAGCGGCGTCGTCTCCGAGGTCTATTTGCAGAAGGCGCTCAAGCGACTGGTCAACGGAACGCTGCCACCCATCGAATCCTCCATAGGATCGCCAGGCGACTTCCCGTCAGGCGGCGCGGCCCGCACCGTCATCACCTTCGGGTTGCTGGCGCACATGTTGACACAACACTGGGGTAGCCCCGCTGAGCGACGGGTGATCTGGTCGATAGTCACAGTGCTGGTGATCACCCAGGGCGGTTCCCGGCTCTATCTGGGACGGCACTGGCCAGAGGACGTCCTTGGCGGCTGGGTCTTCGGATGGCTCGTTCTGCGCACCCTGACCAGGGTGGATGAACTCATCTCGGCCGGAGCCGAACCCCGCGGCGATAGATAGGGTCGGCACCATGCGATGCCATGGGGCGTGTCCCCTGGATCTTGCGGCTCGATCGGTAGGTCAAGGTCGTTGACGAGCTGGGCGATCCTGGTATGCCGACATTCTGACGGGGTGGTGCCCGTGGAGACCAGGTGCAGTGCCGGTCGTCGACGCCGGTGGCGGCCAGGCTACGGATCTGCGCGCTGGAGGCGGCGGCCGGCCGGGCCTCGAGCGGGCCAACGGTGGATCGTGCGACCGCCTTTGGCAGTAGTGCACTAGGCCGCCAGCGGGGAGGTGCGGCAGGCCGCGCCAAACCTGGCTTCTCCAATGCGGCGGTCACGGCCGCTTTACCGGATGGGCATGGCCGCCGGGCACGGTATGCCCGCTGGCAGGTGACCGCCTGCCCGTCAAGGTCGATGGCGAACCGGTCCTTGGGAAAATGGTCGCGCTTCGGGCGCTGTCCCCGATCGCCGGGGAGCAGGTCAGCGAACAGGCCCTCAGCGGCCTCGACGTCCCAGATAGGCGTGTGCTAAACCATACAGCCGCCCACCTTTGGGACCAGTCACGAATTCGTGCCATCGCCAAGATTGCGGCCGAAGTTGACACGGGGTCATGGACACTTCACGCTTGCGTAAGAGCTTATATTGTCCAGGTATGCGTCCGCTTCTGCAGTTATCGTCGTCGCGAGAGCGACCTCGTCGCGCTCGTCATCGCGACCAGAGACAGTCAGTTCTTCCATGCCCTTCTTGTACGCGGTCGCGCTCACCCCAGGTGGGGGGTATGAGGCTGCCGCGGCCGCGTTGGAAGCAAGCTGCCGCCCCTCCACCGCAAGCTTGGTCGCGCTCGCCGCTCCCGGAGCCGAGTCCGCCTGCAAGGCTGCCAGGTCCTTGGTAACCGCCTGCCACCTTTGGTAGCCCGTACCGTGACACCAGTCAGCGATTGGCTCGGGGCTGGGGACCGACTCGACTGCAGACACGCGGGATGCCTGGCTGGTCGGGCTAACGCTCGCCGCACTGGTTGGGCTAACGACCGCCGCCGCGCTGGTAGGGCTAACGGCGGCCGCCGCACTGGTCGGGCTAACGGCCGCCGCACTGGCGGTCCGCGCCGGGCCAGGATGGGATGCACTATCACACGCGGTCAGCGCGAGCGCGAGCGCGAGCGCTCCGGCTGTCAGGATGAGTCTCACGGCTTCCTCCATGGTCGTTTTGACATTGAACCGGTCCTCCGGCACGAGCGAGGGTTGCCAAGAAAGACCGGGAGTTCTACTTCTTCTGGAGTTAATGACCCAGGTCGGGCCATGCTGACGGACACAAGCCAAGGGTTCGGCTGTAGTTTTAGCGTCACTCCCGCTAGCACGTAGGTAAGGCCGGTTATTCGCGGATTGTGGCTCGCGAGCAGCAATGCGACGGCAAACACCACATGGTTGGTGGCCGACTTGATCATCCGCGGCAGCCCGCTGAGCGCTGCGTGATCCATATCAGCATTGGCGCCTCGCGACTGGGCTGAATCTCGTCCGCGGTCCAGCCACGTCCAGCAACGTGGACGCTACGCACAGGTGGGTGCCGGTGTCGGATTTCTTTAGCCGCCAGACCAGGTCACGCAACGGCGGGTCGCTCATCTCTGGGCAAGCGAGCGCTGCCACAGTATCGGACCGATAATGCTCTGCAATCATCACCACGTGTCATCGAGCCTATGCACCAGCGAAATTTCCACAATATTGTTTGCGGATTCGTCGTTAGGCAAAGAATAACCGGCCACAACACCCCCACCCAGTCAAGATCATGGCGCTATGGCAGCACCCGTCCGGCGCGACCTGGCCGAGATCACGTTCCGTTACGGCCGTGGCCTTGATCTTAATGACAAGTTGTCTATAGATGACGCTCAGACAAAGCCTGAGGTTTACAGTTTCATGATAATTTGATCTGATATTTCGTAAGCATGATGGATCAAGGTTACAGCTCGTGGTTTTCGGCATACCCTTCAAGAACCTTCGTTTGTAGTGATATTGCGTAATGGAGTTTCGTTCTGGTGTGCCTACCGGTCGCTCGACCTGCCGAGGCCCCGCTCCCTAGCTCGCCCGGAAGCCCGGCGCCCTCCTCCCAGTTTTCACAAGTTCCTAGCTAGATACCGCGACCGCGGCGATTAGCCGCGCGCACGATTGAGGTGGCGGGAATCACGCCGGCGGCCACCGCGAGAGCAAGGTAGGCACGACGCTCGGCAGGGTTGCCGCGCAGTGCCTGCCAGCTGAACCGGCATGCTTCGCGGCGGCGGGCCAGCGCAGCTTCAGCGAAGGCGATCTGACCGTCGATCCTGGCCCGTCCGGCCGTATCTGCTCTCAACGCGGGATACTTGGCGAGAATGTACCGCAACGCGTCAGAAATGGTCTGCCAGCGCTCGGCGAAGAACGATTGCTCGTGCCAAAGCACATCCACGAGCGGCTGCTGGACCGCGAGCACGGGCGCCCGCCGGGCGGCCCGAAGCAGGAGATCATAATCTTCTCCGTAGGAGCCAGGGATTTCCTCGTCGACCAAGCCGATATCGTCCAGCGCTGACCGCCGGATTACGAACGTCGACGGGTGCAGCGCCGTCACCCGGTCACTCAACAGCTGGTCGAACCCGGTCTGGGCCGGCGGCATCCGCACGACAGCATGGTCTGAATAGCGGATCCGAACGCCACATGCGACGAAGTCAGCGGCTGACCTGTTCAGCAACTCCACTTGCCGAGTGAGCTTGTCCGGTTGCCATGTATCGTCGTCGTCGCAAAAAGCGATCACGGTGCCGGCGGCAACGGTGATACCGGCGTTCCGGGCTCCGGCCAAACCGGGTTTGCGGGTGTTACTCAGCATTCGCAACTGCCGGCCAGGCAGTATCTCGGTGGGCAGCGGCTCCGGCTGGCTCTGGTCGAAGACCACCAGACACTCCAGCTCACCGGGGTAAGACTGGCCAAGGATACTGGTCACAGCGCGTAGCAGCAGTTCTGGCCGATGCCGGGTGGCGACCACGACGCTTACCGCAGGCCAGCCGCCCGTACCTCGTTGCTCGTCAGCGTTCATCGGATCGACTCCGCGGCCGCTGGCCAGGGCAGCGGCCGACCAAGCAGATCGGCCAGCGCGCGGTTGTGCTCTATCAGGCTCTCCTGAAGGAGGAGGCGTGTCTCCGGTGCCATGCCGGCCGAGGGCAGGTAATTATGCCTGACGCGGCTCTGCAGCCGGCGGGGTGGCAGTCCGAGGAACTTCCACACCTCGTTGACATGCCGGTCAGGGTCGGCGTAGAACTCCTCGCTTACGGCGATATGGAATTGCTCGCGCGGGAATAGGCTGAACCATCTGGGCAGCATATCCAGGTAACGGCCCTGCGCCAGGTACGAGTGATTCTCGTGTTCTACGCTCAGGTAGCCGGGCTCGGCGACGATACGCTCGGCCTCGCCGCGTAGCCGGTCCTCTTCTGCCGCGAGCGCATCCTCGAAGCTCAGCGCCTCCCCACCATGGTGCGTCCGCTCCTTGAAATGGGAGTAAGCCCGCTCGACCGGATCACGCAGGACCGCGATGATGCGCACGTCCGGAAAGTCCCTGGCCAACCGCTCCGCCGCGAGCGGATGAAACAGGTAGTAGGGGCTTGCCTCGCCACAGATCGAGGGCCGGACGAGCGGCTGGACAGCCCGCCGACCGGCGATCTCAATCGGGAAGTGGGAACGGTACCAAGTCAGGCCGCGCGCGTACCGGGTGTCGTAATAGTGTGCGCCCTTAATGTGCTGACGACCCGGGAATAGCGGGGCGATGCCAGGGTGCTCCAGCACGTAGTTATACAACGATGTACTGCCGCCTCGCTTGGCGCCGACGATCACGAAGTCGGGGCCGCGGCGCAATCCTGTGGTCAGCTCGCCGTAGCTCCGGAGTAGGCGCTTGGCGGACTCCCGGACCGCACGGCTGGCCGGACCTCTCGCCTGACTGGTCAACAGTTCTCCTTTGTGTCAGCTGCTAGCATTCTGAAACCCCTGGCCGTTATGCCGGTTCGGTCAGCCGCCGTCGACTGGTGCCGGAAGCGGGATCGGTGGCTGGCTCGGGCCAGCAGGCGGTCTCGCAGAGCCCGGCCGCAGTGCCGCGACCAGCTCGGCGAGTTGCATCCGGTCACGCGCGAAGTAGAGTGTGAGCGCATAGCTGACCATGCCAGCCGATAGCGCTACGACCAGAGCAGGCAAAGTCTGGCCGAGGATGAGCCGGGCGGCGATGCCGGTGGTGCCGAAGCAGATCAGCGTCGTCCCCGCGGCCAGCCAGTAGCCAGATCCGAACGGCGCCAGCCCCATGACCCAGCGGATCTGGATCATGGCCGCGACGTTATCGATGGCGATGCTTGCTGACCAGGCGATGGCGGCACCGAGAATGCCGATGCGCGGTACGAGCAGCAGATTCAGGCCGACATTGGCGATCAGCGCAGCCCCCGCGTTGATCGCACTCCAGCTGCTCTTGCCGCCCATCAGCAGGACTACGGTGACGTTGCCGGTACCTAGGTTGATGAGCATCGCCAGGGACAGCACAGTCAGCGCGGACGCGCCAGCGGTATATCGCGAGCCGAAGATGCCCAGGATCACGGCAGGGAAAATGGCCAGCACTAGATATAGCGGGAAGGTGGCCAGTACCAGTGACCGGGTCGCGGTCTGGTACAGCTCTGCGGCTCGGCCGTGTTCCCGGCGGCCGAGCATGGCGCTGAGCTGGGGTCCGATGGCTAGCCTGTTACCCTCAAGCGCGAAGGTGCCGAGGATCGCCAGCTTGCTCACCGCGCTGTAGATGCCGGCCTGGTAGGTGCTGGCCAGCGCGGCGACGATCAGGACGTCGAGGAAGAGCACCGTGACCTGGAAGGTGGCCTGGAAGGCGCGCGGTCCGGTGAAGCTCCAGAATTCGGCGGCAAGCCGCCTGGTCCGGGCGCTCAGCAGGCCCAAAGCGCCACGGCGCCCGCTCTGCACATCGTCGCGGGCCTCGCCCGCGGTAAATGCGGGCGGCGAGACCGGATCAAAGACGACCGGAAACTCGATGGTGGCATCCAGATCGGGAAGGGCCGGGAACGCATCTACCTGCGCCCAGCTGGCGCCTGATGGCAGGGTCGGCTCGGGTACCAGGCCGCGCAACAGGCCGACCGCGCCGTCGGCGCGTCGCCACACGCTAGGCGGCGATTCCTTCCGCAGCACGCCGATGAAGATAACGCAGGCAGCCACCAGCCCTACGATGACCGGCAGCCCCCAGACGACGATGGCGACGTGTATGTCGAGGCCCGCCGCCAGGACCGCCGTAACTGCGATGAGCCGGACCGATGGCTTGCCTACCCCCTCGATCACCAGGTAAGGCCACATCCGGCCAAAGCCGCGGGCCCCGTCGACGATGACCGCCGACAGTGCGCCCAGCGGGACCAGCGGGGCGATAAAGCGGATGTCAGTCGCGCCGACCGCTACGGGCACTCCGTGTAGCAACAAGCGCGAGACTTGGGGTGCGACCAGCCATAGGGCTACTGAAGCCGCTGTGCCGATCAGCGCTACCGGGATGATCGCGATCACCACGACACGCCGTACGTCGCTCAGCCCGCCGATCGCGCGCGCACGAGAGATCCATCTGGTCAGGCCCGTGTCGGCGCCGAGCTCGAAGGTGTTCGACAAGATCGTGTAGAGCGCGATCAGCTCAAAAAATACTCCGGCGCCGTGCGGCTGCAGCCACCGGCTGGCCAGTACGACGAGCCCGAAGCTCATAGCCGCACCGAGCACCATGGCAACCAGGTTGACCAGCGAGCCGCGGGCGACCACGACCGACGCTGCGGACAGCCCGCCTGCTGGGCCGCTGCGCTCGCTGCTCGCGGCCAGGACCGCGGGCTGCAGAGGAGGTGGCCCGGGCGCGAGCTCCTTGGATGGCCGGTCGGGCGGGTCCGGCATGAAGCCCGGCACCAAATAGTCGGGCAAACCTGATGCCGCATCCCACCGGTCAGTCACGCGGTCCGGCCGACCGACCGGAATATCCAAGTCCGCTGTCCAGATATCACGCCGGTCAAGCGCCGCATCGCGCAGGACTGGCACGAGCGGCTTGGCCACCGGCCGCCAGCAGCGGCGATAGGCGAGCGCTGCGACCACCATGATCACCTGCAGCTCGACCGGCAGCCAGCCGTAGACGGTGATCTGGGCCAGCCCGATCAGCGGCACCGCATGCAGCCATAGCCCGGCCGTGCCGGCGGCTCGCCTTGTCTGCCAGAGCACCGCGAGGAAGAAGCCGAGGAAGAGCGCGGTCGCGACATAACCGTTCGAGTACAGGACCATCCACAGCTGGCCCTGGGTGCCAATCGGCGGGGTGCCGCCCTGGCCAGTGACTGCCTGCGGCTCGCCGTGACCGAACAGCGGCGAGGAGTTGGCACCCGCGAACGCTTGCTGGGCCACGCTGACCCGGGTGGTGTTGCTGTGGCCGTGCGAGCTGGACACATTGGCTATGACCAGGTGCCTGAGCGGCGTCGCCGCAATGATGACCGCCAGCCCGATCATCAGTACCAGCAGCGACACCAGCGTCGCCACCCGCCCGCGAGCCGCCAGCCTGATCGCCACGTATAGCACGCCGACGCCCAGGCTGATGAACATGCCGCGGTTCAGCGAGACGATCATCGGAACCACTGAGGCGATCAGGAAGACAGCGATCATCCGGCGGCGCAGCCTGGCCCGGGTGACCGACATGGCCGCCAAGGCTACAGGCGTGAGCACAGCGATGTTGCCGCCCCAGTTGTTGGTATACGGGAACGGCGCGGATGGGCGCGGCACAGGAAAACCGAAAAAGTTTTCCACGTTGGCCAAGACGGGCTGGACAAGTTCCTGCACGAACGGCTGGTTCTTCGCGCTCCGCGGCAGCAGGTACTCGATCAGCGCCGGGAAGGTGTGCGTGCCGCCCAGAATGCCGACGTAGCCGCCGACGACGACGATCATCCAGAAGATCGTGAGTATGCGCAGCACCCGCATGTCCAGCCGACGTGACCTGGGCAGGTTGTACACGTAAAGAAACAGCAGGCCGCCGCAAAAGTACAGCGTCAGCCGGTAGGTGAAGGTCGTGATCTTGGTGCCGCTCTCCAGCTGCAGACCAGACATCAGCACCCAGCTGGTGAACGCGAACCATAGCAAGATGGACGCGGGTGCCTTGGTCCGATGCCGCCAGATCAGCGCCACCAGCAGCGGAGCTGTGATGACCGTCCAGATGACGGCGCTCAGGCCGAGCACCCACCAAAGCGGGAACGCGACGAACAGGACGACCAGCGGCCAGGTATCGGGCAGCAGCGGTCGGCTTCTTCGCCCGTGCCGAGTTGCCCCAGGACCGGTGCCCGCGGATACTTCGCGAAGCTCGTCGCGCAGAAACGTCGTCACTGGCGCCACTTCAGCGGGTCACCTGGAACCGGCACCACGATCGTGTCGTCGGGGTCTGTCGACATCAGCGTGGCCGCCAACGGCGCCGCGGCCTCCGGCTCGTCCGCCAGGACCGGCGGGGATGGCTGCGCCCGCGCGATGACGGGCCGGTTGGCTGTGGTCTCGGGACGGCCAATATGGCGCAGCTCCCGGCCCAGCCGCCGACGGCTGATCAGGACGCCGCCGACGATAGGCACGCCCACCTGCTCTAGGCGATGGCGCAGCGCGTCGATATCCTTAGCCGCAGTTTTCCTCTCGCGGACCAGCACGATCACGCCGTCGATGTGCGCGGCCAGCGACAGGACGTCGGCCACGGTGGCGGGCGGCGCGTCCAGTAGGACGAAGTCATGATGCTCGCGCTGGTGGCCAAGCAGGTCTCGCATCCGGCTGGAGTCCAGGACCGACAGGGCAAAGGGTGTGGGCTGGCCGCTCGGCAGCACCGTGAGCCGCTCGGTGATCTCGGGCGGCAGCGGCGCCGCGGATGCCTCCTGCGGCCGCTGGATGACTGTCTCGGGATCGCCGCCGCTGATGAGCAACTCACTGAGCCCGGCACTGCCTGACACCCCGAAAATCCGCGGTAGGACCGAACCGCGCAAGTCCGACGCGACCAGCAGCACCCGGCGGTCGGACTCGGCCAGTGCCACGCCCAGCTCGGCGGCGACCTGGCCAGAGGACACGCTAGCGTCCGCCCCGACCAGCAGCGTGACACGCAGCTTGCGCCGGGACGAGACCGCGATCACGGCCGCCCGCATAGTCCTGGCCGCCTCGGCGGCGGCGCCGTCCGGCGCGGCGGCCATGGCGATGACCGGCGGCGACCCTGGCTTGGCGCCAGGCCGGGTCGGGCGGACCTCGGCTCGGCTGACTGAGGAGGGCAGCACGGCCAGCGTGACCGCGCCGAGGCGCTGCTCGAGCTGGCCGGAGTCGCGCATCCGGTCATCGAACAGGTCCCGGGCGAAGGCGACCACCAGACCGATCAGCAGCCCGAGAATGAGCCCGGCCGCGGCGAGCACAGACCGGCTCAACCCTGACGGCTTAGACGGTAGCAGGGCCGAGATGAGCTGGCCGCCCGAGGCGTTATAGGCGGGGATGGCGGCGAGATCCGTCTGGATCGTGTTGTACTGCTGGCTGGCCTGGGTGACCTCAACGGTCAGGACCTGATTGGCGGAGGTGCCTGCTGTCGTCCGACTCAGCTGGCCGGACAGGCTGCTGATTTCGTTCTTCAGCGTGGTCGCCTGCTGCTGCAGATTTTTCTGCAGCACCGTGACCTGTCCCTGCAACACGTGCTGCCGGTAAGTGAGGTACGCCGCCGCGAAGGCATTGGCGCCTTGCTGCGCGAGCGCGGGTTTGTCAGCTTGCCAGGCGACCTGCAGCACGTTGGAGGTGGTCAGCGTGCTGGCTGGCACGCTGACCGACAGCCGCTTGGCGACGCTGGTATCTAGTTTGGCTACTGGTACACCGAGCTTGGCCGCCGCGAGCTGGATCACTACCGCTGACTGCGCGATCGCCTGCTCTGTGCTCATGTTGACCGGGATGGTCACTGGAGTGGACCCGCCCTGCGGTCCCTGAGTGACGGCGTCGACTACCACGGAAGCCTGGGCGGTATAGGTGTGCCCCGCGTGAGCAGAGTACTCCACCCCGCAGAGCGCGCCGAGCACCGCTATGACCGCGACGAGGCGCCACCGGCGGCGGACAATCAGCCAGTATTCACGCAGGTCAAGCGAGCGCGGCTCGGCCGCGAAGTCGTCTTGGTCCGGTGTCTGTCTTACGGTCATTCAAATCCTTCGTTAGACACGGGCTTTGACTGGCCAGGTACCCGGCTAGGCCGACATAGACGACTGCCTTGATCCCCGGCAATTGGGTCTGCCATGGCGGGCTTGCCCGCCAGAACCGGCGCACCGTCGCTCGACTGTTCTACGGTGCCGAAGTCTTCGTTAAGCAGTGGCCGAAAACGTGATCGGTCCATCACTGGCAGGCAGAAAAGACGGTCGCGAAATCGCGCCAGCGCGGGGCTCCGCCGGAAACGCGACCCGCATCGGAAATACTCTGTTCCGAATCCAGTTTCTCGCCATTCACCCAAAAAATAACGCATCTTGTCGCTCCCGCGAATAACCCCCCAGCTGAATGCCGCGCTGATGGCGGCGGCCAGTTCGGCCGCCGCCATCAGCTATCTACGCTGCGCAACCCGTACCATCCGGTCAGGTGCGACTCGGCTGGATTTACCCTCCCTGGACGAGCGCCGCCGCGAAGTGCGCCTGGACCTGAGCCGCCGTCAGGGAGGTCGGGTAGACGGCCACGTCAGCGATCGTCCCGTTGAAGTAGTAGGTGTTCGGTTGGGTCGTGCCCTGGCTGTTGCTGCCCCAGGGGTCAAGATTCCAGCCGTTGAGGTTGTCGCCGCCGACCCGCCAGTAGCCGGTGTAGGACTGCGCCGAGCTGCTGGTGTTGGTACCGATCAGCTCACCGTCGACATACAGGGCCATGTTCGTGCCGTTATATGTCGCGACGACGTAGTGCCACTGGCCGTCGTTGTAGGTGTTCGGCGTCTCGATCGTCTCGGTGGCGTTGTTCCAGACGCCGAAGACCAGCTGACCATCGTTCATCATGTAGATGTGGCGGTCGTAGTTGCTGCTCAGCCCGGTCTGGCTGTTCCCGAAGCCGATGAGCTTGCCACCGGTGTTCGTCGTGGTCTTGAACCAGCCCTCGACTGAGAATGCCTGCGGACCGTTTACCGCGGTTTGCGCGTATACGTTGCCGGACTGACCGTCGAATGATGTCGCCGTGCTGCCCGTGAGCGGGCCAGCCGCGCCCTGCGTAGTACCGCCCGTGTAGGTACCGTCGACGTTGTTAGGCGAGGCGTCGTTAGCTGTGCCGCCGGTGTCGTTCAGCTGCCAGAAGAACGACGGGCTGTTGCTCAGCACGGTCTGGTTGTAACTCAGCGCCGGGCTGCTTGAGGCGACCGTGACCGACGCCGAGGCCGGTGACTGGCCGGACAGGTGGGTGGTATCCGTGGCCGCGTAGGTGTAGGTGTGCGTGGAACCAGGGGTCAGACCCTTGTCCTGGTACGTCAGCACGGGCAGAGCCCACGGCCAGGAGGTCGCGGTCAGCGTCGCGATCGGGGTCTTGCCACCGTCGCGGTAGATGTTGTAGTTAAGGGTGCCGACATCGGCGCTACTCACCGCGGGGAACTGGACCGTGTCGGTCCCGCTCGAAGTGCTGGTCACGGTGGGAGCGGTGGTCGGGTTGGACGGGTAGACCGAATCGGGCTTGGCCGGGAAGATCGCGAAGCCCTGCTGCGGCTTGCCGTTGACGTTCTCAAAGTCGCCGCCGAGGAACAGCTGCTTGCCGTCGGTCGCCATCGCGCGCGGGCCGAGAAGGGTATCGTCATCGTTCGGTGTCCAGTGGCCTAGTGAGCCGTCGGTCAGCGACTGATCCAGCAGGTGATGCGTGACCCAGCCACCGGAGTTGTTGTTGACCTGCGGGAAGCCGCCCGGCGCGTACGCGCAGTCGTGCGCGTGCGAGCCCTTGAACAGGTAGCCGTTGATGACCACGAGCGACTGCGTCGCGCCCAGGCAGGCGTTTTGCCATACCAGGCTGTCACCGCTCGAGCTTAGGCTCACCGCGAAGTCACCGTCGAAGCAACCGCCGCCGGTACCCTCCGAGCCTAGGTACGCCACGCCGTTAGAGATAACGATGGTCTTTACGGCCGGCGGGCTGCAGCTTGAGTCGTCGGGCACGATGTTCGCGCCCCAGGGGAGGTTCGTCGTTCCGTTCACCGGGTCGACCGCACCGGCACCCGGCTGGAACACCCCGTTGATGTTCCCGAAGTAACCGCCTACCAGTACCTGGCTGTCATCGGGATCTACGGCTATCGTCGTCAGTGCGTTATCCAGGACCGGCGCCCACGGCAGCAGGTTGCCCGAGGAATCCACCGCGCCCGCATAATTGCGGGTCTGGATTCCCGCGGTCGAGCCGGATGTGCCTAGCTCGTTGAAACCGCCGCCGATGTAGATCTCCTGACCGTTGGGCGACGCAGCGATCGCATTGACCTTGCCGTAGGCCGACGGCTGCCAACTGGTCAGAGCGCCGGTCGAGGTGTTGAACGCCGCCAGGTTGTCCCGGTAGCTGCCGTTGACCTTGTTGAACAGCCCCCCCACGTACAGGGTGCTGCCATCGGGCGATACCGCCAGCGTATAAACACCCGGGCTGGACTGGGACCCCGTCTCGGCGATGACGGGATCGAACGAGGTGATCAGGGCACCCGTCGTGGAGTTGAAGGCGGCCAGGTAAGTGCGTGACACCTCGCCGGTCGTTGACCCGTTGGCCGCGCCCGGCGGGCGGGCGTTCAGGAACTGCCCGCCGACGTACACTACGCCGTTGCCGTACGCCAGGGTCCAGACGGTGCTGTCGGTCTGCCAGGTCTGCAAGGCGTTGGAGCTGAGGTTGCCGTCAGACTGTCCGACCGGCAGTGGCGTCGGGGCCGTCGCCGCAGCGGCGACGGCCGACTTCTCCAAGTGTGCCGAGCTGGCGGCGGACGCCGTAGCGACCGGCAGCGCGGCCGCGGCCGTGGCGCCCAACACCACGGCTGAGGCCGCGCAGAGCACTCTTATTTTCATACTTGCTCCTCATTCATGGTTGCGGCGAGGCCAGTGCGCACGGTTATGCGGTTCGGCCTGCCGGGTCGTGCTAGCCGCCGGATTGGGATCCGGCGACGATGTGCTCTGACTGGCCGGTTCGTCGGCGATGACGGGACCAGCGGCCTTTACCAACCAGGGACAGCCGCCGCCTCGGACGGCTCACCAGCTCCTCGATCAGCTCTCCCAGACGAGCGATAGCCTGGTCAGCCTCGGAGCCGGAGCTAGTGGCGCGAAAGCGCGCTGGTTCGGCTGCGGCCTCAGTCAGGAGCCTGATGAAGTCCGGCAGCGTGCGCGCGAGCGCGATCCGGCCAAGTGTCGCGAACCTCTCGCAAAACTCGGCCTGATGGTCATCGACGTGTTCACCCAGCCGGGCGAGCCGGGGAACGACGATCGGCATCCGGCCGCGGATCCACGCCTCGGCGATCGTGCTCGGCCCACCGTGGCACACGATCACGTCTGCCTGATCGAGCAGGTCCGCGAGCTCGCCGACCTCAAGGAGCCGTGCCCCTGGGCAGGTCGGCCGAGCCGACGTCGAGCCCCATTGCATGAAGAATCCGACGGCCTTCTCCGGATGCTGCCCGAGCCACTCATTCGTCCAGCTGACAAGCCGGTCAAATGGGTGGTGGTCAGTTCCCGCGATGACCACGACGTGGCCGCCGACCAGTACCGAGTCCTCGAAGTGCGCCGTCACAGCAGGCATCCGATCACCTGTCCGCGCGGGTAATGCCGGGCTTGCTCCGGCCACTGGAGCAGGAACAGGTTCGTGATCGGGTAGCAGAGCCTTCCTGTCATTGTCGGCCTGGCGATCCGGTCGAAAACCTCCAGGTAGGCGGTCCGGACTCCGAAGCTTCTGGCGATCAGGAAGAACGGAAACGCGACCCCGGCACCGTCGGAGATGACAGCGTCAGGCCGCTCGGCGCGAAGGATACGGACGGCCAGACCCAGGTTTCTGATGGCGTTAGGCACATTACGCGTAGTCGGGGCGAAGGCGGGCGTAACACGCTCCCCTTGGAGTAGCGATCGTGACTGCGGATCGTCGAAGGTGACCCAGGCCCGCTCTTGGCCTTCCCACCACGGCCGCAGCCGGTAGAGCTGAGCGAGATGGCCCCCTGAGGAGCAGACGAAGAGGATCTTCATGTCGCGCGTCCGACGAAACCCAAAGCCGTGTTCTGGATACGCGCAAGTTGCTGCTCGAGAACGCCGGTGACGGCCGGGTAGAACCGCTCGTCTGCGACGCCGGCCGTGCTACGGGCTTCTTCGTGCCGCAGAAACAGCTCGGCCAGGTGCAAGACCGCCAGCAGGCCGCAGTGCGCGGCCGGCACATTCAGTTCGCGCAGGACAGGCCGGGCCGATCGGGCTGCGAACTCCGCAGCCTCGCCCAGCGGCAGGCCCCGTCCGACAAAGGCGACCTGGAAGTGGTAGTGCACGGCGTCGAATCCCAGCGGGGCATCTGGCTCGCTGTTCTCCCAATCCCAGATGTAGAGCCGCTCGCCCAGCCGCGCTAGGTTCCACGGCACGAAATCACCATGGCAGAAGCCGTACTCGAGCGGAACGTCGCCGTAGCCCGCTTCCAACTGGCCGGCCATTCGTTCCAGTACCTCGCGCGAAGAATGATCCGTCACATTCTGCTGGATCCGCGAGCGTACTCCATGCCACCACAGACTGTCGGCGAGGGGCCCGGCGCCACCGACCGAGAGCTGACCTATCTCGCGCAGGATCGAGGCGTCCGGCAGTGGCGCAGCCAACCTCAGGCCGCGGACCCGATCGGGCAGGGGCGCGGTCGCTAGCAGGTCGAGGCCATGCCAGCCGGACAAACCAAGCAGCTTAGGCACGTCGAACCCCAGCGGCCGGGTCTCGCATGCGCGCAGGGCTGCTGCCTCACGGCGGACTCCGTCCCTGGTCCAGTCATTCCAGCCGACTTTGACGAAGCCAAGCGGCGTCCCCGCTGCGCTGAACACCTGAAGTACCGGCTTGCGGTAGGGTCCGTCGTCGCCGCCGCCGATCGCCACCACCAGCGGCACCGCGCCCGGGCTAGCCACAGCACACACTCGGCTCAAGTGCTCGGTCAGCATGTCGGCCGCCCGCTGCTCTGGAGTGGCCGCGGATCGGACGCCGATATCGATCTTGGTGCGAAGCAGCGGCTGCGCCAGCCCGGTCCGCAGGGCGGCGCCCAGTGCCCGGCGCAGCACTCGCCTGCGGCCTGATCGCAGCGCGTTGTATGAGGTCAAAGAAGACGCCGCCCCCCGCCGATTAGCCAGAGAGACGAGGAAGCTACGGCCCGGACCAGACGGCAACTGGACCAGCTGCTCAGCTCGCTCGTAGCCGACTGGCAGCGAGCCTGCCGCAGCCCAGGTTACCGACGGCTTGCCTCCATACAGCAGATCCAGCATCCAGGCATAGCCAAGCGACGTCGTAACCGTGCCCGTTCGCCGCATGGGTCCCCCCCACATATCGACAACTACCGGCCAACGTACACATGACGCGGGAGCAAACATCCCAGTTCACACAATTTGCTAATAATTTGTTATTAAGTCATGCGGGGGTTAGCCGCCGGCATTCAGCGTGAGTGGTGAATTTGGACATTACGGACTTCTATGCCGTCGTGAGCTGGGGTTTTGCAGTTTCGTGTCTGGTAGCGGGGTTTCGATGGCGCACCTGGCGGGGTGCGGGGCCTAGCGGCGTGGTCGCTCGCGGGCTGGAGGTTCAATGGCGAAGAGCGCGCCCGGGCCCACCGGGCCGCACCTGCCGCGCCATTCAGACAGCAACCAGACACCCGACCAGAAACCGGGCACCAGCATAATTAGTAGGCACATCCAGACAAGCCAAGACCAATTGAGCTTAGACAGCTGTCACCCACAAGACCGCCGTGTCGGGCCTCAAACGAAAGGTCGGCGGCCGAAGCGGTTCAGCGGACCGGGCGCGCCACGTCGGCTGCCCGCGGGCGAACCTCAGATTTCCTCGGAAGGCGTGGGCGGCAGGCCGGCCTGCGACTCCGCGTCCGTCCCGGCTGACCGCCATCCACGTCGTCAACCTTCAGACCCATCACCCAGGTTCCTGATGGGATGCGCGTAGACAAGGACGACGTACGCGCCCTGGCCCGGGATCACGAGCAACAGCCGTGATCGGGGTGTACCCGAGCTCTGTTCCGGAGCATCTGGGCGTGCAGGCCGCCCGAACGAGCAGGTTCGCTGCGGACGTTCGCGAACTCGGCCTGCGCAACCAGCGTGAGGCGCAGACGCCATATCGGTACGTCCCGTCCGAGCCACGCTGGCTTCTCCGTGGATTCCAGTTCTCGCCGCTTAATGTTCGACCGGGAATCTCCCGCCGTTGACCACCGACACTTCCGCTGGAGAATAAGACCACACGTAGTCGCCGGGCTTATAAGAATTAAAGTGCCAAGCAAGGCTAATAATTTGTGCGCTTCCGGATTCAGCGGGCCCCTACTTCTGGGAAGACAGCGGGTTTGGCTAAAATTGCTGATAGCGGTAATGTAGCTGGAGTCCGGCATGGCTTAACTGACAAAGGGAGCTGCCGCCGCAGCTTCGTCTGGGCCGGCAGAAGGCTGGCTGACCGTGTGGCCCGGCGGGCCCACCTCGGAGCGCCGAGTGGAAGAAGCGCGGTCCTGCGGCAGATCTCCGCTGGCGCTAGCCGCTGCCGGAAGGTCAGGACCTGCATATCCCACCAGGGTCATGAGCTCTTACCTGCAGATATGCCACTCGAATGCAACCTGAGGGACGGAGGCAGACAGACTTTGCAACAAGGTCAGTGACGTATCGTTTCCCACAAGGTTCTGGTTAGACCTACCCAGCAAGACTCACGCAGTTCTGATGGTCGGCCGACTTCGTTTCAGCTAACGTGCATGTCGTCCGGCTTTAAGCCGACGCTGTCTGACCGCTCGGACTGCAGCCAGCTAATCTCTGGCGCGAGCCAGAGAGCTAAACGTTCTCTTGGGAGAATCGTCGTTGCTAGCCGCACCTCGTCCTAGGTGTATGGCGACTCTTCCGTGAACCTGGCAGCTAACTAACCCGGCGACGATTAGGAGAGGAGTTGCATATGCGCCGCAGCCTCCGTGCGTTGCGACACGCTGAGCATTCTGGCTCTCGGTCCCATACCGGGCGCTGGCACAACAGCCGCCGAGCCGGGCGTTGGCGGTCGGCAGCGCCACGCAAGGTTTACGGCATTGCCGCTCTGACCGTACTTGTACTGGCAGCCGTGGCCGGCGTGGTGTACGCAGGCGTTCGTCCGGCGCGCCACGTCACAGTCACCTCGTTCGCCTGCCCCAAAGCATCCGCGGCAAGTATGCCTACGGACACCCTCGTGGGTGTGAATGCGACCAGTCCCAGCCAGTTGAGCACTCGCACGGCGCAGTTCGGTCACTTGCCGATCTTG
>Ga0302325_10009996_pt1 | contig 20630 bp, 22 predicted proteins | sample Palsa_T0_2_FD_201948 | JGI IMG/M metagenome (GOLD analysis project Ga0302325, IMG submission 201948) | Peat permafrost microbial communities from Stordalen Mire near Abisko, Sweden - Palsa_T0_2 | ecosystem: Environmental > Terrestrial > Soil > Palsa > Peat permafrost | place: Sweden: Abisko...
TCTGACGGCTCAGGTAAAGGCGCGGACTCCGGCCTAGGGGGCGGGGGTCAGGCTGGGGGTCGTGGCAGACGTAGCGTCGGCGGCTTTTGTTTCCGGCCGCCACCAGGGCAGCCACGCCCAGAACTGCTCGTGGCCGTAATAGATGGCGATCTTGGTAAAGGTCTCCACCCCCAGAATGATTCCGGCGTACTTGAGTTGGCCGGTGACCACCCAGCTGATGATGAATGTGTCCAGACTGCCGACGATGCGCCAGCTCACAGCTTTCAGCAGCGAACGGCTGTGGGCTTCGGGCACGCGGATCAACATCGGGCGGCTCCTCGCGGGAAGGATTTGATCGTCTCATGAGATAGGATCGCCGCCCAGGGATTCTATCTCTAGAAATTCTATGGGGTATTGAAGATTAGAGCCGATCCGCCTCGGCGAGGCGGTCGAACAGCCAATGCCGCGCTGGTGGCAATGGCCGATTGAGCGGGGCGAACACGAAGCGCTCGAGGAAATGTCCGGTGATCGCCAGTCCCGCCCCGACATCGCCAGCGCCGAGGCCGCCCTGGGACGAGAGCAGAAACGGCGGTAGGGCGAAGAGGCGGTGCTTGTAATCGGCGCCGGCGGCGGCGCTGACCGCGCGGCCCGTGCGCGGACTGACGTAAACCAGGTCGTCGGGCGAACCTGTGACGGCGCAGTGCGACAGATCGAGGCCGAAGCCCAGCTCCGCCAGCAGTCCCGCCTCGAAGCGCACATAGACGGCCGGCCAGATCTCGGCCGACTCCAGCGCAGCTAGGAACGCTTCGAACCCGAGAAACGCGCCAGGGTGCGGCTCGCGCTCCGGCAGCGCGCCTGCAGCGAGGGCTGCGGCGGACGACAGGCCCGCCAGCGCCAGCGCATCATCGAACAGCGCCGAGGGCCCCTCGCCCACCGACTCCAGCGTCGCCGAACCCAGCTGATCCGCCGTCCGGGCGCGGAACTGGGCGGTGACGCGCGCGCCGGCCTGCAGGAATGGCTTCATCTTCCGCGACGCCGCGCCGGCGACGTGGGCGGCGTACCTGCCATGGCGCTTGGTCAGCATCTCCACAATCGCCCCGGTCTCGCCGAACGCGCGGGCGGCAAGGACGAAGGCGTCGTCTTCGAATTCCATGTCAGGGCCGGCGGTCGAGCGACGTCGCGTCCGGGCTAGACATCGTACTCCAACCCCAGGTCGGTGTAGGTTGACCGCTCCTCGGCCCAATTCTCCCGCACTTTCACGACCAGGAAGAGATGGATCGGCCGGCCAAGGATCTCGGCGAGCTCCTTGCGCGAGGCCTCGCCGATCCACTTCAGCGTCTGGCCCCCCTTGCCGATCAGGATGGCGCGCTGGCTCTCGCGTTCGACGTAGATGGTCTGTTCCAGCCTCGCTGAGCCATCCTTGCGCTCCTCGAAGGTGGTGGTCTCGATATTCGCCGCGTAGGGCAGCTCTTCATGGACCCGCAGATAGACCTTCTCGCGGGTGATTTCGGCCGCCAGCAACTGTGCTGGCAGGTCGGCGGACTGATCCTGCGGGTAGAGCCACGGTCCTTCCGGCATCAAGCTCGCAAGACCGCGCTTCAGGTCCTCGACGCCGGCGCCGTCCAGCGCCGAGATCATGAACACCTCGGCATACACGCCGCTCTCGAACAGCCGCTGGGTCAGAGCCAGCAGGTCCTCGCGACGCACACGGTCGATCTTGTTCAGAGCCAGAACGGCCTTGCGTCCCGCCGCCTTGAGGCCCTGGGTCGCGGTGCGCACGTCCTCCGCTGCGCGGCGGTCGGCGGCCTTGCCCGATCCTGCGGCTGCGGCCAATTCGGCCTCGGCGTCGACAAGGTGCACGACGGCGTCGGCGTCTTCGGCGCCGGCCCAGGCGGCGCGCACCATCGCCCGGTCGAGGCGGCGGCGCGGGCGGAAGATGCCCGGCGTATCGACCAGCACGATCTGGCTCTCGCCCTCGATCGCCACGCCGCGCACCGGAAAGCGCGTCGTCTGCACCTTCTGGGTGACGATGGTGACCTTGGATCCGACCAGGCGGTTGACCAGGGTCGACTTGCCGGCGTTGGGCGCGCCGATCACAGCAGCAAAGCCGGCGCGGGTCATGGCGCTTCGCGCCCGAGCAAGACCAGCGCCGCCGCCTTCTCCGCCGCCTGCCGCGTGGCGGCGCTGGCGCTGGCCGGCGCCGCCCCGGCGACAGCAGCTTCCACGGTGAAGACCGGCGCGTGGTCCGGGCCGGACCGCGAGACCAGCCGATAGGCCGGCGCGCCCCGCCCGGCCGCGACCGCCCACTCCTGCAGCCGCGACTTCGGGTTGGCGGTGCGCTCGTCGTGGGGGCTTTCCAGCAGCGCGCGCCACAGTGCCAGCACGCGCTCGCGGGCGATATCGAGGCCGGCTTCGAGGTAGACGGCGCCGATCAGGGCCTCACAGGCGTCGGCGAGAAAGCGGGTCTGCTCGCGCGCCCCGCGGCGCGTCTCGCCGCCCGGCAGACGCAGGGCCGGGCCAACACCCAGCGCGCGGCCGATCTCGGCGCAGGCCTCGCGGCTCACCAGCACATGCAGTCGCTTGGAAAGCGGGCCGGCGTCGGCGGCCCCGTCTATGGCAAGCAGCGTTTCGGCGATAACCAACGCCAGCACACGGTCGCCGAGGAACTCGAGCCGCTCGTAGTCCTCCACGCCGTTGCCGACGCTGGCGTGTGTCAGGGCGCGCTCCAGCAGCGCGCGGTCGGTGAAGCTATAGCCCAGGCGCGACTCAAGCTCGGCGACGGCGACCGCGCGCCTATCCATGGCGCGCCGGCCCTGGTCGCCCGGGCGTCAATGCAGCACCTTGAAGAAGCGGCTGGGCCGGGCGTCGGTGAACCAGGTCCAGGGTTTGAAGATGCTGGCGCAGCAGGGATGCTGTTCGTCCGCGCCGGTGTTCCAAGACAGCAGGATCAGCGCCGCGCGGCCGACCAGGTTCTCTTCCGGGACGAAGCCGACGCCGGCTTGTTCGCCCACCTTCTCGTCGAGCCCGCTGTTCCAGCCGCAACCGCCGAGCTTCGGATCGTCCGGTGAAAGGCCGGGGTCGAAGCGGCTGTCGAGCGAGTTGTCGCGGTTGTCGCCCATCATGAAATAGCAGTGCTGCGGCACGACGTAGACGCCGGTGTCGCCGGCGTTCTCGAAGCCGGGCGACACCTGGATCTTATAGCTGCGGCCCTCCGGATTGGTCTCCTGCTGCAGCTTGACCGGCTGCCAGCCGGGAACGCCCGGCAGGTCGCCCATCGCCATGCCCAGCAGCTTCTCGGCGACCGGCTTGTCGTTGATGTAGAGCTGCCCGGTCTTCAGCTGGATGCGGTCGCCCGGCAGGCCGACGAGTCGTTTGATGAAGTCGACGTGGCCGCTGGAGGGCAGTTTGAAGACGATGATGTCGCCGCGCTTGGGCGGCGTGAACAGCAGGCGGCCGCTGAACAGCGGCGGGCTGAAGGGGATCGAATGCCGGCTCCAGCCATACGACCACTTGGTGACGATGATGTAGTCGCCCCGGTAGAGGTTGGGCTCATCCGACGCCGAGGGGATGGTGTAGGGCTGGAACAGCAGCACGCGCAGCACCAGCGCGATCAGCAACGCATAGACGACGGTTTTGACGATCTCGACCAGTTCGCCGACCAGCCCAAGCTTCTTCTCAGGCTTGGCTTGCTTGGCCGACTTAGCGACAGGGGCGGCGTGGGTCATGCTCTCTCGGGTCGGTGGCAAGCGCCGTAGCTAGACGCTCGGTACCGCCCCGGCAAGCTTCTCCCCGGTTAACTCGCGCTCATGCGGCGCCAGCGCTTCGATGATGACGAACGCTTGGGCGTAGGGATGGTCGTCCGTGAGGCTTAGGTGGATTCGCGGGTGCAAGCCGGCCGGCGTGATGGCCGCGAGCCGCTTCGCGGCCCCGCCCGTCAATGCCATGGTCGGCGCGCCGGAGCGCAGGTTGACCACCCCCATGTCGCGCCAGAACACGCCCGCCCGCAGGCCCGTGCCCAGCGCCTTGGCGCAAGCTTCCTTGGCCGCGAACCGCTTGGCGTAACTGGCCGCGCGGTCGGCTTTACGGTTCGAGCGCGCCTGTTCGACGTCGGTGAAGATGCGATTGACGAAGCGCTCGCCGTAACGTTCCAGCGTCGCCTCGATCCTGCGGATGTCCGCTAGGTCGGACCCAAGGCCAATGATCAAGCGGCGGCCTCGTCGCGGGCGGCGTCCATCAGCGCGCGCATCCGGCGGATGGCCGGCTCCAAGCCGGTGAAAATCGCCTCGCCGATCAGGAAGTGTCCGATATTCAGCTCCGCGATCTCCGGAATGGCGGCGATGGCGCCGACCGTTTCGTAGTCGATGCCATGGCCAACGTGGACTTCCAGCCCAAGCGCAGCGGCCCGGCGCGCGCCGTCCTGCAGCGCCGCCAATAGCCGCGCCGCCTCTGGCCGACGCTCGCGCACGGCCTGGCAGTAGGCGCCAGCGTGCAACTCGATCACCTGAGCGCCAACTTCGGCAGCCGCGGCGATCTGGGCAGGGTCGGCCTCAATGAATAGTGAGACGCGGACACCGGCCGCCTTCACGGTGGCGACGCAGGGCGCCACGCGATTGTGCTGGCCAACCACGTCCAGACCGCCCTCGGTGGTCACTTCCTCGCGGCGTTCCGGCACCAGGCAGGCGGCATGCGGCAGATGCGCCAGCGCGATCGCCTCCATCTCCTCGGTCACCGCCATCTCGAAATTGAGCGGCTTACCCCGTCGGCGAGTAAGGCCGACCAGAGTCTCGATGTCGGCGTCCGAGATGTGGCGGCGGTCTTCGCGCAGGTGGGCGGTGATGCCGTCGGCGCCAGCGGCCATGGCGATTTCGGCTGCGCGGGCCGGGTCGGGATATCCCTCGCCGCGCGCGTTGCGGATGGTGGCCACGTGGTCGATGTTGACGCCGAGCCGCAAGCGACGAGGTCGCGTCGACAGGGGCGTCGGCTGTGAGGCGTTCGGGCTCATCGGCCCAATCTAGCGATGAGTGTGCGCCAGCGTAAGAGTGGCCGGTCTAGTCGGACGCGTGGGCCGTGCGGCGAAACTCGCTGGGCTGCATGCCATAGGCTGCTCTGAACCAGCGCGAGAAGGTGGAGAGGCTGGAAAAGCCGACCAGTGCGGTCACCTCCGTCAGCGGCTGATGGCCGTGGCTGAGCTGCCACGTCGCCACGTCGCGACGGGCGTTCTCGAGCAGCTGGCTGAACGACTTGCCCTCGGCCGCCAGGCGGCGATGTACGGTGCGCCTGTCGACGCCCAGATGCTGCGCCACCCGGTCGATATTGCATTCGCCGTCGGGCAACAGTCGCAGGATCAGGGCCGCGACGGTCTCGCTGGCGCTGGCGGCGTGCGGCGCGCCGCTGGCCTCAATGTAGCGGGCGATCTCCCGCGCCATTTGGGGATCAGATGGTCCAAGCGATGTGGCAAGATCGCTGTTGGTCATCAGGAAGCCGGTGAAGGACGCGTTGAACTCCACCGCGCCCAGTAGCGCCCGGTAGGGCGCCGGGTCGGCCGGCGCTGGCCTGGCCATCGCTGCGCGAACCGGCGTCCAGCCATCGCCGAGGAGGCCGCGGAAAATCTGCACATACATGGTGAGGGTGAGGTCGATCATGTGCCGGCTGGTTCGCGTCCGAGTACTGATCAATTCGGGCACGACCATCAGTCCGCCACCGACCGGTTCGGTGCGGATTTCGACGTAATCGTTCTGGTAGCGAAGGTAGCGTTGCAGGACCTCCACGGCCGATCGCACGTCGGCTTGCTCGCGCATCAGCAAGCCCAGCGGGCCCTTCATCGAAAGCTTGAACGCTCGGCCCGCGAGCAGGCCGAATTCTTCGCTATTCGCAGATTTGGCGCAGTCGGCCAGAAGCGCCTGAACGCGACTGGCCGGGATCTGATAGTCGCCGTGATCGAGCGCCGCGATCGGCAAGCCCGCACGCCGCAGCATGTGGTAGGGGTCGAGGCCCAAAGAACGGGCGGCCTCCGCAAAGGCCAGCAGCAAGGCGCTGCGAACGAACCGAGGTCGCGACTCCTCGATGTTGCTGTCACCTAATGCAAACTTCTCGTCTCGATCAGACAAGCGAAGCGACCCTGACTGCGGCCAAGCTTGGCAGAAATGTGGTTAACACGGGCGACCTGCAACAAAACAACCGCGATCGCCCCGTGCACGTTCGACGGTTCTAGGCTCCGTCCCATAGGTGTCCAAATTATGCCCTTTCTGCCATATTTCAACCTATACGTCGCTCAGACGCTGGCACCTACCCCGGATATGGTTAACTCTGCTGGTCGAGGGGCTCCAAGTGCGCGATTCCGACGCAGCCACGATTGGTTCTTTACTACTTTGTTACTGTATTCATGTTTGATTAACCATCGCCGTTAAGCACTGCGTCAGCATGATGCATCGCCCCCGCCTGCCCCCCTCAGTACGGTGAAGACATACCGCTGGTGGTGGCGCCTGACCTCTCCTGGGCGCCGTGACCGGACGGAATACGGCTTCGATTGGGGGTTACGCCTTGGAATGGAATGAACAGCGCATCGAGGCTCTGACCAAGATGTGGCGTGAGGGCCTTTCGGCCAGCCAGGTCGCCCGCCAATTGGGCGGGGTTTCCCGCAGCGCCGTGATCGGCAAGGTTCATCGCCTTGGCATTGCAGGCCGCGATGCGCCGACCCGTCCCCTGGGCGGCCGTCCGCCGAACCGGATCAGGGCCACGGCCGGGGGCACGCGCCGAACCCCGACGCCCCGGCCGCCACGTGAGCAGGTCATCAGTGTCCCGCGCATTGCCTTCGAAGTGGGGCCGACCGCAACGATCCATACCTTGACCGCCCACGCCTGCCGCTGGCCGATCGGCGAGCCTGAAAAGGATGACTTTGGCTTCTGCGGCCGCCTTCGCTCGGGCCACCCTTCATACTGCGCCGGGCACGCGCCGATGGCGACGCGCCGCCGCGACGCGCCCATGAAGTCCCGGGATATCGAGCGGATCGTGAGCCGGTTCGTCGAGTCGCCGGCATTCGAGGCGCAGGGGCCCGCGCTGCTTTGGCGAGAGATCGCCTAGGCCCACGTCCCTGCACCGCCATCCTTCAGTCAAGCAGCCCGGCCGAGCGAACGCGGCCCAGAGATCCTCAGATCGTCATGACCACATTGATCTTCGTCGAAAACGTGCTTGGCAGCGGGCAAGTGGTGAAGCTCACCGAAGATTTTGGCGCCTATTCCGTCACCCGCGACCTACGTCCCGGCGAGCACGCACGATTGGTGGTAAGCCCGTTCAAGACGGTCACGGTTGAGGAAGTACCCCTCAGCTTCGTCGCGACCCCAAGCGCCGCCAACGAAGGGCACAGGATTCACACCTTTCCCGTGCCGCGCAGCCTCGAGCGTCGCTGCAGCTAAGTCACCCGACGCCCTGCCGCCTTTTTCGCCGTGTCCGGCCAGGCCCTCAGGCCTTCGCTTTCGCCGCCTCCGCCCGCTGAACCTTGCCGCCCGGCGCGGAGACGATCAGCTTGATCAGCGCCTCGGTCACCTTCGGCTCCAGCCCCTCGGTGTGGCCCTTGCCCAGGCGCACCACGTCGGCGATCACGCGGCCGTCCCTGGCTCCCGGGTAGACCCAGACCTGCGCCGTGCCCGGCCCCGGCTTGAGGCCCCATTCCTTGGTCGAGATGTCGGCGCGTCCGGTGTCGTAGATCTGGCCTGGCTCCGTATCGACGATGTCGGGCCGGCGTTCTCTCGGTCCGGCGCCATACTTCGCTGCCCAGGGCGACGTGGCCGGCAGGCTGGTGATCTCGTGCTCACCCACCGCGAAGATATGCGACATCTCCACTGGCGGGGGTCCGAGCGGGGCCGGGCGAATGAAGTTCGCGGGAGAGGTCTGGCCAGGACGCAGGGGCGGTCCGGCGTTGGGCGAGCGCTCGGCCAGCCCGATGCGGCCGCCGGAAAGGCTCAGCCAGCCATCGACGCGGTCCTGGAAGAACTTGTCATCGTGCAGCAGGCGGCTGGACGTCATGCCGCCTTGCGAGTGACCCGCGAGCCAGAAGCCGCGAATGTTCCCCGGCCCGTACTTGTCGAACACGTAGCCCACGATGTTGTGCAGGTGCTCATCGTCGGCCTCGCCCACCCATCGCCGGGCGGGCTCTTTGGTAGCAGCCGACGGCGTGGCGACGACAAGGCGGTATTGGTTCTTGTAGTCCGCCGCGGGGAAATAGGCCCGCTGCCAGGCGCCGACCGAGCCGCCGCCGTGCAGGTTCAGGACGAAGGTGAGCTTCTCGCCCGGCTTCAGATCGTCGGGATCGTCGAGATAGAACTTGCGGCCGGTCTTCTCATCCGCGGCGCTGACGTGGCTCATCCACCTTACCTCCTCTGCGGTTTTTCCGATATTGTAGGCAGGCCTGACCATACCGCAACGACTTCGTGCGCCCGCTGAGTGACGGGTGATTTTCGCTGCTGTGGCTCGCGGTCACGAACTGAGCTAGCAATGTCTCAAGTGGAAAACGCGAGATAGACCATGCGCCGACGTCAATTGCTCGGCTTCCTGGCGATAGCCGCATCCACGCCGCGGGTCGCATTCGCGGATGCGAAAACGATCTCGATCGACAAGGCCTTCCCCTACCTCTCCGCCTATCTAGCCATGCCAGCGGCCGAGCGCAGCCGATTCTACCTGGCGTTCCGCGCCTACCGCGATAAGCACCCCGTCGCCGGCGTGGCGGCGACGATCGTCGCCGCGAACGGCGCGCGCACGCCGATCGTTTTCGATCGCGCGGGCATCATGACGACGCGGCTGCCGGATCTGGCCGTGCTGAAGAGTGGGGCCCACATCGAGATAGAGGGCGCCCCGTTCGACCTGGGCCCCGAGCTGCGCTGCGCGATACCTCCCGCCACCCACGTCGACGTCCGCGACCTCGCGCTGGCGCTGACGCAGGTCAACGCCGCGGTCGTCAAGTTCGCCGGAGCGCTCAGTTTCGTGATCCCCAAGTTCACGGCGGCCTACTTCCCGGACGCCGGAGCCGGGCAGGCGCTGATGGCCGACGGCCACAGCGCCTCGTTGCCGGCCTTCACCTGGCCGGCCCTGGGGGCCGTCTCCTACATCGAGCCGGCGACGCTGATCGGCGCACGGACCGTCGTGCTCACCCGGGCGCCTTCGCGGATCCTGCTGGGCGGGCACCCGAAGAAGGCCTGATGGCCGGCTGGATCGGCGCATTCCTGCTGGTCGCCTGTCTGATTGCAGGCATCCCGCTGGCGGCGCTGGTCGGCAAGGGCGCCGGCAAGCGGATGCGCGGTAATCTCCAGCTGGCCGCCATCCTGCTCGGGTTCGGCGAGCCGCTCGACCCACCATCGAAGCATCTCGCGGAAGCAGGCGACCGCGAAGAAAGCGAAAGTCCGACGCCGGGCGAGCCGCCGACGCCCGGCGTTTAGAGCGACGAACTCGAATCGCTGCTACACCTGAGCGATGCCCAAGTCCGCGGCCCAACCATCGCTCTTCGACGACGCCCTCAACCCCGCCCCGGCCGCGCCGCTGGCCGAGGCGCATGAGCCGCGTCCGGCCTCCGCCAGCTATTCGGCCAAGGACATCGAGGTGCTGGAGGGCCTGGAGCCGGTCCGCAAGCGCCCGGGCATGTACATCGGCGGCACCGACGAGCGGGCGCTGCATCATCTGTTCGCCGAGGTGCTGGACAATGCGGTCGACGAGGCGATCGGCGGCCACGCCAAGCTGATCGAGATCACCCTCGCCGCCGATGGCGCCCTAACGGTCAAGGACGACGGCCGCGGCATGCCGGTCGATCCGCACGCCAAGTTCCCAGGGCTTTCGGCGCTCGAGGTCATCATGACCATGCTGCACTCGGGCGGGAAGTTCTCCGGCAAGGCCTACGAGACCAGCGGCGGGCTGCACGGCGTCGGCGTCTCGGTGGTCAACGCCCTCTCAGAGCGGGTCGAAGTCACTGCCTGGAAGGATGGCTTCGAGTGGCGCCAGACCTTCTCGCGCGGCAAGCCGACTTCGAAGCTGGAGCAGCTGGGCCCGACCCGCAAGCACGGCACCCAGGTCACATTCACCCCAGACCCGGTTATCTTCGGCGAGGACGCCGCCTTCCGTCCCGCCCGCGTGCACCGCATGGCGCGCACCAAGGCCTACCTGTTCCGCGGGGTCGAGATCCGCTGGCGCTGCGCGCCCGAGCGGATCGGGGATGCGACGCCGGCCGAGGCCACCTTCCGCTTCCCCAACGGCCTCGCCGACTTCCTGGCTGAAACCACGGAGGGGCTATCTACAATCACCTCGTCGCCGTTCACTGGCCGGGTCGAGCGCCAGGGCGAAGCAGGCGCGGTCGAGTGGGCGGTCACCTGGACCCCGGATGGCTTTGGCGAAGCCGACAGCTTCATCCGCTCCTACTGCAACGCCGTTCCGACGCCCGAGGGCGGCACGCATGAGGCGGGTCTCCGCGCGGTGCTGAACCGGGGGCTTAAGGCCTATGCAGAACTCGTCGGCGACAAGCGTGGCGCGCTGATCACCGCCGATGACGTGATGGCCGAGGCCGGCGCGATGATCAGCGTGTTCGTCCGCAATCCCGAGTTCCAGGGCCAGACCAAGGAGCGGCTGTCGTCGATCGACGCTCAGCGGCTGGTGGAAGCGTCGCTGCGCGATCCGTTCGACCATTGGCTGGCTGAACAGCCGAAGGCGGCTGGCGCCCTGCTCGCCTTCGTCGTCGAGCGCGCCGAGGAGCGGCTGAAGCGGCGCAGGGAAAAGGAGATCGCGCGCGCCTCCCCGACCCGCAAGCTGCGACTCCCCGGAAAGCTCGCCGACTGTTCCGGCAGCGCCACCGACGGGACCGAGATCTTCCTGGTGGAGGGCGACAGCGCGGGCGGCTCGGCCAAGCAGGCCCGCAACCGGCGCACCCAGGCGATCCTGCCCCTGCGCGGCAAGATCCTCAACGTCGCCTCCGCCAGCCTCGACCAGATGCGCGGCAACAAGGAGCTCGCCGACCTCATTCTCGCGCTCGGCGTCGAGACCGGCGCCCGATACCGCGACGAGGCGCTGCGCTACGAGCGGGTAGTGATCATGACCGACGCCGACGTCGACGGCGCCCACATCGCCGCCCTGCTGATCACCTTCTTTTACCGCACCATGCCTGACCTGATCCGGGCCGGGAAACTCTACCTGGCCCTGCCCCCACTCTACCGGCTCAGCCACGCCGGCAAGACCGAGTACGCTCGCGACGACGCCCACAAGGACGAGCTGATGGCGACGGTGTTCAAGGGCAAAAAGCCTGAGATCGGCCGCTTCAAGGGCCTGGGCGAGATGATGCCGGCGCAGCTGAAGGAAACCACCATGGACCCCAAGACCCGGTCCATGGCCCGCATCAGCCTGCCCCGGGCCGAGGAAACGGTCGTCGACCTCGTCGAAGCCCTCATGGGAAAGAAGCCGGAGCTGCGGTTTCGCTTCATCCAGGAAAACGCCGAGTTCGCCGCCGACGATCTGGACGTTTAGCGGCTTGCCCCCGATCGGCGCCTGCCCCATAGGGTTGCCTTGAGCAACTAGGGACCCCGAAGATGGCGATCGCACTCTACGACCTGACCGTGGCTTCCTACCTGCAAACGCTGGGCGCGGTTTCCGGGTTCCTGGAACGCGGGCTGGCGCACTGCCGCGACAACAACATCGACCCGGCGGAGATCGTCGAAACGCGGCTCTATGGCGACATGCTGCCGTTCCGGTTCCAGCTGATCTCGGTGGTCCACCACTCGATCGGCGCCATCGAGGGCGTGAAGAAGGGCGCCTTCGCCCCGCCCTCGGAAGCGCGTCCGCTGAACTACGAGGAACTGCAGGGACTGGTCGCCGAGGCGCGCGAAAAGCTCGCCACCGCGTCCCCCGAGGAGATCAACGCCCTGGAGGGCACCGACGTCGTCTTCCAGATCCGCGACTTCAAGATGCCCTTCACCGCCGAGAACTTCCTGATGTCGTTCTCGATGCCGAATTTCTATTTCCACGCCACGACGGCGTACGACATCCTGCGCTCCAAGGGCGTCCCCCTCGGCAAGCGCGACTTCATGGGCGAACTGCGGATGAAGCGGTAGAGCACGATGGGCTCGGATGGGATCATCCGACCGCTGAATCGTGCTCCACAATCAAAAGTGTAGAGCCTGACTCAGGGTTCGGACCGAACCCGTCTGAGGCTAATCCAGCACCACCATGACCACGCGCCGGTTCTGCGCCCGGCCCTCGCGGGTGTCGTTGGGCGCCACCGGGTTGTCCTGGCCGTAAGAAATCGTCGCCATCCGGTTCAGCGCCACGCCCTGTTCGTTGAGGAACAGGCGGACCGCCTCGGCCCGTTGCTGGCCCAGCTCCAGGTTGGTCGCCGGCGCACCGGTGGAGTCGGTGTAGCCCTGGATCTCAAGGTAGACGTTGCGATTGTCGCTCTTCAGCTTGTTGGCGAACTCGGTCAGCCGCGACTTGGCCTCGTCCGAAAGCTCGGATCTGTTGACCGGGAACTTGGTCGCGTCATCGGTCAGCACCATCGAGTAGAGGAACTTGCCTTGGGCCAGCTTCCCGGCGGCGATCGCCCGGTCCAGCGCCTCGTGCGCCGTCTTATCGACCGCGCCGATGTGTTCGTCCTGCTCCTGGGCGTGACCCTTGACGGTGTCGACCTGGCCTTGAACCGTGGCCACGTGCTTGTCGACGTAGTCCTGGGTCGCACATCCGCCCAGCCAAAGCGCACCGAGAAGGGCCGCGCCCGCCGTCATCATCTGCTTGTTCATTCTGGTTCCCCGCCAGCCATGGTTGCGGCTCGAAGCCTGACCGCCCCGAACGCCGACAGTCGGCGCTAGAGCCCGGTCATGGCGAAATCTGGGCAACGCCTGTCCCTCGGCCGTAGAATCGGCGCCATATTCGCCCGAGGCGAGAATATCGGCAAAGTTTTCCGACCACGCACCTTCTGAAATGATGGCGAGCTCGGGCAACGGACGCGGCGGCGCGCATTGACTTGAGGCCCTTTCTTCCTATGTTCCGCGGGCCTGAACTGGGTCGTGGCGCGCATGATTCGCACCAGACGCGCCAGTTCAATTTTATCGAGACATGACAGACTTTTCCAAACTGGGCCTCAGCTCCGCGACGCTCGAAGCAGTCGCCGCCACCGGCTATACCGAGGCCACCCCAATCCAAGAACAAGCCATCCCCGTCGCGCTGGCCGGCCGAGACATCCTCGGCATCGCCCAGACCGGGACCGGCAAGACCGCCGCCTTCACCCTGCCGATGATCGACCGCCTGGTCGCGGGACGCTCCAAGGCGCGCATGCCGCGCTCGCTGGTGATCGAGCCGACGCGCGAGCTCGCTGACCAGGTCGCCGCCTCATTCGAACGCTACTCCAAGGGCCAAAAGCTCTCGTGGGCGCTGCTGATCGGCGGCGTCTCGTTCGGCGACCAGGAAGCCAAGCTCGACCGCGGCGTCGACGTGCTGATCGCCACGCCTGGTCGCTTGCTGGACCACTTCGAGCGCGGCAAGCTGCTGCTGACCGGCGTGCAGATCATGGTGGTCGATGAAGCCGACCGCATGCTCGACATGGGTTTCATCCCCGACCTTGAGCGCATCTTCAAACTGACGCCGGCGGCCAAGCAGACCCTGTTCTTCTCGGCCACCATGCCGCCGGAGATCACCCGCCTCACCAAGCAGTTCCTGCGCGACCCGACCCGGATCGAAGCGTCGCGGCCGGCCACCACGGCCGAGAACATCGCCCAGCACATCTTCCGCGTGCCGGTGACCGATCAGGCCGCCAAGCGGCTGGCGCTGCGCGCGCTGGTCAGCCAGGCCAACGTGAGGAACGGCATTGTCTTCTGTAATCGCAAGAGCGAAGTCGACATTGTCGCCAAGTCGCTGAAGAAGCACGGCTTCGACGCCGCCGCGATCCACGGCGACCTAGACCAGAGCGTCCGCACCAAGACGCTGGACTCGTTCCGCAAGGGCGAACTGAAGCTGCTGGTCGCCTCCGACGTCGCCGCGCGCGGCCTCGACATCCCAGACGTCAGCCACGTGTTCAACTACGACGTTCCGCACCACGCCGACGACTACGTCCACCGCATCGGCCGCACCGGGCGGGCGGGCAAGAACGGTGACTCGATCACGCTCGTCACACCGGCCGATGGCCGCAACCTCGACAAGGTGCTGCGGCTGATCGGCAAGACGCCTGAGGAACTGAAGCTCGACGTCGACTGGAGCCAGGCCAAGCCCGACGGCCGCCGCGAGGTCCGCAAACGGCCGGAGCGCCGCGACCGAGGCTTCGGACGCCCTGCCTCCGAGACCTCGGTCGCCGCGATGGAGCCGAGCAAGCCGACGCCGCGCCCGGCCGGCGTGGCATCCGTCACGTCAGAACCTGACACTCCGCAAGCCGCCGCTCCAGAGACCGCCGCGCCGACCCCCTCCGCGCGCGAGCCCCGCCAGCACCGCTCGCGCCGCGAACGTCCGGTCCGGGAGGCCGCAGGCGAGCGGCCGTCACCGCGTCCGGAGCCCCGCTCGGAAGCTCGCGCCGAGTCACGTCCCGAGCCCCCCCGGCAGGAACCTCGCCAGGAATCGCGTCACGAGTCGCGCCATGAGCCCCGACACGAGCCGCGTCACGAACAGCGACGTGGCGCGCCGACCGGGGCGCGTCCCCGCGGCGATGAAGACGATCGCGGCGTCGTTGGTTTCGGCTCCGACGTACCGGCATTTCTCTCCCGCAAATAATTTTCCGGCCCGCAAATAATTGCTGACCCGTCGCCCGCGGCGGGTCAGCCTTAACGCGCTGTTTGAACTCTGCGTCCTATGTTCCCCGCCAAGTTTCGGGGAGCACCCATGCCTGGCGAAGTGGACCTCACCCTACGTGGCCCGAAAGGCTACGAGGTGGCCCGCGCGGCGATCGCGATGATGGAACGGGCCAAGGTGTGGCCCACCGCCCTCCACTTCGAGCTCTGGTTGCACTTGGTGGCTGATCCCACGGGGCCCCTCGCCCTCGAGCTGCAACGACTACTGTCCAGCGGCGAGCAGATCACCGACTTCATCGCCGAGGATCTTGCCCAGACCTTCCTGCCGAAGGTGCGCCTGCACGATCAGATTCGCGATGCCGGCGATCAGTTGAGCCAAGAGCTGGCGACCGTCTCGCGCGCCATCCAGACCGCCCAGCAGACCAGTGAAGCCTATGGCCAGCAGCTGGCCGGGGCGACCCAGGAGTTGAGCGAGCACATGGAGTCCGGCGAGCTGAAGTCGCTGGTCAAAGGCCTCGCTAACGCCACCAATCGCGCGCAGAACCAGAACAGGGCTCTGGAACAGCGCCTGGCGGAGTCCACCGCGGAAGTCACTCGCCTGCGCGATCACCTGGTGCAGGTGCGCCGAGACGCCACCACGGACGGCCTCACCAACCTCGCCAACCGCAAGTCTTTCGACGAGGAGCTAGAGCGCGCCTGCGCCGAGGCCGATGCAGGCGCCGTGGCGGTGCACCTGGCCGTCCTTGACATCGACCACTTCAAGAACTTCAACGACACCTGGGGCCATCAGACCGGCGACCAGGTGCTCCGATTCGTCGCCAGCGTGATCGGCCGCGTCGGCGCCGCGCCGCGCTTCGCCGCCCGCTACGGCGGCGAGGAGTTCGCCATGATCTTCTGCCGGGAGGACATGGCCCAGGTCGAGCGCACCCTGCACGAGATCTGCGAAGAGATCGGCTCGCGCCACCTGAAGCGTCGCTCGACCAACGAGGACCTGGGCGCCGTCACCATCTCCGCCGGCTTCGCCGAGCGACGCCACGGCGAACTGCCGGTCTCACTGATGGAGCGCGCCGACACCGCGCTCTACGCCTCCAAACACGCCGGGCGAAATTGCGTGACCTCCGCCGAGAAGAGAACCAGCGCGGCCGCCTGAGAGCCCACGCGAAGCCTGACGCATTTGTTTCAGGCCGATCAATCGCACCGCAAATCACGCATAATTACGGCGCCCGAATTGTGGCGGCCGCCGCGCGAACACTTCAGCAGGCCGCTATCCGGCTCCCTAATTCACGATGTCAAAGACCTCGGCGGCAGGCCGTTGTGGCAGAGAGTCTTCGCCCTGAATCCTGGTCAAGTCACGATGCTCACCAACATGTGAGTGAGTGCTCACTCGCATTCTTCGATGCTGTATGGCATAGCTCCTTCGCGAAAGGAAAACGCCATGTCCGCCAAGGCCCGTATCGACGACGCCGCGATAAGTCTCTTCATCCACATGGGGGTCGAGGGCGCCACAACGAAACTGATCGCCAAGGCGGCCGACGTCTCCGAAGGGGCGATCTACCGCCATTACAAGAGCAAGGACGAGCTGGCGCAGACCCTGTTCATGGCCACGCATCGGCGGCTGTCGGCGCTGGTCGAGGAGGCCGCGGCCGGCAAGCGCGGGATCCGCGCCAAGGCCGCCAGTATCGTTCACGCCTATTGCCAGACGGCCGACGAAGACTGGCCGCGCTTCACCTTCCACATGCTGTCGGTCCACCGCTTCTTGCCGTTCTACCAGGAGGATGGCCGCGACCCCGTCTCGGTGGTTGAGAAACTGCTGAAGCGGGCGATGTTGGAAGCCGAGATACCGCCCGCCGATCCCCGCGTGCTGGCGGCGATGGTGATCGGCTTGATCAACCAGACCGCCCAGAACAAAGCCTACGGCCGCTTCGAAGAACCCTTGAGCGCCCACGCGCCGCTGATGACCGCCGCGGTCGAAGCGGTGCTGTTCGCCCGCTGAACTTAGGAAATACCGGACAACGCCAATGCGCAGCTTCGCCTTCGCCGCCGCCTACTGGGTGATGTCGGTGTTTTACGCCCTCGCCTGCGCCGTCGCCGCGCTTTTCCCCGGGCGAGGACCGCTGGCCTGGACCCTGCGGCTCTATACCCGCCGGATGCTCTGGGCGATGCACTGGATCGCGGGGATCAAGGTCAACGTCGCCGGCAAGGATCGGCTGCCTGCGGGCGCCTTCATCATTGCCGCCAAGCATCACTCCTGGGGCGACGGCTTCGTGATGTTCGCCCACGTGCAGAACCTGGCCTTCGTCGCCGGCGACCATCTGGAGCGTATCCCGTTGCTGCGTGGCGTGCTGCGCAAGTTCGGCGCGATCATGGTCGACAACTGCGGCGGCCCCGAAGCGCGCCGGGCGCTGGCCGAGAAAGCCGCCGCCGCCCACGCCGACGGCCGCCGCATCCTGATCTATCCGGAAGGTAACCTGGCCAAGGCCGGCGAGCATTTTCGCTACCGCACGGGCGTCTTCCACATGTATCGCGACTTCAACCTCCCGGTCGTGCCGGTCGCCACCAACCTCGGCCTGTTCTGGCCGCAGCAGGACTTCAGGAAGCACTCCGGCCGCGCGACTGTCGAGTTCCTCGACCCGATCGAACCCGGCCTCGACCGCGGCGAGTTCATGGCCAAGCTGGAAGGCGCGGTCGAGACCCGCACGCAGGAACTGATCGCCCAGGCGACCGGAGAACCGGTCCGCCCCTCGATCTTGGTGCCGGCGCCGGACGAGGTCGCCAGGGCCGAAGCCAGATCGATCACCGCTTAGTTGCGGCTAGCACCTCACGGGGCGCCTACGATGGTCATCCATTGACGATTCGAAGGGAGAGCGAATGGGCCCGCCAATTCCCCGGAATCCTGGTCGGTGTTGCTTTGGTAGCGTGAGCAACCTTCGCGCCTGCAAAACCGGACCAAAGCCCGATGTGGATTGCCTCGTGGTGTCGATGCGCATGATTGGGTCGGGTGACCCCCCGATCTCAAAAGCGGGCGAGATTTCAATCTTCTACTGGCTCGGCAAGCCCGACGACCGCGACCCTTCCTACGATTTGGAGAATAACGTCGCCGACGAAGTACAATCGATGAGCCCGCAGACCCTGCACGCGACCAGCGCTAGATGCGGCGCCGAAATGGCAAAGCGCGGTCAATCTCTCCACGAAATCGGCGAGCAGCTACAACGCCGCGCAGCCCAGCAAAACGCGCCCAAGTCACCTTCTTAGCGGGAGACACTGCTCGGGATACCCGGCTGCTCGTCGACCGACGCCAGCGCAGCCTCCAGGGCGCCGAACAGCGCGGCGACCTCGATCGGCTTGGCGACCCAACCGTTCATCCCGGCCAGCTCGTAGTCCCGCACCTGATGCGACATGACATTGGCCGTGAGCGCGATGATCGGCGTCAGCGCTCGACCGGTCGCCGCCTCGCGCTGGCGAATGATCCGGGTCGCGGCGGGCCCGTCCATGACCGGCATCTGCACGTCCATCAGAATCACGTCCCAGTCGCCCTGCTCCCAGGCTTCGACCGCCGCCTTGCCGTCATCGACGATCATCGGGTCGATGCCGGCCTGGTTCAACAGCGTCCGCAGCACCAGCTGGTTGACTTTGTTGTCCTCGGCCGCCAGCACGCGGATCTGGCCGGCGTCGATCTCGCGGGTCTCCGCCTGGACTGCTTCGCCTGACGGCGCCGCCGCTTCGGCCAGCTTGCGCAGCGGCAGCACGACGGTGAAGGTCGTGCCCCGGTCGACCCTGCTCTTTGCGGTGACTTCCCCGCCCATCAGCTCGGTGAGTTCGCGGCAGATGGCGAGACCGAGCCCGGTGCCGCCGAAGCGGCGCGTTGTCGACGCATCGGCCTGTTCGAACTTATGGAACAGCTTGCCGATGCGATCGGCCGGGATGCCGATGCCGGTGTCGCTGATGCGGATCACCAAGCCGCGGCGCGTGCGATCGACCGCGACGGCCGCCCCGCCGGTCTGGGTGAACTTGAGCGCGTTGGAGATCAGGTTCGCCAGCACCTGGCGCACCCGCGCCGCGTCTCCAAGGTAGTGGCCCCGCGCCCGCGGCTCGATCGTCAGCGCGAGCGTCAGGCCCTTCGCCTGCGCGACGCCCGCGAAGGTCGCATGGGCCGCGCCGGCAAGGTCCCCGATATCGAACGGTTCGACATCTAGTTCCAGCTTGCCGGCCTCGACCTTGGACAGGTCGAGCACGTCGTTCAGCAGCGACAGCAGCGACTCGCCGGACTGGCGCACCACCTCGAGCCGCTCGCGCTGCACCGGGGTGAGTTCGTCGCCGGCCATCGCGCGAGCCATCCCGAGCACGCCGTTCAGAGGCGTCCGGATTTCGTGGCTCATCGTGGCCAGGAAGTCGCTCTTGGCGCGGTTCGCCGCCTCGGCCTCCGCTTTTGCGTGGATCAGCGCCTGCTCGGCCTGCTTGCGCTGGGTGATGTCGACCAGCACGCCCAGGCGCGTCTCGATCTCATCGGCCTCGCCGTAGTGATCCGCGGACGCGGCCGACACCCAGACTTCGCGCAAGTCCTGGCGATAGAGCCGATATTCGCCGCGGTAGGCGCGTCGCTCGCGTCTAGCCTCGGCCAGCTCAGCCGCCGCAGTCTCGCGATCTTCCGGATGGATGCCGGCCGACATGTCCTTCGACATTTCGAGGAAGCCGACCACGTCCTCCTCCTCGACGAAGGCGTCGCCCATGCCCCAGACCGACTTGGTGCGATAGTCCATCTCCCAAACGTGGATGCTGGCCAGCTTGATCGCCGCTTCGAGCCGACGCTGGGCGTTGACGAGCTCATATTCCTCGCCGCGATCGTCCATCAGCACCTGGTACATGCCCATGATGCCGCCGATCCGGCCATCTGTGCGCCGCCAGGGGATGGTGACGGCGTTGATGTAGACGGTCTTGCCGTCCTTGCGAGTGATAGGCACACGGTCCGCGACCAGCCGCTCGCCCTGCATGCAGTTGCGGTATTGGGCCTCCCACCGACGCGCGGTCGGATCGATCTCGAACATATGGCGCCCGATCATGCGCTCGGGCAGCAGGCCGAAGTCGAAGCCCCAGCGCTCGCTGACACGCAGCAGCCTGAAGTCGGTGTCGTAGAGCGCGACCGCCAGCGGCACGCTGTCGATCATCGCCGCCAGCATCGGTGGAATCTGCGCAGCGCCTGCGCCCTCCGGCGCGATACCGCCGGCCTCGCCGTCGAGCTCGCGGCTGATCATCACCGCGACGTCGGCCATGACGTCCTCGGTGGCGTCGCCGGTCGGCGCACCGAACAGGCAAACCGCGCCTACGGCCCGGCCGGCGGCGAACACTGGCCTGGCGACAACGTCATAGGCCTGGCCGGCGAAGCTCTTCAGCCCCCAGGTCAGCCGGCCGCGCACCACGGCCTCGCGGGCGATGTCGCTGACGTCAGGCGCCCGCGCATCCGAGGTGCGCGAGCCTCGGTTCGGGCCTTCGAAGACACACAGCTGCGCCGGCGCAGCGCCGCTTCGCGCCGCGAGCCGCAGCAGCATATCGAGCGGCGCCGTCTGGGCGCTCTTTTCGGTTTGTTCGGTCAGCGCCGCCTCCCCAGCCACGCTTGCCCGCGTGGACGAGGTCCGAACAATCGAAGATTTTGCTTAACGTTGTCCTAGGGACCCCTGCGGAGCGTCGCCGCGCGCCTATTCAAGCGCCTTGGCCGGCTCGATCGTGACGCTCTCGCCACAGCCGCAAGCGTCGGTCTGGTTGGGATTCCTGAAAGTGAACTTGGCCGCCAGTCGGCTCACCTCGTAGTCCACCTCGGTGCCGATCAAGAACAGCACCGCCTTGGGATCGACCAGGATAGTGACGCCCTTGTCCTCTACCACCTCGTCCAGCGGCGCGGCGGCCTCGGCATACTCCAGCACGTAC
>Ga0302325_10009997_pt1 | contig 20628 bp, 14 predicted proteins | sample Palsa_T0_2_FD_201948 | JGI IMG/M metagenome (GOLD analysis project Ga0302325, IMG submission 201948) | Peat permafrost microbial communities from Stordalen Mire near Abisko, Sweden - Palsa_T0_2 | ecosystem: Environmental > Terrestrial > Soil > Palsa > Peat permafrost | place: Sweden: Abisko...
CCGCCTTCACCCGAAGCTAGATTTTTGGTCGACTGAAAGCTGAAGGCGCCGACATCGCCGAGCGAACCGACCGGCCCGGTTTCCCAGACCGCGCCATGGCCCTGCGCCGCATCCTCGATGATTTTCAATCCGTGCTCGTCGGCAATAGCCTTCAGTGAGCTCATGTTCGCAGGCTGTCCGAAGAGGTGAACCGGCAGGATCGCGCGGGTTTTGCCTGGCACGATTGCCTCTTCCACCCGCTTCGGGTCCAGGAGTAACGTTCCTTCGTCAACGTCGACAAAGGCGACGCCAAAACGACGATCGAGAGGCGCGGTGGCGCTGGCGATGAACGAAAAGTTCGGCACGATGACCTCGCCGCCGTAGTCGAGGCCATCATGATCAAATATGGCGGCAAGGCCGATGCTAAGCGCATCGGTACCATTGCTAATCAACAGTCCATAACGGCAACCGCAATACGCCGCCCACTGCCGTGCGAATTCCTCGGCCAAAGGCTGGGGTAAGCCTTCGACGCCGCCAACGAATATGCGGCGGAATACTGCGCGCATCTCGGCGTGCCAGCGTGCGAAGTTGCCGTTCTCGACCGAGGCCCAGGGACGCAGCCGAAGGTCTCGCACCGGCCTGCCGCCGTCGCGCGCCAGCATTCCGGTCAGCCTGGAGGCCGGCGGGGGCAAACGGCCGATCGTTCGTCGTGCGACGGTCCGCAAAATTCGTTTTACCGGTCGCGGAGCTCGACGAAGGAGTTGCGTCATGCGTTCAGCTCTAGTCACGGACTATCCCCGCAGATTGCGAGTAATACGTTGGCCAAGGATCGCAAGCGCGAGATAGCGTGCCACACGTCTGACGGGACTAGGCCGCCGATAGCCTATGCTGTGGTACGGCGTCAGTGTGCCACCAAATTTACGAAAGAATTGCTCGACGGTGGGGATGGCAGAACCCTCGAAATCGAACTCCCGTAGTTTCAAGTCGGTAGCCGTGTATTGAATCGCGCGCCACATGGCCAAAGAAAACGCCTTGCTTGATTTTGCAGAGTGGTCGTAACCGCCGAGAAGATAGTAGGCGCGCTTGTCATCCCAGACGAGCCAAACAGCGCCAAGAGGTTCACCGTCTTTACTGCGGGCCAAAAATCCTCGACAACGACCGGCGTGCCGCAACGCAGCTTCGAATCTGTTCACGGCTTGCCCGTGCATTGATACAAGGCTCTGGCGCTCGAAAGATCTTTCGCTCAATCGCGCAATTTCGCCGAAGTCCGTATCGGATTCGACTTGCATCCCCTCCTTCTCCGCGCCGACGAGCCTGTTCCGGCGGCTCGCATCCATGTTGTCAAAAACGGTCTGAAGATTTGTCAGTGAGAGGCGGTAAGTGTAGCGCAATTCAATCGCAAATCCTTGCCAAATGAACGGCTGCAGATCGACGACCTCCGGCGCGAAGGCAAGATTAACGACCTGGTCGAACTCGCTCCTGAGGAAGACAGCGAACGCGCTTCCGATCTGTTTGTTGTTGGAGATTTCGGTGACGTATTTCGCATTGTAGGAAGGATACAAGACACCAAGATACGGCGTGAGGCTTGGATACGGCCGGCCCGCGGTCCGATGGCCAATAATACCTATTGCGCAACCGCCGTGCATCTCGCTGCCGCGAAAGCACCCAAGCAAGCGAAAGGGCACACCTGACGCCTCCAACCAAAGCGTCGTGTGAAAAAGCGTGCCCTGCGGAGACCTCCGGACAAACTCGTCCCATCGCAAGAATTCGCTCCGGCCCAGCGCGCGGATCTCATATTCGCGCGAGGCCTTGTTCAGAACGATTTGTCCGGTGGCAGCGCGTGAACCGGCTTGCACCCGAGTTCTTCCTTTTCAGAATCAGTCGTCCAGCAGCGAGCGGTCAGCTTTCGAAGATAATGAGACTTTGCGGAGTTGGTGCAAGAGACCGAATCGTGGCGCCGTGAAATCCGGCATTACGCGCCATCTCGTCGAGTTCGCTCGCCGTGTAGGCGTCGCCCTGGGGTGTCGTGGCCAACATCCAAAAGGCGAACATCGCCGGAGTCGGGGGAGATACCCGATCTTCGTTTGGCACAAGATCGATGCCTAGCGCCTGCCCGCCAACAGCAAGGCTGGCCTTAACTTTCCGTAACACCGACGTGCATGTGTCGAAGTCGAAATGATGAAGGAAGTTCGGTATAAGTATCAGATCGAAATCGCTCCCCCAGTCCATATCTAATGCATTTCCGGCCAGCATGCGAAATCGGTCGGCTACGCTGGCAGCCTCGGCATTAGCCCGAGCGACCGTTAATACCTGCCCCCAATCTACCGCGGTAACCAGGGCCTCCGGCAGAATTTTTGCCACTTCGATTCCGAACAGGCCGTGGCCTGCGGCGATATCGAGGACTGTGTAGGGGGGATCGGGGAGGGCTGCGACGTGGGCGGCGACCCGCTTGGCGGTCGCCGCCGCGAACGGCACCGCTGCCTTCGCAAAGCGAACCCAGACGGGGTGATCCGGCGAGACATTGGCTAGTCCGCTAGATCCGCCGCGGCGAACATACGATTCCGGATCGCGGAGAAAGAGGTCGAGAATCTCCGGTGCGGCAACGAAATCAACAATTTTGCCCATAGCCAGAGGAGCAGATTCGTCCAGAAAGGTTCGCGCAACATGCGTAAGGGCGTAGTGCGAATCTCGCTTTTCGAGGAGGCCGATGACCGCCAGGTAATCACACAGTATTCGTAACCCGCGGCCCGAGGCGCTGGTCCGGGTAGCCAAATCGTCGAGGGATACCGTCTCCGCCCCGATTACAGTGAAAATATCAAGCCTCACCGCCGCGATAAGCGCCGCTGTTCTCTGGTACCCCATCGCAATATCAAACACGGGATTTTCAGAAGAATAGCTTGTCACGCCAGGGACCGCCTAAGTTCGCGAAAATGACTTTCAATTCATTTGCGAGGTTGCAGGCGCTCCTTCAGATGCGCTGCAACACTAGAAAAATCGGGATATTCATGCGTGCCTGGTGACATGACCACCTCGAGATCAGGACTTACTCGCCGCCAAGCTCCTATGCCGAAATCCACCTTGACGTAGGTAACCGGCACGGCTAGCGGTTTCGGACGATAATTCGACATCGCTGCTGCGTAGCTCGAAGTCCGACCGTCCTTAAACGAATAGCCTAACATAGGCGTGCCAGACCGATCCGTGGGTGTTGGCGCGACATGGACTTGGTCCTCGCCGCCACCAGCTAGCGTTCCTAATTTCGCTTTTAACGAAGCCCATCGCCTCCGTATGGCGGCTCTTCGCTTGGTCCACGGATAAATCCAAAATCTCTGCAGCTGTACGGACCTAAACCAAGTCCATGCCATCGCGCGTTCGACGAGAGGGCCTGTGACAGGTTGCGCCCGCTTCATTGTAGACAAAAGGAATTGTATGGACTTATTTGCGTGGATAGTCGGCGGATCTATCAAGAAAACCATTTCAACTTCTTTTCCGGTGGCTACCAGCATTCGGGCAACTTCAAATGCAACAAATCCCCCGAGGCATTTACCGGCCAACCGGTAAGGTCCTTCTGGCTGGGCCGTCATAATCAATGGTAAGCGGTCGGCCGCCATGGCTTCGATCGAGTGCAGAACTGGCTCATCGCCGGTGCCATGAGGAGCAACAACCAAAAGAGGCTGCTTCGCACCCAGAAGCTTCGCCAGTGTTATGGCGTCACGACCGAAGCCTTGGAAGTGGCCGTGAAAATAAATCAACGGAGGCTGATCGCCGTTTGAGTTCATTTCGATCAGATATTTCGGCCGAAGATTCTGCTGGTCGGAAAGCTTTTGCACCAGTTGGCGAATTGTCGTGGCTTCGAACAAGATCGAACTCGGTATGGTTAGACCGGTCCGCCACTCCAACTCGGCCAGCATCTCCATCACCAAAAGCGAGTCGCCGCCCTTCTCAAAAAAATCGTCGTCAATCGAAATAGAGTCAGTTCTCAGCAGGCGTACCCAAAGGTTCGTCAGCTCTTTTACCAAACCCTCGTCGGCTGACTTTTTCGGGACCGCCGACGACGCAGCCTGTGCGTCCGCAGCGGGCCCTCCTTCCCACGACTCGGTAAGCCGTCGCCGCAAGACTTTGCCGGTTGTTCCTTTGGGTAGTTGCTCTCGGAGAATAATCCGTCTGGGAACTTTGAACGGCGCTACCTGATCCTGCAGATATTGTCGAAGCTCGACGGAAGTGGTCGTCATGCCCGGGCGCACTACAACGGCTGCGACCACGTCCTCGCCAAGGCGCGGGTGCGGAACGGAAAAAGCCGCCGCCTCCAAGACTGCCGGATGGCGCATGAGTGCGTCATCGATCTCAAGGGGCGAAATCTTTTCCCCGCCACGATTGATCACATCCGTCTTGCGACCGTGAAGCGTGAGGAAACCATCCTCATCCACGCTGCCGATGTCACCTGATCTGAACCACCCGTCGAGAAAACAAGTACGATTAAGTTCCGGGGCGTCGAGATAACCTGAAATCACCGTCGGTCCGCCGACCAATATCTCGCCCAGCTTACCCGAAGAAAGCCGATGTCCATCGTCTCCCACGATCGCAATTGTACTTGGTTGTGGCACACCGCATGTTCCGGGCTTGGAAAGACCGGGCGGTGGCAAATTCGCGGAAATCTGTGCCGCTTCGCTGGAGCCGTAGTGCTCGACTACAGGCACGCCAAACGTGTTCTGCAGACCTTCGAGAACGTTGCGCGGCAGTGGTGCACCACCCGACAAGACAAACCGAAGTGAATGTCCGGTTCTAGCGTCGGCCCTGAAATTCGTTCGATCGAAGATCAACCGATGCAGGGTCGGGCCGGCTGAATACCAAGTTGGCTTCAAAAATGTGAACCATTCCGCATAGTCGAACTTCGAAGAGTCTGTTGGAAACGCCACCGTTCCGCCGGAGAGGAGCGGCGTGAAGACTGTCACCTTCAGACCATGCGAATAAAAGACCGGACTCACGCTGAGACAGCGATCCTGCGCTGAGAGATTGAACCAAGCCTGAACCCTGGCCGCAGCAGCCAACATGTTGCGATGGCTGAACGGGATCAGCTTGGGCTCGGAGGCCGTGCCGGAAGTTTGCAGTATAAAGGCGGGCGCATTTGGATCCGGCTCGTCGGATTCATCAGGCGTTGCCGCGGCGCTGATTGGTGGCTCGATGGTCTCAAAACAGAGGCTATCCTCTTTTGATTTGATAACCTCGATAATTGCTATGCGCCTTTCCTCGGCTGCTTGTCTTGCGACAGAACCGGTGCCTCTGAACACGAGTACGGCGTCAGGTCGAAGAGCGGTCAACCCAATCCCGACTTCGCGCAGGGTCTGTAGCGGATTGAGAGGAACGCTCACAGCAGAGCATGCGACCGCCACGATGGCCAAAGCGGCGTGTGGGCCATTTGGAATTGCAATCGCGATGCGCGCGCTCCGACCAAGTCCAGCTAGGCGCAAAGCTGCGCGAACTTCATCGATCAGGCATTGCAATTCCCGGTAAGATAAAGGCTGAAAGCCCGTAGCGACGATGGCTGCTTGGTCCGGTTGAAGCTCAGCAAGACGTCGGATCTGCGAGCCGATCGTGCCCTGATCAGCGGTGCTGCTGGGAACAGAGAATGCGCCCACCTCGGAGGCTATTAACTCAAGACTACGCATTTTAAGGCCTTTAGCTAATTGTGCCGCTATAGTAGCAAGCGGTAATCAGTCAAGCCATCTTTGTGGGGGTGGTTTATCGTCATGTTTTTGTTCCGCCAACTGGTGCGGGAACTTGGGCCAATGCGATGTGTCTTATAGCTTCCGCGTTGGTGCTCGGAGCCGATCGCACATTGATCCGCTATCGCGCGGCGCTGTAGACGATGGTGCTGCGCAGGACAGTCATTCAGTACGAAGCAGAATTCGAAAAGGCTTCAAAAATATTTTGCGCCCCGAGTCCTCGCTTCTTTAAGCATCTGCCTCTGCGCCGCATCCTTGGGTCCGGTCGAAGGGCGCAGCGGGGCCAGCCTGGAAGCCTTCCATCAGCGCATCGGCTCGCATATTCGCATGAGCGGGATTGTCGCCTCCTCCAACGTTCTAGCGAGCAACGTTGAGCCCAAGGGTTAGGCCGCCGTCGGTTCCCCGGCAGCTGGGGATCCTTTCTTGGCGGTCTGGCGTCCGCTGCCATAGAAATCGTTCGCCGCCCATGCCAAGGACATGCCCCACCCGCGAAAAATCTGATCGGATGTGGAACTGCTCGACCGGCATCTGCCAGTGCTGGCACTTCGATAAACAGAAAAAAACCTAGGAGCCAGGCCGTCGCTCGAAGCGCGCTCCGGTAAATGAAAGGAGTGTCGAACAAGACGCGTGGCGGTAAAAATTCATGATGCCTCCACAATGACCTCATCGGGGATGATATGCCAGAATACCGTAGCGAAGGGCACTATGGTCTATTTGGGCAGGGGGCAACTTTTCGGGGCCAGGTTGCGCGTGGTCGGGCCCAAGCACCTAACGGCTGGATATTTGCGTAGCAACCATAGTTGCGGGACCACGCTCGGCGTATTTGCCAGAGGCATCGAGGTGGATTAATTCTGTCGGCGCTTAGAAAATTGCGTGCCGTGCGAGCAATCGAGGGACGTGGGTTACCATGTCTGGTGCAGCCAGCCAAACTCTCGTGTCGATCATTATTCCTTGCTTTAATTGTGGGCGTTGGGTGCAACAAGCCGTTGAGTCCGCCCTTAATCAGACTTATCCCAACATTGAAGTCATCGTAGTTGACGACGGTTCGACCGACGGAAGTCTTGAAGTCCTCCGCCAATTCTTGCCACGTATCAGGCTCGAGACAGGTCCGAATCGCGGGGGCAATTTCGCACGGAACAGAGGCTTTAAGCTTTCAAGGGGACAATATATCCAATACCTCGACGCGGATGACTACTTAGAGCTCGACAAGATTTTTAGACAGGTCGAGTCTCTCGAGGAAACAAAGGCTGACGTCGTTTATGGTGACTGGAGGTATCGAAGACATCTGCGAGATAGCCGTTTTAGCTTTCTTGAAAAGATTCAGATTAGCGGCGTCCATCGGGATATTGTTTCTTCTTTACTGTCGGGCTGGTGGGTCGCGCCGGCTGCAGTCCTATACAAGCGGCAGGTTATCAGTAAGGTCGGTGGATGGGATGAAACGTTGTTTGCTGCTCAGGACAAAGATTTCTTTACTTGCGTCGCTTTGTCCGGTGCAAATATTCAGTACCAGCCCGGCTGTTGTTACATTTATAGGCAGCACGGCGCGATTACAGTCTCGTCGTCCAATCTTGTTAGGTGGGTGGAAAGCCACCGTCGTAGCCTTGAGAAATCCGAATTATTCTTGGCTGCCAGCGGTCAATTAACTGCGGAATATAAAAACGCTCTGGCGCTTGGCTATTTCGGGCTAGCACGTGGAACCACCGATTACGATTGTCGCGGGAGCAACGTATTCACGATTTACAGTAAAATACTTGATGGCCTAGAAAAGAAAATCATGGATCTTTGTCCAGATTTCCATGCCGCGGACGAGACCCGTCTCTTTACGATATTCGAAAGATTGCTCGGCCTGAGTTTTGCAATGAAGCTTTTTTGGGTTCGCTTGGCCATCCGCCGCGTTAAGCTGACCTTGAGAAACACCTTTTTGCTCCGGTTTGTTCTACGCATGCGAGGCGTGGAGCTGCTGCGGGAAGATAAGGAGTCACGCGACACCTTTGGGTCGCGTTGACGTCAGCTAGCGGTCTGTTGAGCCCGGAGAACCGATCGCACATTGAGCCGCCATCGCACGGTCGTCCCGTAGGACATTTGTCCGGCTAGGGGGCTTAATAAGGGTGCTCGATCGATTTTTTGCATTTGTAAACAAATCGACCGAGGTGATCTTTAATCGTGCTCATCATCCGAGATATTCGTAAGCGGCCTCCGTGTAGTCTCTTTCATGGGTCTCCTTCAACGCAGTGCTGGTAGCGTTCAGGCACCTTTATTCAGCCAGATTGGGTGCCACCGCCATAATCAATGGTTGCGAACATTCTCTACGAATTAGCTGTAGGGCTCGCCTGCGCGAACTGGCCGACATCTGTCGGCGATTTTGAGGAGTCGGTGGCACATGTCTTGCTGAGACACAGCGGTATTGCCATGGATACAAGCCCACCGGCTCGACTAGCGGACAGGCGTACGTTATCGCGGCGAGACACCGTCGACGACATAGGTTGTGATGGATCTCGCTGGCAACTCATCGGTGATGTGGGACTTCGATGAAAGCGAAATACTTCCTTGTTCCAAATTGACCGTGTCAGCTGCTGTCGTGCGATAGACGGAAGCCGATGAAGGTAGCCTATCGAATGCGCTGAGGTCGACGTCGTTCACTGTCGCCTTCTCCCAATTTGTGCTGACAAGCACAAGGCGCTTTGTTGCCGGCGAATAGGCAGCAAGCGTATTGTTGGCTCCGCCTGCCGAAATGATCTGAAAGCCAGGTCGAATGAATCTAGTGTATTGAGCAATAGCATAGAACTGCTTTTGTGGTCGGGGTGGCCCCCCTTTCGTGTCGAACGCGATCACATTCCAATCGGATTGCCAAAGAAACCAAGCTTCGCAGCCTAAGTCGCGTAAGTCCATTCGCACCGAGTCGGCAATGAACAAGGCGCCCCAAATCTCAGTTCCATCACCTTGCTGGGCAAAGCAACAACCGATCTCGCTCATCCAAATTGGTTTGCGAAGCTTCCGAGCCAGCGCCCTATAATGCTGCAATTGCGCCGGATGGTTGACGAGATGGTAGTCATGTGTGTTTAGCCGGCCGAGAGCGGAAAGCGCTCTAGGGTCTAGCTGGCCTAATCCACTGATCGCGTCAGCGACATTGTTCATGTCCACGCCAGACACGAAGGTATCCAAGCCATTCCGCTTCAATCGGGCTGCTAATATCGGAATGAGCGCATTCTGTGACTCATAGGAGGCAGAGTATCCCTCTTGTATTCCGCCAGCCGTCCAGCTCAGATCGGGTTCATTGAACGGTTCCAGGCTCTCAAAGCGCAAACCCTCTACATCGCGAAAGTGTCTGACCACGGTCGTCAAGTACTCGACGAACCTCTCGCGCATGTCGGGCCGCAGATTATCCTGATGCGGCGCAGTGCCGCCGGAGGAACTTCCGTTTTTAGTCATCCAATACGGCGGAGAATTCGAAAACGCCTCGAAAATATTCGCGCCACGATTCTTCGCTTCTTGAAGCATACGCCTTTGCGCGACATCCCTAGACCAGTCGAAGGCTGCGGTGGGGCCAGCCTGAAACCCATCCATCTGCGCATCGGCACGCATACTCGCGTGAGTAGGATCATCGCCGCCGCCAATGTTGTAGCGAGCAATATTGAGCCCAAGGGTTAGGCGCGCTGTCGGTTCTCCGTACAGAAGGTCCATATACCGGCTCTGCAGCTGCGGATCCTTTATCAGGGCGCCCTGGCGCCCGCCGCCGTAGAGATCGTTCGCCTCCCATGCTAAGGACATGCCCCACCCGCGAAAAATCTGGGCCGGGTGTGCAACTACTCGACCGGTATCCGCCAATGCTGGCAGTTCGGTAAGCAGAAAAAAGGCCAGGAGAGAGGCCGCCGTCGCTCGTAGAGCCCGAAGAAGCGCGATCCCGGACGACGCGTAGATATTCTGCGGGAAGGACGCGTAGATATTCTGCGGGAAGAATCTAATCACTTACCCTCGGCGAGCAGGTGTGTGTTGGGCGCCCGAGTTTGTGTCCCGCGACCTGCGTTGGGTCTCAGCGCAAACTGGCTGGAAAAGCCCAGCACCGTGGTCGGGTTGGTTTCTTCGAGAAATGTGGCTTATTTGGTCTTTTCCGGTTCCAAGTAGTGGGTCCGCATCTAGGAACTGGATAACTCGCCGTCGAAAGCGCGAAGCCTCGATTCCTCGTGCAATTGCCGGCGCGGTGGGCCCGGCCTCAAGTCTGATACGCGGTAAATACTGCCGAGGACCTCAAGGCTGCGGTCGATCGAGCCAATGTCCATGAGGTCAATGAGGAAGGCGCCGACGTTTGAGTAACTCTGGTTAAGACAGGATCCAATTGCTTGAGAGACCGGTTTTTGGCAATCATAGCACGGAAAAGCGCAGATAGCGTACCTGAAGGGAACGATCGTTTCGAATCATCCCGGCTCAAACAAACAAATGCCTGAGCCTAAATATGGTCTGCGCATGGGATCTGCCGAAAGAGAGCAACACAATGACGGTATCCGCAACTGCACGGTCTTCGGCGTTTGTGAGAAGAGGCGCAACGTTTTTCAATGGACTGGGAATTTACCGCTTTTGCATCGCGGTTGCTGTGATTGATTGCTTGGATTTTACGGACAGCCTGGATTATAGCGAGAGCAACTTCCTATTAAAATATTGTTACGCTGGAATAGTTATATTTCTGTTGGGAACCTATTTTTTAAGGTGGAAAACAATAGACGCAACCAACCCGGCTCCGATCATTTTCTTGTTGTTCTTTATCGTAACCGGATTGGGTTTTGCGATTAGGTTCTTTCTTTACGACGAGCGGCAGAGCTATATATCGGCGTTTATAGCACCTCTGGCCTTTTCGGCAGCAATCTTCATTCCGCGAAACGCGATAATAATGGACGAACGCAGGATATTAAAAGGCTTAACTTACCTATTCGCGCTCGGCACTGTGTGCTATTTGCTTGAAGCGATTATCAGGCCGCTCGAGTTCTTCAGACAGTTCTCTTACGTGCATGAAGTCCAATTCGTTAAATCACTGAGCTGTGTTTTGGCATTGTGCCTGTTCATCCTAACGGGCCAAAAGATTCTTGCTCTGTTGACGGCTGCTATAACTGCTATAGCGCTTCTTCTGCGACCCACATCAACCATTGCGTTGGCGCTTATTCTCTGCGTGCCGATCGCAGTTGTACTGCGTTCTCGGGTTTTATATTTCCGGCCACTCAGCGTCTTGGTAGCTCGTGTGCTGGCTATGACCACGCTAATAGTGGCAGTTACCGTTCCTATTTTACTGTATTTCTATCTGGATGATTTGGGCCCCTTGGTAGTCTCCTGGGAAGGTTACTTAAAAGACGACATTTTAGGAGGCCAATCAAACTCATTTTTTCGACTAGCAATTCTGAAGGTCGCGTTCGAATCGGTTAGAGACACGTCCTTTTGGTTTGGAAGTGCGCTCAGCGGGAGCGTCACAGTGCCACTCGGTAAACAGGAAGGGTTTCAGTGGTGGTTTTCTGCTGTTGCCCAAAGCAACGGTGAAGCCCCGATTCATTCTGATTTCGTGATTACGTTCGTCTTGATGGGAATAGTTGGGTTGTTTACGCTAGCCGCGGCCTACTATGTAGCCTTAAAAACTTTATTTCTCGGACTTGGCAACCCGAGTGTGCGTGGACATGGTGTCGTCTTACGCGCCCTGTCTATCGTTGCCTTGGTTGCGCTATTTATATATAGCAGCGCTGAGCCGTATCTCAGTTATTACAGCCATGCAAACGCGGTTTGGTTGTTGTTGTTAATTTCCGAGATGCTCAGAAAGACAAGCATCAAATCGACTGGAGTTCAGGAAAAGAGTACCGGCCGTTCACAAGCTCGTCCGCTATTTGGCGCTTCCGCTAGCAACGTGATTTAGAATAATGAGGGCCGTTTTTGTCTCAATTTTCGACACAAATGACCCCCGAGCATGGTCGGGAACAATTTATCATATGGTCCGTGCGCTCAAACGAGCAGGGCTACAGGTTGATACAATTGATGCGCTCAGTGACCGATACCGATTATTTTTTCGCGCAAAGCGCATCTTAAAATCAGCTTTTCGTAACAAACAATACTTACGAGACCGTGAGCCGTTAGTGCTACGGTCCTACGCTACGCAGGTCAAAGCTGCACTTAGAAATCTGCGACCCGACTTTATAATTAGTCCAGGAACTTTACCGATTGCTTATTTGCAAACTGATATCCCGATCGTCTGCTGGCCTGATGCAACATTTGCCGGAATGCTTAACTTCTATCCGGAATTCAGCAATCTTTGCAACGAAACAATTCGCAACGGCAATCGTATGGAGCAAGCGGCCCTGTCGAACTGCGAGCTCGCAATCTACAGTTCTGAATGGGCGGCAGCATCGGCCATCAACTACTATCAGGTCGATCGCGAAAAGATCAAAGTGGTCCCGTACGGCGCTAATCTATCCTGTAACCCATCTATCGAAGATGCACAGCGAACGATTGCGTCTCGTAATTTAGTCGTTCAGAAATTACTGTTCGTTGGCGTTGACTGGTATCGAAAGGGCGGGGACCAAGCTCTATCAGTAGCATCCAGGCTTTTCCAGCAGGGTGTTGATGTCGAGCTTCACGTTGTCGGCTGTCAGCCACCGGCACGCGCGCCGCATTTTGTGAAGACGCACGGGTTTGTTTCCAAATCGACTCGCGACCAACGCGAAGTTCTTGCCAGATTGTTCAAAGAGGCGAGTTTTCTACTCCATCCCGCTGGAGCCGAAAGCTTTGGGATTGTCGTTGCCGAGGCTAATGCCTTCGGCGTGCCCGCCCTCACAACAAATGTTGGAGGTTTGAGCACTGTTGTTTGGGACGGAAGAAACGGCCAAAAGTTTGATAGAGTTGCATTCGTTGAACAGTGCACCGCCTATATTATGCAGATGCGATCGTCAAAAGAGCAATATTATCAACTTTGCAATTCTAGCTTCCATGAGTACGCCACGCGACTGAATTGGGACTCTTCGGTCAGGTTGGTGCTTGAGTTGGTTGGCAGTAGAATTGCTGCGCCTAAGCGGCACCAAACTCAAAAAAAAATCACATAACGAGGTCACGCTATGTGTCGACGCTTTCCCGCCGAAGTACTAAGACGGAGAAACGCTTGCCGTAATCAAGGAAGCTGAATTTAATCATCGTCGGTCCCACCGGAAATGCGACTAAAAAGACGGATCGCGCGTTCGATCTTACTGGCCCAGGTGTATCTCGCTGCAGCTTCCAGCGCTCTCTGGCTCATCGCTGTAAATTTTTCGGGATCGTTCGCAATAGCTTCTATAGCGCGGGCAAGTTCGTCGGCCGTCTTGCGTGGGCTCGTGACCGGGACCTTAATCCCCACGTCTTCGGGCACACCGACTCTAGCGGTGGCATTGTCTGCTCGATGAGCCGCTCCGGCAACGTCTGGGACAACGCGGCGATGGAGAGCTTCTTCTCATCACTGAAGACCCAGCGCACAGCTCGCGAAACATATCGAACACGCGGCCAAGCAAAGCCGATGTGTTCGATTACATCGAATGCTTCTATAACGAGAAGCGCAGACACTCGACGATCGGCTACCTGAGTCCAGTGGAGTTCGAAAATCGAATGAAATTAGCTTAGGATGCTGTCAACGAAACGCGGTGCAGGCTAAACCCGGAATGCGCTATGTACGAAGATGTCTAGATCCCGGTTAAAGGCGCATGAAACAACTGGGCATACCATCACTACTGTTATCCGTTGCCTTGTTACTTGGTGGTTCAGCGATTTTTTCCGTCGTTCGTCTCCAATCGCTTTCCATGCATCCGATTCTCGTCCCTTTGGCTAAGGCCGTCCCCGATAGTTACTTTGGCATGACGTTGCACAATTACAAAACGACAACAGCATGGCCGTCAATTCCGATTGCATCTTTGCGCACCTGGGACACAGCGGTAAATTGGGCTGATATTCAGCCGTCTCCGAATACTTATCTTTGGTCTAATTTGGATTCATTGCTTGATGTTGCGCAAAAGCACGGAGTCGATTTGGTTTTTACCTTGGGCCGAACTCCTAGATGGGCTTCGGCAAGTCCGGACAGCAAATCACCGTATGGTCCCGGACAATGCGCTCCACCTGCAAACGTAAAATACTGGGAGGACTTCTTGAGGACCGTGGTAGCCCACGCCAACGGCAGAATACGATTCTGGGAAACCTGGAATGAGCCACAAAGCCCGGATTCAACTGTGTATTGTGGGGACTTGGCGACGATGGTGGACTTGCAGCGTCGAACCTACGAGATCGTTAAGACAAGCGTGCCGGGCGCGATGGTGTTAACCCCAGCACCGACCGGTGGATACGGACCGCCTTGGATGTCCCGCTTTCTTGGCGCTGGGGGCGGTAAATATGCGGACATCATGGCTTTCCATGGCTACTTGGCCCCCGGGAGCAGCCCCGAGTTGATCATTGCGACCATATCGAAATTCAAGACAGTATTCGCAGAAAACGGACAAGAGATGAAACCGATGTGGGACACGGAAGCAGGCTGGGGAGAGGACCGATCGCTTTCGGACCCGGACCTGCAGGCTTCGTTTCTGGCAAAGTTCTATTTGTTGCACTGGTCCGCCGGCGTCGCACGCTTCTATTGGTACGCGTACGACAATAACAAGTGGGGCACACTATGGGACCCGAAAAATGGCTTGCACAAAGCGGGGGTTGCCTACCGCGAGATTCATCGATGGATGCAAGGCGCAATCATGACTGCACCATGCACCCTAGTCCGATCGTTATGGACATGCAATTTGGTCCGGGAGAATGGCTATCGAGCGCTCGTCCTATGGAGCGCCGCCGAAGATTCTCGGGACGCAAGCCCCGCGTCGGTGCCAGATGAGTTTCGGCAATCTCGTGATCTTGACGGTAACTTGCAAAAAGTCATCGCTGGCGGCGTTGCGATCTCAAGTACACCAATTCTCGTCGAAACCGCGACGGCGTTCTGAGAGGCCACGAGGCATGGCGCCAATATTTCGCTTTTCAAAGGGGCCATCCGTTTTGGCCATGCGCTGATACTCACTTACGTTGTACACTAACATCTTTTTCAAAAGCGGCACTTGCATTCTGCGACCGCTAGAATTTTAAAAGATTTTAAAAACGGCAAACGTCAACTCCACCATACCGAGGCGAACGCCTAAGCGACTTAAGAGCACAAAGTGCTGTCCGGCCGCTACTCTGCTGCTTGACTACCCACTGAATCGGAAGCGACGTTACGAAAGACCTGCCTATTGATCCACTCGTAGGTTTTTTCCAGACCGTCCAGCAGTTTTGCGCTCGGTTCCCACCCCAGCTTTTGTTTGATGAGTCGGTTATCCGAACGGCGGCCGCGAACACCCATCGGTCCTGGGACATGCGTAACAGACAGTTTCTTCCCAGAAATATCAATCACCATCGCTGCGAGTTGATCGATAGTGACCATTTCCTCTGACCCGATATTGACGGGGCCTGCAAAAGACGAACGCATGAGGCGAATCGTTCCCTCTAGGCACTCGTCGATGTACAGAAACGAGCGGGTTTGCTTGCCGTCTCCCCAAATTTCGATCGTGCCGTTATTACGTGCTGAAGCCACTTTGCGGCAGACCGCGGCTGGTGCCTTCTCCCGCCCTCCGGTCCAAGTGCCTTCGGGTCCAAAAATATTATGGAATCGGGCAACACGACAATTCATTCCATAGTTGCGGTTGTAGGAAAGAAAAAGCCGCTCACTAAAGAGCTTTTCCCATCCATATTCGCTATCAGGATTGGCTGGATAGGCAGAATCCTCGGCACAGTTGGGATTATCTGGGTCCTCCTGATTATGAGACGGATACATGCAAGCCGAGGACGAGTAGAATACATTCTTCACATTACGACGATGACAGGCATCGACAACATTAAGATTGATGGTCGCGGAATTATGCATGACGTCCGCGTCGTGCTCACCAGTAAAAATATATCCTGCGCCTCCCATATCCGCGGCCAACTGGTAGACTTCATCGAACCGGCGATCGATAACCTGTCGGCAGATATCTTGATCGCGCAGGTCGCCGATCACAAAATCATCTGCCGTCGTTTCAGAAAACTCCGGATATTTGAGATCGACACCCCTGACCCAGAAACCGTCGTTTCTTAGCCGGCGAGTGAGATGGGAACCTATGAAACCGCCGGCTCCGAGCACTAAGGCAGTTCGCATCTTCTACTCCGATCACTATGGCAGGCCGAGTATCAGGACCGCGCCGAACGAGACCTCAACGTAGGCCAATTAGCGGTGATGCTCGGAGATTGTCAACGCGGAAACCGAATGTCGGCTGATTGATAAAGCTTGAAATACCTTCAGTTTCAAAGCGCTGGCGAAATTAGGCAGAATAGGCGCATTAAGGTCAATCCCGCTTGGTCTGAATGAATACGGTCTATCCTCATGCACGCTGGGAGTGCCTTGAGTTTTGGCTCGAAAGAAAGGCGATTTACACTGGCGTTGGATTTGTCTTTCCTCCTCATTAACGAGGGATCCATGCTGTTTTCCATTGTCACTCCGAGCTTTCGACATTCCGAATGGCTCAAGCTGTGCGTCGCCTCCGTAGCTGATCAGGCAGGCGTGGAGCTCGAACACATCGTACAGGACGCATGCTCTGATGATGCTACGCGAGATTGGCTACCTCACGACCGGCGTGTCCGCGCGTTTATCGAAAAAGATGCGGGCATGTACGACGCCATCAACCGCGGTTACCGCCGCGCCAAGGGCGAAGTTCTCGCTCATCTGAATTGTGATGAGCAATATCTTCCGGACGCGCTGCACCAAGTGGGCAATTTTTTCGAGCAAAATCCACACATCGAAGTCGTGTTTGCCGGAACCATTGTGGTGGACGAGAAAGGGCAATACGTATGCCATCGTCCATCACTCATGCCGAAGGCCTCACATGTCTGGTTTCGATTACCGGTCCAGACCAGCTCGTTATTCATTCGGCGACGCGTCATACAGGAGCGGCGGATATTTTTTGATACACGATGGCGCGATCTGGGCGATTTGCATTGGATCATCGCGTTGATGGAACAGAGGGTTCCTATGGCAGTTTTGAATTGCTTCACCTCTACATTCTCGGATACCGGCGAGAATATGAATTTGAAGCCCAATGCTGTCGCGGAGCTATCTCAGACTGTCGCCATGGCGCCGACTTGGACGCGAGTGCTGCGCCCTGCTTTGCTAATGCATCATCGCCTCCGTAGGCTTGCAGCGGGCCATTACAATCTCAAACCAAGCAAATATTCGATTTACACCAAGGCAAGTCAGAATCGGAGAATTGAATTCGACGTGGAGAAACCCACTGCCGTTTGGTGGAGCCGCTATTCCTATCAATCCAAGAGGGCGGACGCCAACGGCTAGCGGATATTCGTTCAGGGCACAGATGTGTGCTGCCCTACAGATCCGGTTGCGCTGATCGAGAGGATTTCAGTTGTCGACTGTCGTTCCGAGCATCGCCTGTTGATACAATGCTGCGATCCTCTTTGGTGAATAATGCTGCTGAATCTTGGCGATCACTGCTTTCTCTGGGCGGCAAGAATTTGAATTCGTGAGTAGGTAAGTCAGTGTATCGACCCACTCATCCACGTTCATAGGGTCGTTCACATAAAACGCGGCGTCCATCGTTACCTCCGGTAAGGAAGTTCGACGCGTAGTCAACGTCGGCAAACCGAGCCCCATCGCCTCTACCGCTGGCATGCCAAAACCTTCGAATAATGAGGGAAATGCAAAAACAGTGGCGTGACGATAGAGCGTGCCAAGGTCGGTATCCTCGAGATAACCGGTGGTTAGTACATTGGATTGTAATTCCAGTTCCGCAATTAAATTGCCGACATGATCGGTGCGATCGGCGATTCCGAAGAGATTAGTCGGCTTTTGGCCCGGAAGGACGAGGAGTAGGTCCGAAAACCGCTTTTGTAAGCGAGCGAACGCGCGAACTAGAACAACCAAATTCTTGTGCGGGTAGTGAGCGGCAACCGTCAAGATATAGGGCCGACCCTCGAACGGATGCCGGTCGGAAGCGCGTTCGAAGCGCTCCCATGATATTGGGTTCGGAATAGTCACCGTCTTCCGAGCAAGCCTTCCATAAAGTTCGAAGGCGCGCTCACGGACAAACGCTGACGGCACGATCACAACGTCCGCGCGGGCATAGGTGTAGCGATAGGATATTCGTTGCCACTCCCGGCGCTTTCGCGACATGACGCTCCAACGCTCGGCGAACAGAAAATCATGAATGACTGTTGCCACCCTCCCGAGACGTCGAGGAACAAACGGCGGTGTGAAGTAATTGGGAAAAAGAATGGCCTCGGCGGGCGTTTTCGCCATAAGACAAGATATCTGCTCGGCTATAAATCGCTTTTGGCGGACGTTGTTTGCGACAATCGGTGTTCCGGCGGCATTAAGCTGCTTTAAGAAGGCGGGGTTAAAATCTTTTAAGTCGGAACAGAGAACGATAAACGAAGTGCGATTTGTCTTAAATCCATCCAAAAGGTTGTAGAACATCTGCTCCGCGCCACCAACGCGGCCAGCAATCACGAAATGCCCTGCGATGTACATCATCAGAAGTGCTTTTATATTTAAGCCATCCTTGTCGTGCAACTCGTGAAACGGTTTGAAGAGACGCTTCATGGTGCTTTCGGAAGTTGCACCTCACAGCGACGTGTCCCCCATACGTGGAAGTACGAAGCGCCGCGCTAGTAACTAACGAGTAGCGGCAAAATATAAGTGAGAAATTTGGCTCGGTGTGCCAGTGCATCGGTAGGTAACTACCGAAATGCACATTTTCAAAGAGCGTTGCGCCGACAGGTTTCTTTAAAGTTTTAGAATTCTCCGGCGCGAAGCTTAAAGCCAATGCGCGACAAACTGCCATCAAATTGCGAGGTGCGCTGCAGCGTACTCCAAGCACATCGCATTGATGGAGCTGTACGTGTCGAGCAACAGCGCGCCTATCTCGAGCAATTACTTTGGACTGACGCTCCAAGCGTATGATTATAACTTCGGTTACGAGGGTGGACCGGTTGAGTCATGGCCCACTATTCCGACGAGCGTCGTTCGCAGTTGGGACGTTTGGTCGCCGGGCGATGGCCAGGTTCAATATCTTGACTGGGCCGATCTGAACGCATCTGCGGGAAGCTACAATTGGGCGCCCCTCAATGCTTGGATTGCCGCCAACCAAGCAAACGGCGCGCAGATGGTCTACACCTTCGGCAACATACCGTCATGGGCCGGCAGTCCGACCACACCAAATCTCGCAGATTTCCAGGCGTTTGTGACGGCTGTTGTTACACAAGCTAATGGCGCAATCAAATATTGGGAGGGCTTCAACGAATTCAATAACACCGGCATTTCACCGGCAGTAATGGTGCAGATGCAGGAGATTATCTATCAAACCGTGCACACGCTTGATCCCGGTGCGCTGGTGTTGTCGCCAACCGTCAATTCAGCGGGCGCAGATGGGACCTTCGCGCAATTTCTTGCCGACGGCGGTGGTCAGTATTTCGATATTGCCGCCTTCCACGGATACAACAACGATACCGGCGAAGGGCTAATCACCACAGTCCAAGCCTTTCAGACTATGCTTGCGCAATACGGGCTTTCGAACACTCCGATTTGGGATACCGAATGGGGCATGGAAGATCCGAGTGTTCTCACTGGTGCGACCAACCAGGAGGCTTTCGTTTCCACCGGTTTGATCTTACAGGCTGCGTTGGGCGTTCAAACGGAGTTGTTTTATGCCTACGAAAATTCCGATTCTGCGCTTTACGATTCTGCTACCGGCCAATTAACTCCCGCGGGCGTTGCCTATCAAGTAACCGAGCAATGGTTGACCGGAGCTACCCTACCTTCCGGTTATCAACTGAACGGCTCGGTTTACACGGTCCAACTTGTCAAGAACGGCCAAAACGATCTTCTCGTTTGGAACTCCGCAGGACAGTCATCCTTCTCCGCCGGATCGTTCACTGAATATGTCAACGCCCAGGGTCAAGTCGAGCCAATTGTCGGTGGCCTGGTGACCATTGGTACCGTTCCAATCCTGCTCGAAGGTTCAACGGTGGTGGTCGATACTCCCGTAGTATCGTCCGTTCTTGCGTCAGGGACAGGGATCACCAATGGTTCCGGCGATCTCAACGCCGGCCATGTGGTGACGCTGACGCTCACCATGAGCGAGGCAGTGACGGTCAACACCACCGGGGGCACGCCGACGCTGACCCTCAACGACGGCGGCAGCGCGACTTATATCGGCGGCTCCGGCAGCAACGTGCTGACCTTCAGCTACACAGTGGCGGCCGGTCAGAACACGCCCGACCTGACAGTGTCCGCGATCAGTCTCAATGGTGCCACCATTGCCGACACTGCCGGGAATAATGCCAACGTCTCGGGAACTTTCAATCCGACCGGCACACTTCAGATCGACACCACAAGTCCGACGGTATCATCGGTTACAGCCTCCGGGAGCGGGATCAGCAACGGCAGTGGCGATCTCAACGCCGGCCATGTGGTGACGCTGACGCTCACCATGAGCGAGGCAGTGACGGTCAACACCACGGGGGGTACGCCGACGCTGACCCTCAACGACGGCGGCAGCGCGACTTATACCGGCGGCTCCGGCAGCAACGTGCTGACCTTCAGCTACACAGTGGCGGCCGGTCAGAATACGCCTGACCTGACAGTGTCCGCGATCAGTCTCAATGGTGCCACCGTTGCTGATGCTGCCGGAAACAATGCCAGCCTGTCGGGAACTTTCAATCCGACCGGCACACTACAGATCGACACCACAAGTCCGACGGTATCATCGGTTGCACTCTCCGGCAGCGGGATTAGCAACGGCAGTGGCGATCTCAACGCCGGCCATGTGGTGACGCTGACGCTCACCATGAGCGAGGCAGTGACGGTCAACACCACCGGGGGCACGCTAAC
>Ga0302325_10009999_pt1 | contig 20628 bp, 24 predicted proteins | sample Palsa_T0_2_FD_201948 | JGI IMG/M metagenome (GOLD analysis project Ga0302325, IMG submission 201948) | Peat permafrost microbial communities from Stordalen Mire near Abisko, Sweden - Palsa_T0_2 | ecosystem: Environmental > Terrestrial > Soil > Palsa > Peat permafrost | place: Sweden: Abisko...
GCACCATCGAAACATTGTCCTCGTGCTTCGGCTTCTTTTCTTCCTAGCGCCCGTAATCGACGATACTAGGATTAGGGGGGCTCCAGCGGGGGTTAGTACTTCTTGATCGTCAGCATGATTCTGGTCGAAACTCGCAGGATGGTCAGGTCGGAATACTACACATATTAGCACAACATATCCGTACACTTGTAGTGCATACCTCGATCAAGCACCTCTGTCATCGTCGTTGTTACAGTCTTGCAGAATCGCCCCCCAAGCAGCCGGAGCCAGATCTCCCGGAACGAGCTATTTACCCCTTCCCCTAACCCGCAACGCCACTCCTTTTCGACCACCATAATGCGGATCCTCCTGCTCCCTTAGCAACGGCTGCACACCCGCAGATTATCAACATTTGACTCAGCCGAACCGTGTGAGGAGTGACGTGTGCGATGGCAGGACGCAACCGAGTCAGTAGTCGAGGACCGACGTTACCTGCCCATGAGGAAAGTCAAATATGGACTGAGGCGTATGCGACGTTAAAGCAACTCCCGGAAACACACGCGAAAATGCAGAAAATCGCAATGGAGGCGAATAAATATCAACGAGCACTTACGGCCTTGGGAAATGGTAGCCTGTACTATATAGGTGTTTCTCCTTTAGCTACTGTCGGTGTTCAATACCCTTACTAAGAAACGATTGGCAATGATTATGATCCTAGCTGAAATTGAGGAAACAGGAAGGAGAATTTCTGAGGGACTTGGGATCTCAAGTTGTAGATTAGACGACTTCGCCACAACCTCGCCACAGTCAATGGCAAGCGTTGACCCACGTGGCGTAGTCAGACGAACTAAATTCACCGTCTCCAAGAAGCCAAGAAAGCAAAGATACAACTCTAAATCCAAGCAGAACACCGCCACAGATATCACAGGAAAACCGGGAATAATTGCCGAGACTTTACGGCACAGCTAGATGCGGAGAACGGATGACGTATAATTGTGATCCCGACTGGCTACCGACATCCAAGCATGCCTGAAGTTGCATGGTTAATGTGTGCATGACATAACCCACCCGTCAGGCGGGTTTTCATTAACAAGCTGCGCCTTTTATTTATAGAGACAAGCGAACCACCAACAGCCGCCGCCTCCGCTCATCAACATCAACCGCTGCTTCATTGACTTGATTGAATTGAATACCGGACTGCAACCGCTTCTTCGTCCACCGCACAGCAAAACAAAATGCCGTTCACTGCCTCGTAAGTCGTCCGTGTCTCTCGTCTGGTCAACTGCCGGCCAGAACCATGTCCGAATAATCCGACGTGCTAACATTGTGTCACAGAGACATCTGCAAGATCATCCTCGCCATCATCCTTCCTCCGCTCGGTATGTCTCCCTCTCGGCTGCCGGCTAACATGTAGGTGTCTTCCTTGAGGTATAGTCTCTTGATCGATGTGTTTCTAACTTGTAGCGTGGATGTGGTGCCGACATCTTGATCAACATTCTTCTGTGTATCCTCGGCTACATCCCAGGAATCGTACTTCCCATTCCACCGACACAGCTAACAATAGATTCACGCTCTCTACATCATCCTGTACCAACTTCTTCCCGACTCCGACTGACCGTTTAGGAAATACTAGAACGGCAATCCCTGCCCAACCGTCACCCCCGAACTCATGTATGATAAATCGGAAATAGACGGTTAATTATGGTAGTCAGAAATTATGAGGGCGTTGGATTGGACTCTAGTTTTTTCGTTCGGAGAAGTATGAATGATGGTTTTCCTATTTGTATTCTTCGTTGATCGTGGATGGGTAATGTGATGGCTGTCTGTTTATAAATTGCTAGTCTCAATTAAAGATCGTATTCAGCTTGTGTGCACTGATCGCTCCATGAGGGATGTGCTTGCGCGTCGGCAATTTGAGTTCAAACTAGGTTCGTTCGGCCGAGTATTCAGCCGAAGTTATCAAATCTCCTGCACCTGCCAAAAACAGGTAATGACAACATGAACATAGAGCTGAATTGGAAGGGGGAGCTTTGGGTCCTTGCAATTGTCTGAGGTATCTATTTGTTCAACTCATGTGGCTTCCGAAGAATAAAAATGTGGGCAGCTTGGACAACAACCCGCGAAAAAAATGGAAATAACACGACCGCTGTAGATTGTCCACCTTTGGTGTTCGACATCAAAGCCCCATGGAGTGCATAAACTTCAGCGAGGCGTCAACTCAAGCTCGATGCCCCATGATATCCTCACTATCTGCAACGTAACACGAAATTCGGCACCAAACATGCAGCCCATTTTTTCACAGAACACCATCCAGAAAATAGAGGAAGCTCATTCAACATAGCAATCCCCGGTCCCGCACCCTCCGAGGAGGTCTGAAATCTGACAATCTCACAATGTCGATACACGCAGATGGTTGATTCGCAGGCCCATCCCCTCAAAAAGCTCTATCCGAGTTTGGATCTGATGGGAAGTTCCACGATGGCGACTTCTCACTCAAATTATTGGAACTGAAAACGACGAACATCATCTGCGTTCGCGCTGGCGTTTCGATGAGTCTCAAAAAAGTCCCACGCCGTTCAGAGGCGGTGGTTATTACTCTTATTGGGACGTTGAGCTACATCTGACGAAAGGTACTAAGAGATGTACTAATCCTCCTGGATATGATATCGAGAACACAAAGATATTCCAAACAAGTTTCAGAATGGCAGAGTATTGAAGTGACGATTCGCAGGCAACGGATATCCTCTTGGGCCACGTTACACACCTTTGTCTGTGCACGAACTTTGTCAGATCTAGGATCGCACTGATCATTTGCTTATTTCGTATTTGGAGCGATCCCCCATGAATAGGAAGATTGTCTTATGGATGATCTGATATCTGCGTCTTATTACTGCTAAACTACACCACCTCGTGGGATGGGAAAATCAAAATCGACACCTTCACATTCGCAGCGTTTTGTAAACCTTCATTTCATTCCAAGGCGGGTTATCGCCATAACATATTCGAAATGCGCAAAGAATCGACTAAACGTATTGGAGCTCGTTGATGCCTCATTTGAACATTCCCGCGATTGGGGGATGAATAAAGCTCGCAGTACCTGCACCAGATGAATTCTCGACAAAATCCTCTCACAGAAGATCATATTAAGATACACGTAGGCCTGCACTCGGAATTCCCTGAGAGCAGTCTGGAGATGAAGAATTAAGGTCAACTTTCCGTTGTGTCTATCGAGAGCGTGGAGTTAGTCGGCGTCTTTCTGATTTCGAGCTTGGTAGATCTGATCATTTTCCTTGCGTTTCGACCAAGCCGCATTAACCGGCGCAATTGAAACAAGATTCTCAGTGCGTGGGATCGGGAAAGCGAGAATGCATTGCACGACAGGAATTAGACTGCAGGTTTCACAGAATTCCTGGTCTTAGGTCTGTTGCATAGAGTCTTGACCCATTAGCAGAAACTGCGGTTATCGATAATTGCAATAAATGGAATCGTCGGTCAGATAAATGAATTGAGAAGTGTTTACATATTTTCTTGATTGGAGAGATCGAACAGAGAGGAGGCTTATTCCCGTGCAGTTAAAAGCGGAAGATTTAGTTTTATAGAATCATGTAACTTGGATAATTCGCATGAACACTCAAAGAGCATACACCCCTCTAAATATGATCAAGAGAGTGGGAGCGAAAGTATAGTACCATGCCCTCTAGACCACATAAGTAATCCAGAGACTACACTGTTTTGAACCGTCTACCTCAGATTCTAAAGAATGCTATGGCATCAATCCATCTCAGCTTGCCTGCTTTGGCCTGCTTTGGCCTCGATCTTGAGATGGGCTCTATTGTGTTTCCATCAGTATGTTAATGGACTACGTCTCTGTGTCGGAGCAGCTACAATTACTGGGCCAATCCATAAACGCATCTAAGCTAGATTTCCCAAGCCTCGCTGAATACTGGCCACGACAGACCATCTCTGAACTAGACCAAGAAACCCTCCAACCAGTGCCCCTGAAAAAGTGGAATTATCTCCCAGCCTATGCTACAACGCGCCACGTTTCCCCTTGAAAAGAATTTCCACCACCACAACTCATTCAGTCGCCCCAACAAACAACCCCTGCCAAACACCTTCTCCCATCACCCGCATCTCCACACATCCACTTCCACCAGTGAACAGAGCCCACAGTGAGTGTTTGAAGGGATGGCACGAATACAGAATGCGCTTGCGAGTGTTACCGAGCGGTTCCAGGGATTTGAACAGTTTCGCGCTGTATGGTTCTAGAGTGTGTGATGGAGATTGACTTTAGGTGGAACGATTTAGTTCGTTGAGACCTATTACTGGTATGATCCTATTCTGCTGCTGTGGTTTTATTGTGTTTGGGATTGCTGCTGCGAACGGTAGATTGATGTTAGATTTCTTGAATGTGAAGAGGATTTCGAAGCCTGCTGATATGGGCGAATGGATGGACGTACGACCACCTCCCCTCCCCTTGCTATGAAAAGGGAAAGAAAGTTAATGACATTAGCGAGTGCGATACAATCTTGGACATTATGCGTCGAATTAGTATCCCCCCTTATCTTGCGATAGAGGATTAACTTGTTAGTGCCGTGGTGATTGCTATGCTAGCCATCTACGCACTAATCACAAACCCACTGCTCCTCTTCGTCGTGGTATTTATCCTCCCGTTGAAGCGACATGTCCCTGACGTGATAGATCCTTGTCGTAGCCGGGATGTTTGCAATTGGTCGTCTGAACGGGAATAACCTCCGATTCGGTTCAATCGACTTGACTACCTCTCAAATGTACACTGGTACCTCTCCTTTACGTGGCCTGCATTCCTTGGAGCGAATGGATTTGACAGAGTAGGACTCTTTATTATTTCGGTGCCGCTGTTTTTCTTCGCTAGTCCTATTTCTACGGGTATTCTTCTACTGAGACAGTGTGGTTGATGACTACTAGTGCTTTGGCTTGTTGGTGCGAGTGCGGTTGTTGTAGGTGGTCATGCGACGTTATTTGCCGTGGATAGGAATCCTTTCGAACCCGTTGAGGCGAGTGTCTGACCTGATACTTATCGCCGACGCAGTCCTTGACACGATTGACGACCATGGGGGCCAAGGTACAGGGAAGTAGTAGTAATAGGACATAGACCAGTGTTTTCTGTATACATATCGGAGATCTTGTTGGGCAATAATAATAATAACCTCTATAAACGAGCAATCCATCTTTCAGTCCTTTTGTTCCTTGCGACGCGCCTCAGGGACACGATCTGCAAAATCAAATTTCACCCACACCACGTCCTCACCGCCGCCCACCTCTTCCCGCAATGTCCACGACAAGACAAATCGACATCCGCGTCGGTGCAGTAAAACGCCTCACAAAGGAATTCAAGTCCCGCATAGTCGACATTGAAACCGAAAAACAACGAACGGAACGACTAATCGCCGCCGGTGAAGATCGATGGACAGTCGGCAAACAGGTCGTCCCCGTCCCGAAAGCCTTTTCGCGTTTCGCAGTGTATGGTTTGCAGGAGCTGATTTCAGAGAGAGGTAGTTGCGGAGGCAGAGCGCATGGTGCCGGATTCGAGGCAGCGGCTTGAGGCTGGTTTGGCGGATTTGAAGGCCTTGTTGGTATGTTTAATTCTTAAGGTGCGGTGGTTGATGGTAGGAAGCTGCTGGGACGGAAGTTGAGGAGAAGAAGAAGGGGGAGGCTGAGGCGGCTATTAAGGAGGGAGAAACGGCTCTTGAGGGATAGGAATGAGGCCTGCAGTTATGGGATTGTGATACTGATTCAAGTCGTGTCTTAAAAGATGGAACAGAGCACACGGATATGAACCCGACTTTTATAATGAAATCTAACTAACCTATCCTGTTCGCATGCCAAAGCAAATCCTCTAGAAAAGCAACATGAACGCCAGGAATTACACTCTACTCGGCAAGAAGTTTTTCAATATCCGGAGCAATATCCTTCGGTTTTGTCAAACTCGCATATCGATGTACCACCTAGAACAATCAGCCCACCTCCTCTAATAGAAATAGTACCTCTCCCTTCTTGTTGACAAGGAATTTCTCCTACATAGTTAGCTATAATACAACGACGTCATACGAAATTCCATCTACATGTTAGCCTGAGCAATTCATGGGGGAGGTACTTGATCCTTGTCAGACCGAGGAGTCCAGATTTGCTGGACTTGAGGTGTTTGTAGACTGGATCGGCTTTGTCTCCATTGACATCGACTTTTCCCAAAACAGGGAACGAGACACCATAATTCAACTGACAAAACTGTTGAATATCCTCATTCGAGCCTGGTTCCTGACCCCCTACCATCATTAGCCTTCTTCCAATCCTCAAAAATACCAAACTGATTCGACGGAAACCCCAGAACAGTCTAACATCAGCTACCCCTTCCCAAAAGGATACTTACAAATCCCTGATCCTTGTACTTCTTGTAGAGTTGTTCGAGACCCTCGTATTGCGGCGTAAACCCACACTTGGAAGCAACATTCACCACCAACACTACTTTCCCATCCAACTGCTTTAAATCGAAGGGCTCGCCTTTCTTGTCTAGCGGCTTAAGGTCGAAAAATGTTGTTGCCGCGGCCATCTGTGAGTAGAGTTTGTATGCGTAGAATCGAGAACAGGGCGATGTTGGTCGCAGGAGAACGTGGGCGTTTCGGATATATATCATCTGTCGGCGTCACCGAGCCGAATTTATTCCGTTTTGGGGAAGCGAAACTTGTTGGGTCACTGGTGGCGCAATCAACTCGCTTAGTGAGACGGATAATGCCGAGCCTGCTTACGGGTTAGGGGACTTGGTTCATTCAGGGGTTTGAAAGTACAATATCTGGGTATTTGATGCGAGGATGCGTTTCATGATGTCATTTTCAAATATAGCTCTTAGGTTAGAAGGATAGGCTAGCCGGTTTGAGTATCTGAATCGCAACGGATATCTAAGCGAAGCGGCCCGAACTGGATTGGAGACGACGGAAATCAGAATAGCGCGAAGGGTGTCTTCTGTGCGTCGTGGACAATCATCTTGTGGGTGTTCATATACAGCATATGATTCCAGAATATGTCAACTATTTCTTCGCCTTCTTCGGTGCGACTTTCTTGGCGGTAGCAGCAGCAGCGGCTTTCCCCTTCGGTTTCTTCTCCTTGATCATCTTATCTTTACTGAGATCTTCTTCCTCGTCTTCATCGACAACAACAGCATCTTCCACCCCTTCTCCCTCATCGCTGTCTTCAAATGCGTCCTCAAGATCAGGTCGTTCTTTCCGTCCGCCCTTGGCCGCAACAACTCCCCCGCCCTTCTGAAACGCCATCGGATGGGATCCAGCATTGTACCTTTTATTAACACGCGTATTTTGGGATGTGGTACCTTCTGGTGAATGCAGTTTTGACGTTCGGAGCGACATCTTTCATCAACGCCTCGCCGTTGTTAGGACCCAAGGAGATCTCGATGATGGAATCAAAGTCCTCCTTTGTCAAGTAGTATTCATCCATCAGGGCGATGATATCGTCAATTGCATCGGCGCCATCTTTTGCAAACCGACGGACAAGTCGATCAAATATCGTTTGCATATAGTTCTGTCGAACTTCATTTCTGTCGCCTGAAATTCGTAATCTCATGTGTCCTTGGATTTCTCTTAGCAATCGAGTCAATTTGCCTTGCTTCGAATTATTCCCGAGCCAGGTGGTGAAATTGTATTGTCCCGTTGCATTGCCGTGCATGTAATATGCTGGAGTGACACATGAGAAGACGGCGTGAGTGGGCATCAACGACCATTGTTGTTGAGAGCTAAATCAGTACAAGTTGTCATAGGGAATATACCCATGGATCATGGCGTCTACGAGATCGCCATTGGAAATACTCTCGGAAGCCTTTTCCGCGAGTTCCAGTTTCTTCAGATTCTGTTCCTTGATGTTTCCTGCATTCTTCGCGAAATCAGGATTACTCTTGAGATAATTCTCCTGCAACATGAGGGACGAAAACTCATGATCATTGAAATATAATTCAATTTTCTCATTCAACGTCGTCTTCGAAGTGGCATGGTACATGGCCCCACTCAAGAACCGTCCAGCAATATCCCACGGTTTCAAAATAATATACTTCTCCGAATCTTTGACCCTATAATTACTCACTTTGAGATGCGGGGTAATACACTTTCTTGCTATCGTCAAAGGCGAGAGAGTCGCGACTTAGACGGTATGTGGATAAGAGGTTCAGGATTTGTCGGATATCGGAGTGGGTGCCTTCGACGAATTGGTCGACGACTTGGGGCTGTAGTTTGAGGCCTTCGCGGAAGGCGATCATCATTATCCGAGAGCGGACTTCGTTTGCTGTTGGTCTCCGGAAGGAGAGATCGAAGACTGTTCGATCGAGGGGTTTTAGTTTTTGATGGCGCCGGTCGTTGCAGATGCATATGATGGGGATCTAAAGTTAGATCGAAGGATGTAAGAAGTACTCTTGTTGTTTGGATGATTTTCTTGAGTGCGCCTACGCCGCCTCGATCACCTCCTGACATGCCGTCAATCTCGTCCATTATAAGCACAAGTCGTTGAGATCCTTTATCTTCGGGATCCTACTATGAGTTTGATAAATAGAGATTTCAACCTTGTGTTGAAGGAAACCAGATATCGAGATATTGTCCGTAACGCCAGCTAATTTTTCCTATTATTAGAAATCTCCTAGACGGTTCATACTCGCAGGAGCTTCTCGTTCCTTGTATCACTGGCATTATACTCGAGAATATCATACCCCTCCAACTTGGCACATAAATGCGCCGAAGTAGTCTTCCCTATCCCTGGTGGCCCAGAAAGACAAACAGAGCGATACAATCCCATCCCATCCGGCCCAGGCTTCTTGAAATTCGCCTTCACATTCTTCGGCCTACGATCAACTCTTTATCCCATAAAAGGGAAGCCTACCAATCCCGTAACCATCTCTGCAACTTCTCAACCAAGCCTTTATTCCCAATGACCTCCTTGAGCTGCGTGGGAGCATACTTCTCCGTCCACAATTGACTATCAACAGTCGAAACGGCCCCCTTGACAGCCATACTCTTCGCCTGCTGCTGCTTAACTTGCGCCTCCATCTCCCTGGCCATTTCCTGGATCTTCTTCTCCTCTTGGTCTTTCTTCTTGGCGGCCTCTTGGCCGGCTTTCCCCGTCCCCCCATGCGCAGGTAACGTCCGTATCAAGGCGAATAGACCATCCTCCGAGATAGTAGGGATCTTATTCTTGCGGATGGTTTCGATTTTCTTGGGCCCGGCATCGGAGCCGAGGACCACGTAATTTGTTTTACTCGAGGGCGCGCCGGTGACTTTGCCGCCGTAGCGTTTTACTAGGTTTACTGCGTCGTCACGGTCAATGGATTCGAGGATGCCCGTGAAGACGAAGGTCAGGCCCGTGAGACAGTCTTCGTTGCCGACGGGGATTTCTTTGCTTCCGGGGGCTTGCGGACCCGGTCGTGTTGCCATTGCTCGGTAATTGAATCTAGGTTAACGAAGTAGATATTGGGGGGGTACTTTCCATCACCGGTTGCGGGAGCAGGATCTGGTAGATCTATCTTCTCTACACTTTCGAGAATTGCTTTTCTTTCAGCATCTTCTTGGTCGTTCTTGTTTTCAGTCTTTTTGGTTGTCTTTGGTGTGGACTTTGCGGCAGGTTTCGGAGCTGTCTTTGCTGGTGTCTTCGTCGGTGGTTTTGTAGGAGTTTCTTTCTTTACCGCTGCAGGTGGCTGAGATGCCGAAACTTTCTTTGGCGTCCGTTTCGAGGAATCTGTTTTCGATTTAGGTTTCGGATCATCGATGAAGTCGTCCTCCGAAGAGTCGTCCTCCTTGACGGGTGCCTTCCTCTTCACGGGCGTCTTCGGCTTCTCGGCAACCACTAGCGGCGAAGTCGCCGCTTTTTCAGTCTTCGTATTATTCCCCTTCTTTGTTCCATTCGTTGTCGTTGTCGTCGCAACAGGTCTGGTACTCTCCACCTCCTGCATCAACTCCTCATCGAATTCAAAATCATCAACAATAAACTCATCATCATCATCGTCGACTTTCTTTTTCGTTGCTTGTGCCGCTGGGGGAGCGGGTTTCTTCACTGGCACAGCAGTCCGTTTAATCTTATTCGATGTGCCGAAATAACTGGACGCATCGGTATCCTCCAGTTTAGGTTTCTTCTCCCTCGGCTTATCCCTAGCATGAGTCCCACCCCCACATACAAAAGTTACGTATTCTTCCTGGGAGTCAATTTCGGCGTGATCTGGACTTTTGCGTTCTTAGGACTAGACACCATTAATCTCAATCCCCATAATACAAGAGAAAGCGTATGTACTTGTCATCATCCTCGTCCTCTTCTGAATCTTCTAAATCACAGATCAGTCAACGCGTCATGATAAATGTACCTATAACTCTGGACTTTCTCTTCTTGGATGTCTTTGTAGGAGTTGCTTTCTTGGGGTCCGGTTTCTTTTCCTTCTGGGACGATGATCCAGATGAGGCGGGCGGCTTACCTCCAAAAAAGCTCCGTATGTCGCCCATTGCCGATGAATGAATGTCGTCGTGACTCTGGATGCAGGTGATTTCTTTACGTGTAGCGCTGGTTCGAAAGTAGCGGCGCGATTGGCCCGTGAAAAGTCTCGAGACAAGAAAGTTAAATATCTTAGCAGGGCTTGGACCCCTTGAACTGTTGAACTTTTACGGCCGCTGATCGTTTTACTTTCATTACGGGGTCCAATGCGAAGGAGATGAATTTTTACAGAGAAGCAGCAGGGATACTCGACGACCTCACCGCCAAAACCCACGGCTCCCTCAAATCCCTCATCTTCAATTCCCGTCCCCCCCGTCCAGCGGCGCACCAAAAACGTCTTTACGCCCTCCTCTCCGAGACTCTCAAACGTCCCACCCCTTCCCGCCCCAAAAACCCCACCCACGTCCTGACGTTTAGAAAAAGAGGTTCTGGAGAAAATCCTCGACTCGTCGCAGTTACTCAAGCTTGAGCGGAAGGTGGGATTCGTGTCGTGCGATAGGGGGGTAATTAATGGTAGGTTAAAATTTCGCGGAGTTTGGCGTTGGTGTTGGTTCATGATTTGGTTTGTACGAGACAGGGGATCGGGGCTGCTTCTGGGCCGATTAAGGAGGCTATTCTGCGGCATAAAACGAGGTTAAAATCCGAGTATGTCAGGGCACAACTGTCTAGGAAGGATAAACCTGAGGGTACACACACTTGCAATCCCTGTTCCCAGTGCCGTGGGATTTTGTTTGATTGCGCCGGTGGAGTGGTGTACTGATACAGGGACAGAGTTTATTCCACGATGGGTCAGAGTGAATACTCTTAAATATACCACCGCACAATTCCTCCAAAAACTCGCCTCCTTATCACTGACACAAGTCCCTGACCTGCCTACCCTCCAAACCACGCCCCAAGGCTACCTCCTGGACCTCCACATCCCCGACCTCCTCGCCTTTCATCGCTCCTATCCTCTGACAACGACATCTTTCGCCGCAGAATACACCTCTGGACAAATAATCCTCCAGGATAAGGCGAGTTGTATACCCGCTTGTCTGCTTGCCGTGCAACCGGGGGATATGGTCCTCGATGCGTGTGCCGCGCCGGGGAATAAGACCACGCAGTTGGCTGCTGCGGTCGGCCCCGGGGGGAGGGTGATTGCTGTGGAGAGGGATCGGGAGAGGGTTGTTACGTTGAGGAATATGGTTGAGAAAGCTGGTGCTGCGGAATGTACCCCCCCAAAGAAGCCCCCTCCCCGGATCTCCTGAGATCACGTCGTTTCGTTGTTTTGTGTGGTGTTTGGGGTTTTGAAGGAGATGTGCTAATGTGCAGTTACGACGATCTTGAACGTAGATTTCACGTCCCTTTCTCCGGACGATGAACAATTCTCGAAAGTCACAGCAATTCTCCTCGACCCGTCATGTTCCGGCTCCGGTCTGCGTCGCGTAGAAGACACTCATCACTCCGCCGCTGGAACCAGCACCACTCTCTCCACAGAGGATATGACCCGCCTGCACGCCCTCTCGCACTTCCAAACCCGCCTGCTAACCCACGCCATGTCCTTCCCCTCCGTCGACAAAGTGGTCTACTCGACATGTTCCATCCACGCCCAGGAGAACGAACGTGTCGTTGCTGCGGCGATGGATGCGACGATGGGGTGGAAGGTCTTGAGGCGGGAGGAACAGGGGTTGGGGCTGAGGAGGTGGGAGAGGAGGGGGGTGGTGGAGGGGGAGTTAAAGGAGGATGATGCGGAGGGGTGTGTTCGGTGTGAGAGGGGGGATGGGACCATTGGGTTCTTTGCGGCTGGGTTTGTGAGGACCCAGGAGGTGGTGGTGGAGGAGGGGGAGGACGAAGACGAAGAGGAGGAGGAGTGGATGGGTATACCATCTTAATCTACAGTGTAATATAGTGAGGTATCCCTAATGCAAAACCATCCCATGCAACGCAATGCCGAGTCCACATCTCATCCATCCGACGCCATAATCCCCATCCCAGTCCATCCGACAACCCTCCCTCAAAACAATACACCAAACAATCCGACCCCCAAATGCACGTCAACACATATCCCAAGAGTCATCCCAGCGTACGAACCTTGATCTCCAAGGGGATTAAATTCTTCGTCGAAATCCGTCCTCGACAAATCGGACAGGCCCCGGAGAAGACAAGCGGAACTCCCCTCCCCCGGCCGTCTTGACTGCTCTTCAGAGCACTCCGGATACAGAAGTCGCAGAACAAATGACCTAGAAGAGTAAGCTTACCGTGCCAAACCATAAACGCAAAGACTACTAAGAACGGGGAAGGAGGGAATACAGGCTACAGGAAAGGGATACAGGGGGCGTACCGCACGGCGTGGCAACCAAATCTGTGGGCGAATCAAGACATATGACACATTTATGCAAACTCAGCAACCCGCCCTGCAAAGGGGACTTTTCTCTCCGTCCAGACGAGCCTGCAGGAGACGCTTGCGATGGCGGCGGCGAGGGAGACAACAGGTCATCATCGTCCTCCAGCGATATGTAAGCCTCTTTGTCCTTCCCCTTGTTGGCGCGTTTGGCGGATCTTTCTGCGGACGAGGCGGCGGAGGGTCTTTGTCTTTTGGAGGCGGCGGTGGGAGGCGGGTCCGTGAGGTCGACGATTTCGATTTGGGAGAGGTCGATTTGGGGGGTGTGGTGCGTTTGACGGCGGGGCCAGGTGGATGGTTTTGGAGGGGACGGGAAGGGTTGGAGGGATGGACGGACAGCGGTGGTGGACGTGGACGTGGAGGCGGCTGTGGAAGAGGATGTGGAAGCGGAGGCAGAGGGCGAGAGACGGGTTGTCATGTTCTCTTCGTCTTCGCTACGTGGTGAGGAACGGTGGATGATGATCCGATGGCAAGTTCGAGGTCAGCGGAAGATAATTTCACATTTGTATTTATTTATTTATGTAACTATTTAAATTAATCACGTTTGGTTGGGCTCTCCACACTTTCCCAGTGCCCACTAGTCTCGTACCCAGACCTACTCCGGCGACAACCCTTTAGGGTTGATCATACCGAAGGTACGGTCTGGTACCACAGTAGGTGTCAGGGGGTGCGGAAAAATTGATATCAGAACTCACTACATTTAACCATATAGTTCAACTGAGGGCACCTTAGGATGCATATCCTAATTGAAATAATGAAGATATCAGTTATAATGCTTGAGATAGTCAAGGTTCTTTAAAGCCGGAGCGAGAGGTAGCGGGCAAGGCTTTATGAAAATAGCCCCTAGTATAAGGTTTGGAATTATAGCTAATACAGTCCAGACATGTGTTTGAATTGACATTGAATTTTTGGAATTCCCCTTACACCTACTGTCATGCCTCACTCTAGTTAGACTCCAAGCTGCTTGTCTTCGCTTATCTCTTCGCTTGGTTATAGGTTATGATTTAGTCTAGAGTTGTGACTGCTGATTCTTGGTTAGTATATAGTCCACTTCACCATCATGAAGTTTCCTAGCTAGTTCAACTCATGTACAACCAGTAATGGCATTCGGTCAGTCAAGGACCGGACCCGAAACTCACCTCGACCTGGTTTATCGGTCCCCGGCTCGATCTCAGTCAGATCTTTGTTAGATCCGGCCCAATTCGGTTCCTAGATCACCGGTTCCGAGATGAGGTCAATCCCGGTATCAGTCCCAATATCTTCAACATCGTCGGTCCTGAAGTGCAGCGCGGAGCCGATCCCCCTAGAACCGACCGAGTTCAAGAGCTAGTTCTAGACTGGCATCACAAGGTAAGGTTGAAAATTGTCCTTACCCGAACCGGGATCCGGTCGGTCTTAGTTGTAACGTGCTTTGGCAAAGATCGACAGTCAAAGGGAATCTTCCCGTTACCCCCGTTACACATGTTACCCACGTTACATCGTAACTGGAAAGTGTAACGGGAATAATTCATCTAGCAATGTTTTTGATACCAATCCCGTTACATTGCACTACGAAAGAATAAAAACAGGTGAAACAACAAATCCATCATGCTCTAGGTGGCACTGGCATTGCATTCCCACGCATAAAATTCCGTTCTCATGTCGTCAAATCACACAAACGACCAGCAGCCCTCAACCTCGCGACTTTAGTTGCCAACCTCCTCTTTGCCTCCCTAATTCGATGCGTTTCGATTGTCTCCTTCAATACTCTGTTGTCAATGTTTTCTTAAGTATCCTCTGCAAGAAGATTGCTCGGCTGAATAATCTTCCAAATCTGACGAAGGAGCCTGATATCCTCTACCATGAGGGTGATGTGCTTCGCATGCCTAGCCAACAAATAGCTAAAATCAGCATCTTCATGAAGGCTCATACGCCATTTCAAAAATCGTAGTCATGATGGACTCTATTGCGCTTTGGAGAGTGATCAACGCATCCCGTTCGATGCGATATGCACTTGGCCTCTCTACTCCATAGGGAATCATGGGAGTGTCTCGCCTATACCCTGCGATATCATCAATGATCTGCCTGACGAGGCCGATGAAGGGTTTCTTGGCGATGAAAAGGCATGTGCAACAGCATCACTTTGGTAATATCGAATTTCCCTAAGAGCAACAGCTAGAAGACATCAACTACTTGATACATCAAAAGGAGTCATACTTCCAAGTCGATAATGAACTGGCGCACGAACTGGATGTTCTCGTGCTCTGCGTAAAGCTTGCTCTTTGGTTTAGTTGGGTGGCGCCAGTGGAGGACGCTGGCGATTCGGATGAGATTTGTATACCTTGAGTCTGGCGGCTTTCTGAAAGGCGACTTTGAATGCACGCGGCTTGGATTTCGTGATAGACATGTATTGGAAGGTACAGGCAAGAATTTGGTGATGTTGGTGATGTTGGCGATGATCGAGAAGGTGCAGAAAGAGGTAACGGGGGGTGACTCATTTTAAAGTTTAAAGGCGACGTCATGTTACTGTGACTGTGTTTTATGCAACGTGCCTCCAAACTTTAATCCTGCCATCAACACCAAAACGACCATCTTCAAGAAGGAGGGTACTTACAATGTGTCCTCTTGCTTCTGACCCTTTCTCGCCGCCAAGAGCTCGCGATGCGAAGTCCAAGAACTCCAAAACAGTCGCCAACTGCAAAGCATATCAATCAAAGACTGGTCTCGACATAGCTGAGCACAGAGCGGATGTTGCTTTTCGTTCCTCCAAAAGTCATAAACTCAGTGCACTCCATCGCATTCCACAATGGGCATCCTGGAGTGAGAAGAAGAAGGAAAAGGCTGAGGCGGATATTATTCGAGATCTTGAAAAAAAATTAAAAAATGACAGGAAGCGCCAGGCAGAGGTTGCGCTGTTTTTGAAATGGGAGAAGGACGGGGTTGAGCCGGCTGGAGAGCATTCTAGTGAATCAATTAGCGATATGAAGAAGAATGAGGAGGAAAAGGAGGAGGAAGAGGGAGAAGAGGAGAAAGAAGAGGAAGAAGAGGAAGAAGAGGAAGAAGAGGAAGAAGAGGAAGAAGAGGAGAAAGAAGAGGAAGAAGAGGAAGAAGAGGAAGAAGAGGAAGAAGAGGAAGAAGAGGAAGAAGAGGATGCAGAGGATGCAGAGAAAGAGAAGGATGCGAAGGAAAAGGAGGAGGAAGAGGATGAGGATGAGTTGTATTGCGTCAGGAGAAAAGGAAATAAAAGGAGGAGGGTTACCTTGAAGCCAAAGCTGACAGTGTTGAAGGAGGATGATGGATGGAGTACTGACTCTGACGGCAGTATCGGCACTGCCCTTGTGGAAGTGTTGACAAGACGAGCGAAGTTGTTTTTTGAAGAAATGTCCGGCTTGGAGGTCAAAGCAGAGGAGCCTTCTGCCGAGCTCGCAGAAGCGCTGGCTGCTGCCAATCAGGTCTGAGGTGTGCGGCTATATTAAGGTCTTTGTCTCAGGTATATATTTTATAGGTGTATAGGAATAGGTTGCGCAATTTCCCGTTACAATGACAGGCGTGTAACGAGATCCAGCTGATTCGCTAAGAATTGACCTCATTTCCCGTTACCATGACAGTTGGCGTGCAACGAGTGAGACGTGCCTTCTCTGAGCTCTCGCTCATTTCCCGTTACGCATCACTACCTTGGTGAGAGTCGCACAAGCTGTGGACACAGACCTTCTTTCTGGCCATGCTGCATAAACTTAGTCGATGTACACCGACAAATGTATGTGCTACTAGCAATGTCATTACGTTTTGTCACGTCCAACCCCTTTTGCATTCACTTGTCAATGGGTTCTTATTTGAGTTCCACATATCATGAATATTTGCCGAGTAACTCAAGTCCTATGGCATCCTCTTCACAGCAATTCGATTCCCTTTCGGATGACCCTTTCAATCAAGACAACGATGAATCGTCTGACCAAGAGACTCCAACACTGGCCGCTGTTATTTGGGAGCCAAGGAAGATTCGTGCCAAAGTAGGGGGCTCATATTGGGTGGTGGACAACGAACAAAGGTGTGTTGCATTCTGTAAGATGCAGATGACAGTATGTGCCCCTTGCCGATGTCACTAATAGTAGGATGAAGATTCAGCAACATTCCGATGGGCTTTCGAAACAAAAAAGCTATCCAAGACCTGGGACGAGTTCACCGAAGTTCTCCAGCCACCTTCCTCTCTATCCAAAAAAGCGAAACCTCATGTCCTATGCAACCATTGTCGGATTGCTCTCTGTCATCCGAATCGTAACGCCGAAAAGAGTCCATCCGGTATGAGGAAACACTTGAAAGGATGTACTCCTTATCAGAAAAGCGCTGCCACCTCTGACAGCCCTACACTTCTCGACATCTTGAATTCCGACAGAAGCCAAGTCATGTCGCGCGATCGCCTGAAAGAAAAGGTTTTACGAATCATTGTATCTGGCAACTTACCCTTTGCATTTGCCGACAATGTTGAGTTTCAATCGTTGCTGAAAGATGCATACCCAGATTGTTCAGCACCAACTCGAAAGACAGCAAAGGAATACCTTCAATCATGAGCGGACGGTACCAGAGAGGATTTGAAAGCGAATCTGGCAATCAATGACTCCAAAGTCAGTCTTGTATTGGATGCTTGGACTACTCGATCTAGTCACTCTTTTCTAGGTACCATCTCCCCTCTCCCTCTTGCTGTAACGGGATGGTGTCGTTTATTTGTCTTCTAACTCTCGTTCTCGTTACAAGCCGTTACTACCTGTAACGGGATGTAACGAGATGTATCGGGAACCCCCCCACAACTGCCCTTGTCTGTTCATTTCCCGTTACATTTTGCACTCGCATAAACAGCACTAATATCAGGTGTTACTGGTCACTGGATTGACAAGAATTTCAAACTCCAGCATGAACTCCTTGCCTTCGAGCCCCTCCACGATGCTCACTCTGGACTCAACATGGCAAATATTGTATACCGAATCCTGGAAGAATACAACCTCATAGAAAGGCTTCATTGTATTATATCCGACAATGCGTCAAACAATTACGCTCTGACTCGAAAACTGTCAAACAAACTCCGTCGAGATGCTGGCATTGAATGGAACTATGAAACGCAGCACCTACCATGTGTGGCACATGTCATCAATCTTCTTGTCAAGAAGTTGCTCAGCGCTATAAAAAAGAAGACTCCGATACGCGGAGCTCGTACTGTCGATGATGCCGAATCAAAATCCGACGACAACATGGACCTTGACCTTGATGATATTCCTGAAGCGGATGGAACAGCATTCAGGGTCCTCTTAGCAACCATTGGAAGGCTTGCTACCTCCCTTCGACAAAGCACTACTTGGTGGAAGATATTCCAAGCCGCCTGCAAGCCCTACGATATCGAGCCAATGACTATTCCTTTTGCCATAGACGTTCGATTTACATCACATTACAGGCAGTTGTTTGTTGCCATATACCTTCGCCGTCCTCTGCGTCGATATGTCGATGATGCGAATTTCAGACCTCAAGAGAAGCATTTTTACGAATTGTCAGACGAGCAATGGGATTTGGCAGAGTTCTTACTCCTTTTCTTGATGCCTTTTCAGTGCTGTACTTAAAGGTTCGAATGCAATGAATCAAGAACTGAAATCGATTATGTGTTCTTCGCCTACTATACACTTTATAATCACCTTGATGATGTTGAGGAGAAGTTAAAATCAGAGACAGGAATAGGGGCGTTATCCTGCGCCCCTTTTATACTGACAACAATGGAGAAGATGAAGGGCACTCTGTCAAAATACTACAGCAGGATGGAAATACAAACCGTCTATGTGGATGCGATGATCTTGAATCCTCACACAAAGTTGGTGATTGCTGAGGAGGAATCTTGGTCTGATGTCAATGTGGATGAATACAGGATTGTGAGTCGTCAACGTTTTATTGAGGAATACGACAACAAAAGGTTGATAAAGACTGCTTCGAATTCATCAACAGCTCAAGGGCCTGCACCCAAATGACCTCGGACGTCCCTTGGAAACGATTCAGCTTATCGTACTGCGCTTCTCAATCGATCCTCAAAGCATCGCAGAAACGATTTTGATCGATACATCGAAATCCCCAATGATCCTGACATTGTCGACTCCTTGAGCTGATGGCGTGAAAACCAAATCAACTATCCTACGTTGGCGAGAATGGCCAGGGACACTTTATCAGTACCTGTATTAGGGTGTACTGTGGAACGAGTCTTCAGTATCTCTGGGAGGATTGCTATTTGGCAGCGGAATCGATTGAATGCGGACACTATATCCCAGACAATGTTGTATAAGTATGCAATGGCAAAAGTGAACAATCCTTTGTTCATGGATGATCCTGCAAAGGATGGGGATGTGGATATATATCCGGTGCCAGAGAAGGAGGGTAACATTCCAGAGGAATGGATTCAATATTGGTAGTGTAGCAAGCTGGACAAGGTACCGGTAGGAAACATGTCGGTTGAGAGGATGTTTCCATTGTTGTCGGAATCAGAGGAGGAGGAAGATCTTTATGGTTGACTGGAACAGTTGGTTGGAGGTAACGGAAGGGTGTAACGGGAACGTTAATTTTAGTCGCGGTTAGACTTCAAATCCTGTTACCGTTTGTCTCTTTCATAGCATACCTAGCATACAGTGCATTTAATGTAACGGGAACAATCCCTTTTGAGCTAAAAAGACTGCCATACCCATTACATTTCGTTACATCCCGTTACATCGCTGTGAAATGCACACATCGCCATCTTATCCGCATGAATTCACCGGGAACCCAGTTCGGTCTTGATTCGGTCTATGGTCGGGCTTGTCAAGGACCTCCTATACTTTATGGGTCCCTGGCTTGGTCCTGCCAGGCTCTTAGAATGATCCAGGTCGGGATCACCGTGATCTATTTCCGAGCCGGCAAGAAACCGGTCTGCTTCATACTAGGACCGCTCTTCATCGGCTCGGTCCGAATTGAGGTCAAACTCGGTCACATCCCAACCTGAACCCATTCTTGCCTTGACTGATTCAGGACTATTGCTATTTGACAACCTCATCTATGTCCCCAACTCTTTGGATCTCAAGCTCTCTATTCTTCAATCTCAATATGATTCTCCTTCTTCTGGTCACTTTGGTCATGCTAGAAGCTTCGAACTCATATCTCGTTCGTCCTACTGGCCAAAGCTTCGCTCGTTTGTCGAAAAATACATCAATTCCTGTGAGACTTGCAACCAGTAATGGCATTCGGTCGGTCCAGGAGCCGAGCCGAAACCGGAGCCGACCTGGTCAGGTGATTTTCGACTCGATCTCGGTTCCAGCAATGTCAGAGCCGGCTCGGATCGAGTCCTAGAAGAGCAGGACCGATGTGCCCTCAAACCTGGACCGAAAACCAGGTACAAAGACCTAGTCGGTCCTGGAGTGCGGCGCCGAGCCGGCACCCTTAGAGCCGACCGAGTTCAAGAACTAGTTCTGGACCGGCATCACCAGGTCGGGTTGAAAAATGTACTTACCCGAACCGGGACTCGGTCGGTCCGTGTAACGGGAATACATCATATTATGTCTGTTCCTGCAGCATTCCCGTTACAATGTCACGGGAATAATTCATCTAGCGACCTTTTGGTAACCAGTCCCGTTACAATGTCACGGGAATCAGGTGGATGTAACAGGAAAGTTAATTTTTGTCGTGGTTAGACTTCATATCCCGTTACACATTGTGTTTTTCATAGTATACCTAGCATAGAGTGCATTTAATGTAACGGGAACCATCCCTTTTGAGCTAAAAAG
>Ga0302325_10010001_pt1 | contig 20621 bp, 19 predicted proteins | sample Palsa_T0_2_FD_201948 | JGI IMG/M metagenome (GOLD analysis project Ga0302325, IMG submission 201948) | Peat permafrost microbial communities from Stordalen Mire near Abisko, Sweden - Palsa_T0_2 | ecosystem: Environmental > Terrestrial > Soil > Palsa > Peat permafrost | place: Sweden: Abisko...
GTGCATCCTCGCCAACACCCGGCCGGAGTGGTCCTACGCGGACATGGGCGCCACCTCCGCCGGCGCGGTCGTCGTGCCGATCTACCAGACCAACTCTCCCGAGGAGTGCCTGTGGGTGATCTCCGACTCCGACGCGTGCGCGATCGTGTGCGAGGACGACGAGCAGCTCGCCAAGATCGCCGCCATCCGCGAGCAGATCCCCAACGTCCGCACGATCGTCGTCATCGACCCGCCCACCGGCGCCGGCGCGACCAACGGCTCCGCAGCACCCACCGGCGCCGACTCGCCGGTCAACGGCAACGGCTCCGCCGCCGACACCCTCGCATTGGAGACGGTAACGCTCGAGCAGCTGCGCGAGCGTGGACGCGGCCGCTCGCCCGAGGAGCTCGAGGCGCGCCGCGCGGCCGTCCGACCGACCGACCCGTTCACGTTCATCTACACGTCCGGCACCACCGGGCCGCCGAAGGGCTGCGTGCTCACCCACGGCAACTACCGCGCGATCATCGACATGGTCCGCGAGGCCGGCGAGATCAACTCCGACGAGGTCATCTACCTGTATCTCCCGCTCGCCCACTCCTTCGCGCTGCTCGTCCAGCTCGCCGTGTTCGACCTCGGCGGCACGCTCGCGTACTTCGGCGGGGACACCAAGCAGATCATCCCCGAGCTGCTGGAGATCAAACCCACCTACCTACCGTCCGTGCCGCGCGTGTTCGAGAAGATCTACACGCTCGCGCACGGCGCGATCGAGGCGCAGCCGCCCGAGGAGCGCAAGCGCGCGCAGGAGGCGATCGCGCTGGGCGTCAAGGTGCGCGACATGATCAACCGCGGCGAATCGGTGCCCGACGAGCTGGTCGGTCCGTTCGAGGAAGCCGACGAGAAGCTGTTCAAGAACGTGCGCGAGATCTTCGGCGGCAGGGTGCGCCACGCGACCAGCGGCGCCGCGCCGATCGCCAAAGAGATCCTCGAGTTCTTCTGGGCGTGCGGTGTGCCCGTGCTCGAGGGCTACGGCATGACCGAGACGGCCACCGCCGCCACCACGTCGACCGTCGAGAACCACCGCTTCGGCACCGTCGGACGCGCGCTGCCGGGCGTCGAGCTGAAGATCGCCGAGGACGGCGAGATCCTGATCAAAGGGCCGAACATCTTCAACGGCTACCACAACCACGCGCCCACCAGCTTCGGCGCCGTCGAAGGCGGATGGCTGCACACCGGCGACCTCGGCTCGATCGACGAGGACGGCTACCTGTCGATCACCGGGCGCAAGAAGGACATCATCATCACCGCCGGCGGCAAGAACCTCACCCCCGCCAACATCGAGAACGACCTCAAGCAGTGCCGCTGGATATCGCAGGCGGTCATGCACGGCGACCAGCGCCCGTACCCAGTCGTGCTGGTCACGCTCGACGAGGAAGAGATACCGACGTTCGCCCGCGAGCACGGACTGCCCGAGGAGATCCCCTCGCTCGCGCGCGAGCCCGCGGTACGAGCGTTGATCCAGCAGGAGATCGACCGCGCCAACTCCAAATACGCTCAGGTCGAGCAGGTCAAGAAGTTCGTGATCCTCGACCACGACCTCTCGCAGGCGACCGGCGAGCTGACGCCCACGCTGAAGGTCAAGCGCAACATCGTCAACGAGCGCTACGCGAAGCTGTTCGACGAGCTGTACGCCGCCTGAGGCGTGAGCGCTCCGATACCTGCGAACATGAGTAGCGATGCGCACGGACCCATCCGATAACGGCGGGCTGTTCGTCGGGCGCCGGCCCGGCACCGCGCCGGTCCACTTCCGCACGCTGCCCGAGCGCGGCGGCGAGCTGCGCCAGCGCATCGACGGCTCGCTCGCCAGCCTCATGCTCGCCGCGATCACGCTGTTGTGCCTGCTGTGCTGGGGACCGATCCCCGTCGCTTGCCTGTGGATCGGCTCGCAGGCCAACTACCTCACCGGCAGCGTCAGCCTCGGCATCCTGATGTCGTTCGTCGCGCTGTTCGCGCTGCTGTTCGGCGCGCTCGCGCTGATGAAACGCATCGACAGCGCCTGGATCCTCGTGCGCCGCGCCGCCGGCTACGACCAGCGCACGGGCGCCCTCGGAAGGATCTTCGCGGCGACCGCCGTCATCTGCGGTCTCGCGTTCGTCATCTGGTTCGTGATCATCCAGGGGCCGGGCACGAGCCTGGTCAGCCGCGGCAGCTAGCGAGCGCGCCCGATGGGGCTGCTTGACTACTATCGCCAGTTCGAGGGGATGACCGAGGAGGAGGTCAACCAGGGGCTACGCGAGCAGGCCGCCGAGCGCCGGCGCAAAGCGCTCACGCGCGTGGACACGCTCGACCTGTCCCTCACCACCTGGCCCGAGCTGCCCCACCCGCGCATCGCCGGCGCGATCACGTTCGTCGCGCGCCGCGGCCTACACCGCTACCCGCATCTCGCCAGCACCGATCTGCGCGCGCGGCTGGCCGAGCGCCACGGCGTCGACCCCGAGCGCCTGATCCTCGGCAACGGCGCCGCCGAGCTACTCACCGCCGCCACCCGCGCCGTGATCGAGCCCGGACAGCGGCTGCTCACGCGCTGGCCCTCCTATCCGCTGTACCCGATCATGGCGCGCCGCGCGCACGGTCAGGCGGTGCGCGTCGACGGCGGGCACGACGGCGGCGTCGACGCTCTACTGGAAGCCGCCGCGCGCGAGCCCGATGTGCGCGCCGTCGCCATCGCCGCCCCCAACGATCCAACCGGAGAGCTGCTCGCGGCATCTGAGCTGCAGCGGCTGCTCGAGCAGCTGCCTGAGGGCGTCGCCGTGCTGCTTGACGAGTCGCTCGTCGAGTTCGTCGACGCGCAACCCATCAACTCATCAATCGATTTGCTCGAGCGCTATCCGCGCCTGCTCGTGTTCCGCAGCTTCTCCAAGGCGTGGGGCCTCGCCGGCCTGCGCATCGGCTACGCCATCGGCGGACCCGGCTCGCAGGAGCTGCTGGCCGAGCTGGCGCCCGACCTCGGCGTCTCCGAGATCTCCCAGGCCGGCGCCTTCGAGGCTCTGCGCAGCTGCTCGGAGTTGGTGGACACACGCGTGCGCGCCGTCTGCAAGGAGCGCCCGCGCGTGAGCGCCGCGCTGCGTGCGCTCGGCTTCGAGGTCGCCGACAGCCAGGCCAACTTCGTGTGGGCCGCCCACCCCACCATCCCCGCCGCCGATCTCGCCGCGCGCCTCGAGCAAACCGGCGTGCTCGTCGCCGCCGGCGACGCGCTCGGCGAGCCCCGCCACGTGCGCATCGCCGTCTACTCCAGCGCCGCGACCGACCGGCTGATCAGCGCGATCGAGAAAGCGCTTTAGCCAGAGCCGGCTTGGCGCAGCAGCGCGCCGGTCGTGCCCTCGAGGATCTTCCGCCACGCGCTGACCGGCTCGTCGCGCTCGTCGAAGTGCTCGACGACTTTGCGCACGCGCTTGGGCGAGATCTCCAGTCCGTGGCGCGCGGCGACCTCGTGGTAGCGGCTGAACTCGCCGGCCAGCTGCTTGGTCACCGTCTCAAAGCCGTGGCGCGCGATCTCCACGCGCGAGGCGAAGCTCATCATCGAGGTCTGGAACATCAGCTCGTCATCCGGTTCCGGCTCGATCAGCACGATGTCCACGCCCGGATAGCGCTCCTCCCAGCTCTTCGCGAGTTCGTGCAGGCGCTGGTGGGCGACCAGCTTGAACACCTGGTAGCCGATCTGCGCGAAGCCCATGTCCGCCACGCGCCGCGGGCGACCGCCGTGCCGCGACGTGTCCCCTTCGGAGAAGTCGTTGATGAACGGCACGATCGGGTTGATGACCACCACCAGCTTCGCGCCCGCCTCGATCGCCAGATCGAGATTGGTCGTCGAGACCATCCCCCCGTCGATCAGGTCGCGGTCGCCAACGCGAACCGGCGCGTACACCATCGGCAGCGCCCCCGACGCGCGCACCGCCGTGGAGATCGGCACATCCTTCGAGCCGTCCATGCCCAGCACCACGCGCTCGCACGTATCCAGGTCGGTCGCCGTCAGGTACAGCTCGCTGGCCAGCTCGGCAAAGTCGTCGCTGCGGCCGGGCTCGCTGAGCACCTCGCGCAGATAGCGCTCGATGCCCGCGCCCGTGTACAGGCCCGAGGGCAGGCCGTCGGCGAGGCCCATGACCACGTCCATCAGCGACGTGCTGCCCGGCTGCGCGAGCAGATGGCGGACGAGCGAGACCGTGCGCAGCGGCATCTGCACGCCCTTGCGCGCGTACTCCAGCAGGTTGGGCCGAAGCAGATCGCCGATGTCGATGTCCTTGAACGTCGACTCGCCCTTGCCCGTGACCACCCGCATCATCTCCTCGGGAGTCACGCCGTTGGCGCACAGAGCTGCGATGAACGCGCCCGCGGAGGTGCCCACGTATACGTCGAAGTTGTTGACCGTGCTGTTGACCGCCAGCAGGTCCAGCGCGCGCAGCGCGCCGATCTCGTACACGCCGCCGGTGAAGCCGCCACCGCCGAGCACCAACGCGGTCTTGTCGCGCCTGGGGCGGCGCCTGCGGTCGGCCGACGGTGGGCGCCCAACCCCGCGCGCCGCCAAGCGCCGTTTCTCTGGCTTGGCCTTCCCTGCCGGTTCCAGCTTGACAACCTTGCCCATGTCCAAGCAACATTCTATGGCGCGTGCGTCTTACCCTGCCTGCAAAGCTCGTGGCGCTGCTCTGCTGGCTTCTTTTGACGGGCAGCGTGATGCCTGCTGTGGCGAGCGCCCAGCGCGATATCGCCGAACTTCAGAGCGACCTCAGCCACCAGCTCGCGCTCGCCGGCCCCGCGGATGGCGCGTACGTCTATGACGTGACCGCCAAGCAGGCGCTGTTCTCCGAGCGCTCCAGCGCGATGCGCCCGCCCGCGTCGGTCGAGAAGCTGTACACGGCGACCACCGCGCTCGATCTGATGGGCGCCTCCGCGCGCCTGGCCACGACCGTGTACGGCGTCGGACACCTCGCGCCCGGAGGTGTTTGGGAAGGCAGCCTGTACTTGCGCGGCGGCGGCGACCCGACGTTCGGCTCGGGCTCGTTCATCGACAGTCACTACGGCGGCATCGGCGCGAGCGTGTCCGCGCTCGTCACCCAGCTCGTGCGCACCGACGGCATCCACCGCGTCACCGGCTCGCTCGACGGCGACGAGTCCTACTTCGACTCGCTGCGCGGCGAGCCCTCCAGCGGCTTCGCGTGGGACCCGTTCCTCGAAGGCACGCTCAGCGCGCTCGCGTTCAACCGCGGTGAAACCGGCCGTGAAAACGGCCCGCATGCGCCCGCCGCATACGCCGCCCACGAGCTGTTCGGCGCGCTCAAGAACGCCGGTGTGAGCATCCACGGCTCAAGCGGCGCCGCCACCACGCCCGCCGGCGCCGTGCAGCTCGCGCAGGTCGCCTCGCCGACCGTCCAGCAGCTGCTCGGCCTGATGCTGCCGCCGTCGGACAACTTCTTCGCGGAGACGCTCGTCAAGGACCTCGGCGCCCGCTACGGTGGCGCCGGCACCACCGCCGCCGGCGCCACCGTCGTGGAGAAGACGATCGCCTCGCTGCTCGGTATCCACCCGCACGTCGTCGACGGCTCGGGACTCTCAGAAGAAGACAGAACCTCCCCCTACCAGGTCGCCGACCTGCTGGTTGAGCTCGCCGGCACGCCGATCGGCACGGTGCTGCGCGACAGCCTCGCCGTCGCCGGGCGCACGGGCACGCTCGAACTGCGCATGCGCAACACCGCGGCGGCCGGACGTTGCCAGGGCAAGACCGGCACGCTCACCGGCGTCTCCAACCTCGTCGGCTACTGCCAGGCCGCCGACGGCCACACGCTCGCGTTCGCGATCTTCACCGACGGCATCCCCACTGAAGCCGCGCACACCTTCCAGGACCACATGACGATCACCGTCGCCGATTACTGATCGCAGCCGGTCAGCCGGTCAGCCGCTCGGCGGAGTGGGCAATGTGAACGTCCTCTCGGGGTGCCCGTCCTTGAGCACGCTGGTCGTCGCACGGTATACCGCGATCTGGCTGGCCGCTGCGCTCGGCGCCGGCACTGTGGCGCTGAACTTGCCCGAGCGGGTGAGCTTGACCTTGGCGATGACTTCTTCCTTGGAGCAGGTGACGCGCAGCAGGATCTTCACCTCGGAGCCCGCCTTGAAGCTGCCGGTCACATAGCCGGAGAGCAGCACGTGTGCGCCCGAGCGCGTGGCGCTCACCATGTACATGCGGCGGTCGAGCTTGAGGTTGAGCGAGTGCAGCGACCCGACGCTCGCTTCATAGCGGGCGAGATTGGTTTCGCGTATCTTCGCCGGCGGCAGGGGAGCGCTCGCGCTGAACGTGCCGTCGGCGGCGATCGTCGCGCTCGCCACGATCTTGCCCGTCGCGAGGAACTTGATGCTCACGCGCTTGCCCGCGAGCACCAGGCGCGCGGCACCGGTGATCAGGACGTGCGAGCCCTGTGTCACGACATTGATCAACGCCACCTGCGCCGTGCTGCATGCGAGCGCTGGAGAGATCTGTGGCCCAACCGTAGACACGACGGCTGGCGAGGACGGCACACCTGGGGTTGTCGAGGTCGTAGCTGTCATCGTGGTGCCTGTATTGGGCGGTTCTTCCTTCGCTTTTTCGGGTTCTTCTGCGCTCGAGGTGATAAACGTCCTGTCCAGGCCGTAGCTGGTCCCGTCGGCGTTCGTCGCGATCACGCGGTAGTGATAGGTCGTGTCCGGCGTGAGCCCCGTCAAGACAGCGGTGACGGCCATCGCGCTCAATCCTTCGCCCGCCACCGCCTGGGCGCACGGGACTTCGGCGCCATACGCGGCGCTCGTGCCGTACTGGAAGACGCACATGCTCACCGCGTTGCGGTTCGGGGCGACGCTGCCTTCGACCGTCGCCGAGCTCGTCGTGGTCGTGCTCGTTGAGCCGGTCGTGACTATCGGCCCGAGAGGTATCACTTCGACGGCCCCCTGGAGCGAATCGCCGGTTTCTTTGGGGGGCTTGCGTCCGAGCTCGCCGACCAACGCATAGCCCGGAACCAGCGCGACGGAGGACACGTAGCCTTCCAGCTCCGAGCCTTGATGCGGTTCCCCGCTCCAACCGCCGGCGGGCATCGAGTACACATAGCCGTTTCCGGCGCTGCCCACCATCACGATCGGGGTTTCGGCGGCGACGGTCTTGCCGAACTCGGAGTCGGCTTTCCCGTCGGCGGGAAGCAGCTTGGCGGCCTGGTGCTGGGCGGCTTGCGCTTCCCAGCCGCCCGCGGGCTCGGCGAACACGTACGCCGCGCCCTCGTATGCGTTCACGCCATCCTGTGCTTCCGGCGCCCCGACCACGATCTCATTGCCGGATATCGCGACCGTCTGGCTTTCGGCGCCGAAGGCGCCTTTGCCCGAAGCTTGGCCGAGCTTTTCGTACGCCACGCCGTTGGAGTTCGTGAGCGTTGCGCCGGGGCTCGATTCGAGAGGGCTTCCGGTCCAACCTGCTTTGGGCCGGTTGAAGATGAACGCGGCGCCCTGCTCGTAGTTTTCACCGACTTTGGCGTCGGAGGCGGTCACCACCACGGTCTGTTCGCCGTCCGTTTCATCGATCGCCACAGACGCCCCGAAGAAGTCCTCTTCTTCATATTCCAAGTATTCTTTTTCTGTCTCCATCAGGGTGAAGCTCTGGTACTGCTGCGCTTTTTCCGACCAGCCCCCGGTAGGTTGCACGAACACGAACGCCGCACCCGTCGCGGGGTGTTCTTTGAAGGTTGGTTTGTATACGTAGTTCACGTAGCTGGGCGACCCGACGACGATCGTTTCACCTACGATCGCGACCGACTTGCCGAATTCCGGGTACACCTGGTCTTCGGTGTCCCACAGCACGGCCGCCTGGTGCTGCACCGCGGCGCTGCTCCAGCCCCCCGGTCCCGTCGGTTCGCTGAATACGTACGCCGCGCCGTTGTCCGGCCCGATGGCGGTGGCGCGAGGCGACCCGACGACGATCGTCTTGCCAGAGATCGCCACCGAGTGCCCAAATTCTGCGTTTTCTTCGCTGGTGGAAGGCAGCAGCTCGGCTGCCTGGGTCGAGGTGCTCCAGCCGCTTGGGCCTTCCGTGAACACGTACGCGGCCCCCGCGCTTTTGTGTCCGCCGACCGTCGCCGCGGGCGCCCCCGCGACGACCGTGTTGCCTGACGCGGCGACCGAGTACCCGAGCTCTTCGTTTTCCGTAGCTGGCGAGGCATACAGTTCAGCGACACTCATCAGCGGATCGACCGTCAGCGGATAACGCGCCCCGCGCGTATCCACGCTGATCAGCAAGCGTCCACGCGCGACCGTCATCCGTGCCGGCAGCGCCTTGCCACTGGTGTCGCTGACGCTCAGATCGCCATAGCGCAGCACCGCCTTGCCGCCGGCACCGCTTAGCACCAGGCCCCCGGCCGCCACGGACCGCGCCGTAAGCGTGCCCGACAGGTCCAGTGCAAGCGTGAGCGCACCGTTCGCGGCGCCGCTGGGCGCGCTGGCGACCGTGAAGCCCTGCTCAACTCCCGCGGGGCCGTTGGCGAACCATTCGGTCGCTGCGCCACGCCGGTATTCGACGCGATTGGAACGTGCCAGCGGTTGCGCGGTGCCGACCGGGTGCAATGCGCCGGCAGACCCGATCGCCCGCAGCGCGATGCTCGCGTGTGCGCCATCGCGCGTGCTCACGGTCGCGCCGCGCGCACCGAAGCTCGCCGTCAGGCGCTGGCGGGGGTTGCGTGCCAGAAAGCCGCCGGGAGCTCGCACCAGCCGATAAGCGGCGAGATCGGCTCCCAGTCCTCGAGAGACTGCCAGGGTGGCCGCCGCCGGTAGCTGGACCTGCGTGCGGGAGGCCGGTCCGCTCGCGCGGCGCGCAGGCATGGGTCCCTCAGCCAAGGTAGCGCCCACAGCTGCAATTGCGACCGCCAGAAGCGCCAATGTCAACCACAGGAGCGGTGTACGCCCAACACGAGGCGCTCCGGTGGGCACAGCGATGGGAAAGTCGATAGTCGAGGACTGACTGGTGCTCACAGGCGCTCCATTCTGGGAGATCTGGACCGCGTCGATCCTGCGTTGCGCCGAGCGAGGACGACGGGGAAACAGACAATAGCTCGTAGTGTCAGAGCGGCGCACGAACGGCTCGTGCAACAGGCTCCGGTCGGATCCTCGATTACCGGTCCAGCAGCGCGAGCAGCCCCGCTTCGTCGAGCACCGCCACGCCCAAACGCTCGGCCTTCTCGAGCTTGGAGCCGGGGCTGTCTCCCGCGACCACGTAATCGGTCTTCTTGGACGCCGACGTCGTCACCCGCCCGCCGGCCGCGAGGATCCGCTCGGTGGCCTGCTCGCGCGAGAGCTCGGGCAGCGTGCCCGTGAGCACGAGCGTCTTGCCCGCCAGCGGGCCCTGCGACGGCGCCGGACCGTCCTCGTGGAAGCGAAGGCCGATCGCCCGCAACTCGGCGATCAGGCTGCGCATGCCCTCGTCGTCCAGTTGCGCGCGGATCGAGTCGGCCATCTTCTCGCCCACGCCGGGTGTCTCGGCGATCTGCTCAGGCGAAGCGGCGAGCAGCGCGTCGATGTCGCGGAAGCGCTGAGCGAGGTTGCGGCCCGTCACCTCCCCCACCTCCTCGATGCCCAGCGCGAACAGCACGCGCGCGAACGGCCGCTGCTTGGAGGCGTCGATCGCCGCCAGCAGGTTCTTGACGGACAGCTCGCCAAAGCCCTCCAGCTCGAGCAGCTGGTCCTCGCGCAGGCGGTAGAAGTCGGCGGCGGTGCGCACGAGGCCCTTGTCCTGCAGCAGCGCGACCTGCTTCTCGCCGAGGCCGTCGATGTCCATCGCGCCGCGGGAGACGAAGTGCTTGAGCAGCTGCCACGCACGTCCCGGGCAGGCAGGGTTGGGGCACTTGGTGAACACGCTGCCCTCGGGCTTGATCGTGGGCGTTTTGCAGAACGGACAGCGCTTGGGCGGGCGCGGCAGCCGCGGGCGGCGCTTTCCTTCGGCCACGTGCGGCGCCGGCGAGACCACCTGCGGGATCACGTCGCCCGCGCGCACGACGATCACATCCTCGCCCGCGCGCAGGTCCTTGCGCACGATGTCCTCCTCGTTGTGCAAGGTCGCGAGCTTGACCGTCACGCCGCTCACCTGCACCGGCGAGAGCACCGCGTATGGGCGCAGGTCGCCGAACTTGCCGACGTTCCACATCACCTTCTCGAGCTTGGTGATGGCCGTGGTCGGCGGGAACTTCCACGCGACCGCCCAGCGCGGGTCGCGCCCCACCGAGCCCAGGCGCCGCTGCAGCTCGAGGTCGTCGACCTTCACGACCGCGCCGTCGATCTCGAAGTCCAGCTCGCCGCGGCGGCGCTCCCACTGCTGGCACTGCTCGATCACCTGCTCCTCGCCGTCTAGCAGCTTGATGTCGGCGTTTACGCGAAAGCCGTGCTCGCGCAGCCACTCGAGCGCCTGCGAGTGGCGCTCGAACGACAGCCCCTCGCTGACGCCTACCTGGTAGCACCAGATCGAAAGCGGGCGCTTGGCCGCGTCCGCCGGGTCGAGCTGGCGGATGGTGCCGGCGGCGGAGTTGCGCGGGTTCATGAACGTCGATTCGCCCGCTTCTGCGCGGCGCTCGTTCAGCGCGGTGAAGTCCCGCAGCGACATGTAGATCTCGCCGCGCACCTCCACCAGCGACGGCGCGTCGTGGATGCGCAGCGGGATCGCGCCGATCGTGCGCAGGTTGTGCGTCACGTCCTCGCCGATTTCGCCGTTGCCCCGTGTGGCGCCGCGCTCGAGCACACCGTCGCGGTACACCAGGCTGATCGCCAGGCCGTCGATCTTGGGCTCCACCACGAACTGGAAGCGCGGCTCGGAGATGCCCTCGCGCGCGAGGTGGTTGCGCATGCGCTCGTCCCACGCGCGCAGCTCCTGCGCCGAGCGCACGTTGCCAAGCGACAGCATCGGCTCCAGGTGCGTGACCTTCTCCAGGCGCCCCACCGGCTCGCCGCCCACGCGCTGCGTGGGCGAGTCGGCGGTGATCAGCTCCGGGTGCTCGGCCTCGATCGCGCGCAGCTCGTCGAGCAGGCGGTCGTAGACGTCGTCCGTGACCTGCGGGTCGTCGAGCACGTAGTAGCGGTAGGAGTGATGTTCGAGCTGCTCGCGCAGCTCGCGTGCACGCTCGAGCACGCCCGGCGCGACGCTCACGGCTGTGCGTCGTGTGCGACGGGTTGCAGCATCTGCTCCAGGTCGAAGCGCCGCAGTGCCTCGAGGCTCGGTCGGTCGGTCAGGTCGAAGTGGATCGGCGTGACCGCAATCCGTCCGGCAGCCACCGCCGCGAGGTCTGTCCCCGGCTCGTCGTGGAAGCCGGGATCGGAGCCGTAGATCCAGTAGCGGCGGCGGTTTTCCTCCTCGCGCTCGAGCTTCAGCTCGTCGCGGTAGATGCGCTTGCCGAGGCTCGTCACCTCGACCCCGCTCGGCTCGCCCGCGGGCACGTTGACGTTCAGCAGCGTTCTCGCCGGCAGCGGCACGTCCTCGATGCGTTCGACCAGCCGCGCCACGAACGCCGCCGCAACCTCGAAGCCGAAGCCGCCGTCGAAACGGTAATCCAGCGCCCTCGCGCCCGACTGCTGGGAGACGGCGATCGCCGGCAGCCCCAGCACCACGCCCTCCAGCGCCGCGGCGACTGTGCCCGAGTAGGTGATGTCATCGCCGAGGTTGGCGCCGTGGTTGATGCCCGCCACCACCAGGTCGGCCTCGAAGCCCTCCACCAGCCCGAGGCTCGCCAGGCGCACGCAGTCGACGGGCGTGCCGTCGGTCGCGTAGCCGACCGTCCCGTCCGAGAACGGCGTCTCCGCCACCCACAGCGGCCTGCGCGTGGTGATCGAGCGCGCCATCGCCGAGCGGTTGCCGTCCGGCGCGATCACCGCCAGGCGCACGCCGTCGATCTCCACCAGCGCGCGGCGCATCGCCTGCAGGCCGTCCGCCTCGATCCCGTCGTCGTTTGTCAGCAGTACGTTGAGCATGGCTTTCGCGTGGTGGGTTCCGGTGGTGCGCCTCCAGCATAGGGGCGGCGTCGGCCCCGCACGTGAAGATCAGTGGTCCGGGTAGGACACCCGCGCCAGCGCCAACCCCCGCGCGGGCGCCGTCCGCCCCGCCTGCGCCCGCGGCCTGCACTCGAGCAGCCTCTCGAACTCCTCGACACTGATGCGCCCGCCGGCGACGTCGAGCATGGTGCCAACCAGCACGCGGTTCATGTGGCGCAGGAACATGTCCGCCTCGATCCAGAACTCGTGCAGATGCTCGCCCGCGTCGCGCCATTCGGCGGAGATGACGTTGCAGTTGAAGTAGCTGTGCTCGGTTTCGGTGGGCGTGAACGCGGTGAAGTCGTGCCGGCCGACGATCGCGCTGGCGCACCGATCGAGCGCGGCCCTGTCGACGGGCGCGATCCACCAGTACGCGCGGTGGCGCTCGAACGCCGAGCGCGTGCGCCGCGCGAGCACGCGGTAGCAGTAGGTCCTGCTGGTGGCGTGGCGGCGCGCGTCGAAGTCCTCGGGCGCGGGTTCGGATGCGAGCACGGCGACGTCGTCGTCGAGCAGGCCGTTGAGGCGCAGCGGGTCGACGGCCTCGTGCGCGTAGCTGGCGACCTGACCCCATGCGTGAACGCCGGCGTCGGTGCGCCCGGCGACGGTCAGCGTGAGCGCCCGCCCGTCGTGGCCGGTGTCTCCGAGGACGGTGCGCAGCGCACGCTCGAGCTCCTCTTGCACGGTGCGCTTGCCCGGCTGGCGCGCCCAGCCGGCGAAGCCGGTGCCGTCGTACTCGATCGTGAGCTTGGTGACCATGCCCGCGCTGCGTCGCCGCGCGACTCGCGCGAGCTCAGACGAGCTCGATGAAGACCATCTCCGTGGAGTCGCTGCGCCGCGGCCCGAGCTTGAGGATGCGTGTGTACCCGCCGGGCCGCTCGGCGTAGCGGGGCGCGACCTCGGCGAACAGCTTGTGCACGGCGAACTTGTCCTGCGAGAGCGTCGACAGCGCCTGGCGGCGCGCGTGCAGGTCGCCGCGCTTGGCGAGCGTGATCAGTTTCTCGATCTCGGGCTTGACGGCCTTGGCCTTCGCTTCGGTCGTCTTGATGCGCTCGTGCTCGATCAGCTCCTTGCTGAGGTTCATCAGCAGCGCCTTGCGGTGCGCGGAGTCGCGGCTGAGCTTGTTGCGTGTCTTCTGGTGGCGCATGGGTCAGTGAGTTTAGGCGAGGAGGTTCCCGTCGGTGGCTCTCTCGCGAGACTCTGTATATCGATGGTTATACAGAGTTCGCGATGGGAGTCCTTCAATCCGCCCGCAGCGCCAAGCCCCGCGCGTGCAGCGTTTCGATGACCTCGTCGATCGACTTTTTGCCGAAGTTGGGGATCGCGTTGAGCTCGGCCTCGGACTTGGAGATGAGATCGCCGACGGTCTGGATGCCGGCGCGCTTGAGGCAGTTGTACGAACGCACGCCGAGCTCGAGCTCCTCGATCAGGATGCCCCACTCCTCGCCCTGCAGCGCGGCCTGCGAGCCGCCGCCGCCAACGGCCAGGCCGTGGCCGTCGAGCTGGCCGCCGGGCGTGGCACGCAGCTCCTGGATGCGGTCGGCGTCGGTGAAGATCGCCAACTGCGAGATCAGCAGCTCGGCGGCCTCGCGCAGCGCCGCCTGCGGGTCGATGGAGCCGTCTGTCTCGATGTCCAGGGTGAGCTTGTCGAAGTCGGTCTTCTGTCCGACGCGCGCCTGCTCGACGGCGTAGGCGACGCGCCGCACGGGCGAGAAGATCGAGTCGATGGGGATCACGCCGATGGGCTGGTCGGCGGACTTGTTTTCCTCGGCCGGTCGGTAGCCGCGCCCGCGGCCGATGGTCATGTACAGCTCTAGCTTGGTTTTCTTCTCGAGCGTGGCGATGTGCAGGTCGGGGTTGAGGATCTCGACACCGGCGGGCAGGTCGATGTCCTTGGCTGTGATCTCGCCCGGTCCGGTCACCACCAGCGGCGCCTCGACCTCGCTGGCGTCGGAGTGCATGCGGCAGACGACGCCCTTGAGGTTGAGCACGATGTCGGTGACGTCCTCCTTGACGCCCTGAATGGTGGAGAACTCGTGCGCAACGCCCTCGATACGAACGCTGGTGACGGCGGCGCCTGCGAGGGATGACAGAAGTACGCGCCGCAGCGAGTTTCCGAACGTGTAGCCGAAGCCGCGGTCGAGCGGCTCGATCGTGAACGTGCCACGGTTCTGCTCCACGGACTCGCTTGTGATCCGGGGGATTTGGAAGTCGAGCATGAGAGTCCTAACGTCGTTTTGGTCTAGCACCGGCGATCAGTCGGAGCCGCCGGCTCCGCGCTACCCGCCGTCGCGGCGCCAGCCGCGAGCGGGCGATTGAAAAGTCGTTCTACTTCGAGTACAGCTCGACGATGAGCTGCTCCTGCACCGGCGCGGCCACCTCGCGCCGCTCCGGCCTGCGCAGCACCTTGGCCGACAGCGACTCGTGGTCGGCCTGAAGCCACGCGGGAATCTGTCCGGTCAACTCGGTGGCGTCCCTGACCACCTGCGTGGCTGGCGTGCCGGCCTTGATGGTGATGACGTCGCCGGGCCGCACCTGATAGCTGGGGATGTTCACGCGCCGGCCGTTGACCGTCCAGTGGCCGTGGCGGATGAGCTGGCGCGCCTGGCGGCGGGAGGCGCCGAAGCCGAGCCGCACGAGCACGTTGTCCAACCTGCACTCCAACAGCGCGAGCAGGTTCTCACCGGTGATCCCCGTTTGGCGCGACGCCTTCTCGTAGTAGCCGGCGAACTGTTTCTCGAGCACGCCGTAGTAGCGCTTGGCCTTCTGCTTCTCGCGCAGCTGCACGCGGTACTCGCTCTGTTTCATGCGCCCGCGCCCGTGCTCGCCGGGTGGATAGGAGCGGCGCTCGACGCCGCACTTGTCTGTCAGGCAGCGCTCGCCCTTGAGGAACAGCTTCTGCCCCTCGCGGCGGCACTGCTTGCACTGGGGGCTCGTGTCCCTGGCCATCTCAGACCCTCCGCCGCTTGCGGGGGCGACAACCGTTATGCGCCTGTGGGGTGACGTCCTTGACGCCGCTGACTTCCAGGCCGGCCGCCTGCAGCGAGCGGATCGCGGTCTCGCGTCCGGAGCCGGGGCCCTTGACGTAGACCTCCACCTTCTGCAGGCCCTGTTCGAGACCCTTGCGCGCGGCGGCGTCGGCGGTGACCTGGGCGGCGAACGGCGTGGACTTGCGCGAGCCCTTGAAGCCGGCGCCGCCGGCGGACTCCCACGCGATCACGTTGCCGGCTGTGTCGGTCAGCGAGACGATCGTGTTGTTGAACGAGGTCTTGATGTGCGCCTGCCCGACGGGGATGTTCTTTTTCGGCTTGCGCCGCCCGCGGGCGCGTTTGGGAGCTGGCGGCATTTACTTCTTGCCCGCCCGCTTCTTGCCGGCCACCTGCATGCGCTTGGGTCCCTTGCGCGTGCGGGCGTTGGTCTTGGTCTTTTGCCCGCGTACGGGCAGCCCGCGACGGTGGCGCAGGCCGCGGTAGGAGCCGATCTCCTGCAGGCGCTTGATGTCCTGCACGCGCTCGCGCCGCAGATCGCCCTCGACGGTGAGCCCGTCGTCGATCGCGTCGCGCAGCTTTGAGACCTCGTCCTCGGTGAGGTCGCGGATGTAGGTGTCAGGGGAGACGCCGACCTGCGAGAGAACCTTGTTGGACGTGGAGCGTCCGATCCCGTAGATGTAGGTCAGCCCGATCTCCGAGCGCTTGTTCAGCGGCAGGTTGACTCCGGCGATGCGAGCCATCTAGCCCTGCCTCTGCTTGTGACGCTTGTTCTGGCAGATCACCAGCACCACACCGTGGCGGCGGATGATCTTGCATTTCTCGCACATCGGCTTGACCGACGGTCTTACCTTCATGATCCCTTTCAACGGCTGGGGTTCCGACGACTCGGCTCTGGCTGCCGCCTAGGCTGCCGCTACCGGTCGAGGATATGCCCTCGCGCACGCACGAGGCGTGCCGCTAGGGCAGGACTCCACATCCTAGCAAGCTCAGCCGGCGCTCGCTATCCGCTCGGCGACCTCTGCTCCCGCGTCGCCGCCGCGCGCGGCGGCGGGAATATGCCAGGGCGTGAGGATGCGCGGCCCGCCGGCGGTGATGGCGACGGTGAACTCGAAGTGCGCGGCGGCTGAGCCGTCTTGCGAAAAGATCGCCCAGCCGTCGCCGCCGACGCGCACGCCGGGACGCCCGGCGGTGGTCATCGGCTCGATCGCGAGCACCATGCCCTCCTGCAGCAGCGGGCCCTTGCGGGGCTTGCCGTGGTTGGGCACCTGCGGGTCCTCGTGCATGCTGCGTCCGACCCCGTGGCCTACGAGCGAGCGCACGACGGAGAAGCCGGCGCCCTCGACCACCCGTTGGATGGCATTGGAGACGTCGCCCACGCGGTTGCCGTCGCGGCATTGCTGGACGCCAGCGTGCAGCGACTCCTGGGTGGCGGCGAGCAGGCTGTGCACGCGCTGATCGACGTCCTCCACGGTGAACGTGCGCGCGGCGTCGGCGACCCACCCGTCGAGCGTGACGCCGACGTCGATCGAGATGACGTCGCCGGGTGCGAGGCGGTAGGGACCGGGGATGCCGTGCACGATCATCGCGTTGGGCGAGGCGCAGATCGAGCCTGGAAAGCCGCGATAGCCCTTGAACGTGGGGATGGCGCCGCGCGAGCGGATGAAGCGCTCGGCGAGCTTGTCGAGCTCGGCGGTGCTGACGCCGGGGCGGATCTTGCGCTCGATCTCGTCGAGCGTCGCGGCGAGGATCACGCCGGCCCTCGCCATCTTGTCGATCTCCTGCGGGGACTTCTTGATGATCACCCATGGAGCTTAGCTTGAGCTACAGGTCCTCCTCCAAGCGCAGCGTGGCGACGGTGGCGCGAATGTGCGCGTGGACCTCGTCGGCGCTGCGCCGCCCGTCGAAGCGGCGCAGCAGGCCGGCACGGTCGTAGTAGCCGATCAGCGGCTCGGTCTGGGCGTGGTAGACCTCCAGGCGGCGGCGGATGACCTCCTCCTTGTCGTCGTCGCGCTGGATCAGGCGCGAGCCGTCCTGGTCGCACACGCCTTCGTGCTTGGGCGGATCGAAGTCGACGTGGTAGATGTGGCTGGGGTTCTTCACGCACACCCGCCGCCCGGCGAGGCGGCGCACGAGATCGTCGTCGGACACTTCTATGAGCAGCGCGGCGGTCAACCGCCGCTCGAGCTCGGCGAGCGCGTCGCGCAGGGCGTCCGCCTGGTGCTCGTTGCGGGGAAAGCCGTCGAGCAGGAAGCCGTCGCGCGCGTCGCCGTCGCCGACGCGCGCGGTGATCATGCCGACGATGACCTCGTCGGGCACGAGCTCGCCGGCATCCATGTAGCGCTGCGCCTCGCGACCGAGCTCGGTGCCCTCGGCAACCTGCGCGCGCAGGATGTCCCCGGTGGAGATGTGCGGCAGCCCGAAGTCATCGCGCAGGCGATCGGCCTGGGTGCCCTTGCCGGCCCCCGGCGGTCCGAGCAGGATCAGGTTCAACTCCGGCAACTCGGGCTCAGCCTATCCGCTCGGACGGTGCCGGCGCCAGTGCAATCACCGGCGTGGCGCGCCGCGACCCGGTTAGCGCCCGGCGAGCGTCGCTCACCGCAGCGCGTGGCATCAGCCAAGCGAAGCCGTCCATCTCGCGGGTCGCCGCGAAGTCGCGACCCGCGAGATGGACGGCGAAGCGTTACTTCAAGAAGCCCTCGTAACTTCGCATCATCAGCTGCGCCTCGAGCTGCTTCATGGTTTCGAGCGCGACGCCGATGACGATCAGGATGGAGGTGCCGCCGAAGTTGAACTGCTGGTGCGTGCGCGCGAACAGGATGGCGGGCAAAGCTGCGACGGCGGCGAGGAACAGCGCGCCGGGGAAGGTGAGGCGCGCGAGGATGCGATCGAGGAACTCGGCGGTCGGGCGCCCGGGTCGCACGCCGGGGATGAAGCCCCCGTACTTCTTGAGGTTGTCGGCCTGGTCGACGGGGTTGAAGGTGACGGCGGTGTAGAAGTAGGTGAAGACGATGATGAACAGCGACTCGCCGACGACGTAGTGCCAGCCGTTGGGCGTGAAGAAGTCTGAGATCGACTGGCCCCAGTGGGTTTTGACGAGCTGCCCGACGGTGGGAGGGAAGGCCATGATGCTGGCGGCGAAGATGACGGGGATGACGCCGGCCATGTTGACGCGCAGCGGCAGGTAGGTCTGTCCGCCCTCGGACATGCGCCGCCCGATGACGCGCTTGGCGTACTGCACGGGGATGCGCCGCTGGCCTTCCTGGACGAACACGATGGCGGCGACGACGACGAGCACGAGGAACGGCATCATCACCTTGAACACCTGGTCCTGCGTGTCCCACCACGTCTGGACGCCGCCGGGTATGCGCGAGACGATGGACGCGAAGATCAGCAGCGAGATGCCGTTGCCGATGCCGCGCTGGGTGATGAGCTCGCCGATCCACATCAGCAGCACGCAGCCGGTGGTGAGGCAGACGACGATCAGGAAGATGTGCGCCACGTCGAAGTGGTTGATGACGTTTTCGCCGGCCTTCGCCTGCAGGCTGTGGAACAGGAACACGTAGCCGATCGACTGGGCGAACGCGAGCCCGACGGTCAAATAGCGGGTGTACTGCGTGATGCGCGCCTGCCCGACTTCGCCTTCCTTGGAGAGCTTCTCGAGCGAGGGGACGGCGACCTGCAGCAGTTGCAGGATGATCGAGGAGGTTATGTAGGGCATGATGCCCAGCGCGAAGATGGCCAGCCTGGAGAGGCCGCCGCCGGAGAACAGGTTGAGGTAGCTGAGGATGCCGGCGCCACCGAACTCCTTCTGGATGTTGTTGACGGCGGTGAGATTGACGCCCGGCACGGGCACGTGCGAGCCGAAGCGGTAGATCAGCAGCATCGCCCCGGTGAAGGCGATCTTCTTGCGGATCTCCGCGACTTGGAAGGCGTTGAGGATTGTCGAGAGCATGGCGGGCCGGCGCCCGATTTTAGCCGTCGAGGAGCTGCGCGGCGAAGATAACCGGCGCCGGGACGGCGTCGGTGGCCATCAGGAGGGCTGACCGGAGGAGGACCCGAGCTCTACACAGCTGCCGCCCGCGGCCTCGATGCGCTCGCGCGCTGTGGCGCTGAAGGCGTGGGCGTGCACCGTCAGCGCCTTGCCGAGCTCGCCCTTGGCGAGGACCTTGACGGGGATGCCCTTGCGCGTCGCCAGGCCGTGCGTCTGCATGAGCTCGACGGTGACCTCGGTGCCGGCGTCGAAGCGGCTGTCGAGTGCGGAGATGTTGACGGGCTGGGTGTGCGTGCGGAAGGGCTCGAACGGCATCGACTTCTTCATGTGCGGGCCGCGCAGCTTTCGCATGCGCATGTGGATGGGCATCTGCCCGCCCTCGAAGTTGGCCCGCCGCTTGGAGCCCGAGCGCGAGCCGGCGCCCTTCTGTCCGCGGCCGGATGTCTTGCCGGTGCCCGATCCTTCGCCGCGCCCGACGCGCTTGCGCGGGCGGCGACTTCCGGGCGCGGGCGCGAGGCTGTGCAGTCCGATGCGCTGCGATTGGTCCTGCTTGGCGGCGTCGTCCGCGCTCACTTGCCCTCCTTGACCTCGACCAGGTGGCGGACGGCGTGCAGCATGCCGCGCGTCTGCGCGCTGTCGTTGACCTCGACGGTGTGGCCGATGCGGCGCAGGCCGAGCGAGCGCAGGGTGTCGATCTGTTTGCTGTTGGAGCCGTTGCTGGAGCGGCGCTGGGTGACGGTAAGTGCGGCCATCACGCGGGCGCTCCGTCGGTGGCGACGTCCGCCGCATGTGTGTCCGACTGCGCGGCTGCGTCCGGCTGCGCGTGTGAGGCGGGCTCGTCGGCGGCAGCTGTGACCGTCTGCGTCGGGTCCACGTCGGCCGTCTGCCCGGTGTCCGCGTCGGCGATCTGTGCGGCACCCGTGTCGGCCGCCAGGGCGGCGCCGTCGGCGGGTCCGCCGCCGAGGCCGAGGACCTGGTTGATGGACAGCCCGCGCAGCTTCCCGACCTCCTCGGGTGTGCGCAGGTTGCGCAGCCCGCTGACGGTTGCCTTGACGAGGTTGATGGGGTTCTGCGTGCCGAGACTCTTGGAGAGGATGTCGTGGATGCCGGCGAGCTCGAGCACGGCGCGCACGCCGCCGCCGGCGATGACGCCGGTGCCGGGGGAGGCGGGCTTGAGCAGCACGCGTCCGGAGCCGAAGACGCCGGTGGTCTGGTGGGTGATGGTGCTGCCGTGCCTGGGCACGCGGAAGAGGTCCTTCTTGGCGCGCTCGACGCCCTTCTGGATGGCGAGCGGCACCTCGTTGGCCTTGCCGTAGCCGACGCCGACGACATCGCGTTCGTCACCGACGACGACGAGCGCGGTGAAGGAGAAGCGCCGCCCGCCCTTGACGACCTTGGCGACGCGGTTGATCTCAACGACGCGCTCCTGCAGGTCGAGGCCGGCGGAGTTGACTGAGCGATCTGTGGATATGGTCATGGGCAGGTTCAAGAGGGTAGCGGCAGGAGCGCGTGGGGCCGCTCAGACGGTGATGCCGGCCTCGCGTATGGCTTCGGCGAAAGCGCGAACGTGGCCGTGGTAGCGGTAGCCGCCGCGGTCG
>Ga0302325_10010007_pt1 | contig 20608 bp, 20 predicted proteins | sample Palsa_T0_2_FD_201948 | JGI IMG/M metagenome (GOLD analysis project Ga0302325, IMG submission 201948) | Peat permafrost microbial communities from Stordalen Mire near Abisko, Sweden - Palsa_T0_2 | ecosystem: Environmental > Terrestrial > Soil > Palsa > Peat permafrost | place: Sweden: Abisko...
TCCTCGACCCGCTGGAGACGAACGCCCTTGGTCGAGCGGCCGGCCTTGCGAATTTCCGAGGCGCGAATCCGAATGACTTGGTTGCCCGAGGTCATCAGGAGAATCTCGTCTTCGGGCTTGACCAGGATCTGATCGACGACCCGGCCGACGTTTTTCTCGCGAGCAAACGCCTTGACACCCTTGCCGCCGCGCGACGTGTGCCGGTAGTCGTCGATCGGCGTCCGCTTGCCGAAGCCTTGCGAGGTGACGATGAGGACTTCGCGCCGCTCCTTTTCCTCAACGTCCATCGCGACAACCTCGTCGCCCGGAGCGAGGGTGATGGCGCGAACGCCGCGGGCGTTGCGGCCCATCGAGCGCACGTCCTTCTCGTTGAAGTGTACGGCCATCCCGTCGCGCGTCCCTAAGATGATGTCGCGCGAACCGTCTGAAAGATCGACCGCGAGCAACTCGTCATTCTCGTCGAGGTCGATTGCGTTGAGACCGCTCTTGCGGATGTTGGCGAACTCCGAGAGCGAGGATTTCTTGATGACGCCCCGGCGCGTGACCATCACGAGGAAGCGATTTTCGTCGAAGGTCGAGACCGGAAACACGGCCGTGACTTTTTCGTCGAGCGGTAGCGTCAGCAAGTTGACGAGCGCCGTACCGCGAGCTTGGCGCGTGCTGTCGGGAATCTCGTAGCCGCGCAGCCGGTACGCACGTCCCTTGTTCGTGAAGAACAGGACGTGCTGATGCGTCGAGGCCATGAAGAAGTTCTGCACCACATCCTCGCGCTTGAGGTTCGAGATGCCGGTCACGCCCCGTCCGCCACGGTTTTGGGCGCGGAACGTGTCGACCGAGACGCGTTTGATGTAGCCGCCGACCGTCGACGTGACGACGACGTCGGTGTCCGCAATCATGTCTTCCATGGCGAACTCGTCTTCGAGCGGCACGATCTGCGTGCGCCGCGCGTCGCCGAAGCGCTTCTTGAGATCCTCGGACTCGCTGCGAACGATCGCCGAGATGCGCCGTGGGCTGGCTAGAATGTCCTCGAGCTCCGCAATGGTCTTGAGCAGTTCGCGGTACTCGTCCTCGATCTTCGCCCGCTCGAGACCGACCAGCGTGCGCAGACGCATGTCGAGGATTGCGTTGGCTTGCACGACCGAGAGCGTAAAGCGGGTGACGAGCCGTTCGCGCGCGATCTCGGTGCTCTCGCTGTCGCGAATGATCGCGATAACTTCCTCGATGTTGTCGAGCGCGATGCGGAAGCCTTCGAGGATGTGAGCGCGTTCGCGAGCCTTGTTGAGTTCGTATTCGGTCCGCCGCCGGATGACCGTCTTGCGGTGGGCGATGAAGTGTTCGAGCATCTGGCGCAGCGAGAGCACCTGCGGCTCGAGCGCGCCCGGCAGACCGGGAATCGCCGGGGGCACCGGTAGCAGCGCGAGCATATTGAAGCCGAAGCTCGACTGCAGCGGCGTGTGCTTGTAAAGAAGATTGAGAATCACGCCGGGCGTCGCCGAACGGGCTAGCTCGACGACGATCCTCGTGCCTTTGCGGTCCGATTCATTTTGCAGGCTCGAGATTCCGACGATCGTTTTCTGTTCGTGAGCTTCGGCGATCGCCTCGACGATGCGCGCGGTCGTGACTTGATACGGAACTTCCGTGATCACGATCTTGTGCCGCCCGCGATCGTCTTCGATGATGTCGGCCTTCCCGCGCATCACGATCGAGCCGCGTCCGGTGCGATATGCCTGCCGGATGGCTTCCTTGCCCATGAGGAAGCCGCCGGTCGGGAAGTCGGGGCCTTGCACGATCTCGGACAGGGCGCGGTCGAGCTCATCGGCCGAATCGTCCTCGTGATCGACCAAGTACGCGACCGCGTCGCTGATCTCGGTGATGTTGTGCGGCGGGATGTTCGTCGCCATGCCGACCGCGATGCCGCTCGAACCGTTGACCAGCAGCTGCGGGAGGCGCGACGGCAGCACCGTGGGCTCGGTGCCTTGACTGTCGAAGTTTGGCACGAAATCGACGGTGTCTTTGTCGATGTCGGCCAGCATTTCGAGCGCCACGCGCGACAAGCGCGCTTCCGTATAGCGGTAGGCCGCGGGTCTATCCCCGTCGATCGAGCCGAAGTTGCCGTGCGGGTCGATGAGCGGATAGCGCAGCGTGAAATCTTGCGCCATGCGCACCAGCGCGTCGTACACCGAGCTATCGCCGTGCGGATGGTAGTTCTTGAGGACCTCGCCGATGACGCCGGCGCACTTGCGGTGCTGCTTATCGGGCGTGAAATTCATTTCGCGCATCGCGTACAGAATGCGGCGCTGAACGGGCTTCAGTCCGTCGCGAACGTCGGGAAGGGCTCTCGAGGCGATGACGGACATCGCATACGAGAGATACGATTCCCGCATCTCGTCTTCGACGTTTATCTGAGAGGTACGATCTTTATTCAATACCGATGCTCACGCGCGGGCGAGGCCGCGCGTGCCGACGAAAGTTGTGCGCGATGGCTAATGGGCTTGAGGGTGACGTGGGCGCAAGAGCCAGCCGATGAGGACTCCGACGATCGCTCCGACGACCGCTCCGATCAGTGCCACCTTGGGCAGTCCCGCTCCCCAATTCCCTCCGTTTGCGCCGAACGTTATGACGCGCTGGAAGAAGAAAAACGCTTCAACGAGGGCGGCGATCACGGCCGAAACCACGCCGGAAATGACGCCGATGAGGACGCCGCTGACTCGAATCATTCTCGCGAGCTTCGCGCTAGCGAACGAGGTTTCTTCTCCGTGATGCGACGCCGGATGCGCGCTGAAGGGCTTGCCGCCTTCGAGCGTCTGGCCGCGGAATTCGCCCGCAGCCTCGCTCCCGGAAACGTCGTCGCGCTGGCAGGTCAACTCGGCTCCGGGAAGACGACGTTCGTGCGCGCGGTCGTGCGCGAACTGCATGGCGACGACGACGGTGTCGCCAGCCCGACCTTTGTCTTTTGGCATCGCTACCCTGGCGAGCCCCCGATCGAGCACCTCGATCTCTACCGGATCGATGGAGCTGGTGAAGCGGCCGAATTGGGCCTCGAGGAGAGCTTCGAGCTTGGATCCATCGTCTTGGTCGAATGGCCCGAACGTTTGCCCGCGCTCATCCCGGCCGGCGCGTTGCGCGTCGAGATCGAAGGCTCCGGAGACGAACCTCGCTCGCTGACGTTCGAGCGCCCTTGATGGGGCTCGTCCTCGCCATCGACGGCGCGCTCGGAGCCTTTTCAGCGGCGCTCATCGCTCGCGATGCAAGCGTGCCGCCGCGCTGCGCTTCGACCGCCGGACGCGACGCGCTGGAGCGAGGGTTGCAGGTCGTCGACGACGTGCTTGGCGGCACGATGTTCGCGCAGCTCGAAGCGCTGGCGGTGGGCGTGGGACCCGGCTCGTTTACGGGTCTGCGGATCGCCCTCAGCTACGCGAAGAGCCTCGCGTTCGCCGCCGGCCTGCCGCTCGTCGGCGTTTCATCCTACGACGCGCTCGAAGCGCCCGGAACGCCGCTACCGGTTGCGACCTTCGTGCACGCCCGGGCGGGTCTCGCCTGCATGCGACTGCGCACGGAAAACGGGAATACGTCCTTTTGTGCGAGGTACGCCGAGCTGGCCGAAACCCTCACCGCCACGCTTCCGCCGCAAAGTGAGCTGCACGTGTGTGGAGCGCTGGAGGGCGTGACTTTGCAGCTTGGCGAACGCGGCATCATCGTGCGTCCGTGCCCCCCGGCCGAGCAGCCTCCTGCGCTCGCGATCGCGCTCCGTGCCCTGCGGCAAGAGCCGGCCGCGAGCCCGCATGCGGTGCGTGCGGACTACGGCGAAGCGAGTAGCTACGCCGAGCGCAGCCCGCAAGCGGGGCCACCGCGACGCGGATGAGGGCCGATCTCGATCCGCGCTTTGCCGGAAATGGTCCGCTTTCGATCGTCCCAATGCAACCTGCCGACGTGCGTGCCGTCATGCGCATCGAGTCCCTTTCGTTTACGACGTCGTGGCCGCCGAGCGCGTTTCATAGCGAACTCAACGATAACAAGCTGGCGCACTATTTCGTCGGACGCGCTGGCGATGCCGCGAACGGACCGATCGTCGCGTACGGCGGCATTTGGGTGATCCTCGAAGACTCGCACGTGACGACGATTGCCGTGCATCCCGATTGGCGCGGCAAAAAGTACGGCGAACAACTTCTCGTGCGGTTGTTGCGCGAGGCGATCGCGCGCGGCGCATCGTGGATCACCTTGGAGGCGCGCGAGTCGAACCTGGTCGCGCAAAATCTCTACCGCAAGTACGGCTTCGTAACGGTCTCGACGCGGCGTGCCTACTACAGCGATAACGGAGAGAATGCGGTCGTGATGTGGGCCGGCAACCTGCGCGGCGAACTCTATGGCAACCGGCTCTCCGCGCTCGAAGAGCAGCTGACCCGCACGCTTGCGGCGCCGGACGCTTGAATTCTACGGCGCTCGCTCAGGAAGTTCGCGCGCAGTTGGCCGGCGAGCACCGCTACGAGCACGTGGTGCGCGTCGCGGAGTTGGCCGATCGTTTCGCTCGCGCGCACGGCGTCGATCCGGACCGCGCGCGGCTGGCCGGCATGCTTCACGATCTCGCCCGCCTCTACTCCGCCGAGCGCTTGCTCAAGGAATCCGCGCAGCGCGGGCTCGTGGTCGACGAGTTCGAGCTACGCAATCCGATCGTCTTGCACGCGCGGCTCGGCGCGGAACTGGCGCGCGAGCGTTTTGGAGTGAACGACGAGGGTGTGCTCTCGGCGATCCGCAAGCATACCCTGGCGGCCGCCGCCATGTCACCGCTCGACGAGGTCGTCTACCTCGCCGATAGCCTCGAACCCGGACGTCCCTTTGCAGGACGCGAGGCGCTCGAAAAACTCGCCTTCGAGAACCTTTCCGCCGGCATGCTCGCGACTTTGAGCGCGAGCCTGACGTACCTCGCCGGTCGCGGCTTGGAAGCCGCGCCCCAAACCCTTGCCGCACTCGACCGTTACCGGAACCCCGCGGTAACGAAAGGAGCAACGACCTGCCCGATCTGATCGACATCGTTCAAGCCGCCGCACTCGACAAGAAAGCGGAGGATGTCGTCATCCTTCCGCTCGAGGGCCGCACCATCGTGGCGGACTCGTTCCTGCTCGCGACCGGACGCTCGAAAATTCAGACGCGTTCGATCGCCGATTCGATAGCCGAAGCGGTGAAGGCCGCCGGGTTTCGGGTCGCACGAATCGAAGGCTATACCGACGGCGGCTGGATTCTCATCGACTTAGGCTCCGTCGTTGCTCACGTGTTTACGCCGGAATCGCGCAGCTTCTACAATCTCGAACGGCTTTGGGGCGCGCCTGAGTCGCGCCGGGCGCAAGGTTCGTGAAGGACCGGCCGCGCTCACGGCGCTCACGGCGCGCGCGCAGGACGACCGAACTGCTGAAAAAGGCTGGAATCTGGATTTTCCTCGCGTGCTTCGTCGCGAGCGTTGTGGGGGTCGCCTTGGTGACCATCGGCCGCTAGCCCGGAAACAATCGCGCCCCTCCCGGGTACCAAAGGACGTGCGTTTCATGCAGAACTCATTGAAGATCGCCGGCGCGCTCGCCGCTCTCGCTCTGACCGTGGTGAGCCTCGGCTCGCCGGCGCTCGCGCGCGACTCGTTCGTCATGGACGGTGCCGGGATGTTTAGCGCACCGACGGTCTCGGCGCTCAATTCGAAAATCAGCGCTTTCAACCAGGCGACCGGAAAAGAAGTCCTCGTCGTCACCGTTCCGAGCCTCAACGGCACGCCGCTGAACGATGCGACCGAGCACACCTTCGCGGAGAAGCAAGTCAACGGCGTCCTCATCTTCATTGCGAAAGCCGACAAAAAGTTCAACGTGGTCGGTGACCGCGCATCGCGCGCGTTTTTTCCGCCGGGCACCTTTTCGACGATTCATGACGCGATGCGCTCGTCGTTCCAGACCGGCGATTTCGACGGTGGCATCACGACCGGCGTTAATCTCGTTCTCGATCAGTACCGCAGCCATCAAAGCGGTCTGCGGCCGGCTGGCGCCTTGCAACAACAGCGCGCTCCGGCTACCACTAGCAATCAGTCTTTCGGAGGCTCTATGTCGCTCATCTGGCTCGGTGTCATCTTGCTCATCGGCTTCTTGGTCATCCGGGCGATCTTCCGCGCACTTTTCGCGCGGCGCAGCCCGCCCGGCTACGGTCCCGGACAAGGCTCCGGCCAGCCCCCGATGATGGGCGGTCCCGGTTACGGCGCAGGCATGGGAGCCGGATACGGTAGCGGCATGGGCGGAGGCGGCAGCTTTTTTAGCGGCCTGCTCGGCGGCCTCGGCGGGGCCTTCCTCGGAAATGAACTCTTCCGGGGTGGACAGTCGTTCGGTGGTGGCACCGGCATGGCCGGGATGGGTGTCGATCCGGGAGCCGCTCAAGATGCTTCCGGTTGGCAATCCGATGCCGGTCAAGCCGACATGGGAAATGCCGGAGGCGGCGGTTGGGGCGATTCGGGCGGTGGCTTTGACGCCGGAGGCGGAGGCGGTTTCGACGGTGGCGGCGGTGACGGCGGAGGCGGCTGGTAGCCGCTCTCAGGTCCCGAGGCCTTCGCCTAGCGACCGCCAGCGAGGGCGTAGGGCGCGAGCTCCTCAACGAGACGCGGGCTCGTCCCCGCGACGTCGAGCAGGTCGTCGAGCGACGCGAACGGACCGTTGGCTTCTCTGAACTCGACGATGCGCGCGGCTAGAGCCGGTCCGATGCCGGGAAGCGTTTCGAGCGCGGCAGCATCGGCGGTGTTGAGGTCGACGGGTTCGTCGGGCGCCTTCCGGGAGCGATGTCGTGCGCCGGCCGCTCCGTGCAGCTGCCGGCCGTGGTGCCGTCCGAGTCGAGCCTTCCGTTCGGTGCCGGGCAGCGCGCGACCGCCGGCGACCTCGCCGCGCGCAAGCACGGCAAGCTCCTCGCCATCTTCGAGCGGACGCGCAAGGTTCACCGCGAGCGGATCCGCATCTGCGCGCAGACCGCCGGCCGCGCGGATCGCCGCTTCGGCGCGCGCATCGGGCGCCAATTCGTAGACTCCGGGTCGCATGACTTCGCCCGCGACGTAAACGACCACGCGCGACGCGTGCGCTCGCGCGTGCCTGCCCGTACCCGATTCGAACGCCTTGGACCCCGGCGCGCGTATGGCCGCCACGGGTGCGGCAGATTCAAAGGCGGCCGCCGGAGCGCGCGCCGCTTGGGTGGAGCGGAAGAATGCCGCTGCGGCAGCCACGCCGACGAGCGCAAGGGTAAGAATGATGCGTTTGTCCACGTCGTCCTATCACGCCGTACCCCGCTTGCGGCAAGCCGCGGCGAGGACCGCGCTCCGGGCGAAGGAACAAAAGGAAACGATGATCGAGGAGCGATCCCCCGAGACCTACGACTACCGGACGATCGAGCGGCGCTGGCAAGAGGCGTGGGAGCGCGCGGGCATTTACCGTGCGCGCGACGACGCGCCCGGCGAGAAATACTACGTCCTTGAGATGCTGCCGTATCCGTCAGGCGATCTGCACGTGGGGCACGCGAAGAACTACACGCTCGGCGACGCCGTCGCGCGCATGCAACGGATGCGCGGCTACAACGTCGTTCATCCGATGGGCTTCGACGCATTCGGGCTGCCGGCCGAAAACGCGGCGATCGAGCGAGGCGTCGACCCGGGCGTCTGGACGCACAACAACATCGCGAACATGGAACGCCAGATCCGCTTGATGGGCACGGGCTACGATTGGACCCGCGAGTTCGCAACCTGCGATCCGGACTACTACCGCTGGAATCAGTGGCTCTTCTTGCGCCTCTACAAAGATGGGCTTGCGTACAAGCGCGAAGCCCCCGTGAATTGGTGCCCAAAAGATCGCACCGTCTTGGCCAACGAGCAGGTCGAGGACGGGCGCTGCTGGCGTTGCGGCACGCTCGTCGAACGGCGCAATCTTTCGCAGTGGTTCCTTAAAATCACCGCCTACGCCGACCGTCTGCTGGCCGCGATCGACAAGCTCGACGGGTGGCCGCACAAGATCCGTACGATCCAGCGCAATTGGATCGGACGCAGCGAAGGCGTGACTTTCTCGTTCGAAGTGGAGAACCTCGCCGAACGCATCTCGGTCTACACGACGCGCCTCGACACGCTCTTCGGCGTGACCTATCTCGCGCTCGCACCCGAGCATCCGCTCGTCTCCAAAATCGTCGCGCGTCATCCGGCCCACCGCGAGGAGGTCGAAGCGTTCGCGGCATCGGTTCGCAACAAGTCGGAGTTGGAACGAACTAGCCTCATGGAAAAGGTCGGCGTGCCGACCGGCGCTTACGCGCGCAACCCGCTCTCGAACGAGCGCATCCCGATATGGATCACCAACTACGTCCTAGCGGAATACGGGACGGGCGCCGTGATGGGCGTTCCGGGGCACGACGAGCGCGATTTCGAATTCGCGCGCAGTGCCGGTCTGCCCGTCATCCAGGTGATCGAGGATGCGAATACTCCGGCCGGCAGCCCGCTCGTTCCGTTGCAGGCGGCCTTCGTCGAAGACGGACGCTTGATTGCGAGCGGCGACTACGATGCGATGAATTCGGCTCGCGCGCGCAGCGCGATCGGCGACCGTCTCATCGCGCTCGGCATCGGAGAGCGCACGGTCAACTACCGGATCCGCGATTGGTTGATCTCGCGCCAGCGCTACTGGGGAACGCCGATTCCAATCGTCTACTGCCCCGAGCACGGCGAAGTCGCGTTGCCCGATTCCGCGCTGCCCGTCATCCTGCCGGATCTTCCGGTTACGGGTGAGGGTTCGCCGCTCGCGCTCGATGAAGCGTTCGTTAATACGACCTGTCCCCGCTGCGGCGGACCGGCCCAGCGCGAGACCGACACGATGGACACGTTCTTCGACTCGTCCTGGTACTTCGTGCGTTATCTCGATCCGCACGATGATGGGGCCGCGTGGAAACCGGAGACCGTCAATCCATGGCTCAACGTCGATCAGTACATCGGCGGCGCCGATCACGCGGTGCTTCACTTGCTCTACGCGCGGTTCTTCTATAAGTACTTCCACGATAAGGGTTGGGTCGCGGGTCGCGACGAGCCCTTCGAGCGGCTCTTCAACCAGGGCAACGTCCTACGCTTCAACGAGAAGATGAGCAAGAGTAAGGGCAACGTCGTCGGGATCGACGAGACGGTCGATCGGCACGGCGTCGACGCGATGCGCTTGTTTCTGCTCAAAGCGACGCCGCCCGAAGACACGATGGAGTGGACCGACGAAGGCATCGCGGGTCGCGTGCGCTTCCTCGATCGCGTCTGGCGCGCAGCCGCGCCGATCGCCGACCGCGCGGCGACGATTCCGCTCGACCGGTTGCCCCCGCTCCACAACGAGGCGCAACGCGAGCTGGTGCGCGCGCTCCAGCTGGCGCTCAAGTCCGGCGCGGATGAGACCTCAACGCGGCGCTTCCACTACAATACGACGCTCGCGCGACTCGACGAGTTGATCAACGCCTTGACGAAGTTCGCGCAGAGCGCGACGCCCGAAGATCCGGCGCTGCTCTACGCGGCGCATGCGCTTCCGATCGTGCTCGCGCCGTTCGCGCCGCACATCGCCGAAGAACTCTGGCATCGCATGGGTCACGAACGTTCGGTGCACCTGGAGCGTTGGATCGACTACGATCCCGCTGCGCTCACGCTCGCCGAAGTCGAGCTGGTGGTACAGGTCAACGGCCGCGTGCGCGGGCGCATCAAAGCGGCCGCCGGCGTCAGCGAAGAAGCGGCAGTTGCGCTCGCGCTTGAAGACCGCAACGTGCAAGCGCACCTTGAGGGCAAAGCGATTCACAAACGGATCTTCGTTCCGGATAAGCTGCTGAATTTGGTCGTCTAAGGCGGCGGCGCGGCCAGCGACGTCTGGAGCTCGCGCAGCGGGGCCAGGCTCACGCGAATGAAGCCGCTCTGCGCGCGATCGAGGTCGAGGACGACGGCCACCACCAGACCCAGCATCCCGGCGAAGAGCAGCGACGCCACGGTATGCCTTCCGCTCTTACCGAAGCCGTAGCCGAGCAGGACCGCGCCGGCCAGAATGACCAGCCCTAAGATCGCGATGACGACGTTGGGAATGTTCGCGTTCAGAGCAGCGGCTTCTTCGCCTGCTGCATCGATGGCATCGTTCAAGGTCGATATGAAGAGCGGCGTTATCGTCGAGCGTGGATCGCGGTGCGATTCGGAACGAGCGATCGACCACATACGCTGCTGAATGCGATCCGAACCGGCTGCGGCGCGTGACTGCGCCTCAGTATCCCGGTCGGCCAAAGCGAAGGCGATGCGCGAAGCAACGTAGTCGCGCAGTGCCGCGCGCATCTGCTGAGCCTGCGGCTGCGGCAGCATTTCGCTGCGCAGCATGGTCGTGCCAATCGCGTTGGCCTCCTTGACGACGAGCAGGCGGCGCGCGTCGTAGTGCGAGACCGCAAGCGAAAATGAGAAACCGAGCAGCAGCCCGACGATGCTGAACGCCGCGCCCTCGACCACACCGAAACTCTCGTCCGCTTCTTTTCCCCGGCGCGATTGGGCGTAGCGATAGCCGATCTCGATGCTGACGAGCACGATGACGAAGAGACCCAGCGCTATGAACGGAGTCTCCAAGGCGTCGCTCAATGTGCCGACCAGCCGCCGTCGATTGAGATCGGCGCGCCCGTGATCGAGCGGGCGGCGTCGGAGCAGAGAAAGGCGCAGAGCTCGCCGACTTCTTGCGGCTCGATGAAGCGCTTTGAAGGCATCGCCTCTAAGAAAGCGCGCTCGAGCGCCTGCTCTTCGGAGATGCCGCCGCCGTAGGACTGCACCAGCGCGGGAGCCTGATTGCGCACGAGATCGGTCAACACCGCGCCCGGACAGACCGCGTTCACGGTGATCCCGAAGGCCGCGCCCTCGAGCGCCGAGGCTCGCGTCAGACCGACGACGCCGTGTTTGGCTGCGACGTACGCAACTTTATACGGCGAGGCGACGAGGCCGTGAATGCTGGCGATGTTGACGATGCGTCCGCGCTTTCGGGCGAGCATGTGCCCCCAGACGGCTTTGGTCGCAAAAAAGACGCCGTCGAGGTTGATCGAGGTGACGAAGTCCCACTTATCGTCGGGGAACTCGCCAAACGGTGCGACGAACTGAACGCCGGCGTTGTTGATGAGGTGGTCGATCGCACCGAAGTCGGTCGCGACCGCGTCGCACATGCCGCGCAGCAACTCGGGTTTGCGGACGTCGACCGCATACCCGCGCGCCTTGACGCCGGTCTCGCTTGCAATATGGCCCGCCGCTGCGCGCGCCTCGTCCCCGTCGAGATCGAAGAGCGCGACGGCCGAGCCGGCGCGGGCCAATTCGAGGCCGGCGGCCGCTCCGATGCCGCGGCTCCCGCCGGTCACGATGCTGACACGGCCCGAAAGGTCGATAAACGTTGCTGCCATTATGCCGGTGGGCGTTCGCGGAAATATGCGACGGTCTTTTTCATTCCGTCGAGCAACGAGGTCGAGGGCGTCCAACCCAGCTCACGCGCCGCGAGCGATGCGTCGAATTGAGCGTCGCGAACGTCGCCGGGACGTTTTTCGAGCCGCTCCACCGGCGCTTCGAAACCGGTCACCGCGACGAGGGCGCGATAGATCGCGTTGACGCTGGTCTTCACGCCCGTGCCGATAACGAAACCGGCTCGGCTGCCTTTCTCGAGCGCCGACAGGTTCGCCGCCGCAACGTCGCCGGCATAGACGTAGTCGCGCGTCTGCTCGCCGTCCCAGAAGATCTTGATGCCTTCGCGGGCGAGGAAACGCGCGATGAAGATCGCGATGACGCCCGCCTCGCCGTTGGGATCCTGGCGCGGACCGTAAACGTTTCCGTAGCGCAAGATCGTGTAGTCGATGCCGTGTTGGAGGTTGTAGAAGCGCAGGTAGTGCTCGCCGATTAACTTGGTAATCGCGTACGGCGACTCCGGCAGCTGGGGCGTTGCTTCGGTGATCGGAAGGTGCTTTGGTTCGCCGTACGTCGCACCGCTCGACGCGAAGATGACTTTCCGCACGCCGCTTTTCTGTGCGTTTTCGAGCACGTTGAGGAAGCCGTTGACGTTGACGTCGGCGTCGTAGCGCGGGTCGCGCGCGCTGATCGCGACGCTGTGCTGGGCCGCATGATGGCTGACCACATCCGGGCTGAAATCCCGAAACGCGCCGGCCAGGCCCGCATCCCGGATATCCAGCTGTAAGAAGCCGGCCGCATGCGGTACGTTCTCGCGGCGGCCCCCGCCATGTTCCCAAAGGCTGTCGATCACCAGAACGTCGTGACCCGCCGCGAGATACGCGTCAACGACGTGTGAACCGATGAATCCGGCGCCGCCGGTAACGAGGATGCGCATCGATCTCCTTGCCGGCCTGCCGCCGCGTCGCGATTCAAAGGATGTGCAGCGCGCGCGCTTGGTCCTGCCTGCGCTGGCCTTTGTTGCCGGTATCGCCGGACAAGAGCGGAACGTCGCGCTTCCACTCTTGCTGCTCGCCGCAGCCTTCGTCACCATCCGCCGCTTGCCGCTCGTCGTTCGGGTGACCGCGACGACGGCCCTCGCCTGCGGCGTGCTGGTCGCGCGCGTGCACGGCGCGCCGTTCGTGCCGGCGAGCAGTCATCCCCAACTCTTCCATGGTGCCGTTCTCGACGTGGCGTCAGGTCAGTTCGATGGAAGCGAACTCACCGTGCGGCTTGACGACGGACGCCGCGCGCTGGTCTTCGTTTCCGGGAGCGCGCCGGAAACGGGCGAGGGCCTGTTGTTTGGGGGCACGTTCGAGCCGCTCGACGAAGCGCGCAATCCCGGCGAGCCGTCGGCGCGCGAGCTCGGCGCCGAACGCGGAATCGACGGACGCGTCTTGCAAGCGCGTATCGTGCGCCGCGAAGCGATGGATGCGCGCGATCCCTCGCTTTGGCTGCCGCGCGCCCGTGCTTGGGCCGCGCGCGCGCTGCGGCGCGACCTGCCCGAGCCCGATGCGACGATACTGGCGGGCGCGCTCTGGGGCGAACGCGGAACGCTGCCGCCCGATCTGCGCGCCGAATTCCAGGACACCGGCACGGTGCACGTCCTCGTCACGGCCGGCTTGCACCTCGGAATCATCGCCTGGCTCGGCCTCGTCGTGCTGCGCTTCGCCGGATGCGGACGCATCTCGTCATCGCTCCTCACGATAGCCCTCGTCTGGCTCTACGCCGTCTTCACCGGAGGGCACTTGCCCTCGCTTCGCGCGGCGACGATGCTGTCGTTCGGACTTCTAGCGCGCGCCGGCGGACGCGACGCCTTCAGTTGGAATGCGCTCGCGGCGGCAGCGATCGTCACCGCAGCCCTGCGGCCGGCCTCGGTCGTCTCGCTCTCGTTCGCGCTTTCGTTCTCGTGCGTGGGCTCGATCTTGTTGTTCGCAAAAACCATCGCGGGCGAACTCGAGCGCTTCGCGCTGCCGCCTTTTTCGAGCGAAGCGATCGCGCTGACCTTCGCCACGCAAATCGGGACCTGGCCGCTCACGGCCGCGGCGTTTTTGGTCTTCGCACCGTACGCGGCTCTTGCCAACGTCTGCGTCATTCCGGCCGTCGGCGTCGCGATGCTCGCGGGTCTCGCCGAACTCGCACTCAGCCCGCTTCCAACGCTCGCGCATCTGGTCGCGAACGTCGAGATCTCGCTGCTCGATTGGATCGTGGGCGTCGTACGCATCGTCGCCGGGCTACCGGGCGCGCACGTCGTCATGACGCCGCCACCAACGTGGACGATCGTCACGTACGACGTTGCCCTGCTCGGCGCCGCGGCATTGCTCCGGCTCCAGAACGTCCGCGCTGCTTTCGCGGTCGTCGGTATCGCGACGGTGCTCTGCATTTGGCCGCCACGCGCTGCGGACAACGTTTTGAGAATCGTTGCGATCGACGTCGGACAAGCCGACGCGCTGCTGATTCGAACGCCGAACGGCAGAACGTTTCTGGTTGATGCCGGCGGCCAACTCGAGCGCGGACCACAGCGCGACGGCGCGTCGCGCGCCGAAGCGGTCGGCGAGCGGATCGTCGTACCCTTTCTCATCCGCCAGGGCATCCATCATCTCGATGCCGTTCTGCTGTCGCATCCTCACGGCGATCATGCAGGCGGAATCGCGCCGGTCCTACGCGTTCTCGGCGCCGATGCATTCGCCGATAGCGGGCAATCCTATCCCGGGCATGCGTATCGCGACGCCCTCGAGGTCGCGCGCGAGCGCGGCGTACCACTGCTGAAACCGCACGCCGGCGATGTCTGGCGCACGGCGGACGGAGTGACGTTTCGTTTTTACGCGCCGTCGAATCCGTATTTCTCGGGCACCCGCAACGACATCAACGACAATTCGCTCGTTTTCCGTCTCGAGTACGAGAACTTCACGATGCTCTTCACCGGCGACGCCGGCAGCGCTTCCGAGGATCGCATGCTGCAAGAGGGCCTCGATCTCCGGGCGCGCGTCCTCAAGGTGGGCCATCACGGTTCGGCGTACGGCTCGCAACCGCGCTTTATCGCCGCAGTGCATCCCGACGTTGCCGTCATCTCGGTGGGACGCCACAACCTCTTCGGGCATCCCGCGCGCGAAACGCTCGAGACGCTCGCCCGCTCGGGCGCCCGCGTCTATCGCACGGACGAGAATGCGGCGGTGACGATCGAGACGGACGGCCAAGCGACGACCGTCGCTCCGATGATCGCCGCCGGCGCCTTAACCGCACGGTGACCCCTGGGCCAAGATTTCGGGTAGCCTTAGCGGGACATTGCGAGCGCCTGCGCCGGACCCCACCTACGCAAGGTGCGAGAAACGGCGGGGACGGTGCGATTCCGTCTCGTCGCCGGAAAGGTCACCGCGGTAACGCCCGTTCAGTTCGTCCTACCCTAAACGTTCATCCGGCCCGATGCCGAAGGCAGTTGCTCTCACCGGGCGGTCGCGATAAGGGCCGCGCGCGCGCCCGAATCGCTACGCAACTCGCGCTCGCGTTGGAGTGCACGCAGCGACGTGATGTGCAGCAAGAGAAAGAGCGGTATGCCGAAGACCGGTACCATCACGAAGGGCAGAACCGTCATGAGGTTCGTGCTCGGATCAGAAAAGATGAGACGGAAGGGCGTTAGCGCCGCGAAGAAACCGATTCCGAGCGCAACCACGAGATCCACGATCCCGAGAATGTTTGCAATGATTACAAGAGAGCGCGCTTCTTCAACGCCGCGCCACGACAGGTAGGCTACTTCCATAGCGCCGACGCCCACCAGGATATCGCCGACCCCAGCTGGGAGCGCGAATATCGGCGGAAGTTGTCCTCGAACCATTGCGAGCAACCAGAGGACGCCGAGCACGCGCAAGCTCTGAATTCCGATGAGCTGATATTGAGGAATGCGCAGCGCCGCTTCGCGCAGCGAGGGCCAGAAGCGAGCTAAGACCAGCCAAGCCACGAGCGGAGCGGCGACGCCGAGCCCGAGGTACGGATGCGGGTTCCGAACGGAATATCGGAAGACGTCCTGGCTCCCGAGAAAGAGCGCGAGTCCAAACCACGCTGCCAGCCCGGTTGCAACAGCAGCTACGAGAATGCGGCGGTTACGCGACGGCAACGCTGAACCCGCTTTGCCAATCGACCAGGTCACGAGCGCCGCCAGCGCGATCTCCGCGCCGATGACGACGATCCAAAAATACGGGGGCAGGCTCGAGGAGGCTTGATTCACGGCGATCCCTTTCCGGTCGAGTTCAATATCGTTGTATATACAACTATTTCTCCCGCAAGTCAAGATTGCCGGATCCCGTCCGGCCGGTGTATGATCGGGATGTGGAACAACACCGGGATCCCGTCAATTGCGCTTGCTTGAACCTGCGCGCCACGACCCGCCTTCTCACGCGCCACTACGATGAGGCCCTCGGATCGAGCGGCTTACTGGCGACCCAGCATTCGATGCTGAACTTCATCGAGCGATCCGGCGGCAGCGGCACCGGTGAGATCGCAGACTTTCTCGCAATGGACATCTCGACCGTCACACGGAATCTGCGTCCCCTCGTTTCCGCGGGGTACGTCGTCGTGGGTTCGGAAAAAACCGATCGGCGGCGCCGGCTCGTACGCATCACGCCGAAAGGGAAGCGCGCTTTGGAGTCTGCGCTTCCCGACTGGAAAAGGGCGCAGGATGGCGTCGTGCGGCGACTCGGAAAGCGCCGCTATGCCGAGCTGCTCGAGCTTCTTTCGGAGCTGCGCGCCGAGTAAAAACGAGCAGCAAAAATTCTTGCTGAGAATTCTCTTCAGAATTCTTTCAGGTCGCCGTCGCATTCTTCGAGCATGAAGAACAGATCACTCGCTTTCACAGTATTGGCTTCCGCGCTCTTCGCCGGGTGCAGCGGCGGCGGTGGATCGTCGGGCGGCGGGATGGGCTCGATGCCTGGCCCGGCTCCAACGCAGCCGCCGGCGGCAACGACCACGCTCCCGACGGCAACAATCGGCGGCAACCTCGTTTTCGTCAACTTGGCGCAGCTCCCGGTGTACACGTTCAGTGCAGATCCGGCGAATGCGTCAGTCTGCACGGCCGGTTGCCTGGCCGCATGGCCGGCGGTTTCGCCCCCGGCCGGAGCGCTCACCGCGGGCTTCTCAACGTTCAAACGAAGCGACAACGGGGCGACTCAACTGTCGTACAACGGCCAGGCACTCTACACGTTCGTGGGTGACAGCGCCGACACGGCGACCGGGGCCGGCGACGTCGTTCCCGACAACGGGAGCAGTGGCGCTACCGGAACGTTCGAACTCACTCCAGATTCCACAAGTGCAACGCCGGCTCCGACGGGGATGCCGACGACTTCTCCGTATTCAATCCGTCGCTCGAACTAAGTGACGTGACGGCCGCGGGCAGTGCTACTGCTCGTAGCCGTCGCGCAGCGTCTCAAGGCGAGTTTGTCCGCGCGCTGACGATCGGCGACCGCTCAGCACGTCGACTTGGAACCCCGGATAGATCCGCAGAAAACGTTCTCGCTTCCACTGCTGAACGGTCCACGAATCCTTGGCCGCGCGCTCGTACGGGTAGGGCGGCATCTGCTCCCTATCCGAGCGGACGTCGGCACCATCGAGGTATTTGATGCGGACAAGAAAGCCCTCGACGCGGGCGATCTTCAGCTCAATGCTACCGACGGTCGGCATTCCGGCGTAGAGCTACGCCTTGGCGGTACCCGTTGCCTTCGGGCGAGTGAAGATCGTCGTTTCTCCTAGATAGTTCTCGCCGCTCTCGTGGGTGTCCGGATTTAACGGATCGACCGGCTGCGAGGTGTCCGTTGCGACCTTCTTGCCCTCGGCCATCGCGGTGTCGGGGTCGCGCTCAGCCTTGGCCACTGCGGCCAGTTCTTGCTCGCGTTTTGATTCGTTCGTGGCGCACGCCCTCTCGTATGACATTCTCGTTCACCTCGGTCTGGAACGCCCATCGGCGTCTCATCCCTATACCCACATCTTGAGGGACCACTCGGCCTCAACTGCGGAACAGCCGAGCGAGGCATCGCTCATCGAACTTTAATTACGGACCGCGTCACGCTGCGCGGGATGTCCCGCTCGACTTCGAAGCTATCGAGCGATGTCTCGCTTCCGTTCCGCCGGTGCTTGGGCGCTGCTCGTCGCAGCCACGACGATGTTCTCGGCGACGCCTGCCCCGGGTGCCGGGTCCTCGGGAGTAGCGGTTGGATCCGACATGACGCTCGAGACGTTGCTCGCCAAAGTGCAGGCGGCGCGCGGCAATACGGCGCCGGCGCGAAATGAGATCGAGGTTTGGAAGATTCACGAACTCGGCGTCGACGGGACCCTGCGTCGGGTCTCTCGCGGACGCGATTGGGCCGAAACGCGAACGCGCGACGGTATCGCAACGGCCGACGGATCTTCGGGTGGCGCGACCTGGCGCCAAAACGAAAACGGCGAAGTCATCGTCGAACAAAGCAGCGACGCTGTCGACGTCGACAAGAAGTCCGTCGGGCAAGGTTTCGTACGCGTGCGTGCGCCGCTCGATGCCTGGCTCGTGCAAACCGTCGCAACGAACGGCTCGACCCGGCGCGATTACTACGACGTGACGACGTTTCGCCTCGTGCGGCGCGAACGTGACGAACTCGGAACGCGCGAGTACGAAGTCTTCGAAGATTACACGACCAACGCTGCCGGAAGAACGTTCGCACGGCACGTCTACGGCGGCGACGGACGACCCGACAACGATTGGGATCAGCAACTCGTCTCCGACGATCTTTCGAGCGCCGTCAGCCCTGCCGACGTCGCGATCCCGGGAAATCGCCGGACCCTCGTCGAGTTCCCGGCGGGACGCTCGACGGTTCGATTGCCCGCGCAAATCAACCGCGGCCTCATCGTCGTACGGGCTCAAATCGCCGGGCAGAGTCTCGATTTCATCCTCGACAGCGGCTCCGACAGCATCACGCTCGATGCAGCGCGAGCGGAGCGACTGGGACTGGCGTTTTCCGGAAGAGGCATGACGACGGTGGCCGGAAGTGTGCCGGAGCGTCAAGCCGTCATCCCGGAAATGGATGTCGGCGAACTGACGATGCGAGACGTCGTCGTCGACACGCTCCCAATCTCGGTCGAGCTGGACGACAACGTCAAAGCCGTGGGACTGCTCGGCTTCGATTTTCTCGACGGCGCCGCGGTAACGGTCAACTACGACAACGGAACCGTCGACGCGACCGCGCCGGATGCATTCGCGCCGCCCCCAAATGCGACCCGGATTGCCGCGGGCATGAACTTCGGCGTTCCCGAAGTTTCGCTCGCACTCGGCGGCCTGCAAGGCGACCGTTTCGTCGTCGATACCGGCGCACAGCAGGCGACGGTCGTGCTCTTTCGTCATTTCGCGCGTTTGCATCCTCGCGCGATTTCAGAAGCGCTGTGGCGCGGCTACGGTCAAAAAACCAAACTTGAGATGGTCGGCGGCACCGTTACGAACACGCAGGTTCTTCTCAAGAACGTGAGCTTCGGACCGTGGTTCTTCGCCGGCATGGATGGGCTGCTTTCGAACTCGCCGCCGGCCTTCGACAATCAGGACGGACTGATCGGTTCGAGATTCCTCGGCCTCTTCAAGCTCACGCTCGACGAGCCGCACTCTCGAATCTACCTCGAACCCACCGGACCGATGCCGCTCAGTCCTGGGGCGAAGGCGCCGTAGTCGCTTCGTCCTGCGCCGGCGTCGCGACGGCGGGAATCGAACGGCTCAGCGCGACCCCGATCTCATTGTCCATTTCGCGGAGCGTGAGATCGGATGGAACGACGCACGTAAGGCGTCCGCTGCGGTCGAAAAAGACGTGCGTCGGGAGGGCCTGGAAGCCGAACGATTTGAAGACGCTCGACGTCGAGTCCAATGCGATCGGAAATGAAATCTTGTACTTGTCACGATACGTGCGAACGGGTTCGGGCCGTTCGCCGACGTCAATTCCGATCGTACTCAAGCCGGCGGGAGCGTAGCGTTCCGCCAGCTCTACGACGCTCGCGCTTTCAGCGTTGCACGGGCCGCACCAGCTCGCGAAGAAGTTCAGCCAAACGCCTTTCCCGAGGGTCGAGGAAAGCTCAAACGTCCTGCCGTCTCCGTCGAGCAGGTACAACGCGAAGTCGTAGACCATGTCCTGGACTCCCTTTCGCAACGGCGCGCAATACTCGCCGGGGCGAGCCCCGCCGCCGGATACCGCGCGCGCGGGCGGCGAACACACCGCGACTCCGGCGCCGAGAGCGCCCAGGAGGAAGGTCGTCCGCGACGTTGCTGAAGTCACAAACACCAAAGCTTGTGGATTCTTACTGGTGAGGTAAGCAGCCCTTCGATGCGCTCCATGATTCTCTTCGCCGTCATCGCAGCCGCCTCGGTTCTACCCGTAGGGGCGCAGGCCGTGCGCGACACGCAGCGCGCCGGAATCAGCGTCGTTGGCCGCGCCACCGTCCGCGCCGCGGCCGATAGTCTCCGCTTCGAAGCGACGATCTCGGGGAACCTACCCGACGCTGAAGAGGACTCGATCCTCGCGGCGCTTCGCGCGGGCAACGTTGACTCGGTACAAATCCTCTATGCAAACGTGCTGTCGGCCTCGACGACGGACGTCGTCCGCGGATCGCTACGGCATCCGACGCGAGAGCGAGTTGAAGCGCTCGCCAAGCTCGCCGCATCGATCCTCGCCGCACATCCGAACGTACGAATGCAAGCCGGCTACGTTACGGCGTTCGTCGACAACTGCCCGAAAGTCGAGGAGGAAGCGCGTCGTCAAGCACTCGACGATGCCCGGCGCGACGCGAGTGCGATTGCCGCGATCGAAGGAGTGAGACTCGGCAACATCTCGAGCATCACGGAGGTTCCTTCTCCGGCTTGTCTTCCGACTGAGAGCCGCATACCGTTTACGGGTTATCAGGGCCCCATCGAGCGCGAGCCGGCCGTTTACGTCACCGTGACGGAGGACGTAACCTTCTCGATCCGCTACTGAGCGAGCATGAGCGACGACGCCCAGCGCACGCGCACGTTTTCCTGGGGCGACCCACGGACGAGTTCGAACGCCGCGAAGGAAACCGACGGGCGGCACTTTCTCGAACGAATCATGCGCGGCGAGATCCACCGGGCACCGATCGCCGATCTTTTCGATCTTTCCATCACCAACGTGGGACTTGGAACCGTCACGT
>Ga0302325_10010008_pt1 | contig 20607 bp, 21 predicted proteins | sample Palsa_T0_2_FD_201948 | JGI IMG/M metagenome (GOLD analysis project Ga0302325, IMG submission 201948) | Peat permafrost microbial communities from Stordalen Mire near Abisko, Sweden - Palsa_T0_2 | ecosystem: Environmental > Terrestrial > Soil > Palsa > Peat permafrost | place: Sweden: Abisko...
CCCACAGTTTCGCGCACCGCGCCGCTCAACGGGCCCCCGGCGAACTGAAGTTCGCCGCTGCACGCTAAAGCGCGCGCCACAGGGCAGGCAAAATATCATAAAGAACTTTCGGAACGATGTACTAGTGCCGCACCAGTTGCGACATTCCTATGGCACAGAGATGACCCGGGCTGGAGTCAGTTTGCTCGCCGTGATGAAATTGCTCGGACACCTCAAACCCGAGATGAGCCTCCACTATGTGGAAGTCTCACTCCTGGACTTAGAGCGCGAGTTCCTTCTGGCTCGCTCCCAGCCCCGCCATCTGATGCCCACTTCACGGCTACTGGCCTCCCCCGCCTCTCACCAGGCCAATCTCGCCAGTCTGCTCGATGCCTTGCATGTCGCTCGCCACGTTCTGGAAATGTATCGCCGCACGCTTCCCCAAGGACGCCAACGCCGTCTGTTCGGCCGCCTCGCCAATCGCCTCACCAAGATCGCCGCGGAAGCTCGAAAACCCGGACGAGGTTAGAAGTGGGCACAGATTGGCCAGTTAAGAGTCAATATCGCTAAGTGTTTGCGCGCGTTGACCCGGCCGCTGAGCCTCAACAAGAAACCCGGCAGTGCAAGACGGCAGCCGATAGCTTCACGCCTTTCTCCGATTTCACAATTCCCTTTCCGTCGGCTTGCGGCACGCTTCCTTCGCCTTCTTGGCAGTGGGCGCGCTTCCTACGCAACCAACTTGAAGTGCCGGACCTTCAGTTGGGAAGCGCCTTCCGTGACCTCGCGCACGCGCGGGCGATCCTGCAGGAACAATGCCGCCAGCCACTCCTCAGCCAAAGCATCATTCCAGGGAAGGTAATCAAAGCAGAGTTCGGCATGCCGGTTGCCGGTTATGTCGCGCCTGAACGTGACCGTGAGACCGGAAGGAAGGTGCCGGGCCGATGTCCTCCGCAGGTAGTTCTCGCTGATCTCCCGCAGGCCGCCAATCAGCGGGCCTGCGCGCACGTAGTCCTGGCCGGCGTTGAAACGCAGCAATTTTGCAACATTCGCAATCGTCCAATCACTGCCGAAGATCCGGCCCACGGTAGGTTGCGGGTCGAGCGGAGAGTCCATGACTCCTCAATGATCCCACGGTCCCAAGGCTACAGCGCGCTGAACGATACCGTCGGATAGGCTGTCGCAGGACGCGGCGAAGAATGGCGAGCACAGGGCTATCGGCTCGCCCAAAGTTCAGTTTGCGAATCTCTCTGCGACAGCCACGCGACTACAGAACCGCTCGCGCCGTAAGTGGTAGGAATGCGGGCCACTGGATGGTGTGCGGCAAAGGTCCGTGGTGTGCGGCAAAGGTCCTATATTCGCAGAGGCAACCGCACAACCTCGTTTACCTCACTTAGATCCCACTCAAATCCGTAGGCCGGAGGCCGCGCCGGCGCGGCCTGTCATGCTTTTGAGCAGTTCTGAGCAGTACGCAGGATTTCCAAAATCACCGGCCCAAGACGAACTAGCGAACCATATGTTCAAATCGCTCATCTGCGGTTTCGCGTTGCTGGCATACGTAGGTGCACCGGCACTGGCGCAAACGCCAGACATCCAAATGGATGCTGGGCGGCCTCTCCCAATCTCCGTCAGGATGGGGCTGGAACCCGACCTGCTCCGGTGACGGCCAATTCCCGTTTGGAATCATGTTTGGGTGCGAAAGTATGCCGTTCGCAGTGCGAAGCATCTTTACACTGTTCTCGCCATATGACCAAGCCAGGCCAAATCGGGTGGGGCGAATCGGACGAGCGTCCGAATTAGACTAGTCTTCCCCGTGGGGGAGGCGGCGCGTGGCCAGGACAGCGTCGATCATAGCATCGCAGCCCACAAAAATGTATTGGATCGCCATGACGCCGGACGAAGAAAGTTGCTGCACGCGAGCCATCCGCGTGCGCTTATGAGTATGCAGGCGGAACCTTTGGAATCCTCAGGAAATTGGCTGATTGGCGTTGACAGGGCATTTCATTTTGGATATAGTCCTGGAATTGTAACGATTCAGATCGAAAAGGAAATTACCTATGCGCTACATAGCGCTGGCCACAGGCGCTCTGGTTGCGGCACAAATCATGATTGCCCAAGTCGATTCAGGTGCGATTTCTGGCACAGTAAAGGATTCGAGCGGCGGCGTCATAGCTTCGGCGACTGTCAAGATTACGCAAACCGACACCGGTATCATTTACAGGTTGCTGACGAACGGAGATGGGTTCTACTCGGCGCCGTCGCTGCAGGTCAACAGATACGACATTTCCGTATCCGCGGTCGGTTTTGACACGGAAACCAGGAAAGGCATCGAGGTTCGAGTGCAAGACCGGCTGAGTGTGGACTTCACGCTCTCACCCGGCCAGACGACCACGGTGATGACAGTCGAGGGTAGTGCGCCTGTCATTCAGACAGGGGACTCCTCGATGGGGCAAGTAGTGGAAGAAGAGGCTATGGAGAACCTGCCTCTGAACGGGCGAAATTATATCCAACTTGCCACGTTGGGTGTGGGAACCTCTCCCTCGCGGCGCAGCACGGAACGGGATACCTTCATTGCGAACGGCGCACGGGAGATTCAGAACACTTATCTGCTTGACGGTATTGACAACAAGAACAAAATTGTCGGAATCGACAGTGCCGCGGCGCAGGCCATCGAACCGGTAATTGACGGCGTCGAAGAGTTCAAGGTCCAGACCAGCACGTTCTCCGCCGAATTCGGGCAGGCTGCTGGAGCGGTAGTCAACGTCACGCTGAAATCCGGCACCAATGGGTTTCATAGCAGCTTGTGGGAATATCTGCGCAACTCATTCTTCGATGCCAAGCCTTACTTCCAGGTACAAGGGCAGAAGCCGGGCTACAATCTGAATCAATTTGGCGCCACTCTCGGCGGGCCAGTCATTAAGAACCGCACATTCTTCTTTGCCAGTTGGCAGAGCTTGCAGGCAGTTGAGATCGCGCCGCAATTGGCCACGGTTCCGACACTCAGTCAGCGCACCGGGACCTTCACCACCGCAATATACGACCCGGCCTCCACCGCCCCGAATCCCAACGGCTCGGGATATGTGCGGATACCTTTTCCGAACAAAACGATCCCCGCCAGCAGGTGGGACTCAGTAGCCAGGACGCTGTTGCCGCTTTACCCGCTGCCCAATTCGCCCGGCGCATCGAATTTTCTATCCGATCAGCCGGAGCGGATTTCGGGCGAACAAGGCAACATCCGCGGTGACCACCGGTTCAATAACAAAGATACCTTTTTCGCGCGGTATTCCAAAACCGAGGGGAGCAGCGTCCTGCCGTCTGCGCTGCCTCCGCCCACGAGCCTCCCTTGCAATGTGTGGACCGAAGCTCATTCCGTCGCGGGAAGCGAGACGCACGTTTTTCGGAACAATTTAATGAACGAGGCGCGCATCGGCTACCTGGAAACGCGCGAAGTGCAGCAGGTCCCCGGCACCAACCTCGACTCCCAATACGGCATTCAGGGTGCTCCCAATTATCCCGAAATCCACGGCCTCCCCACCTTCTCAATCAGCGGACTGAACACATTGGGCACCACGGGCCCAGGAAAGCTGCCCTTGCCCAGTTCGGGTTCGGGCAACCTGCCGTTGGACAAGCAAGGCCGTAACATTCAGTTTCTCGATAACCTGTCGTGGGTCAGGGGACGGCATACGCTCAAGTTCGGTATCGATATCGAGCAAGTGACCCTGTATGCTCATGTAGCGCTTTATGCGCGGCCGAATTTTGACTTTACCGGTGTCTACACACAGAATCCGCAAAACCGTTCCGGGACCGGTTCGGCTTTTGCCGATTTTCTGCTCGGTTATGTGAACGACTATACCGTCTCCACCATGCCGGACAATGAAAGCCGCCAGCACACATTTGAGGGATACGTTCAGGATGATTGGAAAGTAAGTCCGCGGCTCGCCCTCAACCTGGGCCTCCGGTACGAACTGGCGATGCCCTGGTATGAGACATCGAATCATTACTCGGATTTTATTCTGCAGCCGGGTCCGGCGTACGGCTTGTTAGTCACTGCCGCGCAAGCGAGCCAGTATGGTTTGCGTAATTCGTTCGCCACTCCGGACACCGAGAATTTCGCGCCGCGGCTGGGATTGGCTTACCAAATCACGCCCGAAACTGTAGTCCGGAGCGGCTTCGGAGTCTTTTATGGGAGGGCTGACGAAAATCTCGGGATCTCCAACCGGCCCACAAACAACCCGCCTTATTTCCTGGGCTCCCTTAACACCGGCGATCAAGTCCATACTTTGATCACGCTGGCAGAAGGAATTCCGGCAGACATCCTCAATCCGAATCACATCATCAACCCAAACGTGAATTCGTGGCCCATCCACATGCCGCTGCCGTACACCTATGAGTGGAACCTCAACCTGCAGCGGGAACTGGGTCGCGGGTTCACGGCGCAGCTCGGTTATGTGGGATCGACCGCGCACGACTTGTATGTGGATTTAAACTATAATCAGCCGCCGCCGGGACCGGGCAAGGTCGCTTCGCGGGAGCCCTTCCCGAATTACAGCGCTATCAGTGCTTTCCTGCCTCTGGATCGCTCCAACTACAATTCCATGATCTTCCAGCTCGAGCGGCGCTTCCACAATGGGCTTAGTTTTCTGGGCTCTTACACCTGGAGTCACTCGCTCGACTATGGCGGCGGAACCGCCGACGGTGACACAGGTCCGCAGAACCCATACAATCTCAGGGGGGAGTACGGCAGCTCCGACTTCGACGTGCGCCAGCGCCTTTCGGTAAGCTACATCTACGAGTTGCCCTTCGGGCGCGGTAAAGCGTACTTCAACCAGCCGGGAGTCGCTCGCGCCGTTTTGGGCGGGTGGCAGCTTTCCGGTGTGAGTTCCATTCAGTCCGGGCTCCCGTTCACACCCATCCTGAGCTACGATCCGACTAATACGGGCACCACGGCGCGGCCTAATGTGATTGCGGGCGCGGCGTTCTATCCCGCCAATCAAGGCCCGTCCGATTGGTACAACTCGTCAGCCTTCGTGGTCCCGGCGGCCTACACCTTCGGCAATGCCGGACGCGACATTCTGGTGGGGCCGCTCACCTGGAATAACGACATAGGCCTGCAGCGCACCGCTTCGTTCAAGGAGAGATTCACGCTGCAGTTCACTGCCCAGGCATTCAATCTGTTTAACACGCCGCAATTCGGTCTGCCCAATAACAAAATCGGTGTGAGTACTACAGGTGTGATTACCACGGTCGTCACACCGGAGCGGCAATTGCAACTCGGGCTCCACCTGGCATTGTGAGGAACCGAAGGAGCCGCGCGACTCCGGCAATCGGCAATAATCTTCGATGCGATCCTCAATCACCCATCCCGCCGGCCAGCCAGGCGCACAGGACCTTCGTGGCGATGCAGCGCGCACGCGGGTTCCATTCCAGCACTCTCACCTAATAGAGGAGAGCCGCTGTAGTTGCCACTTTGTATTTACGTTCGGGGCGATTAGTCGCGCAAATGTCTGGCGGAAAATGAAGACGAAAACTGGCAAGGGAAATGAAAAGATCGAGCGAACGCCAGGAGGACCTTACGATTCTCCCAGTGAACGACGCGGTTTTTGATCGCGACCCGAAAGAGAGGTTAACGGCGGGCCTTGTAAACGGGCTTGATTATGCTATAATTAACGCGTTTCCGGAGCAGGATCGCGACATGTTCGATGAAATTCCATGAACATAGCTCTCGCGGCGAAGTGACGGAGTTGCTCCTGGCTTGGGGCGCGGGGCGGCACTCTGCACTGGACCAGCTTGTGCCGCTCATCTATCCCGAATTGCGGCGGCTGGCCCACAGCTACATGCGCGGCGAACGGCCTGACCATACACTGCAAACAGCAGCGGTTATCAATGAAGCGTACCTGCGGCTGGTGGACTGCGCACGCGTCCAGTGGCGCGACCGGGCGCACTTTCTGGCTGTTTCGGCGCAATTGATGCGGCGCGTGCTAGTGGACTACGCTCGCTCGCGGCAATACCAGAAGCGCGGAGCCGGCGAGCGCCCGGTGCCAGTCGATGCTGCGCTCGACCTGCATCGCACGCGCGGCCGCGAGCTGGTCAAACTGGATGATGCCTTGAGCGCCTTGGCGAAGCTTCATCCACGCAAAGCGCAAGTGGTTGAGATGCGGTTCTTCGGCGGGCTAACCATCGAAGAAAGCGCGGAGGCCTTAGGAGTGTCGCGGGATACGGTGATTCGGGATTGGCAGATAGCGCGAGTGTGGTTGCATCGCGCACTGGAAGGCCGAGGTCAACATGCCTGATGATCACCAAGACCAGCTGGACGAGATCTATGCCGCAGCCCTGAAACTGGATCCGGCCCAGCGGACCGCCTTCGTCCGCCAAGCGTGCAGTACAAACGGTCTGCGCGAGGAGATCGAATCGCTGCTTGACGACGCGGAGCGGCTCGGCAGTTTCCTGGAAAAACCAGCGATCGACGCCCTCAGCATGACCGGTAGGTCATTGATCGGCGTGATGCTCGGGCCGTACAAAGTGGAGGCCCTACTGGGCGCAGGCGGAATGGGCATGGTGTACCGTGCGCGCGACACCCGGCTGGGCCGCGCTGTGGCAATCAAACAGGCGTCTGGGGAATTCAGCGGCCGTTTCCTTGCCGAGGCGCGTGCAGTCGCAGCGCTCAATCACCCCCACGTCTGCACGCTTTACGACATTGGCCCCAATTACCTGGTGATGGAGCTGCTGGAGGGCCAAACGCTCGACCGCCGCCTCCGCATCGGCCCTTTGCCGGTCGATCAGATTGTGCGCAGCGGTATCGAAATCGTGAATGCTTTGGCGGCAGCGCACGCCCGTGGCATCATTCATCGCGATCTGAAGCCCGGCAACATCATGATGACAGCTGCGGGTGTCAAGGTGCTGGATTTCGGGCTGGCCAAGCTGATGCCCTTGGCTGCGGCGGCCGTGGCTGGAATGGATGCGCCCACGGCGAGCATCCAGCAAGCGCCGCGTACGGATCCGGGCACTGTGGTCGGCACGGTGGCCTACATGTCGCCGGAGCAGGCGCGCGGCGAAGAGTTGGATGGCCGCTCGGATCTGTTCACCCTGGGCATCGTGCTGTACGAGATGGCGACCGGCAAGCGACCGTTCGAAGGCAGCAGCAACGCCGTGACCTTTGAGGCGATTTTGAACCGTCCGGTCCCGCCCGCGCGGGAGCTGAACCCGAAGGTTCCGGAGAGGCTCGATGAGATCATCCACAAAGCGCTGGAGAAGGACCGCGCGCTACGCTATCAGCACGCCAGCGATCTGCTTGCGGACCTGAAGCGGCTGGAGCGCGATAGCGCATCTACACAGCAGGCGTTGGCGCCGCGAAAAACGCGGCGGCTGTGGATAGCGATCGCCGCTACGGCGGTTTTGCTGGCCCTTGCCGGCTTCTGGATTTGGAGCCAGCGCGAGCGATTCTCTCCTCCGCCTCGCATCGCGCGAGAGCAGCAGTTGACCCGCAACGTCCCGGAGAATCGTCACCTCGGCTTCGATATTTCCCCGGATGGGCAGCGCCTCCTTTACGTAGATATGCTGGGTCTTCACTTGAGGAGAATTGATACCGGAGAGACCCATGACGTCCCTCTGCCGCAGGAATTGCGGGCCCGCTTGTGGAACGTTATGTACTTCCCGGATGGGGAGAGAATCCTGCTGTTAACCGGCGATAGCGCGGAGCCTGCTCAGCTTTGGACCACGTCCATTTTCGGAGAGCCTCCGCGAAAGATACGGGCCCACGTTCGGCAGGCGGCCATTTCGCCCGATGGGGCGTCTATCGCTTTCCTGAATTTCGAATGCAACGAGATTTGGGTGATGGGACCCAATGGCGAGAATGCCAAAAAAATCCTCAGCAGCGAGAACGACAGGTTTTACAGTCCGGTATGGTCCCCAGACAGCCGCCGGCTCGCTTACATAAAGGCAAAACCCAATTATTTAAGGTTTGAGGAAGGCCTCGGTGGAAGCATCGAGACGGTAGATCTGGAGCGAGGCGCGCGCGAAGGCGTGCTCTCGGCTCCCAACCTGCTCGCCGCCCGCGAGTCAGCTCGCCTGGCATGGCTTGCCGATGGACGCGTGTTGTTTAATTTAAGGGACGACATGGCGCCTGGGGGCTCCTACTCGAGCTGGAATCTTTGGGGTGTCGGCATCAACCCACGGACCGGCAAGGCCTCCGGCAAACCTCAAAAGATTACGAATTGGTCGGGAGACTTGCCTTGGCAGCCCCGCGCCAGCCGGAACGGCACTCGACTGGCCGTGAACAAGGGCAGGTTCCGAAACAACATATATCTGGCTGAGCTTCGCGGCAATAGTGTACGATTAGACACGCCCAGCCAGTTCACCGCGAGTGATAGCCTCGACCGTCCCTATTCCTGGACTATCGACAGCCAGTCGCTGATCTTTTCATCGGACCGCACAGGAACGAAACTGTTGTACAAGCAGCATCTGGGACGGACATCTGCCGAAATGCTCACGCCACCAGAGAACCTTTCCGATCGTTGCGCTGCGACTCCCGATGGCAATTGGATTCTCTACCACTCAATTGTGACGACGGGGAAAGCGGGACCCAGCTCGATTCGATGGATGCGCATGCCTGTCGCGGGTGGACCGCCCGAACGGGTTCTGGATTTCTCGGCGGGGCCAGAGTGGGACTGGGACTGCTCCAGGAGCTCGCGGGGGATCTGCGTCGTCGGGCGGCTGGAAAAGGAGCACGCTATTTTCTATCCGCTCGATCCGTTACATGGGTTAGGCAAGGCATTGGCCAGTACCGAGTGGCCGGCTGGCGCAGGTTTCAGCCTGGCCGTCTCGCCCGACGGCAGCCTCATCAGCATCAGGTCGGACCGACAGATCCGCTTTCTCGATTGGCGGAAGGGAACCGAGCGAACCATCCAGATCCCAGCGGGGTGGTGGATCTTCCAATTTGAGTTTTCGGCGGATGGCAAAGCCGTCATCTGCGCCGCTCAGGCAGTGAGTTTTTTCCTAGCCCGGATTGAGTTGGACGGAAGCACCCACATCCTCCTGGACCGCGGCAGAAGTCAGTCCCTCGCCCCTGCGTTGCCGTCCCCGGACGGCCGCTACCTGGCATTCGGCCAACTAACCTTCGAGAGCAACGTCTGGCTCCTTGAGAACTTCTGACGTGCCCGAGTGCCTCAACTGCGTGGAGTCCGCCAGCCGCCCGTACCGTCCAACAACTCAAAAGCCGAGGGCTGGCGTTCAATGTAGACCAAGCGGGTTCCATTGTGGATCTGCCTCCATCGGTTCCTAGCGCACGCGGCCTCAGCGGCGAGCTGCTTAACAAGACTGCGGCTGAGCCATAAGCCTGAATTCCGAAGTTGAGCGTTAATCGACTCCATTACCGAGGATTTTGAAAGCTGGTTTGGCTTCCATCCGGATCAGGTTACGGGTGCCGTTTCCAATTTCGGCGAAGTTGGAATCTGCCAGTTCAAGATGCTGTCCAGCAAGGGGATTCGTGTTTTCAAGCCACCCCAACTTTTCGACAGGTGAATCACTAGATGGCGGCCGGCTCGGCCGAGAACAGCGCCGCAGGTGAGGACCTGTGTGCGGATCGTGGCCGGCTCGCGATAGACGAGCAAACCAGCCGCACATTGGAACTCGGAAAGGAGGTTGAAGAGTAGCAACACGGCGCGAAAGGCGGCCTCGGTAGCAAAGAACTGTTTCAGGCAAAAGCCATCGGCTCCCAAGTCGTGCTTCAGTTCGGCAATGCGATTTTCCATATCGGCGCGTCGGTTATAGTCCCGCCAGATCTGCTGCGGAAGATCGCTGCAACTAGTAACGAATACGCGGAAGGTGTAGCCGGGCACGTCGATCAACTTGCGGCCCACGCTGTCGCGGCCCTCGCGCACCTGCTCGCGAATGACCACGAAGCGGCGCATGGCGCTCCAGCCGTGCAGTTGGAGCCGAAAATCGCCCACGGCGTAGTCGTCATCCAAGATGGTCCATTGCTCCACGCTCTGGGCGGCGCGTTTCACCCAAGGAGTCAGCCGGGCTACTACAATATAGGGCAGCAGGCGCTGTTCCAAAAAGCTCACCGCCTCCTTCAATTCCTCGCCAGCCAACGATACGCCGCTCATCGACGAACGCGCCGCAACGCGCGGGCACCGCACAACGGAAGTTGGCGCTGAGTGCGCCGGTGTGAGGTGAGCACTATCCGTTCGAGATCCAGCTTTTGTGGAAGCCACGCTGCCTGCGGGACCGAATGAGCCTTCCGCGTCCGCACTCGGCCCCCCTCGCCGCCCGCAACAATGCGCCGCTCATCGGGCTTCGCGCCGCAAGGCGCGGGCGCTGCGCCAACGGAAGGTGGCAGTGAGCACAGCGTTGAGAAGAGCGCCGATCCGTTCGAACTCCAGCATCTCGAACGCCCGCGGCGGACGACGCGACCAGGAACGCGCACGCTCGTCGATGACAACCGCGCGACGACTGGCATACCGAGCAGTAGGACGTGCGCACGGCAACGATGCGCCTCTTTTCAGTCCCAGAGCCGCAGTACCCGAGGGGACTGGATGAGCGTATCGCGCCCGCACTCGGCCGCCTTCGCCGCCCACCACGACGCGCCGCTCATCGGCGCACGCGCGCAACGCGGGTGCGTCGCAACGGAAGGTGGCGGTGAGCCCCGCCGGCGTGAAGAGGCGCTATCATTCGTGTTCCAGCCTCGCGAATCGGATCGAGCGGCGAGAGCCTCGACCCGTTGGCGGCTACCGAAACCAATACTCCGCCTTCGTCGCCGCCACGACGCGCCGCGCATCGGCGAACGCGGCGCAACGCGCGGGCAGCGCAACGGAGGGTGGCGATGAGCACGGCGGTGTGAAATCGGCGCTAACCAATTCGAGGTCCAGCCTGGCGAACCGGAGCGGCGGCGAGAACCTCGACGCGTTTGCCGGCTACTCACTAACTGAAGTTTGACCTGTTCTGTTCAAGGCAACCTGGCAACCACGCGGCGACCAGCCAGAGACAGTGATAAACGGGCGGCTCCGCTGAAAAGCATACTGATCCCCACGAGGGTGCCGATCACCCATTCGCTGCTCGACGGCCAGCTCCTCCAAATCAGGATTGCCAGGATCAACGTGATGATCCCATCAACCAGTATCCAGTTCGATCCAGGCAGCGGACGGAGATGGAACGACAAGATCAGTTCCAACACTGCTTCCATAAACAGGTAAATCGCCAGTACAAGCGTAAGCGACGCCAAGCCCGCCACCGGGTTAAGCAACGTATAGACGCCCACGAAGATGTAGAGAATGCCCAGGAGCAGCTCCCATACCAATCCGCCCGCCGTTCGCGTATGCCAGCCGAATACCAGATGGGCGGCGCCGCTGAACATAAGCAGCCAGGCAACAACGAGGAGCACGGCAATTCCTGCCACCGGTGGAATCACGATGGCGAGAACGCCGGTAAGAATCATCAGGACGCTAAGCGCGATGGACCATCCGACCGACTCTTTCGCGATTGTGCCCGGGGCCGGTGTGCTCATGGTTACCCTCCTTCTCTCGTGGGTCCCATTATATATATGACAAGCAAGTCAGGTCGGGCGCTTTTGGAGCGACGCCCGATGCGGTGGGGATTGATCGAAGTTCTATGCGTGTGGCGAACGCCGGTGTGAAGAGAGCGTCATCCGTTCGAGCGCCGGCTCGCGAACGCCCGCGGTGAGCGACGCGACCCAGCGACGCGTACGCTCGTCAGTACACGCGGCCGCCTTCGTCGCCGTCCACGGTGCGCCGCTCATCGGCGAACGCGCCGCACCGCGCGGGCACAGCGCCAACGGAAGGTGGCGGTGAGCACAGCGTTGAGAAGAGCGCCGATCCGTTCGAACTCCAGCATCTCGAACGCCCGCGGCGGACGGCGCGACCAGGAACGCGCACGCGCGTCGATGACCTGCCGCAGGACGCGGGAGGACACGCCGGCCGGCGGTGCGTGGTCACGGCGACGACCGAACTGCACGCCCCATCGGGCTGGATGAGCGTTTCGCATCCGCACGCGCACGCCTACGTCGCCTCTTCGATGCGCCGCTTATCGGCAACGCGCCCAAGGCGCGGGCGCGGCGCGATGGAAGGTGGCGATGAGGGCGATGAGCACGGTGGTGTGAAGAGCGGTCATTCGTTCGAACGCCAAGCCCCGAACGCCCGCGGCCAACGACGCGACCAGGGACCGCACGAGCCGCACTGCCCGAGGGGACTGGATGTGCGTTTCGCGTGCAGCCGCCTCCGCCGCCCGGCCACGACGCGCCGCTCATCGATGAACGCGGCGCATAGCGCGGGCGCGTCGCAATGGAAGGCGCGATGAGCACGGTGGTGCGTCATCCGTTCGTGCTCCAGCCTCGCGAACGCCCGCGGCGCACGACGCTATCCGGGACGCGCACGCCCGTCGGTGACCTACCGCGCGCCGTTGGAGGCAGGCGTCGGCAGCCATGTGGGCACTGACTCGTCGACGGCCGCATGACCAACTGACAGTTTCCGTTCACCTCCGTCGCCGCCACGACGCGCCCCTCATCGGCGAACGCCCCGCAATGTGCGGGCGCAGCGCAGCGGAAGGTGGCGATAAGCGCGCCGGTGTGAAGAGGGCGATTATCCATTCGATCTCTAGCCTCGTGAACCGTACCGCCCGCCGATGTCCCACACCGCAACGCCCGCGGCGAACTACGCGACCAGGGAGGCGCACGCGCGTCGGTACACCCACCCGCCTTCGTCGCCACAACAACGCGCCGCTCATCGACGAACGCGCCGCAAGGCGCGGGCGCACGCACGGAAGGTGGCAATGAGTACGGCGGTGTGTCGAGTACGTCATCCGTTCGAGCACCAGCCTCGCGAAGCGGATTGAACTGCAGTAACCTCGATCCATTGCCGGCCACTCGACGGCCGAAACGGGGAGGCCAAAACCCATCTCCCGCTTTGAACGCCACACAGCTCGCGACGACTGGATGAGTTCTTCGCGGCCGCACCCTCCGCACTCGCCCGCCACGACGCGCCGCTTCTCGACGAACGCGCCGCCACGCGCGGGCGCGGCTGAGGGTGGTGCTGAGCACGCCGGCGTGAGGCGGGCGCTATCCGTTCGCGTGCCAGCCTCGCGACTCGAATCCAACGAAGCGCTCCTCTGCAAATGCTGCGACGAGCGTTTCGCGTCAGCACTCGGGCGCCTTCGCTGTCGGCCACGACGCGCCGCTCATCGGTCAACGCGCCGCACGCGCGGGCGCAACGCAAGCGAAGGCGGCGAGGAGCGCTCCGGTGCGAAAAGGCGTTATCCGTTCGCTCACCAGCCGGGCTTGAGGAGCACTGCCAGAGCGGACGGGACGACCGTTTCGCATCGGACACCTGCCCGCCTTCGTCGCCGCCACCCCCTCGCCGCCCATCGGCGAACGCGCCGCAATGCGCGGGCGCAGCGCGACGGAAGTTCGATGCGTTTGGCGGCTGCTCGACTGACTCCAGCGCGTGGGCCGAAACCCAGCAACCCGCCTTCAGCCCCAGAGCTGCACTGCCGACGGGGCTGGATGAGCGTTTCGCGTCCGTCCGAGAGCCGCCCCGTCATCGCCGGCAACGACGCGCCGCCCCTCGACGAACGCGCCGCAACGCGCGGCCGCGGCGCAACGGAAGGTGGCGATGAGCGGGCGGTGCGAAGCGCGGTCATTCGTTTGAGCGCCAGCTTGCGAACGCCCGCGGCGAGCGACGCGACCATGGACGCGCAGGGTCGGCGATGACGCACGCGGCCGCCTTCGTCGCGGCCACGACGCGCCGCTTCTCGACGAACACGCCGCAACGCGCGTGTGCGACGGAGGGTGGTGATGAGCACACCGTCGTGAGGCGAGCGCTATCCGTTCGAGATCCAGCTTTGTGGCAGTCGGCGGAGGCCCACTGCCCGAGCGGACTGGACGAGCGTTTCGTGTCACACTGGGCCGCCTCTGTCGCCGCAAGGATGCGCAAGGCGATGTCGGCGCCGGTGATCGAATCGAGGAAGGCTTCCGCCTCCACCCAAATGTTGACTTACTGGATGTTTGTCATCAATGCCCGCATACCACCGAAAACGACGTTTCGCGACCGCGTTTTTTGCCTTCATTTCACCCAGAAGCGGCTTTCACGTCATCGGCTGCGCGCGCACCGTGGGCGCTGGACACGACGCCAATAGGCCATTTACGCGCCTGCCGTGAGTTGGCCAGCTTGTACATTGGAATCCGGACGACCCAATTCACCACCTTCTGGAAGGAAGCAGGAATTTTCGCCGTCATCCGGCTGATTGTATCGCTGTGCCTGGGGCGTGCTGTTCGAGGAGCACGCCGGTGTGACGAGGCTATCGGTCGAGTTCCACCGCATACCGCCGAAAACGAAGGTTTCGCGACCGCGTTTTTATGCAACTTTGGTTCGAAACCGAAGGAGCACCCCGGCCACACCCTCCAAGCCACCGCCCTGGTCAACGAAGCGTACCTGCGGCTGTTGGACGCCTGCCAGCTCCTCGCCGCCGCATCATTATTCGTTGCCCCGCCCCTCCGCCCTGTACCCTTGAAAGTGGCTTCCAAGTGCGATAAGCCTCCACGATAGTGCCACTTTTGGCCGCCCGTTCTCGCCTACACATGCAGGGAGCTGAACGGAGCGAACCGATTGATCGGTGGGAGTCAATCGGAATCGAAACCGCCGCTCGCGCCCAGAGGAGATCATCATGCCTACCCCGAACGCGCCGCAGGTGTCTTCAGACCTCTCCAAAACGGGGCCTGTGACTGAAAACGGAAATGAGGTGAGCCGCCGCACTTTCTTAAGCCGGCTGAGCATGGCCGGCACGGTTGGTATTGCCGCTCATGGAGTGCGGCGGTCTTTGGCAAAGGGTCAGCCCGGCCCACGGGATGGAATACCGACGCCGAGCCCTAGCAATGCGAATCCCAACATGCCTTGGGCTTCGCGGTCGGGATGCCCCGCCTGGCAGCCGCCGCCCGCATTGGCCGACCCACCGAACATCCTGATTATCCTGGTGGATCAGTTTCGCCAGCCGATGTGGCTGAATAGCTCCCAAGCGAGTTTTCTGCAGGCCACCGTAGTACCTAACATTTTTCAAAGAATCCGAAACAAGTCGTATGTGTTTCAGTCCTACTTCGCCAGCGCCAACCGCTGCACGCCCTGCCGAGCCACTCTGATGACCGGCCTGTACGCGCCCCAAACGCACATGTATGTAGGAGAAGACAACGCCACCACACCGAACCTCCAGCCGGCCTTCCCCACCTGGGGATGGGCGATCCAGCAATCCGACCTCTTTGGCGGAACCGCCAGCCCGTATGCCGATAACGTCTGGTGGTCCGGCAAGTGGCATCTTTCCGACGACGGCAGTATCGGCGGCGCTCAGCCCCTGCTGCCGTACGGTTTCCAGACAAAAAGCATTCCCGGCGTGGATAGCAAAGGCTACGAATGCCCATCCCCCAACGGGTTTCCCAATGAGGGAACCAATGGCGGAATCTTCTCCGGGAAGCACTATGCCAGCGATGCGGATATCGCCGCCGATTTCACGGACAATTTCTTGCCATCGGCCAGCGGGCCCTGGTGCGCGACGGTGAGCTTCATCAATCCACATGACATCGCGCTGGGGCCGAACTGGATGAATCCGAATCTCAACTCCGTGATGCCGCTCGCGGATTGCAAAAACAACCAGTGGACGGACCCCTGGTTCTATCCTCCCAATCCCGACAGTCCGCTGCAGGTGTTCACCAACTCGAACCCATTTCCGAATCCATGGAATTTCGAAAAGCCCAATTCGGCCTGCTGGTCGCCTTCGCAGCCCAAGCCCACTCTCCAATACGCTTTCTTCAACGCCTGCAACTGCTCATATGGCGAAATCAGCTCGGCATCTGCGGTGACCCTGTTCCTGAACAATTATTATTGGCTGCAGAACCTCGTGGATTTTCAGGTTGGAAAGGTGCTTACGGCTCTGGCGAATTCCAGCTTTGCAAATAATACCATTATTGTTTTCGCCTCCGACCATGGCGAGCATCTGCTTTCGCACGGGCTGCATGACAAGGGCTGCGCCGTTTACGATGAGGGCATCCGCGCTCCTCTGTACGTCCAGTTTCCCGGCCAGACCGCGTCCTACACCATGGAGCAGATGTGCTCCAGCGTGGATTTCTTCGGGCTGATCTGCGATCTGGCAGCCGCCAGCGCCAACGCGAATCATGCCGGCAGTTGGAGAACCTGCTTTCCCTCGCTGGCCGCTCGCGAGTCGATCTACAGCTATCTAGTCAGCAACAGCTCCGAACAGTGGCGCCTGGTGCAGCCCGCGTGGGGCAATGTTGGGAGCCTGGCCGGCCAGCCTTACATCATGCACACCTATGATGAAACCAAACCCAACGAGGATGGCTCATCGATTTACTGCGGCCCCGTCAAGGACCACATCGTATGTCTGCGGACCAAATCGCAATCGACCTGCGGCCAGTCCTCCGGCTTTATGGGAGGCAAGCTCGCCTTCTATGCGAACTGGTCCAATTGCACTCTGGCGCCGGATGGCAATTCCGGTGATTATGAGTGGGAGTTCTACGACTACCAGGCCGGGGGTCCTCAGAACCAGGGCAACACCGCTGAAATCGGCAACGATTACTTCAGCACCGATTCGACCGTCGCTGCCCATCTGGCAAGTTTTCAGGCCGCTCTCGGAACTTCCTTCGCCGGCGGTCCCTGCGCTCTTACGGAAGAATTGAATGCTCCCTTGCAGGGCGCCGGGACGGACGGTAACCCACTGACGCACGCACAGTGTGTGGCCCAGAACACCTATCTGAATTACAGCTACGGGGATGGCTGCCAGCAGTGTTCTGGTTAGGGGGCAAAGAAAATGAGAGCGAAAAAAGTCCACAAGCTGTACTGCTTCGCCGGCCAAGCCGCGCCGGTTACAGGCTACTTCAAGGGAGATGTCTTGCCCTGCGTGTGCAAAGGGAAAAATGTCATGGCCGCGCTGGCACAGGTGGCGATTCCACAACTGCCAAGAGCACGCCCATGTAACTCACGTAAAAATGCGAGCTGATAGAGAAGGAGAGACATATGGCGAAGATAAGACAGGACTGCTGGCTTTCGAAAAACCACTGGCCCCAGGTAAGCGGTATCCTGGCGCAATTGAGGTGCGGCCAGGATGTTTTCGCGGCTCACAAGCGTCGGGAATGCCGGAGTCGCTCTACACATTCTCCAGAACGTTCCGGCCTGCTACGGGTAGCGTGTGCATTTCGCGCCTGTAGCAAACTGACCAGTCGACAACCGCTCAGGCGGACGTTTATAGCGGCTTTACTCCTGCCACTGCTTTTGGCGTGGGCCGCTCGGGCACAGACGCCGATCAACGTGGTCACCGGCCAGTACGACACTTTCCGCTCAGGCTCGAATAGACCCTCCTGACGCCCTCAAACGTCTCCGCGGCCACGTTCGGGTTGCTGTTTACTCAACCGGTGGACGATACCTTCTTTGCGCAACCGCTTTACGTGGAAGGTCTGACGATCAATAACCAGACTCACAACGTGGTGTTTGTGGCCACCATGAACGACACGGTCTACGCTTTTGACGCCGACACCGCGCAACCCGCGCTGTGGAGCCGATCGCTAGGAACTCCGATCACCTTGAAGTCCGGCGGGAAACTTGGGGTTCTGAGTACACCGGTAATCGACTTTAACTCGAACATACTTTACGTGGCAACGCTCACCGACGAAAGGGCCATTCCCGTGTACCGGCTGCACGCGCTGAATCTCTTCACCGGAACTGACATGAACAATATCATCGTGCAGGCGGCGGTGCCCGGCAGCGGAGACGATACCCAGACCACGGCGTGCGCTTCTGGAAACGGAGGCACCGTGCAGCCGCCTTGCATACCCTTTCTGGCCGCCGAGCAGCTACAGCGGCCCGCGCTGCTGGAGGACACCCTGGGAAACATCTACTTAGGGTTTGGCGCCTTGAGCGGGGATGAATCCACGCACCATTACCACGGCTGGCTGATCGCGTACAGCTACTCTAACGGCGCCTTCACCCGGACGATGGTATTCAACAGCACGCAAAACGCGACGCAAAGTGGGCCAGTTTGTTCGGGCGTCACGCCCCCTACGAATCAGTGCGGTCATGGCGGCGGAATCTGGATGTCGGGCCGTGGGCCGGCGTTGGACAGCACGGGGATCTATGTGGTGGCCGGTAACGGCGGCTACGGAGGGAGGCAAACGGGCAACTGGGGAGAATCGGCCATCTTGTTGAACAGCGCGGGAATTGTCCAAAGCTCCTTTACTCCCGCCGGCTACACCGACTTGAACGAATATGATCTGGATCTGGGCGATGCGGGAGCCATTCTGTTCTCCAGCACGAACGCAACGATGTCCGACCTGATGGTGACGGCCGGGAAGACCGGGATGGTGTACGTGCTGAACCGGGCGAGCCTCGGCGGCCTCCAAAGGGGAAACAGCGGCGCGATACAAGTCTTCACGGGAACTACGCATGGGTGCGGGACCGGCCCAGGACAAAACGATTGCTATGAAATCCACAATCCGGCTTTCTGGGCTCTCGGCAGCCCCAACCCGATGCTTTACATATGGGCATACGGCGACGGACTGAGGGTATGGGATTTCAACCAAACGACCAACCAGTTCGCGCTGGATCCCAATCAAGGCACTGTGACCGCCTCCAACTATCCTGGAGGAGGGCTGGCAGTTTCCTCGAATGGAAATAGCAACGGAATCGTTTGGGGTATCATAGCGACTACGAATACGTCTCCGGGACAGGGAGCACTGTACGCGTTCAACGCCACCAACGTCAGCGAGCCATTGTTTATCAGTACAGATTATTGGTTCTCGACGAAGTTCACAATTCCGACGGTTGCCAACGGCAAGGTGTACGTGTCGACTTCAGGCTCGCCGAAAGGGATCACACCGGCATACTCGCCACAGTTAGTGGTATATGGGCTGTGCTCGAACTGCCCCGCTGCGGTACGGGGATCGAGCCCCATCATCAATTTTGGTGAGACGGGTCGGCAAGGTGCTCTCGAATGTCTTCGTATTCAGCGCACACGCACCGCACCCTGTTCTTCGAATTTCGCCGGCCAATTGAGCGCTGGAATTCTTGAAGTTGCTCTCCAGGATGAAGAGCTTCCGGCCCTGCTTCAGTGCGTGGCGCGCCTGAACGAGAGTGCCGGAGGTCTCCCCGGCTTCGATGATGATCGTCGCCTGACTGAGCGCAGCCATTGTGATATTCCGTTCAACGAAGAAAAACCTGTTCGCCGTCGGGTTCGGCGTCTGCTGGTAGCGAACGACGGGAACCTGACTGATGATCAGGTGTTCGGCGGCGATCGGTTCCTGAGAGGTCCGTTCTCTCTCGGGTAACTTGGCAGAAGACGTCTTGGGACGGTGATTTTGGAAATTCCACGTACTGCTCAAAACTGCTCAAGAGCGTGACAGGCTGGGCCGGCGCGGCCTCCCGCTTACGGATCTGAGTGGGATCTAAATGAGCGAAACGAGGTTGTACGGTTGCCTCTGCGAATATAGGGCCTTTGCCGCACACCACGGACCTTTGCCGCACACCATCCAGTGGCCCCTTCTGCCGGCGACGAAGTCAGCCGATTCAACCGGAGACTACGAGATCGTAGGCGTCGTGGACAGGTTGCCAAGACACCGGCCTTGCGTCGAAACGCGCGGACGGCAAAAACGTCGATATCTGTTTCATGAAGGTCGCCATTTACTCCAGCATCGGCAACAAAGAGGGCCAGGACACCGAAGAGCAGTTGGCCCAGCTCAAGCGCCACGTCCTGTCGCAACAGCGCGAAGTCTACCTGTTCGTCGATCGCGAGGCCGGTAAGATCGGCCATCGCGCCGAGTTCCAAAACCTATTCCAGTCTGCCGCGCGCCGCGAGTTCCAAGTCGTGCTGGTATGGGCCCTGGAATCGCTTCATCGGCGAGAGCATCGCCGAGGTCTTCGTGAACGTCCAAAGCTATTGCGGTATGACGTGCAGGTCGTGAGCTATACCGAGCCGCACTTCCGCACCAACGGTCCGGCTGGCGAGCTCATGTTCCCGATAGCGGCCTGGATCGCGCAGCAACAGCGCCTCCGGATTTCAGAGCGCACGAAGGCTGGCCTGGCGAAGGCGCGCGCGGAGCGTAAGCGGCTGGGACGCCCGGGGAAAGTGTTTCCGCGCGGGCGCGTAGTCGCCGACCGTAGGCGGGGATGAGTTGGCGGCAGTTGGAGCGCAAGTACCACGTGCCGCAGTCGACCCTCCGCAACGCCATCCCAAAGCTGCCAGAAGCGGATGTGCGCCCATTGCGCGATACGGGCAATCCGTCACAGGCATCCGTTCCGGAACAATCGCAATGAACGAATTGGTCCGACAGGCTGAGGCAGGGTGGGAAAAGTTGAAATCGCTGGCGCTGGATAGCGTCACCTCTCCACATTCCCGGGACGGTGATTTTGGAAATTCTACGTACTGCTCAAAACGGCTCTGGTGCGAATTTGCAAGTGTGCGAGATTCGATGGGTCTTGCTCTGTGAGATGGAGATTGGTTCCACCTATGCAGCCAGGGCCGCTTGCCAGATTTCCGGCATCGTTGCCGTGAGTCCGCCAAGCTTGCTCATGTGAAACTGTTTCTTCTTGATCTTCTCTGCCAGCTCGATGCCACTGATTACCACTGCCGCCG
>Ga0302325_10010009_pt1 | contig 20607 bp, 22 predicted proteins | sample Palsa_T0_2_FD_201948 | JGI IMG/M metagenome (GOLD analysis project Ga0302325, IMG submission 201948) | Peat permafrost microbial communities from Stordalen Mire near Abisko, Sweden - Palsa_T0_2 | ecosystem: Environmental > Terrestrial > Soil > Palsa > Peat permafrost | place: Sweden: Abisko...
CCAGTGCCGGACCATGCCGGTCTGGCTGATAGTGAATCCGATGAAGACCCCGATCGCGTACAGCGGGATCAGCCGGGCCGTGTCCGCGTTGACCACGATCAGCAGACCGCCCGCGAGTACGGCCAGGGTGATCACGCCGTAGCGGTGTACCGGCCGCTCGGCCCGCAGTCCCAGCAGGTGCGGCAGCCGGTCGTCGTCGGATAGCAGGCTCATCAGCACCGGCAGGCCGCCGAAGCTGGTGTTGGCCGCCAGCGCCAGGACCAGGGTGACGGCAATGTTAGCCGCGTAGTACGCCCAGCCGGTGCCGAACGAGCCGGCCGTGAGCTGGGCCAGGACGGTGACGCCGCCGCGGGACGCAATATGCTCGCGCCGGATCAGGACCGACAGCCCGATCAGCATCGCGCCGAGCAGCGCGCCGAGCATCAGCTCGGTGCGCTGGGCGCGGCGGGCGCGCGGCGGCCGGAAGGCCGGTACCCCGTTGGCGATGGCTTCGATGCCGGTCAGCGCCGAGCAGCCGGCCGAGAAGGCCTTCAGGATCAGGATCACGCCGATCGCCTCGCTGACGCGGACGGGCTGCGCGGTGCCGACGACGGCAGCCGGGTGTGCGCGCAGCAAGCCGGCGATGATGACGCCGAAGATCGTGGCGAGGAACGCCACCATCGGCAGCATGAGGACGCGCGCGCTCTCGGCGATGCCCCACAGGTTGACGGCAGTAATCAGGATCAGGCCGGTCAGGCACATCGCCAGCAGATGGTGGGCCAGTGAGGGGAACGCCGAGGCCAAGCTCGCCGCCCCGGCGGCGAGGCTGACCGCGACGGTCAGCACGTAGTCCACCACCAGGCTCGCCGCCGCCAGCAGGCTCACCGTGGCGCCCAGGTCTTTCTTGCCCACCGCATAAGCCCCGCCGCCGTCCGGGTGCACCGCGATGACCTGGCAATAGGAGACGACCAGCACCGCGAGCAGGCCGGCGATGGCCAAGGTGACCGGCAGCGTCAGACCCAGCGCGGACGTCCCGGCCGCCGCCAGCACCAGCACGATGGCCTCGGGTCCGTAGGCCACTGAGCTGAGCGCGTCGAGCGACAGCGCCGCCAGCCCCTCGAAGCTGGTCAGGTGGTCCTTGCCGCCCTCCCCATGCCGAAGCGGCACGCGAGGCAGCGCCTTCTTCGATATTGCTCCAGAACCCATCGGGGGTGCCTTCCTGCGGGCATCGCCGCGGCCGCTCTTTGGGCCTGGCCGCGGCAACGGTCCCTTTCACAGGATCCCCGCCGTTCTGAACACCCGGCGGGGATAAGAGTGCGTCCATTTCACCACGGCCGGCCGCGGCCAAGCCGAGACGGGTCTGGGCTTCGGCACGATCGCGGCCACCCGCGGCTGCACCATGGCCATCACGGTGCCGGCGTCGCCCGCAATGGTGCTGGTGATCGTGTCCGTGGTAACTTCAGATTGTTGCCCTGGACCCCGGTGGCTGACCTCATTCGCCGTCAGCGAATGCCGCCGAGATGCCGGGGAGCATTTCATGCTCGGATGCAGCGCAGAACCCTTGCCCGCGCTTCGGTTGCCACTAGCGCCGCCGGGTCATGAAGCAAGCCCATGCTTAACGTGCATCTCAGCGTCCGTGCCGGCGACGGTGTGGGCATCGTCGCCCTGCGCGGTGAGTTTCACCTGGCCGACGCGCCGGGTGTCGCGTCCCGTCTGATCACGGCCGTGGCGGTCTGCGGGCCATCGGTCATCGTGGATCTCGCGGCCCTGGAGGGCATCGGCTACAGCGGTCTGTCCGTGCTGCTGCGGATACGGAAATGGACCCGGGCCAGCGGCGGCGACCTGCCCCTGGCCGCGCCGCAGCCGCCGGTGCGCCGAATGCTGGAAGCCACCGGCCTGATTGATGTCTTCTCGGTGTATCCCAGCGTGGACGAGGCCGCGGGCGGTGCGAGGCGGGTTCCGTCCCGGCCCCCGGCCGAGCCCCAGCGGCTCCATGCCGCGATGGTGCTCCGGTGTGGCGACCGGCGGCCGGTATTCCGTGCTGCGCGGCATTCGCCGGTCCGGCCGTTGCGCGGACACCGGACATGCCGGTCGCGGCGCACCGCGCGCGATATCTGCGCTAATTGGCGTTCGCCCGGCGGAAGGAGGGCGGCCTGACTGACTATGGCTGATTAGCTGGTTCTCGTGGCGGCACGCAATCGCTGTTTCCGGCACAGTGACTTGGGCTGCTCATAGGAAAAGGTTTATCGTGTTTTTGAATGCATTTTTATGTATTTGCCTGCCCCGGACCTCGGCGGTTCTATCTGGTCTACTGCGAAACCGAGGTTGGGCATGGCCGCACTTTCGTCCAAAACAACATTTATCGCTCCAGGCACGGCAGCTATATCCGTCGCGGAACTCGTGCCAGGTTCGCGCGCCCCAACCTGGCCGGATGATTCTGGCGACCTGGCCGGGCTGGATGACCTGGCGCTGCTGCGCATCGTCCGGCTGATGCCGCGGACCAGCGGGCGCCGGTTGGCGGCGTGCGAGATACTGGTCACCCGCTACCAAGGCCTGGTCTGGTCCTGCGTGCGACGGTACGCGCACGGCCCGGAGCCGGCCGAGGATCTTGCTCAGGTGGGATACATCGGCTTGCTCAAAGCCATCAACAATTTCGATCCGGCGGTGTGCCGCAGCCTGGCGACGTACGCCCAGCCGTGCATAACCGGCGAGATCAAGCGGCACTTCCGTGACAATCGCTGGCAGATCCATGTCAAGCGGTCCGTGCAGGAGCTGGTACTCAGCGTCCGTACGGCGACCGGGCAGCTCACCCAGGATCTAGGCCGTACGCCGACCGAATCGGACCTGGCCACGCACCTCGGGGTCAGCCGGGATCACCTGCGCGAGGCCCGGCGGGCTGAGCTTGCCTTCCAGCCTTCCTCGCTGGACGCGCCGCTGGCCGGCCAGCGCGGCACGATAACCCTGACCGACTATCTCGGTGAGGAGGATCCGCGGCTGGAGCAGATGCTCGCCCTGCGGACCGTCGCCACCCACTGGGGCGAGCTGACCCCGCGCGAGCAGAGCATCCTGGTGATGAGCTTTCGCGGCGGCCTGACGCAAACGGAGATCGGCCGGCGGCTCCAGATCTCGCAGATGCACGTCTCGCGGCTACGCGCCGATGCGCTCGGGCACCTCCGCGCACGTCTGCTCGACCTAGCGGACACGCCGGCCCAGGCCGGCCCGGCACGCCGACGGTGACCTGCTCCTGACCGCGCGTCCCGCCCCGGCTAGAAGATCTTGTTGATGATGTCGTCACCGATACCGAAGCCTGCGCCGGTCACGATGGCACGGCCGAATCCGCCGCCGAGGAACCGCTGCAGCGTGCCCCCGCCACCCATGCCGCCACCCTGCTGGTACTGGGGCTGCTGGTACTGAGGCTGCTGGTACTGAGGCTGCTGCTGGTACTGGGGCTGCGCGGTGGTCTGGACGTGGTTGTCCACCATCGAGTGAATGGACTGCAGGAGCAGCGACACCTGCCCTTCCTCTTGCTGCACTCCCAGGGTTATCTCTTTCAGGTCGAGCATCCACTCGCGGGCGTTGGTGTCACCGGCGGCCGCGGCGGCCTGCAGCTTGCCGGCCAGTGCCTGGATCAGCCCGGCTGTCTGCTGTCCATGCTGCTGTAGCTGGGCGTAGTTCTGGTCTATGGTCTCGGGATCCATGGGGCCCTCCCCTGTGACGTGGCCTAGCGGCGGGTAACGACATCTGATGGTAGCCGTGGTGCCGGGCGGCGCGGTCGCCCTGATCCAAGAGCCGGGACATGACGCCACCGCTCGTTCAGGATGCAGGTATCTCCCGAACGAGCTGTGGTGCGTGTCCTCAGTCTCGTGCGAGCCGCCCGGGGTGTGCGGATAACCGGGCGGCCGTCGCCCAGTCGATCTGGAGCTCGCCCTTGGCGGCGAGCACCCGGTCGGACCAGCCCCGGTTCTCGACGTACCAGTCCACGGTCCCGGCCAGCCCTTCGGCGAACTCGACCTCCGGCCCCCACCCCAGGTCCCGCTCGATTTTCCCCGGCTCGATGAGGTAGCGCCTGTCGTGGTTCGGGCGGTCGGCGACGTGCTCCACCCACTCGGCGGGGTCGAGGCCCAGGCGATCCAGGACCCGGGTCACGATCTCGAGGTTCGTGACCTCGTGCCGGGCGCTGATGTCGAAGACCGGGAGCTTGCCCGGGTCGGTCGCCGCGCCCGCCGGGACCGGGCCGAGGTCGGCGTGCAGGACCTGGTAAATGGCATCGCAGTGGTCGGATACGTGGAGCCAGTCGCGCATCTGGAGCCCGTCCCCGTAGACGGGGACCTTGCGGCCGCGCTGCACGTTCGTGATCATCAGCGGGATCAGCTTTTCCGGGAGCTGGAACGGCCCGTAGTTGTTCGCGCAGTGCGTCATCCGGATGTTCATCTCCGGGTACGTCTGCATGTACGCCCGGACCATCTGGTCGCCGGCCGCCTTCGCCGCGCTGTACGGCGTCTTGGCGTTAAGCGGGCTGCCCTCGGTGAAGTACCGGCTGTCGGCCGGGAGCTCCCCGTAAACCTCGATGGTCGACACGTGCAGGTGAGCCGAGACGGGATACCGCCTGCTGCATTCGAGCAGAACCTGCGCCCCCAACGCGTTAGAGAGCATGAACAGGCTCGGGTCGATGATCGCCCGGTCGTTGTGCGACTCCGCGGCGAAGTTCACGACGAAATCCGGGCGGGACTCCTCGTACACCGCCGTCATTGCCGCAGAATCGCAGATGTCGGCGGCGCGGAATTCAACTGCGTCCCCGAACTGGGCGAGGTTATCCAGGTTTGAGGCGAACCCCAGGTAGTCGATCACGACGACCTTGTCGCCGGGGTGACGGGAACGCAGGTACGACACGAAATTGGTGCCGATAAAACCGGCTCCGCCGGCTACGAGGTACACGGACATGCGGCCGAGCCTACCGCCCCTCCCCGGGCCGCAACCCGGGAGCAGGACGCGTTGCCCTCACGATCCCGGGATGCGTCAGCCCCCAGGAGGACAGGGCTGTTCGCGCCGCGCGGTCAGCGCCGGGACCCCAACACCCGGACGGGGACGGACTGACATCTCGCACTCCTCAGGGATCTCACGGGACTCGTGCTCCGGGGGGCGGCTATGTAGCCTGCCAAGTTCTGGTGGCGGGGTCCCAGGCGCGCTCGCGCGCGGCGCCGGTTGCCAGGGGGTCGGCGAACGTGGTGACGGTGGAGACGAGGTCGGCGAAGGTTGCGAACCGCCGCCGCCACTTGCGCACCGTCATCCGCGTCGACCCCAGCTCCGCGGCCACCCGCGCCACGCCCGACCCCGGCTCCGCACACGCCAGCACAATCCGCGCCCGCTCCGCCAGCCACCGCAGCTCGCCCTCTAACCAGCCAGCAAGCTCAGCACGATCCTCATCAGTCAGCACCAGCGGCATGGCAGTCTGAGTCTGTGGCATGCCAGCAGACTACAGACTTAACCCGCCAATTTCAGGCGCGGGATACCAGCCTGCGGGTCGCCCCGTGACGGCAGTTCTCGAAGCAAAACCTGAGGCGTCATTGCCTCAAGGCTGCGTTGAGCCGATCGAAGTCGGCGCGCCCCATGGCCGTCCCGCGGGCGCCCCAGCCGCCCTCCGCCACCTCGCTGTGCAGGACAAAGGTACGGCCGGTGAGTGACGGGTCGTCCGCTGCCTCGGCCACGATGCGGGTGATCCCACGCACGACCTGGCTCTGGGCGTCCTTGTCGAGGCTCCCGGCCGCGGTCGTCAGGCGGACCCGAACCGGGGGAGGGGTGTCGGTGCCCGCGAGTGTGTAGACAGCTCCGTTCGGTACGGCGTGCAGGTAGACGGTCGTGCTGGAAAGAATCGGTCCCCGCGCGGGCAGCCCTTCGGCTGCGAGCAGGGCGTGCCCCAGGTCGAGAGCCAGTTGCTCACGACGGTCGGCGGCAATGACGCCCTCGGGCAGGTCCACATCGATGATGGGCATTGCTACTCCTCGGTTCGTTTCGGTGCTTTGTGTTTTGGGTGCCGAGCTGCGGCCTAGCGCAGCGTACGGTCGAACAGGGCCACTAGTTCGCGCCAGTGCCGCTCGGTGGCCTCGGCGTTGTAGCGTCCGAATTTGGCGAAGTCGGCTTGGGTGTAACCGTGGAACGCGCCGGTGTACACCTCGGCGCGATAGCGCACGCCGGCCGCATCGAGCGCCTTGCTGAGGCGTTCGATCTGCTCGGGGGGCAGCGTCTCGTCCTGGTCCGCGTGGCCGAAGTACAGTTCGGCGGTGACGGCGGCGGCCGCCAGGTGCGGGCTGCCGGGGGCTTCGGTGGCGAGGGCGCCGCCGTGGAATCCGCCGCCGGCCGCGATCCGGTCCGGGTAGGCGCCGGCGGTCCTCAGCATCAGCCCCGCGCCCACGCAGTACCCGGTCAAGCCCACCGGGCCGTCCGTCACGTACTCGGAAGCAGCGAGCTGGTCCAGGTACGCGCCCGCGTCGGGCACGGCCAGCTCCGGGGTCAGGCCGGCGATCAGCGGCATGATGTCCTCGGCGACGTACCGTTGCGCGTCTGCCGGTTCGATCTGGTCGGGCGGGGGAATCACCGGGGCCTGTCCGACCCGGTAGAACACGTTGGGCACCAATACGGTGTACCCGTTGGACGCGAGCCGGTCAGCCATCTCCCGTATCCACGGACGCAGCCCGGAAGCGTCGGTGAAGAACAGCACGCCCGGGTGGGCGGCGCCGTCGTCAGGGCGGGTGAGGTAGGCGTCGGCGACCCCGTCAGCGGTCGGAATGTTCAGCGAAGCACCGTGCACAGCCGTCATGGTGAAACCTTTCTCGTGCGTGACCGGTCAGATGCCAGCGGTTGACTTGGCAGCCGCGATGTTCTCTTCTAGGTGGGCGACACTGCTCGTGCCCGCGATCACCACGATGGCGGGAGAGCGAGCTAGCAGCCAGGCGAGCCGTGCCTGGGCGGCTGTCTGTCCCCGTTCGGCTCGCGGGGCATCAGATCCGCCGCGGCCAAGCGGCCAGAACGGCAGGTACGGAATTCCGTGCTGGGTGCAGAACTCAAGCGTCGGCGCGTCCTTCTGGTTGCCGTAGCTGAAGTCGTTCGACACGCTCGCGACAGGGCCGCGCGCGTGTGCCCGGCGCAGCTGGCCGAGCGTGACGTTTGACAGTCCGATGTGCTCGATCCGGCCCTCCGCCTGCATCGCCAGCATCCCGTCGAACGCGCTGTCGAAGGTCACCCCGTCGTACGCGTCGCTCCCGCTCATCCACCTCAGGTGAGTGAGCGGGACGGTGTCCAGGCCGAGGACGGCCCGGTCGCGGTCGTTGCCGGCCCGCAACTCGTCGAGGTGATAGTCGGGCTGCGGCGGGAAGCCGCGGTAGGTCGCCCGGGCGCCCGCCTTGGTCGCCAGCACGAGGTCCGCCGGATACGGCGCCAGCGCTTCGGCGATGAGCCGGTTGGCGACGTCGTTACCGTAGTACCAGGCGGTGTCGATCACTCGGACGCCGAGCTCGAGGGACCGGCGCAGCACGGCCAGGTCGGCCGCCCGCTGAGTCGAGCCGTGCAGTTGCATCGCCCCGAAGCCCATGCGCGGCACCGTTCGCCCCGCTAGGGAGATCATCCCGGCTGCCGCTGCTGATGTTGCCATTGCGCACTCCCATCCGTAGGTCCCCGCTTGCCCCGGCGCGATGCACCTCAGGCGGGTGGCCTGCTAGACCCCGCACTGGCCAGCCGGTAGTATTGGCGGGGTATAGCATCTCCTGGCGGGGTACAGTAAACAGTGGCGGGGTACATGATGTCAAGTGCGAAGTCAGACGAGGACCGACTCAGCCAACTCGTCGAAGCCTTCACCGAACTTGGCCCCACCTGGGTTCGGTGGGTCAACGCCTGCCTGCCCAGCGACGCCGTCAGCTACGTGCGGATGCGGTTGCTGACCGCACTGCAGCGCGACGGAGAGCGGAGCATGGGCGAACTCGCGACCGGACTCGGGGTGACCCCACGGCGGGTCACCGCCCTGGTCGAGGCCCTCGAGGCCGACGGCCTGGTTGAGCGCCGCCCCCACCCCACCGACCGGCGCAGCACTCTGGTCGCCATCACCGACGGCGGGCTCAAGGCCCAGCAGGTCGGGTGGGAGCAGCACCGCGCCGAGGTGGCCCAAGCCTTCGGCGACCTCTCCCAACCCGAACAGGCGCAGCTGCTCTCGATCTCAAAAACGCTGACCCAGATCATGCGCGCCCGCCTCGCCGACCGGCCGTCGCCCCAGCAGGCCGACTGCGGGCCGACCGTGAGGCCGTGCAGCAGCTAGCGGGGCAATCAAAATCTGATTATCCCGAACGAAAAGTGGCGTCTGCTCAGTCCGTGCCGGGTTACAGCGGCTCGGCGGCCGACCAGGTGCCGACCGGGAATTCCATCTTCTCGTCGGGCACATGCTGGCTGGGATGCAGGTAGATGCGGACCCACTCGAGGACTTGGTCGTCGGATCCGTGCAGGGTGAAGGTGGCGATCAAGACGCGTTCGGCGATGGTGAGCTGGAGCGCTTCGGTCACTATGGCCGGCGCGTAGTCGATCCCTATCCGCCGGCGCATGCAGCTGATCTCGTAGCCCTGGTCGCGGATCAGCTGGGCCATCGGCTGGTGGCGGAGGTCGGCGTCGGCGTGGCGCTCGCCGATCGACGGCAGCTGGACGTTGTGCGCGACGCTGTGCGGCTGGCCCTCGTAGGTCCGCAATCGCAGGCACTGCCAGAGGCGCTCGCCGGGCTGGCGCTCAAGGGCGGCGCAGGCCTCGGCGGGGACGATCGCCAGCCCGGCGGTCAGCAGCCGGTAAGTGAACGGCCGGAACTCGTCCGTCTCGAAGATCGCCCGCGGCGCTCCCGGGACGGCCCGTTTCGCCTGATCAGGCTGGTAGAGCACGGCGGGCCGGCGTCCGCGCTGGCGTTCGATCCAGCCGTCGCTCGCCAGCCGGTCGAGTGCCGCGCGCGTGGTGATCACGCTGATTCCCAGCTGCTCGGCGAGCTCCCGCTCGCCCGGAAAGTCGTTCCTGCCCAGCCACAGCCCGTCGGTGATCTGCTGCCGGGTCAGGAGATACACCTGGTGGTGTATCGGCACGGCCGGATCGAAGGTCACGGGCGCCGTCGGTGATGCCTCCACAGCGTTTGACTTTCCCCCTCGCCATCTCTTGACTACTACTCATAAGCATATAAGTTTATGAGCTATGCGTCATCAGCCGCATCATCTGATGCTAAGTCCCTCGCGATCCAGGACTGCGCCATGAGACTCGCCAGCTTCATCGCCGCCGACCAGCAGCGCTTCGGCATCGTCACGGACACCGGCCTGGTGGACCTGACCGAGCGCCTCGACGCGCCCGGCCTGCGGGCAGCGCTCCGCCTCGGGATCGACCAGCTCGCCCAGTTGAGCAAGGCGTCCAGCGACTGGTCGCCCGGCGACGTCAGGTGGCTGCCGCCGATCACGGATCCGGTGCACGTCATCGGGATCGGCCTGAACACCCGCAGTCACTTCGAGGAGACCGCCGAGTTGATGGGCCGGACGCCCGGCGACTTTCCGAAGTACCCGCGCCTGTTCATGCGCAGCCCGATGAGCCACGTCGGGCACGGGGAGCCGATCGTGGTGCCGGCCGAATCGGACCAGCTCGACTACGAGGGGGAGATCGCCGTCATCATCGGGCGTGAGTGCCATCGCGTGCCGGCCCGCCGGGCCCTGGACTACGTCGCGGGGTACGCCTGCTACAACGACGGCAGCGTCCGGGACTTCCAATTTCATTCCAACCAGGCGACGGCCGGGAAGAATTTCGTCGCGAGCGGCGCCTTCGGGCCCTGGCTGGTCACGGCCGACGAGGTCCCCGACCCGTCGGCGCTCACGCTGCAGACGCGGGTCAACGGCGAGATCCGTCAGCGGCTAGAGCCTGGTGACCTCATCTTCGGGTTCGGTGAGCTCATCGCCTACATCTCGCGGATCTACGCGCTCCAGCCCGGCGACACCATCCTGACCGGCTCCCCGGCCGGCATCGGCGCGGTCACCCAGAGCTGGCTGCGGGCCGGGGACAAGGTCGAGATCGACATCCCGGCCGTCGGGATCCTCGCCAACCCCGTCGTGGATGACCCGGCGGCCCCCAGCGATAAGGCGGGAGAACACACGTGACTGGCACCCTTCCGGACAACTCGCCGGAGGTCCTCATCGCCGGAGCGGGCGCGGTCGGCCTGACGCTGGCGGTCTCGCTGTGCCAGCGGGGCATCCGCTGCCTGCTGGCGGAGCGGATGCCCGAGCAGGGCATCCTGCCGAGGATGGACCTCACCAACGCGCGGTCCATGGAGATCTTCGGGCGCCTCGGTCTGGCCGAGAAGATCCGCGATGTCGGCTGGCCGCTGGACGCTCGCTTTAACGTGTTCGCCGGCCGCTCGCTCGCGGAGGATCCCTACGCGATGCTCTCCTATCCCTCGATCCTTGAGGCCCGGGAGCGCAGCGCCGCGTGCACGGACGGCTCGGCGCCGCGTGAGCCCTACGAGCGCATCTCGCAGTACAACCTTGAGGCGCTGCTGGCCGACGAGGCCCGGGCGCTGCCCACGGTCGACGTGTGCTTCGACAGCGAGATCGTCGGCCTGCGCCAGGAGAGCGAGTCGGTTCAGGCCACCGTCCGCAGCGCAGACGGCCGGGAACGCACGGTCAGCGTGAAGTACCTGGTCGGCTGCGACGGCGGCGGCAGCTTCGTGCGCAAGGCCCTCGGTATCGGCAGCACGGGGCAGCCGCGGGCCGCGCGCTACATGCTGATCTTCTTCCGCTGCCCCGACCTGCTGAAGAAGACGAGGCTGGATGCGTTCCGCCACTATTACGTGGCCGGCGAGCGCGGCGGCCTGCTGATCCCGCAGGACGACCTGCAGCGATGGGCGTTCCATTTCCCCCTGGCGCCCGACGTCGATGCCTCCCTGATAGACCCGGCGGCCGAGGTCAGCGATCGCCTGGGCCTCGACCTGGACATCGAGTTGCTGTACGCGTCCGCCTGGCACGCGCACCTGCTGGTCGCCGACCGCTATGGCGAGGGCCGGGTGTTCCTGGCCGGCGACGCCGCGCATCAGTACATCCCCACCGGTGGCTTTGGCCTCAACACGGGCATCGGGGATGCGGACAACCTCGCGTGGAAGCTCGCGGCCGCGCTGCGCGGCTGGGGCGGGCCGGTCTTGCTCGAGAGCTACCACGACGAGCGCCAGCCGGTGGGCGCCCGCAACCGGCGTGCCTCGGAGTACGCCGCCGCGGGCCTCGCTACCTGGGTCGGCTACTGGGACCCGGGCGTGGACGAGGACACCCCGGCGGGTCGGGCGAAGCGCCGGAGGTTCGTCTCGGCGATCAACACCTACCAGCGCCGCAGCCACGAGCAGCAGGGCACCGAGTCCGGCTACCGCTACAGCCTCTCCCCAGTGATCTTTCACGAGAGCGGCCCGCTGCCGGACCCGGACAGCCCGATATACCAGCCGTCGGCGGCCCCCGGCGCCCGCCTCCCGCATCTGTGGCTCGAGCGCGGGGTCTCGGTTCACGACCGTCTCGGCTCCGGCTTCACCCTGCTGGCCCTCGACGCGGACCCCGGTCAGATCGCGGCGTTCGAGATCGCGGCGGGCCGGCGCGACATTCCGCTCGAGGTGCTGAGCATCGAAGACCGAGCCGACCTCAAGCGCGTCTACGGCGCCTCGATGCTCCTTCTCCGCCCGGACCTGCACGTCGCCTGGCGAGGTGAGTCCGCCGACTCCGCCGACGCCATCCTCGCGTTCGCGTCCGGTTATCCGCTGCCGCAGGTCGCGGCCCGGTGACGCACCGCAAGAACCATTACGGAAACCGCAACTCATCCCGAGGAGAACGAGCATGACCGAAGTGCGGCACGAGACCCGCGTCCCCGAAAGGCACGGCGGATTCCGGCCGAAGGAGTACGCGCACGTCGTGTTCCGGACCGCTCAGCCAGAGGCGCTGATCGACTGGTACTGCCAGGTGCTGGGCATGCAGGTCGTCCTGCGCCACCCGGCGATCACCTTCCTCACCTGGGACGGGTCGCAGGACCGGCTCGCCGTCATCAGCGAGCCGAACGCGCCAGTGGCCGCCCCCAACTCCGCCGGATTCCATCACGCCGCCTACGAGATCGAGAACCTCAGGGAACTCATCGGCCAGTACCGGGCACTGAAAAAGCAGGGCATCACCCCCGAGCAGTGCCTCAACCACGGTGTCGCGACCTCGATGTACTACCGCGATCCCGACAACAACCAGATCGAGCTCACGGTGGGTTCTTTCAAGACCGTCGAGGACCTGAACGAGTGGCTGGCGACGGGAGCAATGGACATCAACCCGCTCGGGGTCTTCCTGGACCCCGAGGAACTCGCCGCGCGCGTCGACTCCGGTGAGCCCGAGGAGGAGATCCTCAAGCCGCACCCGCAGCAGGCCGAGGGCCTGCCCGACATGCGCCGGGCAGCAGCCAGTCCGCAACCCGCAGAGTACGTAGCAAAGACATCGCACGTGGATAGGGCCTCACAATGACCGCTGTCCAGAGCAACTCGATAGACATTCCGACCTCGGACGGGGTCGCCGACGCCTATGTCGCCTATCCCGACGACGGCGCTGCCCACCCCGGCGTGCTGATGTACACGGACGTCTTCGGGCGGCGCGCTGGTGCGCGAGATGGCCGACCGGCCGGCGTCCAGCGGATACACCGTGCTGGTGCCAAACGTCTTATACCGGTTGGGGCGGGCCCCGGTGATCATTTCGCCTGACGAGATCGCACCGGACGACCTGGCACGGTACATCTTCCAGGTCATCATGCCGCAGATCTCCGGGCTGACCCCGGAGCTGGTCGTGCGCGACGCGCGCGCGTACCTGGACTGGCTGGCCGCCTCCGAGCACGCGACCGGTGGCCCGGTGGGGGTGACCGGGTACTGCATGAGCGTGCCGCTCATGGTGCACACGGCCGGCACCTACCCGGACCGGGTCGCGGCCGGCGCCGGATTCCACGGCGGCTTCCTGGCCATCGACGCGCCCAACAGCCCGCACCTGCTGGCCGGCGCCATTACCGCCGAACTGTACTTCGGCCACGCGGACAAGGACGAGACCTTGCCGCCCGAGCAGATCGAGCGCCTCAACAAGGCCCTCGACTCAGCTGGCGTGCATTATCGCGCTGAGGTGTACGCCGGCGCGCCCCACGGTTACACCCAGGCCGACTTCGCCAGGTTCGGACGTTACGACGCGGAGGCCACCGGGCGGCACTGGCGCGAGCTGGTCACCCTGTTCGATCGCACGCTGCGCTAAGCCCGACCTGGACATCGAGGACGCGAGCCTCGAACCCGAGCCCCACTTCCCCGAGGTCTTCGGTCTCGGATTTGACTTGAATATTCAAGTAAATTTGAGGCTTTCGTGCAGGCGTAGCAGGCCGTGATAATTCGTTACAGTAGTATGTATCGAATTATGTGAGTCCCCGGGGTCCGCCCGCCGAAACACCTGACAGGAGACATGCCCGATGAAACACGCGTCACCGACCGCCACCGGTAAGCGGTCAGCTAACGCCAGGAGGGCCCGAGCAGTCCTCGGCCTGGCCGCCCTCGCGGCTGCTGCCTCACTCGTGGCGACCACGTCGGCCAACGCCAGTTCGCTGACCCCGGCCGGCACCTCGCCTACCCACGCTCACACCGTGGACATCACTGGCACCGAGTACGCGTTCCAGATCGATACTCACGGAACCGTCCCCGCCGGACTGGTCAAGATCCATTTCGTGAATAAGGGCGCCGCGGCCCACCAGGCGCAGTTGTTCCGGCTCAACGCCGGCGTCACGTTCGCAAAGTTCCTCGCCGACCTGCAAACCAACCGCACGCAAGCGTTGTTCGTCGACTCGTCGTCCGCGGGCGGAGTGGGCGACCTCGCCCCCGGCCGGCAGACGGTCTGGGAGGCAATGCAGGGCGGCACCTACGCCGTTATCTCCTTGGTCATCGACAGCAAGGGCGTACCCGACTACGCCAAGGGCATGGTCGCCGACTTCACGGTCGCGGGGTACGCCACGCCCCAGCAACTGGCGGCGGTCCACCCGGCGGGTCGGGTCGCGGGCGTGATCACCGCTAACGGCCTGAGCTACTCCATGCCCCCGGTGATCCGTCACGGCGCTCTCTACCGCTATCAGAACACCGACCCAACGGAAGTTCACGAATTCCTGGTCGCCCAGTTGCTGCCGGGTGTGACCGTCGCTGAGGCCAAGGCGTGGTTGGCCGGCTTCGCGACCCCGAGCGGCCCGACCACGCCGCAGCCGTTCATCCTGGCCGGCGGCTTCGGCGGGGTGACACCAGGCGGCGGCGGCTGGATCCGCGCAAACATGAAGCCCGGCAACTACGTGGCGTTCGACCTTTCCCCCAGCAGCACGGGCGTGCCGAACGCCGCGCTGGGGATGGTTGTCGGGTTCACGGTCAACTGACGACTGGCCGCATAGGACGACCGCTGTTCGTCTTGTGACCCGCGTCCGGCACGCCTATGACGCTCGTGCCTTAGCGCCGAGAAAGATGCCCGGCTGTCAGGTGGTGGCGGCCGTCCCCGCGGCCATGGCGGCGGCGAAGTCGGGGCGGACCCCCAGCTGCGCGAACCAGATGCTCTGCATGACGTAGGAGTTGTATGTCTCGATCTTGCCGTCCCGCAGGTAGAAGAAGTCGGCCGGGTGGCCCAGCGCGATGGCGCCGCCGTGCACATTGAGCTGGTCGATGTCGATGTCGCGGTAGGCGGGAATCACCTGCGCCGCGAAGGCGCCGCCCATGGTCTCGGTCTGTTCGTCACCGCCATCGCCTTCCTGGCCGCCTGGCGCTCCATGCCCATAGCCCCCGAAGGCCGCTCCGCCCACGTGGACATAGCGGGCGTGCTCCTCCTAGCAGGTGGACTGCTCCTCGTCCTGTTCCTCGCAAGCAAGACGAGTCTATGGAGCCATCACCTCGCCGTGGCGGTGGTCCTCGCCATCGTTGCGGTGCTCCTGCTCTGTGTCTGGGCTGCGTCCGAGCAGCGCACTAAGACGCCCCTGGTCGATGTCCAGGCGGTCCGGCACCCGGCGGTTGCCGGGGCGAATGTCGCCATGTTCGTCGGTGGGATCGGGATGTACCTCCTACTCGCGCTCATCACCCGGTACGCGCAGACGCCGCACAGCGCCGGCTACGGCTTCGGGCTGACGACCTTCGTCGCCGGGCTGGTCTGGTCCCGTTCTCAGTGTTGGGCTTCGTCGCCGACAAGCTCACCCCACGGGTACGGGTAATGATCGGCCCCCCCTTGCTCTGGGCCGGTAGCGCCGTCATCGTGTCCGCTACCGCGACGTCGCCTCCGTGCGCCTTCACCAGCGACTTAATGGCCGCGTAGCCCCGGGTCGGGCCCGCGGTCAGCCGTCGGGCCAAGTCCGCCGCCGTCTTGTCGAGCTCCTCGTCCGGGACCACCTCGGCCACCAGGTTCAGCGCTGCCGCTTCGGCTGCGGTGACCGGCGGCATCAGCATGGCGATCCACGCGGCGTGGTAGGGGTCGGCCGCGGCGGCGATCCGCTGGACCGCGCCGGCCAGCGGAACCATGCCGCTGGTGGCCTCAATGCAGGTGAAGACCGCCGTCTGCGACGCAATGATGAGGTCGGCCGACAGCACCAGCTCGAAGCCGCCGCCCATCGCGTTGCCGCGGACCGCGGGAACCGGCAGCCCTTCGATCGTCCGGTAGGAGGTGTTGGCCTCGCCGACGAACGTGCGGAACCAGCGCTGATCCTTGTCCGGCCATTCCTGGACGGCCCCGCCGACGGAGAAGTCCCCGCCCTCGGCCATGATCAGCAGGGCCCGGACGTCGCTTTTCGGCTGCCTGGCGGACGGCCTCGGCCAGATCGTCGGAGGACTGGCGAGTCAGCCAGTTGGGCGGATTGCACAGACGATCGCTCCGAGATCGCCGTCGCGCTCAAACCGAACCGCGTTCATGTTGTTGTCTCCGGTCTCTTCGGTCTCTTCGAGGTCGCCGCGCATCATGGACGGACGCGCGGACTTAGCTGGGCCCGGCCTTGGCTTGTGTGGCTGGCACCTCGCCCTGCGCCGGGGCGGGCGCGCCCGCCCGAACGAGCGGCCCGCGGCGGAGCAAGGCAGCGGCGATGACCGCGCCGGCGCCGAAGATGCCGACGGTCCACCAGAACGCGACGTCGTAGCCGTGCACCAGCGCCAGGCCGGTCAGGGCCTGGCGGCCGATCAGCCGGGCCGAGGCGAGATGCGCCGCGGTGTAGGAGGCGACGGCGGCGGCGAAGATCGTGTTCAGCAGCGAGGTGCCGATCGAGGCGCCGAGCTGCTGGCCGACGGTGACGGTGGCGGAGGCGACTCCCGCGTCCTGGGGGGCCACGCCGAACGTGCCGGTACTGATCACCGGGGCGATCACCGTGCCCAGCCCGATCCCGACAAGGATGAGCGGGCCGAGCACGCCCGAGGCATAGCCGGTGTGCGGGCCGAGCTGAGCCAGCCAGGCCATCGCCCCGGCGGCGGCCAGCATCCCCAACGTGACCAGCGGCCTGGGTCCTACCCGGGGCATCAGCAAGATCGTGGACAGGTTGGACGCGAGTATCAGGCCGCCGCTGAGCGGCAGGAACGCGACGCCGGTGACGAGTGGCGAGTAGCCGAGCGTCTGCTGCAGGTAGTAGGTCAGGAACAGGAAGGTGCCGAACAGCCCGGCCGAGGCGATCAGCATCGACAGGTAGGCGCCGTCCCGGTTGCGGTCGAGCACGACGCGGGGCGGCAGCAGCGGGTGGGCCGCCCGGCCCTGCCAGGCCGCGAACAGTATGCCGAGCGCCACCCCGGCGGCCAGGAACCCGTAGCTGGACGGCGTCGCCCAGCTGTGCGAGGCAGCGTTGGAGAACCCGTACACCAGGCAGAACAACGCGCCGGAGACCAGCAGCACGCCCGGGATGTCCAGCCTCGGCCGGTTCGGGGACGGCTGGCGGACCAGTAGCAGCGCTCCGCCGGCGAAGGCCACTCCGGCGAAGACTAGGTTCACGTACAGCGTCCACCGCCAGGACAGATACTCGGTCAGCGCGCCGCCGAGCAGCAGGCCCACCGCGCCGCCGGCACCGGCGATCGCCCCGTAGATGCCGAACGCGCGGGCGCGCTCCTTCGGCTCGGTGAAGGTAGTGATCAGGAGCGACAGTGCCGACGGCACCAGCAGCGCCGCGAACGCGCCCTGAAAGGCCCGCGCGGTGACCAGCATGGCGAAGTTAACCGAGGCGCCGCCGACGGCGGAGATCCCGGCGAAGCCGGCCAGGCCGATCAGGAACGTGACCTTCCGGCCCAGCAGGTCCGCCAGCCGGCCGCCGAGCAGTAGCAGGCTGCCGAACGCCAGCGTGTAGGCGGTGACCACCCACTGCCGGTCCACGGTGGTGAAGTGCAGCGCGTGCTGTGCGGACGGCAGCGCGATGTTCATCACCGTGAGATCCAGGGTCACCATCAGCTGCGCCAGGCCGATCACGCACAGGACCAGCCAGCGCCGCCGACCCAGGGCGCTGTTAGCGGAGGTGGCATCAGACATGAGACTCACCCTTCTTCTCTCTTGTCACTTCACTTGAAGTGTCAAGTCAAAATTGATAATTAGGCCAGCTTGGTCACTTAAGGACTGTGAAGTTATTTTGATAATTCAATTGCTCTGGCGGGAATTACGCACCGGTCAATCGGACGACCGCGTCGGCGCCGGCGCAGAATCCGTGCGCTTGGGGCCTGTCTCCGTGCAGTGCGGCCTGAGTGGTCAGCGCGGGCCGGCCTCGCGTGCCTGCGCGGCGGCGGCGGCGGGCGTGCCGGCGAAGGGTTCGCCGTGGCCGGGCAGCAGAAGGCTGGCGCTGAGGGTGCCGAGCTCGGCCAGGGAGGCGAGGGCTTCGCGGCTGTCGTGGGTGAAGGCGCGAGCGACCAGGGTGGGCCCCCGATAGCCGGTGAGGCTGTCGTAGGTCACCAGGGCGTCCCCGGTGAACAGCAGCCCGCGGTCGGGGAAGAGGTAGCCGACGCTGCCGGGGGTGTGGCCCGGCAGCGCGACCACGCGCGGGCGGCCGGGCACGTCGTCAAGCAGCCGGCCGCCGTCGACGGTCCGGGGGTCGGCGACCTTCGAGCCGGTGAGGCCGCCCATGCGGCCGGCGTGCGCGATCGCGCGCAGCGTCGCGGGCCTGCGGATGAGGTAGGGGAGCATCGAGCTTTCCGGCTTGGCCTCCCAGCTGGCGACGCGCGCGCCCCCGGCGAGCCCGGCGGCGTCGCGCTCATGCACCCACACGTCCGCCCCGGCCTGCCGGGCGGCGGCCGCGGCCCCCGTGTGGTCGGGGTGCGCATGGGTCAGCAGAAGCGCACGAATGTCGCCCAGCGAGCGGCCGGCGCCTTCCAGGTACGACCGGAGCTGTGGGAGGTGGCCGGGCAGCCCGCCGTCCACCAGCACGAGGCCGTCGGGGTCCTCCAGGAGGTAGAAGTTGACCTCGGGGTCGCCGAGGCGGGTGACGCCGGGGGCGGGCGGTGCGGCCGGCCGGTGCGGGGCGGTGCTGGGCATGGCATCCTCCAGGTGAGCGGCGGGCGCCCGGCCCGCATAATTGAATACTAGTCACTGTAACTAATTCTGGAGGCATGCTATGCCAGCGCCCAGGCCCTACGACGCCAGCAGCCGGCGGGAGAGCGCCGCCCGCAACCGCGCCGCGGTCCTGGCGGCCTGCCGCGAGCTGCTGTTCCGTGACGGCTACCACGGCATGACGGTGCGCTCGGTCGCCGAGCGGGCCGGGGTGTCGGCCGAGACCGTCTACAAGGCCTTCGGCGGCAAGCCGGGGCTGATGAAGGCGCTGTGGGACGTGACGCTGGCCGGCGACGACCAGCCGGTGCCCATCGCCGACCGGCCGCAGATGCAGGAGGTGCGGTTCGCCGCCGACCCAACGGAGAAGCTGCGCCGGTGGGCCGCGTTCGTCTCCGGCGCCAACCAGCGGCTGGCGCCGCTGCACGGCCTACTCGCCCAGGCCGGCCCGGAGGTCACCGAGATGCTGGCCACCACCCAGCGGGAACGGCTGGTCGGCGTCCGCGCGCTCGTGACGCATCTGGCCGACTCCGGCCTGCTCGCCGCCGGGCGCGATCCGGGCACGGCCGCGGACGCCTGCTGGGCGCTGACCGGGCCGGGGCTGTTCCTCGACCTGACCACCGACCGCGGCTGGCCGCCCGACCGCTACGAGGACTGGCTGATCTGCATGCTCACCGCGAACCTGCTCACGCCTGCCTGCACCGGATCGTAAGCGGCCGAAGTCGCGTCGTCCCCGGCTCGCGGTGATTAGAGTGCACGCATCGCGCGTGACGTCACAACTGGGAGTCTGGGTGTCCTGGCGGAGCAGGTTTCGGGCGGGCGCGGTCCGCCCGCCTTGCCGGGCGGACGCCGTGCCCCATCGACGCGCGGCTCCCGGCCCGGCGTCAAGCCCGCGGGGCCGCGGCGGGCGGACTTAGGCCGGGACGAGTCGCGCATGGATGCTCCCGGTCCCGGGCGGGAGGCCAGCCCGGGACCTGCAGCCGCCCCTGACCCGCCCGCGGCCCCCGCCCTCCCCGCCGACCCGCCCGCGGCCAGGGGCGGCTGCGGTGACCCGGGCGCTGACCCTCGCCGAGGTCGCCACCCTGCCCGCCGTGACCGACCTGGTCACCGCCGGGCGCGCCCTGGGGCTCGGCCGCACCAGGCCTACGAACTCGCCCGCGCCGGGCAGTTCCCCTGCCCCGTCATCCGCGCCGGCCGGACCTGGCGGGTCCCCGTCGCCGGCCTCCTGGCGCTCCTCGGCCTGCCCGTCCCCGCCCGGGCAGCCGCCCGACGCTTGACACGCCCCGCCCAGCAGAGCGTCGCTCAACCCCGACCAGCGGATTCCACCCGCACGGCGCCGGCCACGGCCGGCGCCGCCGATCACGGAGGACCCCGGTGAGCACGTACAAGCAGTGCGGAACACCGCGATACCGCCACCAGGCGGCCGCTGGGCCGCAAATGCCCGAGGCTGCGGCGCGGCAGCGGCTGGAACCCCGACCACGGCACCTGGCACTACCAGCTCGAGCTGCCGCCCCGCGGGGACGGCACCCGCCGCCCCCCGCTGCGACGGCGACGCTGAAGCAGGAAGGACATTACGACAGGGATTCGTTCCGCATGACCGTGACAGGCCATCCAAGGGCGCACTACGCGAGAAGCCCGGCAGGGGAGCAAGACGGGGAGCAAGCGAGCGGCAATACCGGGCTGCGGCGGGCGACGTACAGCGATTAAAACTCCTGGTAGAGCTACATCCAGCCACATCACGAAACAGTAAAGATGCCATGCCATGCAAGCCGCGTTGCGGCCCGTCACCATGGCGCTACCATGAGCCGCAGTGAAAGGGGGTGACACAATCCCGTGAATGACCTGCTGACCCGGCTGTGGCGACTCGGGAAGCCGCTTCAGTGGCGGTTCCTGTGGCTTGTGCACGCCAAGTTCATCTGCGGCATCACCGGCGTCGTCCGCGACGACCACGGGCGCGTCCTCCTGCTGCGCCACCGGCTCTGGCCGCCCGGCCGCCAGTGGGGCTTCCCCACCGGCTACGCCAACAAGGGCGAACGGCACGAGGACACCATCGCCCGCGAGGTCCGCGAGGAAACCGGGCTCACCGTCA
>Ga0302325_10010010_pt1 | contig 20606 bp, 16 predicted proteins | sample Palsa_T0_2_FD_201948 | JGI IMG/M metagenome (GOLD analysis project Ga0302325, IMG submission 201948) | Peat permafrost microbial communities from Stordalen Mire near Abisko, Sweden - Palsa_T0_2 | ecosystem: Environmental > Terrestrial > Soil > Palsa > Peat permafrost | place: Sweden: Abisko...
TGTGTCAAATGATTAGATTAGATTAGATTAATGGCTATTAATCTATTCTAATCAATTAATCTATGATTAAATTAGAATATAATTGATTAATAAGTCACGTGGGTATATATAATGCTTTATTTTATTATATTTTACTTTTATATAACTAAAAGTAATTCTAATTTAAAGGGATCTTCTTGCCTTATTAAAATTTATTAAATATACTCAAATAGTCAAGTTACAAATCGGGTGGAAAAATTGCGCGTGATTTTATTGCATGTGATTAAAACAAATTATATACATAACTTAAAATATAATTATAAGTTTTTTAAAACAAAGACAAAAAGTAAGAGAGCTATTTTACTTTTCAATTCTTTTTAAAGAATTTTAAAAATATTAGTATAATTATACCACGTGATATATTGATCAATTAATCAGATTTAATTAGATTAATTAATCTAATTTAATCAAAAAAAATGGGAGGTGTTAATCATATTCTAATCTATTTTAATTAATTAGAATAGTATTTTAGATGATTAATATGATTAATCCTTTGACACACTGGGGCTAAGGGTTGCTGATGGAATAATGTTCAGCGACACCTGGAGCCGTAGAGAGAACTCAATGAACGAAAAGGGAAAGCGGGCCCACTACCCAGAGAACTACAATGCAACACTATCTTCTGTTTGCCGTCAGTTCTCCAACTGGGTGCTAGACAATAGTCAGGCCAAAAACGGGGTCTTGTTTGGAGTTAAAGTCTTGACTCGATTCCTTAAAGATTCTCACAATCGATTTTGGTTTATGATATGAGCGGAAAAGGCACCAGGTCAGGCAGGGTTTACATACCGCCCCAATCTCGGAAATCTGATGCTAAACTCATCCTTACCATAAGCCATCCAGAGTGTATGTTATGTTCCGGTGCCCGCTAGACGTACCGAACCGCCTGCATGAACGATTATATTCTGAACCTTGCTTCTGCATTCGCCCAAACAGAATGCGAGCTTGATACAACTTGCTTTGCTAATTCGTCTGCTATTTTTTAAGATCGTTCTGATCTGATGCCGAAGGATAGTAAGATATTGTATCTTGCAATGGAAATTTGTGAGACGAGAAGTAGCGGGTGGAGACGCAATCCTATCAGGTCAAATTCCAGCTATTTTAACTACTATACTCGAGAACTTTTCAATGACATGGAGCCAGAATCCCTCGACATCTCTGGACAAGCTTATTCTTTCTAACCAAGAGCGCGAATGGACTTGAGGTACGGCGTGCAGCTAGTTAGCAATCACCTGATCCGGGGGCGAGAAACTCAGCGCGCAGCGGGCTATCCCAACCTTTAGCGTAGCCTTGAAACACGCCGTACAGCTGACTTTCCAGAACTGGTCCACGGCCGAGAAACACAGCGTGCAAGTAGTTATTCGGGTAAGTTCCGAAGTGCTAAAGCCCTGCGCACAGTCACGAATTTACGGGTCAGCTTGAAACCAGTCATAAGGAGTCAACCAAAATGCATAGCATTGAAATGCCACGCATGTTAGAATTCGATTCCCGATAATAAATCCATTGTGTACTGAGGATAGTTTCTACGTAGTAAACTGTCCTTAGCATTTCTTGCCGAGCGTACTCGTCGTAAGGAAGGTAAGCTGAGCGCTGTAGACAAAAGAGCTCAAAGAACTAAAGCGGTATTGGTACCCGGTTCTGAGTAGTAGGTCAAATTGGGGCTTCACGATAATTGAACTAAATTTTTCGAAAAACAGATTTTTTCGAGAAGAGAGGCTTGATGCTCGAGTGAAGAATGCGGCTCGTCTACTCCGTTTGTACTAAGTAGCTAGCGAGCGCGCTAGTCTGATTAAGCGAGATCCGATTTTCCGCCTCACTGCCCCTCCTCGCCTTCCGGGGCCGGTCCGTCGTTGTTCCGTTCCCAACGCCACGCCCACAATTTTTGAAAATACGTCCATGTGAACACACACACCTCCACCTCATCTTCCCCCCGCCACTATGCCAGCCCCAACGGCCCTCCTGCGAGCTCACAATAGTAGAGAAGGCGAGGAACCATCTGCCTATACGAACACAAAAGGTGCGGGCGACATCGAAATACTGGTCACAACCTTGAAAGCTAACGCTTGCTTCATTCTAGTCGGAGATGCCACCGCTGATTTCTGCTTGGACTTAAGCGCTGCCCCAACTGCAGACTTGGAAACATTCGAGACACATACCGAACACGCTTATCATACCGAACCGCCTTCCCGAATCGAGAACCGCAAAATTCCAATTCCTCCTCATCGATTCTCCCCACTCAGGTCCTCATGGCCTTCACTTTACCCTCCCCTGGTCCAGCACCTCAAGCTTCAAGTCCGAATGAACATTAAGAATCGAACTGTCGAGTTGCGAACATCACGGCACACGACTGATTTGGGAGCCTTGCAAAAGGGTGAAGACTTTGTAAAAGCGTTTGCACTTGGTTTCGATGCCGCAGATGCCGTTGCACTATTGCGTCTGGATGACTTGTATGCTACCTAAGACTCTTATCTTTTGAGAAATCTAGGCTAACTTGGTGTAGGTATCTCGAGACGTTTGAGATTAAAGATATTAAGACGTTGCAAGGCGAACACTTGTCCCGGGCTATCGGTCGGATTGCTGGTAAGGATGGTAAGACAAGATTTGCGATCGAGAATACGTCCAAAACTCGTATTGTCCTTGCAGGGCAAAAAATTCATATTTTGGGAGCCTTTGCAAATATCAAGATTGCAAGGGAAGCAATTGTTAGCTTAGTACTCGGATCACCTCCTAGCAAAGTGTATGGCAACTTGCGCAAAGTTGCTTCTAAGATGAAAGAGAGGTTTTGAGTCATATGTACATTTGTAAATAGAACTGATGGATCAATCGGCGTTTAGCTCTCCAATAATAGTTGCTTTGCTCCTCAAGACTGTAAGTACAAAAGTACGAGAAGCTGAGAGGGACTCGAGGCTCCGCTGTGTTCCTGATGCCCCTCATTTTGCAGCTAAGCCATGAGCAGACCATTCGCGCTGGTCGATAGCATGGCATCTAAACCTTTTTTGGTTTCCGGACGAGTACTTGCTCGATCGTGGCATCCTCCTCTTAGGCCTCCTAAGTGGTTGGCTCGCCAAACGATGATGGACTGGCCGGCCCCGATCGTACTAACCTGTTGAGAGCCGTAGTGCCCAAAAGTTAAGCAGCGTTGCTTACTCGTTAGCCCCTTATATTTTTCAAAGCGGAAGCAGCAGGCACCAGTTCTGATACAAAGCTTCTTCAAGCAGCGACTGCGGCTACAGGTAACAGGTTTTTAAAAAGAAAGGTAGCGATTTTACAACTAGATTCGTAAGAAGTACAATCGAAATATATTTAAACACTATAAAACATTTCACATGCGAGGAGAATTGGGCTTCCGTCTGCTCTGCCATACAAGGGCACGAGTGCCTGTTTTTATAGCGTATAAGAGCATAGCCTGCACATATATGCACGTGCCACAAACGCAAAAATTGTGGGCCAGCTTTAAGCGAAGGGCCCCCCTCGCCCGTTCCTCTGCTCTCCTCCCTTTACCTTTATTTATTTATTTATACTCTTATTAACCCTCTTCTTATATATTAAATAAATTAATTTTACTTATTTAAGCCCTTTTTGTATCCTAAAATAGTAATTTAATTAAAAAGAAAGGATTTGAAAGTACTTTATTTATCTATTATTTATATGTTTTCATGTTTTGAAATTTTGATAGTTCACAGCCCAAGAGCCTACCCTACACTACCCGGCCGATTTGAACTTAACGAACTTCAGGAGTAACAAGCCCTGAGAGTAGCCTGTGTTGGTACACGATCAGATTAGCGTGTTTCAGTTTCAGGATATTTTAGACAACAGCTTCCCGACTTTGCTATTGGCAGACCCTCTGATAAAGCAGCAACAAATTGGGTTGGTATATCTATTTTAATAATACAATCAATTGTCACATACGACCATAGATTGAGGCGAATTAGAAATTATCAACTTTTAACGAAGGGATAGGCTACTGTAGGGGTTCGGAATCTATGACCGCCGGCACATTCACAACCACATTGACAGATGGGAGACATTTTGTCCGGTCGCATTTGGAAAGGTTATGTTGAATAGGAAGTATCGGCATCCTGATCTCCTCATTGGAGAAGTTTCAAGCCTACCATACAGCACCGTGGATCTTAGCCACGTGATGTTCGGCGCTATCATTGAAATTGCGCTAGGCAGCTACACTTTCCTTCCCTCTTATGCACTTCACAACGTAAACTCGTGCAAGGAAAAAGTCAATAGAAACGCTATAATGTCGTTATTAGCGGTCGTCTTCCTCCTCCCTATTCGATCTCTCGCTGCACCGGTCGACCTCGCCATTCAGCCCCGTGCGATACAATCAATCGGGTTCGTCGACCCTTCAAGTGACGAGTGGTCTTCCACTCTCTCGGGAATCGGCCCCCTCATCCTCCTCCTCGGCGAACGGACTACTAAACAAGTCCTCCGCAGCGTCCGTGGCTTCTCCACCGCATTTTCTCTTGCCGCTGCCCCCCTTGGCCTTCTGTCCGTCGCCACGAGCCTGATTCGGTTCTGCGGCACGCAGAAACTACGTGCCTTTATAGGCTATGAACTGGAGGCGAGGCCGGTAGTGGGAATTGAGGTTACGAGGGTGAACTGTGGGGGTGTAAGTGCCCATCTCACCGATGGTTATGTGGTGAGAAGCGTTGCAGCCAACCCAGTAAGTCAGCTGAATGCCGTGAGCATTTTGGAAGGAAAGGAGAAAGGTTTGGAATCAGAAGCATTGGCGAGGATCAAGGCGAGCAAGAGGTTTGAGAGTGAGAAGAGACGCTTGGGGATCCCGGCGGGAGAGGCAAATGTGAACTGGTGCTTGCACATCACGGCTCCCGATTTTACGGAGGTTAAGGATTCCATTATCCAGACCTTAGTAAGGGCCGTGGGACTTGAATCAAATTCTAAGGGAGTGGTTGAGTTCGAACAAAATTTCATGGCTGGGAGACCTGAAGGCGAAAAGTCAATAGACCATTCTGCCGAGCCTGAGATATCAGGAATAGCTACTGATAGGACCCGTCCAAGTTTTTCGAGCAGTATCGGAAAGTTGAGATTAGCTCCGACTTCTAGCACTTTGAAATCGCCCGGCACGAGCATCTCGGTCGTCGAAGTGGCTCCCACTCTTTCAAACACAATTGAGAAACGGAGCTCTGGCTCTCCGTTTTGGAATTTCACTTTCATGACTACCTTTGATGCTGTCTCGGAATTCACGACATGCGCTCCCAGCCCAGAATTCTCTAGCGCAGCCATCGGCATTGTGTCGTCCATTAGCATAATTACAGTCTATCTCCTCGCACTCAGGAATAACGACTGGATCATGTCCATTGGTTGGATTCTCATGATTGTAGGCTACATTGGAATTGTATTCGGGGTCATGGCCGCCGCTCTCCTTATGAATTCCTCTTGCATATCCATAAAGCTTGACGCCCGTCTTTCACGAAATTCTTCTGCAAAGTGGAAAGATGGTATGGTCGTTTCAGTCAAGAACGTTGACTCCATGGACACAACTGGCAGCGCTTTCGTCTCCTCTCAATCACCACACCATATCCTGGAAGCAGTTTACATCAAGTCTTCCACTCGAAATGACAGATCTCTTGCATCCTTTGTTACCATATCTCTCATCCTCTCGTTCCTCGCCCATTACCTAGGCCTCCGCGCCGTTAAATGGTGGGTGAGTGTAGGAGAACTAGGAATTTGCATCCTCGCCGCCTTTGCCCGCTCTGTCTCTAACGACCTGCGACCCCGCTTCTCCGAAGTGAAAGGCGTGAAAATCGACAAACGTTGCTCCTCTACAGGAGTAATCGATATGCAAACGGCTCGCCTCGTTGATGGGTCGATACCTCCCACCAACTCAATGGATGCGAGGTCGTACTCTCTTCGCAGTCTCGACAACACACCGATGGTCGGCGAGCGCGTTGCCTACCAGACTGCTAAACTTGTCCAGCAAGACCCATCTCTCTGTAGCCTTTTCAAAACGTTGACAGGAATGCATCTCGCAATTCTCCCTTCCCCGTCTCCCGAATCAACCTCCACACGCTCTATCCTTGTCTCTTTCACGGGCGGTATTCTCGTCTCTGAAGGTCTTGCATCCCCCGCCTCCCGCCTTCTCCTATCATTTGAGTCAAGCATCTCTGACCTCGCAGCTCCTTCCTCACTTCTCGGCCGTGCTATAATGAGACAGCCAGAGTGGCGTCTTCTGGAAGGCGCGGGAAAGGGCATCCCGTTAGGAAATGTATACCTGTTTGCCATGCAAAACATGCTTGATTGGTGGACTCTGAGCGAGGACCGCAATGATATGGGGGACCTGCAGCGGAATCTCCAGTGGCCGATGTTTTTGGTTAATATCGCGTTTTTCGTGAGATGTTTTATCATCGGGAAGGAAGATAAAGAGTTGTCAGACGAACTGGATGCCGCCCATAACGAAGTGGGGGTTGAGGATGTCAAAGTAGCAAGGGATGTTATTAGGTTTTTAAGGAAGTGGGAGCTATAATAGAAATTTATAAGTCTTGGGCTTATTGTTATGAAGGGGAACACCCGGAAGGGGTGAAAGTAATAGGTGTTATATTGAGAGTTTCATGCTTTGTCCGATGTCACGTGCTCCGCTACGAGACCCTTGTCACATTACAGCTCAACCTAAAAATCTTAAAGTATATTTTATAATCTGTGTAGAAAGGGAATTTGAAGTATCGAAGGACCATTATTGGCCCTGTACATAACTGCAGATTTATGGACGAAACGGGGGACATGGTGGCAGCTCTGGCTATCACGTCACTACTTGGCCTGATATTTAAGGCCGCTAGGAGCGAGGGAATCCTTAAAGTTCCCTCACTCCGAGCATCCTCGATCTCCGCAAACCTTCTCCTGAGGCGTTTATATATTTAATTAACCAAATTGCTTTCACATACGACCATAGATTGGAAGAACCAGGCGATCCCGTCCGCTCTCGCATACTTAAGCCCCAAATCGGCAGATTAGTAGTTGGGTGGGTGACCACCAGCGAATACCTGCTGTTGTATGTTTTTATTTTTTTTGTGGCAACCTTTTACAATGTTTTCTATTTTATAGGTTTCTCTTTTATTACCCCAAATTCACAAAGTGTTTTAATTTTTGTTTGGGAGTGTAATGGTAGAGTGATGTTGTCGAAGTCGATGTTCTCAAGTTGAGGGATAGGGGAGGGTGCTGAGTACGGGGAAATAGTAAAACGGCACCTGGTGTTCTGGTAAAACAGCACCCCCCCTTATTGGTAAAATGGCACCCCTCTATTAAACAAGGCTAGGGCTTCCCAATGAAAAGATTATTTACTCGCCTAATGCTCTCTTAGTTAATTAATAAGGAATTAATGCTTAAATAGAAATTTTTAAGGGTTTTGGATAGTTTTAATTCACGTCACGTGATATGCTGTACTCTAAAAACTTCACCCACAAATAAGGATGTCTTTTAACTTTTTAGGGTATAAACTTTATATAGCAACCTTTTCTTAACACTATATAAGTTTTTTGTGCAATTTTTTTAGAGCATATCATATCACGTGATGTGAATTAAAACCATTAAAACCCTTAAAATTTTCTATTTAAGCATTAATTCTTTATTAATTAACTAAGAGAGTATTAGGCAAGTAAACAAACCTTTAATTAGGAAGTGTTATAAGGTGAAGTGTAGATATCTAGGTAGTAAGTCACATAGCTTCGCACGTGATTGTCATATATGTATATATACCCTCCTACCCTCTCCCTCCTTAAGCAAGCATTAAAGAGCAGCAATTGTACATGTTTTTGACCCTCTATTTTGTATATGTTATTTTGTCCCTCTTTTACCTCTTTAGAAGCCCTAGCCCTGTTTAATAGGGGGGTGCCATTTTACCAATAAGGGGGGTGCCGTTTTACTATTTCCCCTGAGTACGGCCCCTGGAACCTCCAAGGCACTTGTTCAGTCACACCAAAACAAGCGAAAATGGAACCTCGATTTCTATCCCTCGTCCGGTGAGACATCGTCCACGCCAGGCATCACGACTAAAATCGTCAGGCAGGTACGTATCGCTTAGCTGTGATGCCTGGTGTGGACATTGTCTCACCGGACGAGGGAGGGTCGATGAACTGTTGCTTTGGGAGGATGCGCTTACTCTCGGTCTCGTTTGCTCGAAGCTTCTTCGAGTTGTAGAAGTGATAGAAATCACATGCATCCTGGGAATTACCCTTCCTTTACTTCGATTTTCCCTCTCCACCAATCATTTTCAAGATATGTTCTTATCACAATGTCGATCATGTCATCGGCCACGAATCTCAAGTCAGATTCGTTCTTAGTTATAAAGTGCTGTGCGGTTTCTGTAGCAAGCTCCCCACTTAATATCGAGGGCTTTGGCTTTGGAGGAGGTGGAGCTGCCCCTTTTACTTTTGCTACCGCACCCACGAAAAACCCGTTGAGTTGGCTCGTGTAGCCGTTGTTTCACCGCTCCGTGGTGATAACGAGGCTGAATAGTGTGGGAGTGGATTCTCAGAGCAATCTTGACTTGACCGCCGGGTCCGGGACGGAGCTGCAATGGCTTTTGGGGACGGGAGCTGCCACTCTTACTTTTCCTGCTCGGACACTCCAGGATCTATAATGCACCAGTTCCATGTTGTCACGCATTTGAGAATGTGGATAAGCTCTTCACGGATTTGGAAAGGATAGAAAGTGTATATTCGAAAGAATTCATTCGCAATATACGATCCCAAAGATAATGACATTCCAACTATCGGCTTAGCGATGAAGGCGGAGGCATGTGCAGGAGTTCAAGAGAAGCACCACCAGCCCCGACACATTCTCAATCGTCCGTTTTTTTCATGTTGTTCTATCCGGTTTCTACTCGATTACCGCCGTCTCCCTGCCTCCCGCTGCATTAGCTCTGGTATCTTGGATATCGAAGGAGTATGACTTACAAAGTTCAATTCAAAGCCTTGACTTGACTGAACGTTCTAGATAGAGCTACTTGCCTCGGCCTAGGACGGTGAGCTATGATAATGATGCGAATGGGACTCTAACCTGGATCGCCGGGTTGAGTCTCAACTTCTCTTTGTGTGCCGTCTTCGCCTTGAGCATCAAAAAGAGGGGCTGCCTCTGGTGCGAAAATCATGGTAAGTAGAACGTATAGAGTACGATGTTACTTTGGAATATCTTAAGCGGATATTGAAGTTTGGCTTGAAGGAGGCTTTCTCAGAAGATGAAAGTTGAATGATAAACTATCTTAGGGGGGAGCAACGTCCCTTTATATATCTGAGTAGCGACTACGCAAAACTGAGCTAGTCGAATAAGGTAGAGCTGTTTTGCACATAGGCTGGGGCAGGACTTCCCGCTAGAGTCTGTGGAAGGTCCTGTATCGCTGGAATTCACAAAAAAGCCAGCAGCAATGTATCGGTGAGGGAAAACGTCTTCCCTGTATAGTCCTATCAGAAAGAAATTTCCTTCATCTTACGACGCTAAATATCACGCCGATATAGCACTGTGGTATTCGGACTTTTCGTATTGGCTTTTCGGGGGTAATATTGACGGAAAATCCACGATTTCATTGGACCGGGTTCAGCGATTGAGGTTGTGGAACGTTGGCGTTTGTGGCGGCGTACTGAGATGTGCACTCTAGCCTGGCCTGGAATAAGCTTCAGATGAATAGAAGCGAAATTCTGGAAGGAAAAACACACAGGCCGCGATCATAGGACGCATTTGAACAAGAAATTATCCGACTCTCATCCCCGGTTTACTCATCTATTATGTACCTGAGTTCTTAAAATGCAGCCAATTAAAAATGCCGATGAACACTCGTCCAAACCCCGGGTATCAAAGTCTCAACTCCTTACACAACGAAAACACATACAAAAAAAGAAGGCACCTAGACACTCTCTAACCCATCCTCTCTCTCCTTCTCCTCCCTCTCCTTTTTCTCCCTCTCCTTCCTCTCCTCTTTCTCCGCCTTCACCTTCCTCCACCCAGGACCCCACCTAACAACCGCCAGAAGCATCGGACTCATCAGCACATAAATCAACCCAATCAACGTATACGCCCACCCCAACCCCATCGCATTCGTCATCGGCACAATCAACGCTGTAGATCCAGCACCAAGCAGACATCTAATCAAATTATACGCCGCCGTCGCCGTGCCCGCTATGCCCGGATTGATATCCACCATGAGAATCGAGATGCATTGTGAGAAAGCGATTTGCGCAAAACCGAACACGAAAAGGATAACACAGGGTCCGGCGATGGAGACGTGGAAGTGGAGGAACCAGCCATATATGATCATGCTGATGGTCGAGAGGAGAAGCATGGGAAATGCTACTTGTAAACGTGCTTTTTCGATGGAGAATTTCGAGAGATCTTGTTGTCGCCGTTTCGTGACTTTGATCCCAAGCTTCTTTGCTTCACGTTGGAAAGACCAGTCGATGAGCCTTCCTTGTGTGAAAGCTGCGACAATTGAGCCACCTGAGATGGGGAGGAACATAAGGCCGACCTTGAGGTCGTCGAAGCCATAAATATCTTTGAGTTGCGATGGCATGCCGCCCATGATTGTATACATTCCGGCATAGACGATACCTGCAAAAAAGAGGATGAAAAATCCTTCCGTTTCTGTTGCTACGACGAGGGTTTCGAGTGGGTTGGGGAAGCGTAACCGTCCCCGTTTCTTAGCAAGAGCATCACGCTCTGCATAGTCTGGCGGCCCGAGACCTTCTTTTTCGCGGCGACGCTCGTTGAGGTAGTTCGTGAAAGAGCGATTCCATTTTGGTGGTGGCACGGAGCCGTCACCGACAATAAGACGGCAGGTTTCGGGCATGAAGAGAAGTATGGGAATGAAGAAGGCGGTGGCTAGGATAGCAAGGAACCAGAAGATCCATTCCCAGCCTGCATATTGGGCGATGATGCCACCTAGGATGGGACCGAGTGAGGGAGCAAGGATTGGAGCGAGGGAGGTAATGCCAATATATATTCCTCGCTCTGCTGAAGTGGCTACGTCGGCGACGATGGCGTTGGCCAGGGCTACGGTGCCGGAGGAGCCACCGGATTGGACCATACGAAGGACGAGCAGGGCGACATAGTTGTTCTGCAGAGCAAGGGCAATGTTTGCAGCGATGTAGATGGTAAAGCAGACAATGTACGCTGGACGTCGACCTGCTGTGTCCGAGAGGTTTCCGATGAATGCCGGAGCAATAGCTTGAAGTATCTAAGCGAATCAGCTGGTTCCACAAGAAAGGAGTAAGGGGTAGCGAACCATGTAGGTGGTCATGGTCAAGTTGATCTTGCTGTTGCTGACATGCAGGTCTTTGGCGATGGTAGTCAAGGCTGGGAAGTAGATTTGAGTTGTAAAAGGAGAGAAGAAGGCTCCCATCGTGCCAGCGAGGACTATCAATTTCTTTTGCCAGGTTCCAAAGATAGAATAGTCCTTCCCAGTAGACTCTGCACCTTGAGATTTTGTGACTGTGATTTCTTCAGTGGTCGGCTCGGTCTTCTCATGTTCGATAATGTCAACTTGTTGGCTTTCATCGTTGGAAGAAATGCCGTCCTTGATTTCATCTTTGTCTTGAGTTTCATCGTTGTTGATAGCGTCGCCTGCAGGGGCTTCTGAAGCGGTGACGTCCTCCATGATCGTGAGAACTGTAAGAGTGTAAGAAGATGCAATCAATCAATTCAATTGATTGACAGTGAGGAAGAAATGTGATTAAAGAAAGAAAATAGAGTCCTAGGGAACATATATCATATATTGATGCGAAATATGAAATCAGGGTCGGTGAAGTTATTTTGCGATGCTCGTTATATCCGCTCAATCTCCGCGTGCCGCTTTCGCGGCGAACCCTCCCTGACCAACCACCGTATCAGAGCGCACTATGCCGATCCACTAAGATGGGGGAGATGTGCTGCGATGCCGGATTGTTGCCTGAATTTACAAATATATAATTAGCAATCCCCCATCGTCCTCGAGTCAGTAAGTTGAATTGAAAAGCAGATTGATTGATTTGGCAACTTTGGCAAGAAAGCAGTAGCACGGAACCGACACCTAGAGTGGGGAAGCGAGCTGTGACAGCCATCTATCCCTTGAAGCAGTCCTCTAGACTCGTGATCTTTATCCTCAACGTCCCCCTGGTCTCAGCAGAAATCATTTAAGGGACCACATCTTGATGTTCTGAAAAGTTCCCCGCGAGCCCCTATTCTCCATTCCAGTTAAGCTTTTCGGCTTCCCCTTTTTAAGCGAAGGTATACTAGAGAGTCAGCACTTGCTGTGGCAAAATCGAATCTGAACCATGCACTAGATAACCTCCCGCAGTCAACACCAAGATATGGGACCATAAATTTATGAAGTGTATCTCTGGATCATTCCAAGATCAGCCCAAACTAACCGGATACGAAACGGATATCAAAACGGATATCATCCCCCGAACGCCATACGACTGTTTGCCTCCAGGTAGACTCAAAAATATCACTACCGTATCATACTGTCAATTTATCCAAAATCTTCAGCACTCCCTTCCCTTTCTTCTCTCCATCGTCCAATTCATCCACTAATCTCCTTGCTCGTTCTGTGAGCGTTATTAGGACTTTCCTGCAGTACTCGAAACTCCCGGTCCCTTCCATGTACGACACAGCATATCGCTTGACTTGCTCATCTTCCGGCTTGAGTTTCAGGATATTTATGAGCTGCATGTTGTCTGGTTTCGCCCTTATGCTGTGTATAATCGGGAAGGAGAATTTGCCTTCTGTTAAGTCTTCGCAGAGACCTTTGTTGTGAGAATACTCGGGGGAAGAGAGGTTTTGATAGTCGTCGCGGATTTGGAAGATTATACCCATGACGTTGACGAGTGGGACACAATCTCTGCTTGGTTGTTAGCACACGTTTCGGTGTGGGAATGAGGATACCCGCTTTAAGTTCTTGCTCTCAGCTTGCATGAGCTTGACAGCTAGTCTGAACAACCCTCCTGTCTTATTGCCCACCATCTCAAGATAATCGTCCTCGCTGGGGCATGTAAGAGTATCTCTCCAGAACAAGTCCATCCCTTGACCCCGGTGTAGATTTAATAGCTCCTCCGTGTAGATATTGATAGCCTTCGGGTTCTTCAACTTCTGAAGCTCTTGTAAAGCTATGAAGTAAACGTAATTTGCCGAGTTGATCGTCTGCGCCGTCCCGAAGATGCTATGAGCAACAGGCAGCCCTCTTCTCAGCAACGAAGAGTCCTCAACGTCATCCACCAGCAGCGAAGCCGTATGCAGCATCCCCACAACTCTGGTAATGACTTCTAGACTCTCAGGTGGAACCTCCAACCACTCATTGAAAGCCGCAATCAACTGCGTCCTAATATCTTTCCCCGGCTGCGCAAACAGGTACTCATACGGCCCAAGCAATATCTTCTCCTTCTCTGGAGACCAGCTTCCTTTCCCATGAAACGCCATGTCGCCTTTGTGGTATTTTGACGGGTCTGCAGATGCTCCGGGCTGGATCGTTGGGTTCATGGAGAGTGGGTTCGGGATGGATGGTTTCCTTTGGCTGATCCAGTCGCCTTCCGGCACCGGACGTAAGACAGATGCAGAAGCCTTCGAGACAACGTGGTTCAAACTATTCTGGCCCGTCGAGGAGGTACGTGGAGGGATGGCATTTGGAGAGCGGAGGTTGGAGCTTTCGGACACCATTGCAGATGGGCCTGCTTGGGAGATATTGCGCTGGTACATTCGAGGCAGTAATGTAGTTCCCCGCTTCCGAGGTGGAGCTGAAGCTATTCGATTGGAGTGCTGGCTTGTGGTGTGAGGTAGGAATCAGTAGCAACGCGCAAGGCTGATCATTGCTGGAGGTGGTGGTGTGGAGAATAGGCTTCCGTCTGTCAGTTGTGAATGGGATGAATGCTGCAGATACGACATGTGCTTGTTGATCCTACTCTGTTGATAGCACGAGACTGAAGGTCTGGTCAGCTTCGGAGGGAAGCGTGGTCTCTCATGGGTACCAACGTCACTGGATGCTTGGTACGATGGAGCCTATTCGTTTGCAGAAGCCGCCGGCGCAGCCAGCCCAGCCCATTCACATGCTGCAGCTATGCACCGTTGAGCCCGCCTGATCAGTCCTACTTTCCATCAATCACATCGTCGCATGAAAAATAGGAAGCCAGTTCAGCTTTTTGTATTGTTTTCGATTTGCAATAGAAGTTTCATATTTCCTCTCCTAACGAAGTAACGTAGCAACCGCAGCCTTAAGACGCCATGCAGATTCCGTGTTCCCCAATCGCAAGGCGCTATTCCCAAAACAAATTCTGCCAAAATCCACCGCCGTACCAAGCTTCAGTCTCCTCGGCTCAAGCTTCGTTGCCCCGTGAACGGACTGACAGCGAGACGAACTTAATTGAAGACTCAGGAGAGACACCCTGAGACCTGAGCTCCCGTCCCCAAACAAAAACACTCCCTTCTCTTCACTTCGAATTTCTGTATTAACACTGCCTCGGCGTCTTTAGATTTCAGCGCATTCAGCGAATCCTTTCCTTCCAAATACCCAAAATCCTCAACTGTAAACAACCGCGAACATGGAAGCACTACTCTCCCTCTCATTCGACAACCTCTCTTCCTACGACCAAGCCAAGATCCGCAAGGGATTGCGACAAGTTGAAGGTCTTCTCGCGCAGATCTGCTTGAGTTCGAGTTCGCCCAAGACGGCTGCGGAGAAGAGACGTTCGGTCATCGATCCAGGGAAGGAGCCGCCGCCGCGCAAAGCACTGAACGAACTTGGCAACGACCCTGCATTTAGAGAGTTCTTCAAGCTACAAGACGGATTCGAGTGGAACGTTGCGATGCGCCTGGTGAACTGCTTGGATAGGTTACTTGGCAAGACGAACGATGGGCAGAATGACCTGTTGATTATCCAGACCTTGGATTTGATTCAGGGAAGCCTGTTGCTACATCCTCCTTCTAGGAGCTTGTTCTCGAGGGAACTATATATGAATGTTTGTATCCACCTCCTATGTTGACACTTTCCAAATACTGACCCGGCTCCGCGCTTCAGCATCTCCTCGACCTCCTCGAACCAGTCAACTGCCCCGCCATCCAATCCGCGACCATCATAACCCTCGTATGCGCTCTGGTCGAAACACCGCAGAATACTCGTACCTTCGAAAATCTTGATGGCCTCTTGACAATTACCTGCCTCTTCAAGTCCCGCGAAACAACCAGAGAAGTGAAGCTTAAGCTCGTCGAGTTCCTGTACTTCTACCTCATTCCCGAAACGCCATCCATCCCCTCTGCAAACAGCACAGTTTCCGTCCCCGCAATGCTGCAACGCAGTCCTAGTAAGCTTGCAGGAGCGTTCAACCGCACAGATACTGGTGCCGGTCGTAAGCGGGCTGATAGCGAGAGTGAGATGACACGAACCACGGAGGAGAAGCAAAACTTGTTGGCGAGATACCTGAACAATGTGAATGACTTGGTTGAGGATTTGAAAGAGAGCACACCGTTTGGAGGAGTTCTGTCCTAAACATTCTTCTTGTCCATGGCATTGATGGCGTTTTGGTGGCTGCGCAGGCGTTGGCTGCATACATAAAGGATACGGAAAATATTGTTCGAGTAATTGTTGGGAGGTTGGATTGTGTAATATCGCCTTCAAGGACTTCATAGAGGGCATACTGTCAGATAGAAGAATAGATTCTCAGGGCAGTTCGATAGGGCATTCTGCCGTGCCTGGGGATTTCAAATACTCGAAATTGCCAGGCGATGTTACGTCTGATTGAGTGTTTAAGTGGCCTCTTGAATCGATCTCCACTGGGACTTGGATATCTCCTGGACTCTGTGGACTCAGTGGCACGCCTCTGCCGCTGCCGGGACTTACAGGAGAAGTAGGATCCAAAGTGAATGGTCCAGCGAGTGCTGCTTGTCCAAAGTAATCCCCAGCTTGCCGTCCAGGCGGCTTCTGTGCCGCAGAACCAGAGGCTTGCGACATAGCCAGCTGCGAGGAACCTCCTTGATTCTGCCTCGCATGCCGTCGATGAATCACGCAGAACCACAACAACAGTCCAAGAACCAGGAGAGCGCCTACCGCAAGTCCTGCCCCTATCCCCGCCTTTGCTCCAGTAGAAAGTCCCGAGCTTTGCGCCACTGGGGTTTCCAGAATACCATTCATGCCCGTTCGAACTGCTGTTCCAGTAGGGGCTGCGCAATAGTTGGTATTGCTCAATACCGTGCAACTCAGCGTATTATCACAACAGCCTCCACCAAGCATAGTCGGGCACGCAATCTGGTTCGTGGTGCATCCGCTTGGGATCTCTGTCACGATCGCGCTTTTTGACGTAGTCAGTATCGTAGATACACAGACGTTGTTCACGCTGCACAGAGAATCGTAGCTGCAGCATCCTCCCCCATATGCAGCGGCACATTTGTACGCACTTGTACTTGTACAACTTCGCGCACAGCACGAGGCTGTTGATGTAACTGTTCCACTGATCGTTGCGGTTGCCGCGCAGAGGTAGTGTAGGGTATCGCAGGCGGTGATGCCACAATTCGATCCAATTGGGCAACAAGATGCAACGAAATTGGTCCCAACGATACAGTAATCTGAATTATCACAGCAGACGGAAGCGCCAACGTCCAGACCTACGGACCGTCAGTAGACAATTCTCGGGAACGTCGGATGGGGCGGTTAGGTACATGGGTGCTGATCCGCGGGACAATCACCAGTCTGCCGGTCAAAAAGTTGCGCTCCTCCTAGATAGTATCGTGGACTGAGTCCAGCTGGCATTTCCATGGCTCCATATTGAGCGTTCACCGCAACCGCAACCGCGAGCCAAAAGGCGACCGGGATCAGCATGCGAATTGAAGCCATCTCGAGGTGTCGGATGTTGCGGGATGTCGCTGTGGGGATGAATACTCTCGCAACATTTGCACCGCTCCAACACCGCTTTTATAAATCTAAAGGATTATTTGAGAAAGGAAGGAGACTCGTAAAGACGGAACGGGAAGAAGCTGAATAAACCACCCACACCTACCTGCAGCATTGGCAGTGCGAAGTGTGGCTTGAGAGATCACCACGTTTGTGGGAAAGAGCCGAGAGCGCTGCAAGCCACAGCTCCAATACTGTAAGCTGTCTCTTGCGGTATCTTCAGGTCCGGCCCGCGAATCATTGAAGAGGCTTAATCCTTCCAGTCATGGAGGGGCTGCTTTGAGCTGGCTGCAGATCATCGGCGAAGACCCTTGTTTTGTCAAATGGAGACCCCTGCGCTTGCAGTCCGCTCACCGAAGCTGGGTTCCCACTTGAGAGTGATACGAGACTGCCAGACGGGAGGCTCTCTGGAATTGAAATCATGAAAAAGGAAAGCGAGGAGTAAGCATGATCGTCGTTGATAGAAGCCAAAAGAAGACTTTCGGAAGTTTCAAATGGGTCTGAGGTTGGAGAAGGCCGGCTCACACACGAAATTAGCAACCTTAGGGTTAGCTTGCTTGCTTAACTTCTTTATCAAGGTTAAATAAGCTCGGCCCGTGGGGATTTTCCCTGATCCTTTACTATTCCCCCTCTCTTATCCAGATGCAATGCATTGTTTGCAGACCTTTGGTCGCAATTTTCTGCCTATCGTGGTTTTGATGAAGTCATCTTCAAGTAGTGGTGAAATGGATGATTCTCCCATCTCCGGAAATGGCACATTTTCCACCCTCCACATTGCTCCCTTTCAGGATCCAATTGTCAATCCAAATCCTCGAGTCCTCGACTGCAGAGCCCTGCCTAGTTATGATGTGTAGCCTTCGGTCGAGGTCTGCCCGACTGCCGGTCTCCTTGTCTTCATGTTCTTTTCGTGTCAGATCTTACCGGCACCTAGCTTCAGTAGGTTATGCAGCCCTGCTGCTGGACATTAGAAGCGTCGCCAATCCGTCCAGTCTCCGCATGCGGAGTGCAGAGGGGCAGTCCCTAGAACTCGCCCCCAAGTCATCGATTATAGATAAGCCCCGGCCTCCCTCAACGACAAACTTTTCGTTTCGTTGATTTTTGCATCTGCCTCGCGTTGCATTCAGCAGCCGGTCGCTGTGCTAGAAATCTCAATTTAGGTCGGAGCAGCCTCCATATTTGTGCGCTCAATCAGAAGAGCAGTGCAACATCGATCCTGAAGCCTAATTTCTTATTCTTTGTCATCCTGTGAGTAGGAGGGGGGCATCGACTTGCCTCATGATCTGATCTCTGACCTTCCAACAAACAATGTAACACACCAGAGACTGCATATCCTCGCTCTGAGGAGTTCAATGATGATCTATCTCGATTGGGGATATTTGGGAAGAGGTGGGAAGAGGTGAAGAGGTAGGACGAGCTCCTACGCGCTGACGGAAGACTTTCCAGGGCTCTTCCAAGGCTCATCTTGCATCTCGGCCATTGCCTCTTTCCAAGTCTCCCCTTTTCGGATGGTGTTCACGTCGAACCTCTCCAACTACTACTGTAGGGCTTGTCGCTGACTATTGTCTCTTACAGGTGTCGCACTGTACGGCATGTTCGTTCGTGCCCGGGCTGTCAAAGGCATGGGCATACCCTCTCAGAACAATTGCAAATGTGCATGTACAGACAGAGGAATTTGAGAGGATGTCCGGGGATGATGGTTGCAATCGTCCCGGTCCAGTCACGGCATCTGTGCCCAAATTGTATGAGATGGAGGCAACAGGCTTTGTTAGTCTCGCGGTCGAGGTCAAGAAGTGTCCATCGAAGCAGATTGTACTGAGAGAACTCGGAGGCTGGTGAGGTGATTCGTGGTTTCCGGGCGTTTGCGCGGTACATGGAGGTTAGCATCTCTACTCGTTCGAATAAATTGGTCGCCTGTACAAGTCTTTTGCGAGGTGAAGTTACACTGCTCGGCAGCTCCTTCCCCTGCTGGTTTCGGTTTCCTGCAAGAGGGCGAACGCTTCCCAACAAATGCAATTGCACATATTCGGACTAATCCCATCCATGGACATAATTTGCTACCTATTCCTTCTTTCTAGCTAAATTTGTCGCCCTCTGCAGGTAGCAGCAGATGCAATCCCTCGTATGTCCAATCTGTCGTACCCTTACAAAGAAAATGATTTATTTGGAGTTCTACGGATTCTTCCCAGGCAAACGTGGGATGGCTCAGTGACGACGAACTCGTGATGTGATCACACGCGTACAACGGTACAACCAGGCCCTTGGAATCACCACTCCCTGTAGAGATCCCACTCCCAAAAGTCGCTCAAAGCGGAGCGGGACATTCTGATAGCCCGGAAACTACGTAGTATTGGTGGCTTGAGGAAGAAGCAAGCTTCATCTGAGACCACTTCTCTCATGTCCCGCGTTTCTGCGTTCTGCACCTCACGCATCGGCATTTGGCGTCGCTCAGAGGCAACTGAGAGCCAGTCATTCCCGCAGCCACTCATACCGCGTTCGGCTTTACCCGAATTACGAATCCAGAAACGTGCATGTCATCCCGGCCTCTCAAAGTCAACCTTCTTTTCGCTTTCGATGTTCTGTGAACCTCATGATATCACGTTCCGGAGCCTGCTCCGGCCATTCGACCCATTGTCACCATGGACATTGAGTTCGGTCCACTTCTTCAGCGAACCATCTGGGGACCCGCGATTCTCTTCAATGCAATTTATTTTCCAAAAGTTTTCTATTCTTCGTATGCGGCGAGAGTGGTAACTTTCGCGGCAGTGGCTGGCACACTGGCGTTTGCCCTTCAGCCGCACTATATCGAGACTCCACCAACTTCATATCTCTTTGGATTTGCACCCAGTTGGACGCTGATTGTTGCTGCTGTCCTTTTGCTTCTTTGCAACCCTCCACGGGATTTTCGGAGAATTCGGAGGAAAGATTACCAAGGTCACGCCAAGGAGGGGTCAGCCTCGGATTCGCAGTATGAGTGGGAGCCATTTCCGAAACAGCTTTCAAGACGGTTCTGGTGGACATTGGATCTACTTATGAATTTTAGAGGGTTGGGATGGAGTTACCAGAAACGACAACACCAGATTCCGGATGAAGTGAAAAAGGTTTACGATGAGAGTGGCATCAAAGTCATACGAGATGGCTGCGAAAATGAGAAGAGAACAGGCCAAACGAGATCAGCATTTCTGGTGAAGCAATGTGGATATTTCTTGGTTGATTACATGATGCTCGATTTCTTCATCTATTTGATGGATCGCGACCCTTGGTTCAATCGATCTCTGGGATCAGATGAGAGGCTTCTATTTGGTTACCCTGCTGGGAATCTCGATATGCTGGTCCGGCCTTACCGCGTCTTTGTGGGCACTCTGGCCACCTATTCTGTGATGGATTTGGCCCATGTGTTTCTGGCAATCGTTTCTGTCAGTCTCGGGGAGAGGTGGTTAGGGACGCATGGCGAGCCTTGGATGCATCCTCGACTTTGGGGCAGCCTTGTTGAACTTTATCATCGAGGATTACCAGGTACAAATGCCCCAGTCCTATCCCCCCCCCTTTTGAAGTGCTAACAATGCAACCAGGGTTTTGGGGAAACTTCTGGCATGATCTCTTCCGCTTCCAGTTTCTGACTATTACCCGAAAACTCATTCCAGACCCCAAAAACAGTAAAAGGAGTTCCCATTCCATCTATGGCTTTTTATACATGACCATAGTA
>Ga0302325_10010011_pt1 | contig 20606 bp, 19 predicted proteins | sample Palsa_T0_2_FD_201948 | JGI IMG/M metagenome (GOLD analysis project Ga0302325, IMG submission 201948) | Peat permafrost microbial communities from Stordalen Mire near Abisko, Sweden - Palsa_T0_2 | ecosystem: Environmental > Terrestrial > Soil > Palsa > Peat permafrost | place: Sweden: Abisko...
GAATCGCGTATTTATCAAAAAGTATGTGGCATTGCGCTTTGAGCCCGTCCCGTGCCCCAACCCACTTTGACGGAACGCAGCGGCTCGCCGAGTTTCTTCACCACGTCTTCCTCGCTGCTACCGAACGTTATCTCGATGTTCTTCGCCGCCTCCAGCCGTGAAACCCTCAACGACGTCGGCTGCAAGCCAATAGCGCGGCGCCCGCCATGGCGGTGAGCAGCCATGTGCCAGGCTCAGGACTCGATTGCCCGACGGAGCCAATCTCGTAGGTTACACCGCTCAACGGGTTCTCGTTGACGTCATAGAATCCAACAAATCCGTTAAAAGACGCCTCTCCGCTGGCTGAGGCAGACTCGTACATCTCGCCGAACGTCGCGGCGCCCGCGTATAAGGAGAGCGTCAGTGTCTCGGGGACGCCAAAGAAGAACTGCACCGAATTCCAACTGCAGTACTCACCGTACGCCGGGACTAGACACCCTCCGAGCGATGCCGTTGCACCTCCCGCGGAACCAAAATGCTCGCTGATCGAAATCGGGAGCATGGGTTGGGCAAAGCCTTCTCCGGTTCCGCCAAAGAAAGTGAATACCAGACCCTCGCTGAACGACGCCGTCGCATAACTGTAGTACCCACCGGGGGCGGCCGACGCATATGCAGCCACGCTGAATCCTCCCACAGTCGCGGACGCCGAGTCAAAGGAGTCCCCGCAGGAAGCCGAGTCGGGTCCTTGAGTCGTAGGTGCGGTCGAACACTGGGCATACAAGTCGATGCTTGAAGCAGAAAGCGGGATAGAAGCAAGAAGAAACCAAACGACAATGCGCATAATTAATGGCTCCTTTCCAAGATTCGGTCTTGGCTTATCCAGACAACATACAGTATATATCCAATCGGCTAACAAGGCCCTTTAACCTGATAAACTTGCAGACCACTCGCGGCGAGCCCTGGTAGGGATGCGAGATGAGAAAACGTCGACCAGCCCCGTTCCGAGGGAGCCGCTTCGCCGACGAGATCATCGTCCTGTGCGAATGGGTACCGACGCGGCCGAGTATCCTAGGCCGGCGCCATCAGCACTGCGGATCGGTGTTCCGTTAGTGTCCGACTGGCCCCCTAGGGGGTGCCCCGAAGGCCTGTCAAACAGGCATTCGGTGAACCTCAGTAGATAAACAACTTCATCGTCGGGTCCGCCCGTCCCCTGGGGGGCGTGCTTCAGACGCGCAGAGCCTCCAGGGCACGTGTTTCTGGCCGAAGAACACTCCCTGCGCGGGACCCTCCATCACCCGCCACAGCTTGATCCGTCGTTGCAGCGTCCGGATCTGCCTGTCACTGAACCCTCCCGGATATTCCCGCTGCAGCCAGTTCAGGATTCTCCTTGATGGGTGTCCCTGTGGTTTCTACGGGGATGCTACGCGGGAATGCCGCTGCACCCCCGGCATCATCCAGCGGTACATGAGCAAGCTCAGCGGGCCGCTGCTGGATCGCATCGACTTGCACATCGAGGTGCCCGCCGTGCCTTATAAGGAATTGCGCGACAAGGTGGATGGCGCGGGCTCGGCGGAAATGCGCCAGCCGCCGGTATTGCGCAAGCTGTGTACGTTGGACGAAGCCGGCGAACGCACGCTGGAGATGGCCGTGCGGCGGCTGGGGCTTTCCGCGCGGGCGTACGACCGCATCCTGAAGGTCGCGCGTACTATCGCAGACCTGGGGGATTCGGAACGGCTGCTGGCGAAGCATGTGGCGGAGGCTATGCAATACCAGAGTTTGGACCGGGACTATCGGACGTGACTTTCCTCCCAAAGGCACGCGCGACCGTGCGGCCAGCGCCGCAAGGTCGTAATGGTTGCCATGTGGGAGTTGGGCATGCGTGCCGCTCAGACTTCGTGGCGTTGCGTGCGCGACAGCAACTGCCGCGCGCGGTCCAGCGCCTTCTGTTCGGCTTCTTCGCGCGTGGCGCCGGTGGTGCGCGCCAGAGCGGCTCCCGGTGACACGTTATCGGCCTTGCAGTGGTAAGTGTCGCCGAGCTTGTACGATGTGAGCCTCACCTGCCAGGTTTCCACATCCACTACGCGCTCGCTGAATTCTTCTACAAGCATTCCGTAGCCTCCGCCAAACAATTATCTCACCTATTCCGCGGCCGCCCCCGGCCCTGCCCCGTTATACGATGGACGCATGCTCATCGTACACATTCAAATCCATGTGAAGCCGGAGTTCGTGGATGCGTTCCGCCAGGCCAGTATCGCCAACGCGCGCGCCAGCGTGCAAGAGCCGGGCATCGCGCGCTTCGAGGTGTTGCAGCGCCCGGACGCGCCCGAGCGATTCGTGTTCGTCGAAGTATATCGGACGGCCGATGCGCCCGCGGAGCATAGAGCGACGGCGCACTACGCGGCCTGGCGCGACGCGGTCGCGGAGATGATGGCGGAGGACCGCGCCAGAGTGCAACTCGCCAATGTTTTTCCCGGCGACGAAGGCTGGTAAGGCCGCATGCGCTTTGAATTCGCCACCGCCACGCGCATCGTGTTCGGGCCTGGGACGGTGCGGGATGTTCCAGCCGCGGCGCGCGAGATGGGGCGGCGGGCACTGCTAGTGGCCGGGCGCTCGGCGGATCTTTCAGGCGCAGGACTCGACGGCGTGCGGTTCGCGATCCACGGCGAGCCCACTGTCGAGCTCGTTCGGCAGGGCACGCAACGCGCGCGCGAGGCGGCCTGCGACCTGGTGATCGCGTTAGGCGGCGGCAGCGCCATCGATACCGGCAAGGCCATCGCGGCGTTGTTGACTAACGGCGGCGATCCGCTGGATTATCTGGAAACGGTGGGGCAGGCGAAACCGCTCACGCGTCCATCGGCGCCGTTCGTCGCCATTCCCACCACGGCGGGCACCGGCTCCGAGGTCACGCGCAACGCCGTCCTGGCGTCACCCGAGCACCGCGTCAAGGCCAGTCTGCGCAGCCCGCACATGCTGCCCCGGCTGGCCGTCGTGGACCCCGAGTTGACCCTGGATCTGCCGCCTGCGCTTACTGCCAGCACCGGCCTGGATGCGCTGACGCAACTCATCGAACCGTTTGTATCCATTCGAGCGAATGCCATGACCGATCTGTATTGCGTGGAAGGCATGCGGCTGGCGGCGCTCGCGCTGCGGCGCGCCTGGCGCGACGGCCACGATCTGCGGGCACGCTCCGACATGTCGTTCGCCGCGCTGCTGGGCGGGCTGGCGCTGGCCAACGCCGGGCTGGGCGCGGTGCATGGATTCGCGGCCCCGCTGGGCGGCACGTTCGATGCGCCGCACGGCGCGCTGTGCGCGGCTCTGTTGCCGCATGCCATGCGCGTGAATATCGCGGCGCTGCGGGCCGCCGACGATCGGAGGGGATTGTCGCGCTACGAGCAGGTTGCGCGTATCCTCACGGACCGCGAGTGCGCTGCACCGGAAGACGGCGCGAACTGGGTCGAATGCTTGTGCCGCGATCTGGAGGTGCAACCGCTGCGCGCTTACGGAGTGCGCGAAGCCGACGTGCCCGCGCTGGCCGCCCTAGCCGCCGCCGCGAGCAGCATGAAAGCCAATCCCATCGCGCTTACGCGCGGCCAGTTGGAGGAGTTGCTGGCCCGTGCCATCTGAGCAACCCGCCCTGATCGAACTGGAGCGCGTCTGGGTGATGCGTGGCGCCAAAATCGTGCTCCGCGATGTCAGCCTGCGCATCGGCGCGGGCGAGCACGTGGCCATCCTGGGACCGAACGGGTGCGGCAAGTCCACGCTCATCAAGACGGTCATGCGCGAATGTTATCCGCTGGTGCGCGACGGATCGCGCATGGCGATCTTCGGCCAGGAGCGTTGGAATATCTTCGACCTGCGTCCGCTGTTGGGCGTCGTATCGAACGACTGGATGGCGCTGTGCACGCGCGAGATCACCGGGCGCGAGGCGGTGTTATCGGGCTTTTTCGGCAGCGTCGGCGTGCAGCCCTACCACCACATCACGCCGGAAATCGAGGGCAAAACCGGCGAAATCCTGGCACTGCTCGAAATTCCGCATCTGGCGGAACGGGCGGTCAGCGAAATGTCGTCGGGGGAGGCGCGCCGCGTGCTGCTGGCGCGCGCGCTGGTGCACGATCCGCACGCGTTGATCCTGGACGAGCCGAGTAACAGCCTGGATGTTTTTGCCCAGCATGAATTGCGCGAAATCATGCGCAAGCTGGCGCGCGCGGGCATCGGAATCATACTGGTGACGCATCACCTGGCCGATATCATCCCGGAGATCGACCGCGTGATTCTGATGCGCGAGGGCCGCATCGTCGCCGATGGGCGGAAGCCCGATGTGCTGACCGCGGCGGCGCTGGCGGAGCTATTCGGACTGCCCGTGGATCTGACCCAGCGCGACGGCTACTTCCATCTCTGGTAGACGGCCGCGTCTGTGGTCCTGGCTGGTATCATTAGATGCATGCCGCAGTCCATCCCCACGGTAGTCATAGTGGGCAGACCCAACGTCGGAAAATCGACTCTTTTTAACCGCATCACCGGCCAGCGGCGCGCGATCGTGGGCGACGAGCCCGGCATCACGCGCGACCGTTTGTACGGCGCGGCGGAATACCATGGACGGCGATTCGAGCTGATCGACACCGGCGGCATCGTGGTGGACGACGCCGAGTACATCCCCAGCCAGATCCTGAAGCAGGCCAACGCGGCGCTGGAACACGCGGCGCACATTATCTTGCTGGTGGATGGCCGCGGCGAAATCACCGCGCCGGATCGCGACCTGGCGCGCATGCTGCTGCGCCTAGGCAAGCCCATCTCGCTGGCCGTGAACAAGGCGGATACCGGGGCGCGCGAGGATCTGGCGCACGATTTTTATTCGCTCGGCATCCGCGACATCTTTCCGGTTTCGGCCGAGCACGGCATTGGCGTGGATGCGCTGGTCGAGCATGTCACCGCCGGATTCGAGAAGTCATCCGAGCGGGCGCCCGCCGAAGAGGCGCCGCATTCCATTAAGGTGGCCATCATCGGACGCCCCAACGTGGGCAAATCGACCCTGCTCAACACGCTCACCGGCGAGGATCGCGCCATCGTTTCGCCCATCGCCGGCACCACGCGCGACTCCGTGGATGAGACCGTCACCCGCGATGGCGCGAGCTACACTTTCGTGGACACGGCCGGCATCCGCCGTAAGGGTAAGACCAAGTTGATGGCCGAGAAACTGAGCGTGGTGATGGCCCGCCGCAGCATCCGCATGGCCGATGTGGTGCTGGTGCTGCTGGACGCGGCGGAGGGCGTGCTCGGCCTGGATGCCACCATCGCCGGCTACGCGCACGAAGGCGGGCGCGGCGTCATCCTGTGCGTGAATAAGTGGGACCTCATCGCGGAGAAAAAGAAGAGAGAGTTCGAGCGCGAGTTGCGCGACCATCTGAAGTTCCTGGAATACGCGCCCGTGCTCTTCCTGTCGGCCAAGACCGGCGCGGGCGTGGACCGCATCTTCAAGCTGATCCGCGAAGTGTACCAATCGGCCACCAAGCGCATCGGCACCGGCGAGATGAACCGCTTCGTGGAGCACTTGCGTTTCGAAGAACGCAAGATCTACTACATCACCCAGGCGTCCACGCGTCCGCCGACTTTCGTGGCGTTCACGGACCGCGCCGGCCCGCTGCACTTTTCGCACGAGCGGCACCTGGTGAACCAGATCCGCAAGCACTTCGGGTTCAAGGGGACGCCGATCGTACTGAAGACGCACGCGAAGGGGCGCTGAGGTGGCGGATGCGAAGAAACAGGAACGGCGGCGCAGAGAGCTGAAGCTGCGGGAAGCCGCGGAGCGCAAAGAAGAGGACCGCGAGCGGTCCGGCGATCTGGTGGCGGAGGCGCGCTGGGCTCTGAAGCAGCGCAACGCGCCTATGGCGAGCCGCTTAGCGCGGAAGGCTCTGGCGCTCGACCCGGAAAACGCAGCGGCATTGGATGTGTTATGCGACGTTTACTTGGGCGCGAATGAGTGGGCGGTTGCGCTGCCGTTTCTCAAGCAAGCTCGGAAGCTCCAGCCAGCCAACCCCCTCATAGCCTATAACCACGGCATCGCCCTGACGAACCTGGGCCGGAGTGCGGAGGCAGTAGCCGAACTGCAAGTAGCCGTTGACTTGCTCAAGCCACTTTTGAAAGGTCAGTTTCCCGCATTGCGCGAGAACGCGGCGTTCGCCTTGCAGCGAGCTAAGAACCTGGCTGCGAAATTCGTGCCGTCCGCGCCGAAACCGGAACCTCCGCCCCCGCCCCCGCCGCCACCGCCCGCACCCGCGCCTAAGTTCGAACCTCCGCGAGTGCGGGTGGCCTTGCTGGCGCCGCCTCCGCTCGCAGCGCACGTCCAGGCCCCGGGCACGCTCGCCGATTACTTTCTGCGCCGCGGCCTGCAGGAACTCCGCCTGGCCCAAAGCTTCGAGGATCTGGTATGCCTTCCCTCGCTCACCGGCGTGGACAGCTACGTCTATCAGCACGAAACCGTCCGCCGGGTATTGCGGCACTTCAAAGGACGCGCACTGCTGGCCGATGAAGTGGGTCTGGGCAAGACCATCGAAGCTTGCCTGGTGCTAAAGGAATATTGGGCGCGCGGCATGGTGCGCAAAGCCCTGGTGCTGGCGCCGCCTTCGCTGGTGACCCAATGGAAAGGCGAGTTGACCGAGAAATTCGGCTTCACCCCCGTCTCGCCGGATGGCGCCGAATTCCGCCGCGATCCGGAGCGCTACTGGAAGAATGAGCCGCTCATCGTGGCCTCTATCGCCATGGCGCGCCTCGATCCGCACGCCACGGCGCTCGCCGCCACGCCTTGGGACATGGTGATTGTGGACGAAGCCCATTGCCTGAAGAACCGCGCCAGCGCCAATTGGAAGCTGGTGGATTCGCTCGAAAAGAAATTCATCCTCATGCTCACCGCCACGCCCGTGGAGAATAACCTGATCGAGCTGTACAACCTGATCACGCTGTTGAAGCCCGGGCTGCTGGCCACCGAATCGGAATTCCGTAAGTTGTACGTCAATGCGGCCAAGCCAAAAGCGCCCAAGAATCCGGAGGGTCTGCGCGCGCTGCTGGCCGAAGTGATGGTGCGCAACACGCGCTCGGCGGTGGATGTGCGCCTGCCGCACCGCGTGGCCGCCAGCGTGGTGGTGCCGCCCACGGCCGCGGAAGGCGAGCTTTACGAGCGCGTATCCAGCTTCGTGGCGGAACGCTTCCGCCCCGGCGGACAGGCCGGCGCCCTGGCGCTGGGCTCGATGCAACGCCAGGCCGGCAGCAGCCCGCAAGCGTTGTATCGCTCCATCGCCCATCGCCTGGCAGGCGCGCATCGTCCGGACCGGCACGAGGCAGTCGAACTGGAGGCGATCTTGGATCTGGCCTCCCGCGTGGGCGATGGATCGAAGGGCATCCAGCTTGGCGACATGCTGGCGGCGCGCAAGGCCAAGACCGTGGTGTTCACCGAGTTCGTTCCCACCCTCGACCATCTGGCGGAAATCTGCCGCCGCCGAAGCATTCGTTTTGCGCTTTTCAGCGGCGATCTCTCACGTGCGGAGAAGGACTCCGCCATCGCCCGCTTCCGCGACGAAGCCGATGTGCTGCTCTCGACAGGCGCCGGCGGCGAAGGCCGCAACCTGCAGTTCGCCGACACCGTCATCAACTTCGACCTGCCTTGGAACCCCATGCGCTTGGAGCAGCGCGTGGGCCGCGTGCACCGCATCGGCCAGGAGCACGACGTGTTCATCTTCAATTTCTGCCAGCAGCACACCGTCGAGGAGCACCTGCTGCGCGTCCTGCACGATAAGATCAACATGTTCGAACTGGTGGTGGGGGAGATGGATGCCATTCTGGGCAGCCTCGACGACACGCGCGATTTCGCGGACCTGGTGATGGATCTGTGGCTCTCGGCACGCGAGTCCGGCGGCGTGGACCAGGTCTTCGATAAGTTGGGCGAGCGGCTGTTGGCGGCCAAGGCGGAACATGGCAAGGTAAAGGATCTGGACGAAGCGCTGTTCCATCGGGACTTCGAGGTGTGACGTGATTCAATTGAGCGATTGGGCGCGCGACCTGCTGGTGAGCCGCGGCGCGCTGGTGGAGAGCGAGCGCGAAGGCGCCCTGCGCGCGCTTCTGCCGCCGGAAGTCTCCGCGGCGCTGGCGGTCGGCGATTGGCTGTCGCTCGATTTCGGCGCGCGCACCGGCGCGGACGATACGGGCGAATGGCTGGATCGGCTGAGCGCGCTGCTGCATCCATCGCCCGCGGTGACCGGCGCACGTTTGCGCCAGCACGCGGCGGCTGGGCGCATCGACGCCGAAGCCGTCCTGAACCGCGAGCTAGTCATTCAGAACGGGGTTTGGCGGCTGGTGGAAGACTACGCCGCGACCGCCCCGTATTACTTGTTTTCCTTTCAGTACACGGTGGAATCCGATGAGCGCAGCATCGGTTTTGTGAGCGCTTGCCTGAACGGCGCCGCGCGCTCGCTCAGCGATAAGCCGGCGCTGCTGCTGCATTTGGTGCATGACGGCATGGAGGAAGACCCGGCGTTTACCGTTCTGCCCGAGCCACTCGCTTCACTTTATCCGCTCGCCGGACGCGCCGCACAGGCTGAAGTGCGCACGCGGGTCGCGGTGGCCGAACAGAACGCCAATCGCCGGCTGGCGCGCGACAGTGAGCGCACGGAGGCGTACTACGCTGGCATGCTGGCGGAGATCAAGAAGCGCGCCGCGCGGCACTCCGCCGATGTGGGCGCCGCGGAGAAGGATCGCGGCCGCATCGAAGCGACCCAACTGGACCGCGCCGCCAAGCTGGAAGACCTGGTTCGCAAGTTTTCGCTCCGCGTGAAACTGGAGCTGACGGACGTATTGGTGGTGCCGCTGCCGGTGCGTACGATTTCGGTCAGGCTCATCCGCAAGAAGGAGGAGCGCACGGTGGCGCTGGCCTGGAACGCGGTGCTGCGCGCGCTCGATACACCGCTCTGCGAACACTGCTCCGGCCGCGCGCGTCCGCTGTTTCTTTGCGAGAAGGTGCATATACTTTGCGCAGCGTGCCTGAGCGCCTGCCCGGCCTGTGGGCGCACATTTTGCCGCGTGTGTCAGGCGAAGTGCAAATGCGGGGCGGCGGGGTAACATACAGGAAGCGATCCGATGCAGCCATTCGTTCAGACCCTCCATGCGCGGGGGGTGCTCTCTTTTGCGCCCGACAGTGAGCCGTTGCTGCTCACTCCGCTGAACGTGCTGATTGGTCCCAATGGGTCGGGCAAGTCGAATTTGATTGAAATATTTGAATTGTTGAAGGCGCTGCCCACGGATTTGGCTGCGGCGATCCGCGAGAGCGGAGGGATTAGTGAGTGGCTGTGGAAGGGCGAGGCTCGTGCATCCGCCGCCTTATGGCAGAACTGCATGCGGGCTCGGCCCTGGAGGCCGAATTGCTTAGCGCGGGCGCGAGCGTCAAAGCCGCGCTCGCTATGCAGGGGTCGAGCCGTTGCGATACTAACTTGGGTTTCGCGCAGCCGGGCAGCGATTCGAAGTCTTCAAAGAATCCATCGAGCGGGCTTCGGACGTTCATTCCTATTACGGCCTCCAGAATGGTCGTTCTACATTGGAACCGCCTGAGGGCAACGTCTCGTTCAAGGAATTTGCGCTCGGGCTAGACGCCCAGCAGTCGATTCTCTCGCAGCGAAAAGACCCGACGCGCAACCCAGAGCCAACCGCGTTCGGTCGCGTCTTCGGACGCCTTCGGCCTGGCGCGGGGGCGGCGCGCTCTTGCCGGTACAGCCGGTAGCCAGGCATGCCCAGATCAGCAACGCGGCGCAGGCAACATAGGCAGTCATGTGGCCCTCAATAGAAACAGACTTCACGGTCGCTTTATCATGATACTTCCGCCGGGTCTACGCGTCGTCTTTCTCCCCGAAGTTCCCGAAGAGACCGCCCGCAAGATCGGCGTCGGTCCGGTGCCGGATTAGCGGCCCCCTGAACTGTTACAATCAATCCAATCCAAGGAGTGTATTAATGAAGCTCTGTCTGTGCCTCTTTGCAGCCCTCGCGATGCCGGCTTTCGCGACGGTCCGGATCACATCCATGACTCCGTCCGTCGCGCCGCCGCAAGTGATCGGCACGTCCATCGTCTGGACGGCAACCGCTACCAATAGCAATGCAGGCCTGCTGACGTTTCAGTTCAACGTCGGCCCAAGCAGCCAGTCTCTGGCCGTGGTGAAGGATTTCAACGTGGGCACGCAGGGCGGAAGTCCCTACACCTCCCTGCCCTTTACGTGGGTGCCTACGGGTCCCGAGGGGACCTATTACATCGAGGTAGTGGCTAAGGACTTCACCTCCGGCGAGACGGCCTCCAAGACCGTGAGTTACTCCGTGACTCCCCTGGTCACAGGCAGTAGTGCGGTAGCGGTGAGTACCGCAAATCCGCTGGTGGCTTTATTCAGCACGCCCGCCTGCCCGGCGGGCAGTAACGTGCGGGCCGCTTTCCGGCCGAGTGGCGCGAACACCTCGGCAACCGATACCTATTGGGCGGCGTGCAACGGGTCCACCACCACAACCTTCGAAATTGCGGGCATGTATCCCAGCAATACTTACTTGATCCGCTCGCAGACAGAGACCGGCGGACACATTACCAACGGCGCCGCCGTGAGCTTCGCCACCGGGCCGCTGCCTACCAGCATTCCCTTCCCCACCTTCCAGATCCTGGTGCCCGCGGGCTCACAGGCGGATACGGCCGAACCCATACTCCTCTGGGGACTCAGCGAGCTCGGTAAAGAGACTAACTTCCGGGATGTGGCGACGGACCTAACCGGTAAGATCAATTGGTTCTACAACACGCCTTCCAACCATCCGGGGCAGATTACCAGGCCGGTGACCAACGGCGGGATGCTCACTATCCAGGATGACAGTTCCTGGAATTCCGTCACTGAAATCGGCCAGGTGCTGCGCCAGATCGATTTGGCCGGCAACATCGTCAAAGAAACCAACACGGGCGTCGTCCAGCAGGAATTGCTCGCGTTGGGCGCCACCGACGGCGGCCCGTGCACCACCATTCCAAGTCCTGCGCCGGTCGGCGCGGCCTGCCTGGACGGCTTCAATCACGAGCTGACTTCGTTGCCCAACGGCTATGTGGCGGCTCTGGCGAGCATCGAAAAGATTTTCCCTCCGGGCACCCAGGAAGACACCAGCGGCCTTCCGGTCGATATCATCGGCAACATGATTCTGGTGATGGATGCCAACTGGCAAGTAGTATGGTACTGGGATGCTTTCGATTATCTAAATGTCGACCGCGCGGCAATCCTGGGCGAGACTTGCGGCATCGGCGAGTCCGGCTGTCCGCCTATGTTCCTGCTCGGCACGGGTATCGCGCCCTTGGCTAAGGATTGGTTGCACGGCAACAGTATCTATTACTGGGCCTTGAACAGCGATCTCATTTTTTCAATGAAGGACCAGGACTGGGTCGTTCAGATCGATTACAACAACGGCGCGGGCACAAAAGATATTCTGTGGACCATGGGTGTCGACGGTACCTTCAATTTCAATAATATTAACGACGACCCATGGCCCTGGTTCTCGCACCAGCACGATGTCACTATGGCGAACAACGGCGCGGGGCCCATGCTGATTTTCGATAATGGCGATACACGAATTTCGCCGCCGCCTGTGGGTTTGGGGTATCCGGGTTGCGAGCCGAACGATTGCAACAGCCGGGGAATGGCGTTGAGTATCGACGGAAACACGATGACAGTCACGCCGGTATTGAGCGCGAATCTGGGAGTTTACTCCTCGGCCGATGGCGCTGCCCAGTTGCTCTCGAATGGCGATTACTTCTTTCATGCGGCGCTGGTGGTTACCGCGAGCGGCGTCACCAGCCAGGCAATCGAGTTCGCTGGAACCACCCAAGTCCTGAACATGCAGGGCCCGCAGGCTTACCGCGGCTGGCAATTGATAAGTCTGTACACCACAAATTAGCTATGGCGGCGTGGCGCACGCACTCTTGCGTGCCGCGATGGCACTCATGCCATCGCAGGCGCGTAACGCGCCTTATACAGGCTGAGGCCTGTGCAGTGCTATCCCCTCGCGGAAGAGCCGGCTGAAAGCCGGCTGCGGCCACGAATGGCCGCCCCACGGTGAACGCTTATGTCTCGGTTGGAAAGGCGGTCTGGGACGCGCCCGCCGCCTTGAAACGTGTCTGCTTGACAGGCCGGTTTGCCAGGTAGCCGAGCATCTCCCGATCGGCCAGCGCGTACGCGGGCGACGGCGACTCCGCGAAATCCGCGGCATCCAGCGCAGTAGCCAGCAAATGCAAACACAAGGCCGGCCCCTCCTGTATTCCCACACGATGCTTCGTGAAAAGAGCGATGTCGGCGCTTACCGTGAACGTGGTTCGGCTCTCGCCGGCGAAGATCTGTTCAAAGCGGTACAACCGCACGTTACCGCTCTGTTCGAAGCCCAAATATCGTGGCGGCGCGGATTCGCGGCACTTGGTACCGGCCGGACGGACGTGCGGGCGCTCCACGCAAACATTGGACGCTTTGGGGCGGTTCCCCCGCAAAACGTCGAAAGTCACCGACTGGCCGACGGCCAAAGCCGTGACATCGTAAGCCAACACCGCACTCGACTCGAAGCGAACCCGTAGACCATCTTCCGCGCTAATTACGCCGGAGGCTCTGTGGTCGTCGAGTATCGTTATCGTTCCGGTCATCTATAGTCTCCCGATCAAGCTTGCTCCGCATGGTTGCACACCGGCCGCAGTTCGCGGACCAATGCGCTCTGCCGCGCCACCCGGCTCTCCGGCGCGCAAATCTCAAAGGTAAAGCCGGTGGGAACCCGCGCCTTCAGAAAAGTGTTCGCTTCGAAAAGGTGTTCCAGGAGCTGCCGCCTTAGATCGTCGGTCTCGCCGATGTAAATCCATTCGCGGGAACTGGAAATTCCGAAAACGCCAGACGCCGCCGGGGCGTTGTTCCGCACTGACATCACCGTAAAAGCTCGCGTGCCATGGTTTTCAAACGACATGTCGGGACCGGCGCGGCTAAGAAACGGAAGCAGGGGCAAACTGTCTTAGAGCAGATCGCCGATGGAGGGAGCAAGATGGCTCGTCTCAGTGGTTTAAGTATGGGCGTTTTCAGCGGCTTTGTCAATCAATATCTTTTTCGGCGGGAGACCGATGCCTACGCGTACTTCGCCTTCACGCCGTAGCGCGAGCTTCCCTGGTCACCCAATTCCAAAGACGGATCGAGTAACGCGCCGGCGAGTGGTCCACCACACCGGCGGGCGCCTGAATCTTCTCCAGGCCGCTGCGGAAATCGCCCGGCAAGCCGGCGATAGCCACGCGCAGGGCGTCCACATCGCCCTTGAATCTGCCATCGTCGGTGCCCAGGTTGCCATCCTGGTCGAACCGGTAACATTCCTGCGGCGCGTGGCGATAGAAGCAGCTTTCCAGTGGAATGTGCGCCACCGGGTCGTTGAGATTCACGAATCGAAACGCGCCCCTCGACTGACCGGACAAAGCCCTCTTGACGAACGCCTGGTCGCCCACGCGGGGGCACCCCACCGTAAAGAGCGATATGCCCGCGTCGGCAAATCTGCTGAACGCGAGCACCGCGAGGGCCGCGCCCAGGCTGTGGCCGGTAAAACAGATCTCGGCGTGCGGAAATTTTTGCCGGTAAGCCGTAACGCACCCGTGCACCTGGTCCCACACCTGGTTGAGCGCGCGTTGAAAACCCCGATGCACCAGGCAAGGCAGCGAGAAAAGATGTTCGATCACCGACAAATGGCCGAGCGCCGGCTGCGCCTCGCCCGGCGCGGTGCGGTAATCCGGCTCGTGTACCAGCACGATATCCACATCGTCGAACTTGGCGACGGCGTCGTCTATTTCCGTGCCGCGAAACGCCAGCATGGCGAAATGCTCGTTACTGGCAAAGTAACCCTGCGTGCCCGGCGCCGCCCAGTCTCCGATTTTCGTGTAATCCGTTAGGCCGCCTCTTTGTAGGTTTTCTTTGAAGTCGTCCTCGGACATCGGCTGCTTGCCGTATCGTGCATAGGCCAGTGTGGAGGCGTCGGCGGCCCAGGCGGCCTTCACGAACTTGTCCGCGCCCGCAAACGGGTACGTCCTTGCGGATGCGAAATACGTGTATTCATCCTTCTCCGGAGGATAAAAGAGGTTCTTCAACGTACCCGGTAATAAAGGCATTTCTTGTACTGGCATATTGACAGACTTTCCTTTGCGCGCCTGGAAATCTTTGCTTCACTTATATTAAGCGGATAAACGGGAGCAAAAGGGACGCGCGACATAAAAAGTGGCGGTTCCCGCTTGCAGCCGACAGGTCACAGAGAAGCCCGGTTTACACGGAAGTTGTCCTGATACGGACGAACGCAGAATTGCCACTGCCGGCTTCGGCTGGTAAGCCGGAGGCGTCGCAGATCCCGTGAGCTCTGAAGGTTAGTAGAAAGGTGGGATCCGCGCCGAGAAGTTGTGGGGAAAAGTGATTTCTCGTGGCCGTCCAACCGCCGGTCCAAAGTAGGTCCCGCCGACGCGCGGCGAGGATGTGCCGCCTGGGCTGCACAGCGCAATCTGCCTTCCCAGTATGCAATCATCCCGGCATGGCCCGTCCCCGCTCTTGCGTTTCCCCAGCTTGACGATGTCGAGCAGGGCGGCGGATACACAAGGGTCGCGGTCAGACGCTGAGGAAAAGCCCTGCGCTCGTTCCGCCCGGCGATCCTCAGCGCAACGAGTAGGCAAATCGTAATCTGTCGTGGTGTAGGGCCGGCTATTCGGCAATCCGCCGTCCCTGGTGCGAGCCTAATATCGCGAACTCGCCGGCATGGCGCGCTATGATTCGAAATGCACGATGAGAATTGCGACTTGGAACATCAACTCGGTCCGCCGTCGGTTGCCGCTCGTCATCGACTGGCTGGCGGCGAATAAACCCGACGTGCTCTGCCTTCAGGAAACCAAAGCGCCCGACAGTGAGTTCCCCGCCGCCGCTTTCCGCGATGCCGGTTACCACAGCGCATTCCGCGGCATGAAGGGCTACAATGGCGTCGCCATTCTGAGCCGTCGCGAGCCCGAGTCCGTCTTCTACGGTTTGTGCGCGGGACCTGACAGCGAGGACGTCCGTATCCTCGAAATCGTGACGGACGGTTTACCCATCGTCAATACCTATGTGCCGCAGGGATACAAAGTTGGCACCGATAAGTACGTCTCCAAGCTGGAATGGTTTCACCGCGTGCGCCGCTATTTCGGCGAGCGGCTCGATCCGACGATGCCCGCCATCTGGCTCGGCGACCTGAACGTCGCGCCCGAACCGATCGATGTTTACCATCCCGATCACCGCGTCAACGATCCGGACTTCCACATTGACGCGCGTGAGGCCTATCGTTACGCGGTCGCCTGGGGATTCATCGATGTGTTTCGAAACCTGTATCCCGATCGGGTGCAGTACACCTACTGGGATTACTTCCGGAACGCGTTCGCGCGTAATTGGGGATGGCGGATCGACCACATTTTGGCAACAGCTCCGCTTGCCGCCGTCTGCCGCACCAGCGGCGTGGACATGGAAACACGCCGGACTGCAGGCGCATCCGATCACGCCGTGGTCTGGGCAGATTTCGATTATCACCGCCGCTAGGGCGAGGATCGATGAATTAGAACCCTGCGGCATGCACGCTGGTGGAGGCCGGGTCGCAGGCATTCTGGTGACCGCCGAGCCGACCGCGACGCTGTGCTGAAGGCGGCCGAATAGCGCGCACGGTTCCGAACCCGATGAACCCGGAGTACGGAAGCCTCAGCGCAGAGCATCCCGGACCTCCGCCGCGATCGCATAGGACCGCAACCGCGCCGAGTGACTGAATATGTGGGATGCGATCATCAGCTCATCCGCTCCCGTACGGGCGATAAAAGCCTCCAGCCCCTCGCGAACAATCCGCGGAGAACCAATCGCCGAACAACTGAGCACTTGCTCGATAATCGCACGCTCATACGGCATGAGCCCGTGCTCGTAGTCCTGTATTGGCGGCTGAAGACGAGATGGCCGGCCGCTGCGCGAGTTCACGAACGCCTGCTGCACAGACGAGGCGAGGAAGCGCGCTTCGTCGTCGGTGTCGGCGGCGATAACGTTGAACCCCAACATCACGTAGGGGCGATTCAACTGCGTGGACGGCTGGAAATGTTCCCGATAGATCGCGAGTGCCGCCATCATCTGTGCCGGAGCAAAATGAGAAGCGAACGCGAAAGGCAAACCTGATTCCGCCGCTAGCGTGGCCCCAAAGAGGCTGGACCCCAGAATCCAGACAGGCACGTTCAATCCCTCCCCCGGCACCGCATGAACTCTCTGCCCGGTTTCCGCGGGTTGAAAGTAGCGCAACAATTCGACGACATCCTGCGGGAATTGATCGGCATCCGACGACAGGTTACGCCGGAGGGCTCGGGCGGTCACCTGATCGGTGCCGGGTGCGCGTCCTAAACCCAAATCGATCCGGCCAGGGAATAGCGACTCCAGGGTTCCAAACTGTTCCGCAATCACCAGTGGGGCATGATTCGGCAGCATGATGCCGCCCGCGCCGACGCGGATGATAGACGTGGCAGTCGCGACATGTGCGATCAAGACAGCGGTGGCGGCGCTGGCGATACCGGGCATGTTGTGGTGCTCGGCCAGCCAGTAACGGCGGTAGCCCAGTCTCTCGGCATGCTGAGCCAGATCCACCGTGTGGCGAAAGGACTGCGCGGCATCGCCGCCTTCCAAAATCGGCGAAAGATCCAGGACTGAAAAAGGAGTCATGACTTTGAATCTGTCCAATCAATCATGATACCTATCGCGTACTGCTTCCCTCTCAGCCTCGCAAGCCCGCTCCCTCACGTCGGCGCTTCTCGGCCGTGCCGAGTTGGGCGGTCTTGCCTGGTTGAATCGTGACGTCTGCGGCTATTCGGGACTGACGCCGGGCAAGCATCCCTTTAATTTTCCTCCGGGAGCGCCGTCACGGCGTTTCCCAATCGAGCGTGTAAATCTCGGTGCCGCCCCAGTCTATACCCGGATTGTCTTCAAAGTACACATACTCGCTGTCCCGCGACCAACTCGGCCAGCCGGCGCCTCAGTGCGCACCTCCGCCGGAAGCATCGCCATGCTCTGCGAAGGCTTGACCAGCGTGGCCTGGAACGCAATGCACAGTTGAGCAAACCGCAATTGCCAACGCACGTTGCATGCGGATGAGCGGACCCGGATCTCCGCCCTCACCGAATATTGCCGAGCGAGCGCCGGAAGGCGAACAGCCCGATGGCCAGCAGCAGGGCCATGGTTGCCAGCCCGTATGGGGCATACCAAGCGTTCCAAGAGGCGCCCTGGAATGGTAGGAGGTGGAGGGCTTCGTTTGCGAAAACGATAGCCGCGAGCGCGGCTACCAAGCCGAGGCGCAACATAACAAAAAACAGGACCGCAAAAAGAGCGAATTGAGTGGGCATGACCACTGCCCATTGTGGAGAGAGCCACATCGTGGTTGCTACCAGAGTCCAGACCAGCGCTGGCAGAACCACTGCCGGCATCTCCCTTCGAGCCAGCTTCCGCAGGCCCAACACGCTGAAGAACATGATGATTCCTTCAAAAGCCGAGCCTCTCAAAAGACTCGTTTGGGCGGACAGCCACCCCCGGGTGCCTTGGGAGGCATCCAGCGGGATGTCGATCCAATGACTTCGTTTCGCGAAGCCGAAGATCATTAGCACTGTAATTAGCCCCATAAAAGCCCCCACGCTGGCGCCAATCAAGATATCGGCACTGACCTGTGGGTCCCTCCACCGGCCCGTCAATAGCCGGTTCCAGGTCAGAGTGGAGTGCGGCCCGCGCCAATCCAGGGCGGGTTCTAGAGCCACATATAGTATCCACAGCGTTCCTGCGTAGAGCAGACCGATGCCGAAGTGGCTGTAGAGCAAGGAAAGCATCGAGGAGTCGGGCACGAAATGAACCCTACCGATCCAGGTCACAAGATTCACAATGAGGAACGCTGAAGCAAGGCGGAACCCACTCTTCCGGTCTGTTCTTCCCAGCTTCCAGTTGCGCAGGGCCCAGAACGCCGCCAGCAGCAAGCCAATCACGTAGAAATACACGACCATCTGCTCCACGATCCTGGCGGGCAGCGATGTTGACGGCGGAGGCGAGGCAGGTTTCTCCCAAGGAAACCGCACGTGCACCCAAGTAATACGCCCCTTCGCCGAGCCAATCTCAACCGTCAGTTCGGTGTGCGGCAGCCCCGGGTGCGGTCCTTTCCAGGCGCGCATTTGTAGCGCGGGCACACTCGACAGACGATCGGGCGCGGTTTCGCGAAACTGGGCGAGATCCAGGCCCGCCGCCCGGAACACGGCCTCTGGCGGGACGCTCTGGGAGAGATCGTGCACGTCAGGAAAGGGCACAGATGAGAAATCGCGCAGACGACCTCCGCCATCGAGCACTACTCGGGTCATTCCAGGCTCGACCGGCGGTGGGATGTCTGGGGTCACCCTGCCACCGGGCCTGGCGATCAAAAACGACGGGCTTTCCCTATAATCGGCCCGTAGGGGCGCCTCTGCCGCCAACCACTCCGGCCACGTCCCCGATGGCGGCAGGGAATACAAGTACGTCAGCAGATCGCGCCTGTAACCCAACGTCAATGCCGAATCGCCGGGCTGCTGAGTGTAACCGAACGCGGCAGCGATATCGCGAGACTTCTGAGCCAGTACTTCAGGCGAATAAGCCGGCGCCTGCATCGCCAGATCTAGCTGCCGGCGAAACATAGGCGCGGCAAAAAGGCAAAACACGAGCACACAAAGGCATGCCAGGGCATAGTTGAGAGGCAGTCCCTCGCGCGTCCCGGCTTCCGCCATCGATCCCAAGAAAGGTGCTTCGCCAGCCCGTGCCAGTCTCTTCAAGTCCGCGCGGATATCGGTTACCGATTGATAACGCAGTTCGCGGTTCTTCTCCAGCGCTTTGTGGATGATGTCTTCCAGGCCGCGCGGCAGTGTGGGATTCCATTGCCGGGGCGGTTTAGGAACGCCGTGCAGTATGGCTCCAAAGGTCTCGGCTGATGTATTGCCAGGAAATACCTTGTGTCCGGTGGCCATCTCGTAAAGCACAGCACCAAAGCTGAACAGGTCCGTGCGGACATCCAGCGCCTGCCCGCGTGCTTGCTCAGGTGACATGTAGGCCACCGTACCAAGGGCGACGCCAGGGTGTGTAAGATCCTCCGACACCCTCAGGTCTCCTCTGGCTCCCTCGCAATCGGAGTTGGCAACCAGCTTAGCCAGCCCGAAGTCCAGGATTTTAACCTGCAAAGCCTGACCGCGCCGGGTGAGGGAAATGTTCGCTGGCTTAATGTCCCGATGAATGATACCCTCGTCGTGGGCCGCCTCCAACCCGTCCGCGATCTGGACACCGATCTCCAGAAGAATCTCCAAAGGCAAGGGCTGGCCGGCCATGCGCTCCCTTAGTGTCTGGCCGTCCAAATACTCCATCACCAGGAAGATCCGTCCGTCCTGTTCGTCGATATCGTAGACTGTGCAGATGTTCGGGTGGTTCAAACTCGACAGGGCGCGCGCTTCGCGCTGAAAGCGGCGGTGTACCTCGCTCCGGTCCATTCCGGTCCAGGCGAGAATCTTCAGTGCCACCGTGCGATGGAGCCGGGTATCCCGGGCCTGATAGACCTCGCCCATGCCTCCTGCGCCGATCGGCCGCAAGATCTCGTAGTTCCCCAGACGCGCACCCGCAGCCAGTTGGAACGCCCGTAGATCTTTATTAGGCATTGCCAGATTAGGCTTTGCCAGCAGCTCCGTCTCGTCCGCCATCCGTTCGGTCGGCACCTCAATGAATTCTTGTGCATCCTTCTTACGGGCAAGCAATCCCTGGACTTCTCGGCGCAGAGCCTGGTCTTCACCGCAAACTTCACCGAGAAATGCCTCACGCTGGCTGGCCGCCCGCTCCAGGGCCGCATGACAGAGCCGCTCGATTTGCCGCCATCGCTTACGAGTCATGGGTTTCCCCCGCTGAGTTCGCGAAGAACTTTCCAGTTGCGCACGATTTGGGCTTTTCGACGATCATCGGCAGTCAGTGCACCGAAGGCGCCGTCGACAGCGATTATGTCTCCACCCCGATTTCGGTGTACTGTCGCGGCTTGTTCAATTGGCACTAGGTGAATATTGCCAGATCCCTTCTGGTATCGCCGGGAGGGGGCGTGATCCACGAGCAACCGCCGCATCAATTGAGCGCAAATCGGCAGGAAATGCGCGCTATGCCGACACCGAACGCGCGGGGTCTTTATCAGTCTCTGGTAGGTGTTATCGATTACGGCTGTGGTTTGTGCCGTGTGCCCGGCAGGTTCCCGGCGCGTGCATCCGCGCGCCAGCCGGCGCAACTCGCCGTAAACGACCGGGATTAATCTCCGGAGCGCTGTATCGTCGGTCGCGCTCGCCGCCAACAGCAGTCCTGACACTTCGCCGCTCACGTGGCAACCTCACCCCTCTTGCCGCGGCTTCCCCAAGCCCAGCTACTCAGTCGATTATACTCCATTCAAAACGTGATTCTGTCCAGACAATGGTTTTTCAGTTCGCGGTAAATTACAACCCGGGCTTCAAGTCTGTCGGAGCAAAGTAGAAATGTCCGCTTTGGCGCCAAGTACTCTGTCGTATCAAGCATCAG
>Ga0302325_10010013_pt1 | contig 20605 bp, 24 predicted proteins | sample Palsa_T0_2_FD_201948 | JGI IMG/M metagenome (GOLD analysis project Ga0302325, IMG submission 201948) | Peat permafrost microbial communities from Stordalen Mire near Abisko, Sweden - Palsa_T0_2 | ecosystem: Environmental > Terrestrial > Soil > Palsa > Peat permafrost | place: Sweden: Abisko...
CCATGCAAGGATACACTTCCCCGGAAAGCCGCGCGCGCGCCATTGCGATATGCACATAAATGCAAGCATCCCATCGGAGACAAAGCAACCGGAACGGCCCCCTATATCGGGTATACTCCCCCGTTCAAGCCAATTGGTTGATCATCCCCTTCCATGACAACACCGATCCCGGATCTCGAATCAGGGATGGATACCTACATATGTATATGTATTAGATCGCGTGCCCCGGCCCCGTCCGGAGATAGCTTGCGTTTGCGATATGTAGATCATATTTCGGGAGTGATTATCCTATGCGCTAATTAACTTCTTCGCAAACCTTTGGCGGCGATGTTTGTAGTGGCGGAAGTCATGCAAATGGGGGCGGGGCCGTACCTACAGTACTCTCACTGTGATCCGGTTTTGATGCTCTTTCCACCGGACGTGGGAGTAAATCTCCCGCCTCGCTCGCCTCGTCATTTACGTACAAGGGGCTTCGCAAGAAAGACCCGCGTCCATCGACTCGGAGGCATTGCACGCACCCCCGCATGGCCTCGATCACCGGCGATCTTGCAATGCAAAATTGTATCTCCCTCGCATAATAATACCGCCCGTAAACTCAATTTGAAGAATTCGAATCCCACGTTGTAGCGAAACCACAGCGACCACCCGCAATCCAAAGAGTAAGGAAATCCGACTGGCCGGCCCCCTCCCACCGCTGCCCACGACTGTTCCCATTGTCTGCGTCGCTTTTACATGAATAATTGGCGCAAATTACCTGCTGTACATGTGAATGGATAAGTTTAATCCCACCTACACTATTTTGGGAGATGAAATGGGCGGTGCGTGATTGGGCGATGCGGGACACTGGAAATTAATCAAATAGTTCGGGTGCGGGAAGCCCCTGAAAATGGAGTGGGCAATTGCCCATGGGAGTATTTATGTGGGTTCCCTTCAACAGCAGCAGACTTCCCACTATACAGAACCAGGAAATCTTCCGACAGGTTGAGTGGATAAAGTTGCTTATCGCGGACCTGCAGAAAGACTTCCCATTGATCAGATCGCCCGTCTTATTTATAAATCAATGAATCAGGATCGACGGTAAGTAATCACCAGATTCTTGCCTTACTGTATCAAGGACCGCCGCCAATTTCCATCTAAATTAGCAAGCCGCTCCATCTCGATCATCGGATAATCTCATATCTCGTATTCCTCCGCGGGGTTACACAACTCGTGCCCCGCGGATCAGTAATAAGCCACCTGGGGACACACACATAATGACGGCAAACCATGCTTGAAAGGAAAAGCGGGTGATTATCTCCTGCGAAACGTGACTGATCCCATCAATGCAAAAAGTTAAAATTATATTTGGATCCCCATTTCGCGGCCGTGCAGCGGGCGAGTCTGGTCCCACGGCCGCCGGCGTCTGCAATCCAAGGAACGCGAGAGGCATGAATGGGCATGAGCGACACGCACGGTCGGGGATCCCACCTTGTGTTGCCGAGAGAGCGGTGTATAAGTTCCCATCAATCCATGACCCGTTCCTCAGGCTCTTATTCCGACCGCTTCCCGACTTTTCGTTCTTCAGTAAACCGATCGACTCCCTAGCTTTTGATACGTTTGTCTGGTTCGGATATGGAGAGACAGGCAGAGCAGAAACTTCCGAATACCGATGCGACTAGTCTGGAGGATACGCTGGGGAGCACTGGGACGCCCGTTGAGTTTACTCCTGAGGAAGAGAAAGCCGTGTTGAGGAGGATTGATTGGCATATCCTTCCGGGCTTGTCGGTCCTTTACCTCCTTTGTTTTCTTGACAGGACGTAGTCTCTGTATCCAAGACAAAGTCGCTGATTGTAGGAATATCGGAAATGCGAGGTGTGCTGTCGGTGGTGGCGAGTGAGTGCTGATTTGTAGACTTCAGGGATTGGAAGATGATTTGGGAATGGCGGGCAATGATTACAATCTCGCGCTTTGTCTTTTCTTCGTCACGTACGTTCCTCTTCCTAAAGCTTCCGGACTTGTTGACACGTTAGATACATCCTATTCGAAGTGCCTGCCAATCTCGCTTTACGCAAAGTCCGTCCATCGCTCTTCTTCCCGTGCATCATGCTCGGCTGGGGAATCGTACTCCCCTTCTGTCCCCCAACTAATATTACTAGATCATGACGTTGATGGGCATTGTCAAGAATCTCACCGGTCTGATTCTTTGTCGCGTCTTCCTCGGAATGATGGAGGCGGGTTATTTCCCCGGTGTAGCCTTCTACTTGACTCTGTGGTAAGTCCCCTCTCTCGTGTGACAAAGTTGATACCAGGTACCGCCGCTCGGAACATGCGTTGAGGATTGCGATTTTCTTTTCGATGGCTACTTTTGCCGGTGCTTTTGGCGGATTGTTGGCCTACGGAATTGGATTCATGAAAAATATCGGGGGATTTGCAAACGGCTGGCACTGGATTTTTATCTTGGGTATATATACCCTTGACATCGTTGACTTGCAGAGGGTTGCCTTACTTGCCTCGTCAGTGCTATCTCGCCATTGTTCATTCGCGATGTATTCCCCCTACTACCACCATATCCGAAGGAAAGTCTGATTGTAGGACCCTGATCGCGCAAAGTTCCTCCGCCCCAGGGAACGGGAGATTGCGCAAGCTCGTCTCGCAAGGGATTATGCTAACAAAGAAAACGGATTCCAACTTCGATACGTCGTCGAAGCACTGAAAGACCCTAAACTGTATGTCATGATATTGATCTACCTCGGCACAAACTGCAGTCTATACGCGATCTCATTCTTCCTTCCCAGCATCATCGCTGGCCTCGGCTACACCAACGCACAGTACCCCCCCTCCACCCCTCAAAGAAACCCATACTAATTCTGCCAGAGCACAATTGTTGACGGTCCCGCCTTACGTCTGCGCCTGTCTCAACGTCCTCTTCTCAGCTTACATCTCCGACAAAATCAAGCGCCGCGGGTACGTCAACGCCGCAAACTTCTTCATCGCAATAATAGGCTTCGTCGTCCTCGAAACAACATCCACCCCCGGCGCCCGCTACGTAGGCACATTCCTTGCCACAACAGGCGCATTCCCCTGCATCGCCATCACCATCGCCTGGAACGCAAATAACATCCAGGACTCGCCTACAAAGCGCGCCGTGGGCATCGCATTGCAGTCCTCTGCCGGATCGTGTGGGGGGATTATTGGATCGTATATTTATGTTGCGGCTGATAAACCGGAGTATCGCAAGGGACATGCTGTTATGATTGGGCTCAACGGACTTTCGTTCATTTGTATTTCCCCCGTGTCTTCATCCCCCCATCCGCGTCGATGAAATGGCGATTTATTTATTGTAGTGACGTGGGTTATGATCTTTTGGTTGAAGCATGAAAATAAGAAATTGGATGCCCTGGCTGAGGCACAAGCCACGCACTTGGGCCAGACTAGGAAGGATGCAGAGGAGATTGCCGTCACTGGCCACGCCCCCGAGCGATTCCGCTATATGCTTTAGTCTGGAAGAGGGATGTGATTTGGATTCGGATTTAGCGTAAGGTTTTAATAGTCAGTTTCTAGTCTGTCGTTAGGAGATTCGTAGGACTATCGGATTTCAAATTATTTATACATAAAAGTGCGGCGCCGCGTCGATAGCGGGTGAGAGAATTGTGACAACGGCGGGTAATTTCTTAGGGGACCTCGGTGATTTGGGCGGTCTTAGCCTGTGTGGGGCTAATGATGGACACTGGCGAAGGGGTGATACTTCGGTAGCAAGACAGTTATCCTTTTAGGCTATAGGACATCATTTCTCAATCCACTCTAAGTACCAAGGGGGCGATCCGACACAAGTGGCGAAGTGACACAACCAATCGCGCAATTTGTGTGGGATCTGCACCTTATAATGTCAAAAATCAGAAAATGAACTTTTGTTTTCCTGATCTGGAGAAAGCCACACCAGGCCAAAAATTCATGCTAGAAAGTAATACATGGAATATTCCATGCTCTATCCAATGGAACCACTTCTAACATTCTAGATTCCAAACTGAACAAGTGACATGAGCAAATGTGCTCCAATTTGGATGTTTTTTCGAGATTATATTGATTAGGACTGAAAATTTTGTGTGGGAAAACTCAGAAAAAATGAAGTAAATAGTCTCTAACTATAGAACCACAATAGTTGAGGCATATTGCTCTTAAAGTACACTAGCTATAGGCCTTGACTGTACAATACCTTGGAATTAGATTTTTCCCTAAAGTGGTGGGGTGGCTGTGGACCATTGAATGATAGTCACTTTTCCCTTAACTATGGTGGCCCCATGTTATAATTTGAAAGTTGTGTCACTTCGCCAACTGTGTCGGATCGCCCCCTTCGTACTTACGTTAAAGATACTGAACCAAGGCATCCGCCTTGAGTTAGCACGCGTCATTCTCACTGTTTGAATAGAATGTTCTTCAATAAGGCGGTACTCCAAACAACGCTGATCTAATATGTTTATTTCCAGGTCTTGCACTACGAACAATACGGCATGTGATGTTTCTTCGCCAGTTACTGCTCGTGAGTTGCTGCATATCTTCGGAAAATGTCGTATCAGAGCCATGGCTTTTACAATCCAGTTGCAACTGGCTTTCCGGTTAAAGCTTGTTAGAAATTTCGGAATTGCATCGCTTCTTCGCACAGTACAATCACATGCGCAATTGCAGTGCGTATGTGTGGGGGTGTAGGGAGATTATCTAGAGTTGCGGGATCTCGGATCCGCTCACCTGAAGCTTAAAGATGAACGTCGGCGCGGGTTGTGCAAGTACTCAAGAGAAAAAGTGCGTGTTGGTTGGTAAGACTTTACCCGTTGAAGAGAAGGTGCGCGATAGGTAACTTTCGTCTCTATTTCAAACGACGGCTATAGCATCACTACTTGAGGACTAGAGCACAATGAACAATTCCCTGCATTGTTCAGTTAACAACAATACGTGTAACCTTCTCCATTGAATCAACACAATGCGTCGCATCTTCATGCATTCTTCTTCATCTCTGGTGGCGTAATTCTTCACCCTGAGGTGGGTCATAGCGCACTTTCTGCTTTCAAAGGTTCGGGAGCGGAAAGCCGTGGGGGCAAGTGTGTTGTAGTTCCACATTGCGGCATTTACTTCGAGGTTGAAAGCAATGCGAAGGCGAGCAGCAACTAGATCCGATAACAATGAAGACTCGGTGACGCAAAGCGGGCCACCTTTGCGGTGCGCATGATTGAAACGAGCGGTTTTCGCTGATGTCCTGTGTCACTTGTCCCTAGGACATTTTATGAGAAGCGAAAGTTAATTCACTCTAGCGGCCAGCTTGTTTGAAAATAGGGATTCGGGATTTCAAGTGAGATTTCTCTGTTTCAATTGCTATCGAAAATCGATATCCGACATCAGACTTATTACATAGACTTGTCTGATCAATGGAAGGCTGTTCAGGAAACAGATTTCGGAGTTTCCCCAACAGTTCGATAATCTGAACCTTATCCATTTCACATCGAATTGGATTTGCTGCTTACCTTTCAACAAATGGCTCGTGTGGCTGTGTAAAGATAATCTGTAAAGATAATCTGTAAAGATAATCTTGGTGGGACGGAAGCAGCCACCATGAATGCAAGCATTTGATTGACTTACCTTCTCCGCTACTGACGGATTATCATCGGTCATAAAGTGTGGGGATGACTAGTTCTATGTGGAAGTGATGCGAACTGTGACGAAACGCAGAAATGTTTTTTTCGGAGGAATAAGGTTTTGATCATTGGGCCGTACTTCTCAGCCGGTGCAGGCCCAGATTCCAATTCAATAGCGGGTGGGGCGAAATAAAGTTTCCGATTATGGGACCAGTGTATTTCCGCTCCGGTTCAGGCTCAATTTGTACTGCCTTCCTTATTTAGATGTATTCAACCTCCGACCTCAGCTATATAAAGGTCGCTAGTCTCTGGATAGAACTAACCCTAATCCTTCACAACCCATCCTAAATCATCAACATAATCAACGCGGTCCCTTGTTCAACAAAGACAAGTTCCCAGATCGGACAAGCCACCCAAGCATTGAAATTTTGCGATACTACTCCATTACAGAATGTTGGTACACGGATCTTTCTCGTCTTTCGCGTTGATCCGAGCTATCTTCGTGTTGCCCTACGTATTTACTTCTCAGGTTTATTTCTATTGTTGCTCTGCGTATTTACTTCTTAGGTTTATTTTTATTACTAGCCTTTATTGGGGCTCGATGCTGCCGCAATCGAGCAATGCTGCGATTAACGAAGCAGTCTGAAGCCCGGCTGTCAATGATGACAGGCTGGCTTAACGGCTTATCGGCGGTCAAAATCTGGATTGCCCTAAGGCAGCTCCCGGCGGGGTTCTTCGGCATCGTTATGATTGTAGCTCAACTCATGTCGTTTGGCAGCGACCTCCTCGTCAGCGCCCAAGTTAAACCAATTGAAGTACCCGGACGGTGCCCATTTGGTGTTGGCGCTGTGATACCCGCGGACCCCGTAGGGTGGACGTCAATTCCAACCCCTTTTCAACCAGCTGCGACACTGGTAACCGAGGCGCAAGCTGCAAGCAGCCGGAACGGGGGTTTGTCCGGTATATTTCGGAAAGTCAATGGGGCTCCCACCTTTCGCGCCGACGTTGATGATGTCGTTGGTAATTGGAATTGTGTGGATATCAACGAAGATATTACATATAGCGGAGAGACTGATCCACAAGGACTGATCGACGACCTTATCAGCAAAGGACATCTCTATAATCAAACCGTGTCAGAGATCGGTGAGTACCCAGACGGCCGCTGGTCCACGTTGTTTTCCTGGGGTGCTTCTGTTGGTGATTTTGCTCACCAGACGTGGGATGTGAAGGCTGCATTCACCATCGATGTTCTGAGCCGCTTCGATAGGCATATCCTACGAAGCTATCACTGCACTATGAATGGCCCCTCGGTTGAATGGGTACTCAGACAAATGGACGCCTACTCGACGCTACACAAATGGGCAGAGATGTCAAGTGGATATCTAGGTATCAACGGACTTGATGCGGTCCCAAGCCAGTTGGAATCCAACCTTGAAGCTATTGTCATGTTGGGATACGGCGGTTCAGTTGACGCAAACGCAACGGCCATTGGAGATCAGACCCAAGGTTGTGTCATCACCTACGCTGAGATCCCATTGCCGCTCTTAATGGTTCTCCTGCTAGCCACCGTCGGCACGTTACTTATGTTCGCGTATTGGCTCCTTTCCAGTATCCACCTACGCAGGCTGCAATGTCGCTCATCGTTGGCACCATATGCTCGATCGATCAAGAAGAAAATGCCCAACGACCTTCTTGGCTGGATGAAACAGGCAGTCTCCGAACACACCGGAAATCTTCGAGGCGATAGTATCACATCCAAAGATATTTCACTTTGGAATTTGGGCCTAGACGGGAATGGCCGCTTGACCGTTCAACAAGCGGCGCCAGCAGTGAGTGTCGGATTATATGCATCACAGGGTTTGGATACGGTGTTGTTGGGAGAAGAATTACGGAGCAGAACTAGTACCCCCGCTAAATAGAATCCAGGAGACCTATCATCTCGCGGCGGGGCGGGGGCACGGGGACGTGGTCGCTCTGCTGGAGAGGGCGCTTGAGAAGGAGAGTACAAGCAGGATCAGCGGAAACGCAAATGAGGATCATCAATCATGAGAAGTATTGTTATAAGTACAAGCAGGATCGGCGGAAACGCAAATGAGGATCATCAATCATGAGAAGTATTGTTATAAAATGTTAAATGACACATATTATTTTATCTCTCACATTACTCCATCTAACCCACGATGTTCCCGCCCACCGTCCTCAAACCCCTCGAGTTTATTCTATAGCCGGAAGACTGTTTTTATGCGATTTCGAGTTACATTCGTCATGTGATTTCGCTTTGTCGCGAATCGCGATTACGTTTTTACAACAGATTCCTGTTGTTTGCGAGACGATGAACAATGAATTGGGCCAAAACCCCGACCGCCAGACAGTCCAGCCACTGCGGGACTGTCTGATTACCGAAATTCCGCCCCTTCACCAAGGAAACCAGACAGTCCGCAGCAACTGATCAACTGCACCAACACTTGCCGTGGGCCTATTAGTCATTTGGTTCCGCTGTTGCGCTTTTGCGCTTTAGGCTCGGGAGTTGATTTTGTGGCTCAACAGCGGGTCGGGAAAAGTTTTGGTCATAGGACTGCATTTCGGCCCGGGTCCACCAATTCCGAATGCGGCAAATTCAGGTTTCGGATGGAACTGAATTTTTCGTGGGGTGCAAACCCAATCCTACTGCGGGAAAATCAGTTTTGAAGTTTCGTGGTGGTTGTTGCGCTACGGAGAAAGTCGGCGCCGATTTTTGACAGCGTACTCTCCGGTATGGACCCCAGCATTGACTCCAGCATTGACTCCAGCGTTGACTCCAGCGTTGACTCCAGCATTGACTCCAGCATTGACTCCAGCGTTGGCTCCACCATTGACTCCACCATTGACTCCACATATGCCGGAACCGCTAGCACGCGAAAAGTCGAGTGTCGAGCGTGTGTGTACGCTCTGACCCTGAGCGTGATCCCAGTCCCTAACCCGATGCAGTCTCTAACCCAATGAGTGTTCATTCCGCTCCCCCGGGGTTCCGCTCCCCCGGAATGAAGGTTCATTCCGCCGATCATATTATTAGGTCAATTTGGGATCTGTGGTGGTCCGGCCGCACCCCACCACCTTATTTCCCAAATTCCGGCACCACCAGGCACCCAAATTAAATTCTGAGAAGTGCATTTGACTCGGAATTGTTAATTCTATCACCCTGCGCCTCTAATTATTTTTAAAACTTAAATTGGTGGCATTTAATCGTGGTGGTCTGGGGATCTGCATTTGATTTCCCTGCGGGATCTGCGCTTGATTTTCTGTGGTTTCCGGCCGTAGCAAGAATAATTAGGTTGCGTCGTGCAGGCGATTACGCGGCCTCACTCCCTCACTCGGAACGGGTCTTTCTGGCTTCTCGCCTCAACGTTGTCCACCTCTTAATAGCATCAGTCCTTCCTTTCCAGTTATTTTCCGCGCCAGTCGTTCCTGTCTAATTCCATCGCCTTTCTCAATATCCGTGATGGATGTCGTCTCTGCAATCTCCAGCATCATCGCACTAGTCCAACTCGCAGATCGCATCGTAGATTTATCGTCGACTTATATAGGCCTCACCAAAGGCGCTGAAAGAGAAATCGGCCAAATCATCACCACGATCGCCGGCCTGAAGGGTTTCCTCGAGTTCCTTGAAAGGTTCATTAAATCTGCAGATGCGGATCGACTTCCTGCACTCCTTTCGCAATGCCAGCCGAACGGGCCTTTGGATTTATGCACAACAATGATGGAGGAAATCGAGTCGAAACTCAAAGCGAAAAAGATGGGAACGGGCAAGGCTCTTGTGTGGCCTTTCGAACGGAAGGACATTGTAGTATCCCTCGAATTCATCGAAAAACACAAATCATCGCTGTCGCTCGCAATGCAAGGCGATACCCTCCAAGTAGCGCTCGGGATCGAACCCGCCGTCAGAGACATTCAAGACCATGTTCACACTCAAGCTGAAAAGAACGTGTTAAAATGGTTGTACAAAGTGGATCCCTTTGCGAACCATGCGGTGGCGCACGCGAAGTGGGAACCTGGGACGGGCGAGTGGTTCGTTTCTTCGCACGAGTTCACGTCTTGGATGTTGCCAGGTAGGTCGCTGTGGTTACATGGGATTCCGGGGGCTGGCAAGACGGTTTTGAGTTCGACGATTATCGAGAGCCTCAAAGCTCGGTTGGGACGGTTTCCCATTTGCTTTTATTTCGACTTCCGCGATCCTCAGAAACAGAGCGTCGTCAATATGTTGTACTCGCTTCTCGCTCAATTATCCGAAACCAAGGTACCGGAGGAAGTCCAACGCCTGTACAAGTCCTGCGCGCATGGAAATCGAGATGCCTCTGTCAGCCAACTCAAAGAGACGTTCCTATCAATCGCGAAACGTACCGCATCTGAACAGCACACTACTTACGTCGTCGTCGATGCCCTCGACGAATGCGGCGATCGGGAAACCCTGATGCGCGTAATTGCTGAGATATGTCAGAGCATGTCGATCAATTTCCTTACGACAAGTCGACAAGAAGAAGACATTTCGTCTGCTCTGGGCGAGAGGGTGACCTATGCGATCTCCATACAAACCGGCAGTGTCGACGCTGACATCAACACTCACATTCAAGCGTGTCTCGAGAAGGACTCCCGGCTCAGAAAATGGGACGGTGAAACAAAGAAGATCGTGGCCGAACGTCTAACATACAAAGCGAGTGGCATGTAAGACCCTACTTGTTGATCGCTTGCCTGACCGCTTTAGGTTTCGTTGGGTCGAATGTCAATTAAACACTTTGCGCCAATGTTACAAAAAGAGAGATCTCATCCGTGCTTTGGATTCCTTACCAAAGGACCTTGAGTCGACCTATGAACGGATTCTGCTCCAAATACCGCAGGAATATGCTGATGATGCCGCCGTTGTGTTCAAGGCGCTGTGTTGTGCATCTCGTCCCATCTTGCTCGAGGAGGCTGCCGACATTATTGCCGTCGATCTCGCTTCAAGCTCTTTCGACCCCGAAGATCGACCGAACGATCCTTCTTCCATCCTCGCTATCTTCTCGACGCTCTTGTCGGCCGTCGAACCACCTCCTGACGTTCTTTACGAGATTAGGACGTATGCCAAAATCTTCTCGTATCTGCAGGATCTTCATCAAGATCAATTCGACCCTTCCTATTTATATCTTCGTTCGATCCGTGAAATGCACCAATCATACCTACCCTGTCAACCAAGGGAACGTGAGTTGTGTTTCTCTCATCTGTCTGTCAAAGAATACCTAATGTCTGATGGAGCCCCCCCGCCGTTTCGAATTACGCCCGAAGACGCAAACGCCACGATGGCCAGACTCTGCCTCGTCTTTCTGGTTTCCGCCGATCTCTCGCTTCCTTTTTCCACATACGCGTCAAAGTATTGGCTACACCACTCCCGGAACTCAGATCAACGAAAATATTTTGATCTCGAAAGTCTCGTTCAGCAACTCTTTGACGACGCGAATGTGGTTCGATTACAGAGCTGGATCGAATTTGGCGCGCCCCTCCCAAAACGACTCATACCACCCATGACGATGAAACCGGACGCCACCATTGAAGGTCGTCTCTTTTATGCCTCGTTTCTTGGATTTCCCTCAATCTGCCGAAAGTTCATTGCAAATGGTGCCAATGTGGACGCGGTAGTACAAACAGTATGCCTAGGCGCGCTTACGGGAGCATGCCTAGGAGGACATAAGGCTATCGTCGAGCTTTTACTAGACCACGGCGCGCACCCAATTCCAGCTAGAGAAACAATTTATTGCACCCCACTATTGGCCGCCTTTTTGCGGGGAGACCTTGACATCGTGCGGCTGCTGTTGGCCAAAACCGTTGACGCCGACTCCGGCGCGCTGAGGTATGCCTTGTACACTGCCGTTAGATTTGGTGTTGTGGAAGTAGTGCACCTAGTTCTGGAAAGGGGTGCCGAAGTGAATTTCCGTACGCCGAATTATTGGGCGATGCCGGGCGCCCTCCAACGTCGCGATTTCACACGTCTACAAGAGGCCCTGCAATTTACCCGCGCGAACGACTCTCCGGTCCGTGCTGCAATACGCGGTTGCCACGAACAAATCCTGAGATTGCTGTTCAAGTATGGAGCTGAACTAAGATTTAGCTTCGACAAATTTGATTTAAGGGACGTAGTCAGGAATCCCGAAGGCGAACGTATATTAGCCTTGGTTTTAGCCCATGTTTCAAGAGCGGATGTCGATAGCGGAATGTACGATGAGAAATTCGAATGGGCATGTTACTGGGGCCCTGCGTCAGTTGGTCAATTGTTTGAGGCCGCTGGATTTGGCGGTCGAGTGGTCAAGTGGATCAAACGGGAACCTAGAGTCGTTGGATAAGAGCCACACATATCAAGTGAACTGATAAAACATTATTTCATAACCGATCAGCGTGTAAGTACCGACATATGTACCACAATAGGGAATGCATGAAAAGCTCAAAAACCGACTCTTTCAAAGTTCTGACTTCCGAGACCTTAGCCCAATCAGACACCTCCTTCATCAAACGCTGGTCCCCCCGAGTGGCTCACTCTTGGCACAAGCCGGGATCACAAAAACTCATGATGGAATGCCGGAAATACATAGAATCTCAGCGTTCCAAGTCCATAGAATCCATCAACGGACACCTTCACAATATACTCCCGCTCCCTGGGTCTGTCCAATTTGTTCTGACATCTCCAGATACAGAAATAGCGCCCCAACTATCCCAATCGCGAAAAATTCCGTAACCACTTTTCTCCATGAAGACGTCGCCCAATCGGGTCATAAAAACAGCGTTGAGCAGCGTTCTGTATGCACAATGATATACTACCAAGACCTCAGCCCGATTGAACACCTCCTTCATCGTACGGTGGGCACACCAAGTGGGCCACTATTGCGCGAAGCGGGACATCACAGAAATTCTTCCTGATATGCATAGAATCTACCAAGCGACACTGCAATGTTCCCCCAACGCCTACGTCCCTGCACTGTGTTCTGATAGCCCCAAAATCCCCCAATCACGCAAATTCCTCAACCTTTTATTCTTCCCCACCATGACACCTTCCACTAGTGTGGATTGAGCAATGATGTCCTATAGTCCAAAAGGATTGGCACTGTCTTTGTTACCGAGTGTCGCCCTTTCGCCACCGTCCATCATTAGATTGTGCAACTACTTAAGAGAAAAGTGCATGTTGGTTGGGAGGTAAGTCTTTACCCGTGAGGTGGGTAAGAGCGCACTTTGCGCTTTAGGTTCGGGAGCGGAAGGCCGTGGGGGCAGTTGTGTCCACACTTCGCAATACTCTCCGTCACGGGGCGGAAAGTAATGCGAAGGCGAACTAAGCCCAAGCTACAAAATATATAGAACCATTGAACCTATATTATTGAATATTATTCCATCGCACGTATAAAAGGGCCATTATTATTTAGCCAAATCTTGCAGGAAAGCAGGGGAAATGACCTTTCGTCAAAAATGCCAAATGAAGTTCGGTGATTGATTAATGCAAATAGGGAAAAGAAGTGAATGACCGTACGCGTATATTGACCATCACGACTGAGGGATAGTGACACTCGCTTGTCGGAATCGCCAATCAAAAGTCGCCGCGCCAAGAATAGACAAGTTGAGAGGATGAGTTCCTGTGTGCGACGCCGGCGAACACGATAAATGGGATGGAGGTGGCGGTGTTGGCACTTTAGGTTGACAGCACCGCCTCCCGCCGTAGCACGGAGCCGAAGTGTACGCAACATGTCTGTGCTTTGGTTTGAAGGGTCGTCTCCTTGGAACTCGTCCCTTTTGGACAAAATTCAACAAAATGACTCTCAAAGGCCGATTCACACCTCAGATGAGGAACAGAGCGAGTCCTCCTGCCTGAGGTGCATTTCTACAGCATTCCAGATACCACTGGCCGATAATTCGCTATTGCGATGTGTTGCGAGATGGCTGCTAATTTTAGAACGCCAAGCATCGGTCAATTAACTTTCGAGGCGTTGCGCCGGGCCGGAGTCAGTCCCTCAGACACTGCCTCCTTCCGCTTTCCGAGTACAAGTATTGCGATTCCCCCCCTCGAGCCCTTATCTCAAACTTCTTCTGGAGTCCGTTTCGATTGCTACGGGTCGATCTTGTGCTTCCTCAGTTTCACAAAGGCATCATCAACCTCCGACTTCGCGCCGTTACCAATCGCCGTCAGAACACGTCTTCCAAATGGTAATCCGTCTTCACCAATCCGCACTTACTGAAGATGAACCGATTCACCCTGATATGCCTCTCGGTGGTGTTCCAAACCACGCACGTCGTCGCCCTTCCCTCCTTCCTGGACCCCCAAAGGGGCTCAACACCACAAGAAGAAATGCAATGCTACAACTTGCCCTACGGCGCGTTAGGTTTCATCTCCCACCTCATAACCTACTACACTCTCGTCTGTCTCTGGCGACGTGTCCGCCCAATGTGGCCCACAAAGAAAATGAATAGCTGGAAATGGGATGTCTTCGTGGGTATATGGGCATTTATTATTCCTGTTATGATTGCAATTTTTACGATTGTACGGTGTCGCAATAGGTGGGAGTTTTTGACGCTTGGGATTTGGAAGATGTTTATGTCGGCGATGTTGGGGTGCAGCACCATCGCAGCGGCGTTGTCGACAAGACCCATCGATGGGGTCATTCCGACTACTACATCCGACGGGCCCCAAACATCGAAAGACACTTCGCAATACGAAATGAGCGCAACACGAAAACGCAAAAATTATAGTTCCGCATGGCTCTTGCTCTACCTCCCCGGCCTGATAACAGGTATGTTCGGCCTGATCTTCCTAGTCCGAGAGAACTGGAATATCCGCGCCGTGCAACTCATAACATACATCATGTGGAGCGTGCTCGGTGGCCTCACGCTCCTCGGCGGCTGTGGCGCACTTTTCAACATCATGAAAAAAGAGGGGTTAGGGTGGAAAACGCTAAGTGCCTTTACAACGCTTCTGGGTGGCTTTACAACGCTTCTGGGTGGGGCGGAACTGGTGGTGGGGGCGTTATATAGTGATTGGATTTTAGGGGCGATTGCGGGGAATTATGGGGGAGTGCCCAGTGGCGATAATGTATGGCTATATTGGGGCTACATCGTTGCGAAGAAGCTGCCTCTCGGATCTATGTGAGCAGGACGAATGTGTTTCTTCGTTTCTTATCTTTTGTTGGTTTTAATACTGGATTGCTTCTTCAGATGTAGGCATTAGTAGATTTTTCTTCCAATTAAAAAAACATGTATATTATTATAAGATATTGTTGGCAATCACTCGTCAATATAACCGAAGTCGACAAAGAATTTTCCAGATTAGTATCATGCCAGAAAGTGAGAGACAGTGCGGGGTTACCTTCAAAGGAATCCACAGCCGTTAGATGAAGCCAGATGTTCCCGATACGGCTATAGGCTGCTGTTGACATTCCCGAGTAGGGATAGACACACCGCCATTGAGCCATTACAACTTCTCTTCTTCACTACTACTGTAGTACGAGAATTGACACATTTCAATTCTTGATAACGGTATCGCTGACTCCCTCTCCCGATTCGATTTCAAAAGGGTGGCCACCTCTACCCGGCTGTTCTGTCGCGAAGCTGGCACTCCGATGTTCAAATTACTCCAAAGGGTGTAGGATGGATTGAACGTAGTACTCGATCCAACACCATCCCCTGGACCAATAAGAGCCATTCGCACAATATCACGGAGACAACTCATGCACTCCCGGTTACCTTCGAATCCTTGGCACGCTGGGTCTCTCAAGCAGTCGATCCACAAAAACCAGACAATCCGGTCAGGTCTCCCGAGCCACCACGTCCACCTTGGCCTCCCCACCACAGGCTTTGGCGCCTTCTGCAGCAGTTAAACAAAGCGCTTTGGAAGCACTGGATAGGCGTATTGTAGATGACCAGATGGTTGTTGGAATGAATAGAGATCGGTGGATTTTGAATTGAGATTTGGGGGATGGTTACTGATGAAAAAAAGGAGCTTGGTGGATCGAAAGGAGGGGACAAAGTCACGGAAGACGGGGATTACTCAATTTTTCAAACTTGCCGCATCGCTTGAGCATGTTTAACAGAACGTTAATCTGTTATTTCGTAATGGCTACAGAGATTTGCTTTCTATTCTACTCTCGCAATTATAAACGATGCGAGAGAAAGAATAAATGAGTGAATGGCACCAGCCATCTTGAGATAATGCCTCCCCAAACTTGATTGCCGTCAATTGCATACCCCTTGTACCACAATTTGAATACGTGCCAAAAGCTTCTTGGTCTCTATTGCGTCAACTCTCGATTTAAACCTTCGAGTCGCATACGAAAAATTCTGAAATCCTGGGACTCTGGGGTATGACTAGCGTCTGCAGTAGAGAACATGGACTTGATCTCGTCTGTTACGTTGTTGATATTGCTCCACCCCACAATGTCATATCCGATATCCTTAGATGATCTGTAGAACCATCGTCCGCCGAGACTATGGATGTGGTGATGTAGATAGTGCCCGTGAGCGGTTTGATCTCGGAAAAATAGAAGCGCGTAGGTCTGGAGTAGCTCATAAGCAATGTAACGTACGTACGTCTCCCCCTAGACCGTATCGGCGCTTCTTTGGATCCCTGTTATTACGGCTCAACAACTGAAACATCGTAATCTCGTCCTCGCTTGCTCTGGAGTCTTCTACTAAGACCCTGTGGTGACGAAGCATGAGCAGGCGTTTCCAATTGGTGTAGATGAGGATCTTTCTATCCGGAGTGACCGTCAAATGTTTATTTAGGTGATGTGTTTCCCAGAACTGGAAGGGTGCCCGGTACTGAATATAACATGCATCGAGGTAAAAAAGGGAAACCGAAGCCTCATTAATCAATGGTCGAGGTATTGATGGTGTCTGGTTCAGGTGGAGGTAATTGCCAAAAATATAATCCTTTGTGAATACATCGAGGCACGATCGCCTCGGCTAGAACCCAGCATGGTCTGGCTTCGTAGGCAGCCTGAGCCATCCATCGTGAAACCAACAGCGTCCAGGCATTTGCCATATCCCGAATAATACGTCAAAGACTCCACACACATAATCCCGTTTTATGGTGCCATTTGCAGCAATCATTTCTCCTGTGCTTCCTAAATTCTCCCACCGCTTTCGCCATCGACCCGCGAACTTTTCGTCGTACCGTGACCAGGTGAGCACTTGATCAAAAATAATCCGCTCTCTTAATTTCGTAAGCTTGACGCGTTCCGTCAAAGCTTGGCTGAGGTGCTTGAAATCGTCCACAAAATATTCCAGACTAGGGAAGGGATCCACACCGAGCTCCACCCATACTCGCAGAATGAAGTTTTCGATTGCTCTAATCATTAGAGCTTTGCTTTCTATGACAGCTTGGACGAAGGGGTTCTGAATGATTCCGTTTATGGTAGTGAATACCATGGAAAAAAAGAGGTCTTGATAAAGGGATTGTCGCCATTCCAAAGGGAGGAGGAACGGTGCGTCCTCCTGATACTGAGCGCTTCGAGCAAAGGACTGGATGCGGTCGTAATCTGACCTCGTCATTGGCTCCCTTCGTGCGATTTTTTCCGTGAGATTACTGTTACGAGTCCAATTTGTATAAACACGCGATCCTGGAGGTGGCCCTTGGGTATCGTCGCGGGGGATCGAACAACCGGACTTGCCAAAAGTCTCTGACATCACTGGTTCCTCCTCTGGAAGATATCCACCTCCTAGCTCAATTGGAAGTTCCGTTAGAGCCTCTATCCATTCTGCATCCTTGGCGAGCTCGGATTCTATCCCCCCATGGTCGGTTTCGAACCAATGTGTCGCGCTAGGTTCAATGATTTCTAGCGGGTTTTGACTGATACTTGGATTGTTTAGATAGGACTGTGGGCTAGTAGAATGGTAATGCGAGCCCAAAACCTCAGAACAGTGACAGAGGTTCGAAGAGTAGACTTTATCTACCGGGCAGCGTGGGTTTTATTTCGTCTTTTGGCAAGTTCTCGTGTCGAGTGATACTGGGCGGGTGTGTTGTACTCGTCTGTTGACGACATGTTTGATCGCAATTGATTTAGACTAGGCTGTCTTGCTGAGATCGAACTTGCCGGCCGAGCGGTTGTCGTGTATATGTGCATGAATGGATTTGTTAGGATACAAGTTACAGCAATTCGACTGCGTGACAATTATTCCAATGCGTCAGTAGTTCCCGCTAGGGGCCGAAAGTGGTTACGAAAGCGAACCTGAAGCCCAATGATTGTACTTTCGGCGTTGAAAATGCTGACGACCTGTTTATAGCTAATCAATCATACCGTCGTCAACATTGTCCACGGAAATAACAAAGATCTGTTCCCAGCCGCCAGCTTATCAAACCAGTCTCCGCATTTCGGGCAAGCCCTCTACTTCCTCGGATCATTTCCTGTAACGAATGGAAACCAAATTCCTGCAATCGGAAGTGCAGCAATCGGTTTGTTCGCTTAGGCCAGGTACCCAATAATTCCTTTGGTCGCTGTCGGTCCAGAACGACGCCGGTGCAGCAAGACGGGCGTGTCTAGAACTTTAACTTAACGCACGGCAACAAGGCAACCACATGTCCCATCCTACATCAAAGCGTTGGCCAATCAACGTCGTCTTCTCTTATCAGTAGTCGCGCAATCTGTTCATTGTGTACTCCGACCCGTACTGATTGGCTTTCCTGCGGTGGCGCTGTTGCGGCGCTTTAGGCTCGGGAATAGTCCCCGAAATTTAGAGTTTTGGTCACGAGACTGCGGTCCCGCGCCGGTATCGGCTCAATTCAAGCAAGCGGGGAACAACCGCAAAAATCCCCCCGGTTTCGTCAAAGCGGGAAAAGGCTAAGTTCTCCCGTTGCATGACTATATATCCCGCTTATATCTCGCTGTCGCCACGCATCCCATCGAATTCAACTCCAAGCGGCAACGATGGCTACTTCTTCCAGCTCCCCCCTCGATACGGAGGCCTACGACAGAGAAACGGAACGACTTCAAAAGAAGAGTGAACGATTGACGCGTATCACCTATGGGCTCGCCGTAGTGAAGCAAGTCTTGACCTTTTTCATGCAGTCAGTGAACCCGTGTTTCTCCGTTAACAATAGAATTGGAGCCGCCATAACAGCAGTGAGTTGTCTCCAGCAATACTACAGCACGAATACCGGACAAAATTGGATGAACGGAACGGTCGTCTGGCCAACGATTTTGAACGCGCTTGCCGCTCTAATCATTGTGATTTGGAGTGGCATCCTCAGCATTGGCTATTGTATTGGAGGTGCTGTGGAGAAGCGATTGGAAAAACATAGTGGATTGGCCGCTTTCATTCAAAATACTTTGACTGCTTTTGCCACATCCATTATGCTCGCGACTGCGGCGGACCCGGCCTCATTGGAAAGTCAGACTTGCTCCAATACCCCTCCGACCGTTGTTAACGCCTCGACTTTCTGCTTCAAGCAGGTACACTCGGAGTCATGAAGGTGGTAATTGTAGAACTTCTTCCAAATGGTGATGCTTGTTCAGACTTGGTTGGGAACGTTGATGTACGGCTGGTTAAAGATTGTGGAGTTGAACAAGAAGAAATTGGAACTCCACAATGCGCAAAGGGCGGCAACTGGGGAAGGAAACGATGGGAAATGACGTGAACAATATTCTTATATTTGTAGGCAAATTTTTGTAATTTCTCATAGCATAAATATGACTCCATTCTTTCCTTCGTCGTTGTCGTTTAAACACCAATCCTATTTCAGTCGCCGGCGCCATCGTAATAATACAACTAGTACTAAGTGATACCATCTCAACCACCTCCCACACCTTCTCCTTCATGAATAATATTCATCATAAGTAAAGAAACCCTGCCGATGATGCTGATCAGCAGTTTGAAAACTAAGCCCTCCCTTGAGATCCAATCCATCTCAAGCCTGCTTTTACCCTAGGTGTCTGGGCTATATGTCTTGAACCTCCACGAACCAGATTCCCCAACCTTCTCAATTCCAACCACTTTACTTGTTCCATCTCTTGCCTCTTGGAACATGTTCTTCACGTCCCTTATATCACCGTGTGGCGGCAATGATTCAAACGCCTGTGCAACTAGCCCCCAGAGTGTCAGTAGAGACCCTCCCGAATAGTCCCTTTTGACGACTGCAACGATGGCAAGAACTGCCCCAATCAACGCGCAGAGCAGATCCAAAACGATAAGGGAGTAGAAAGGAGCAAACGGGATTTTGGCGACAATCAGTTGCTGCCTCGTGAATTCCTGCAGATTGACCCTCGGACGAAAAATCCCTGACGCAAGACCAAGCGTAGTTTGGCTATAAACATACGCAATGCTGTCGAGTGCCTCTTGTGTGGAGTTGCTCATGGTCGCTAACAAAGCGTTGGACATGAGATTGTTGTTGCCGAATGTGGCGTTGAGTTGCAATGGTCCATTGACGGTAGCTGATAAGGTAGCGTTCGAGAGAGTCAAAGTCGTGAAGTTGTGGAACGCGCCATTGACCCAGTTGTAGACAGCGTCGTACAGTGTGACATTACACCTGACGATATAGGCAATGCCAAGTAACTTACTGACTATGAAGTTGGCTGTGTCTTTCGAAGCAAGGACTCTGCCACACGTCAAGTCAGTGCCATTCTCCGTTAGTCGGATTCCCACATCGTTGACGTACGCGGCAAATGCCGCGAATACGGGGTTAGCGCCTCCAGGAAACCGTGAAGGCTGTCCAATAGTCAATTCAGGATCGTTAAACTGTTCCAGTCGGACCACTGTGCCAGCATTCAAGCCGTTGCTAAGGTTACCTGCCAAATCTCCAAGAAATAGGTCAGAGCAGTGGTAAGTATGAGGGGGGGGAACCGAGCCGGGTTGGGAACCGAGCCAGTTCCCATAGTTAAGCCATATATAAGCAGAAATCACAAGGGGTTCAAAAAGGAATAACTCCACAACCACCACATGTCTCATATTGTGGTCAGACCGAAAGATAGAGTTCGATGCCCCCTATAACCTCAATACTTCATTTTATTGCACAATGCCTTGCAAGAAGA
>Ga0302325_10010014_pt1 | contig 20604 bp, 19 predicted proteins | sample Palsa_T0_2_FD_201948 | JGI IMG/M metagenome (GOLD analysis project Ga0302325, IMG submission 201948) | Peat permafrost microbial communities from Stordalen Mire near Abisko, Sweden - Palsa_T0_2 | ecosystem: Environmental > Terrestrial > Soil > Palsa > Peat permafrost | place: Sweden: Abisko...
CCTTCGGGTTGCCGGGCGGGTTGACCAGGCTCTGGATGTGCCCGGCGTTGCTGAGCACGAAGGTGCTCGGGCCGCCGAGCAGCTGCGTCGTGCGGTAACAGCTGGCCCACGGCGTGAGGTGGTCAGAGACCCCGCCGGTGACGAAGGTCGGCACCGTGATCGTGCGCAGGTCCACCGGGGTGCCCAGGCAGGTCAGCGTGCCCGGGGTGGCCATCGGGTTGTGCTCGAACAGGTCAAGGAACTGGGCGTGCAAGGCGGCCGGGAGGTTCGTCCCGTCGGCGTTCCAGGCGAGGATGTCGAACGCCGGCGGCTTGTCGCCCATCAGGTAGTTGTTGACCCAGGCCTTCCACACCAGGTCGTCAGGCCGCATCCAGGTGAACGCCCCGCCCATGTCCCGTGCGCTGATCACGCCGGCCCGCGCGGAGTTCCACCGCGCCAGGGCGAGCAGCTTGGACGCGGAGAACGCCTTGATCGGCACCTCCTGGCCCCAGTCGAGCAAGGTCACCGCATAGCTCGCGGAATGCACCGGCTCCTCGCCGAGCGCGGCCAGGCGGTTGAGCGCCAGCGTCATCAAGATGCCGCCCGCGCAGAAGCCGATCACGTCGATGTCCGCGGCTCCGGTGATCTCACGGACCGCCTCGATGGCCGACAGCACCCGCCCCGCGTAGGTGTCGAGGTTCCAGCTGGCCTGTTCGCGGGTGGGGTTCCGCCAGCTCAGCATGAAGGTCTGCAGTCCCCGGCCGACGCTGTACTCGACCATGCTGCGCCCGGGGCGCAGGTCGAGGAAGTAGTAGCGGCCGATGGGCGGCGGGATGATCAGGACCGGGCGCGCCTGCACCCGTTCGGTGCTCGGCGTGTACTGGATCAGCTCGGCGTACGGGTCGCGGTCCACGACCGTCCCGGGCGTGATCGCGAAGTCGCGGCCCACCTGGTAGACGCTGCGGTCCACGGTGGACGGCATGCCGCCGTTGTGCACCACGTCATCCACGAGGTTCCTCGTGCCGCGCAGCAGGCTGAGGCCCCCGGTTTCGTACGCGCGCTTGACCGCGGCGGGGTTGCCCAGGAGCGTGTTCGTCGGCGCGGCCACGCTTTCTGCGACGTTGACGACAAACCGCGCCGCGCTCACCGATCGCCCGGTGCGGGCCAGGTCGTCGAGTACCTCGTCCGCGAAGGCGCAGCTCACCGAGTAGGCCTGCCCCAGCCTGCGGTAGTAGGGATGCTGCGCCCAGGCCGGGTCCTTGAATCGCCAGTCGCCGGGGGCCGGTCTCACCTGCGATGTGCCGAGCGCGACGCTCGCCAGTCCGGTGGCCAGCCGCCAGCCGCTGCGGCAGAACCTCCCGACCTGCGTGCCGGGGGTGACGGGTGCGGCGGGGGTGGCGGGTGTGGCGGGATCAGGCCGATCGGTAACCGGACCATTTGCCTCCGGCGTGCCAGCTGGCGTCACTTAGGTCTCCTGCCTATCCACTTTTTGTAGTGAAAGTATAGTTTATGATCACGGCGTTCCGGCAGAAGCGCCGGTCAGCACCCGCCCCCTGGGCGCCTGGGATGTGGTGTCGGCAAACGTCCGGGCCGCGCACCGCCACGGACGCTGGTATCCGGGTTGGCTTTATCCCCGAGATATACCCGAGTTTCTTGACGTTGACCACAGTTCAGTCGAGGATCGATCCAGTACACCGTGGTATGCCGACCCAAGGAGGTGCCCTGGCCATGCCCGACTCGCCGGGTCCGTCCGACCCCGCTCAGCAGGCCCTGATCTCACTCGTCGTCCGCGGCATGGTGCGAGGCGCTCCGGACCAGGCGACGGCCAGCCTGGTCGAGCAGGGTCTGGCCATGACGAAGGGGCCCATCACGATGCCGACTCCGGAAGGCACGGCCGCCGCCGGCAAGCTGTTGCGCCTCCCGCCGGACAGCCTTCAAGAGCAGGAACTCGACCCGCTCTTCGACGGCTTCCTGCCAATTAACCGGCGGCTGCGCGACGTCTGCTCCGCCTGGCAGAGCCGTCCGGACGGCACGCCCAACGACCACAGCGACGGCGCGTACGACGACACGGTCCGGGACCGGCTCGACGACGTTCATTCCGCCATCGGCCCGGTCCTGCGCCGGATGGCGGCGATCGAGCCGCGGCTGGCGGGCTACCGTCCGCGCTTGCAGGAGGCACTGGACAAATTCGACGAGGGGGAGTCGAAGTGGCTCGCGTCCCCGCTGGTGGACTCCTACCACACGGTCTGGATGCACCTGCACCAGGAGCTGATCTTGATGCTCGGCCTGACCCGCGCGGACGACGAAGCCCGTGAGGAGCGCCTCGTCAGCGGCCGGACATGACCACCGCGCAGCAAGACGCTGAGCGGGCCGGCGAACTCGCCGCGCTGCGCGAGGCCGTCGGTGACCTTATCGCCGGGTCAGGCGGCATCGCGCCGGCCCGCCGGCGGCTGGAGGCCGGGCCCGGCTATGACGAGCAGGCGTGGCGGCTGCTCGGCGCGGACATGGGCCTGGCCGGCCTGGGCATCGCCGAGGATCTCGGCGGCGCCGGCGGCGGCCTGGCCGAGCTGACCGTCGTCGCCGGGGAGCTGGGCCGCTCGTTGCTGCCGGTCCCGTTCTTCTCCTCCACGGTCCTGGCCGGCCAGATCCTCAGCCGCTGTCCGGACACCGCAGGCGACGTGCTGGCCCGGCTCTGCGCCGGCACCGAACTCGCCGCGTTCGCCGGCACCGACGCCGACGGATGCTGGCGGCCCGAGCAGCTGCCGGTCGAGGCGGTCCAGGCGGCGCAGGGGGCGGAGCCCGCCTGGCGGCTGAGCGGTACGGCGGAGTTCGTCCTGGACGGCGCGAGCGCCGCTCACCTGGTCGTCGCGGCCAGGACGCCGTCCGGCTGTGACCTGTTCGGTGTCGGCGCCGACAGCGAGGGCGTCACGCGCCGGGCGCTCGAGACGCTGGACCCGACGCGCGGGCAGGCGTCGATCAGCTTCGACGGCGCGGCCGGCACGCCGCTGACCGCCGGCGGCGGCGGTGCCGGGGCCGTCCAGGCGGCCCTGGACGTCGCTCTCGTGGTGCTGGCGGCCGAGCAGGTCGGCGGCGCGGCGGCGTGCCTGGACATGGCGGTGGAGTACGCGAAGATCCGCCATCAGTTCAGCCGTCCGATCGGCGGCTTCCAGGCCATCAAGCATAAGCTCGCTGACCTGCTGCTACTGGTCGAGATGGGCCGCTCGGCCATTGACCGTGCGCTGCTCGTCGCCCACGACCCGGCGCGGCTGGCCGAAGCCGCCGCGGTCGCGAAAATATGGTGCAGCGACGCGTTCACCACGGTCACGGCGGAGAACGTCCACATCCACGGGGGGATCGGGTTCACCTGGGAGCATGACGCGCACCTGTACTTCCGCCGCGCGCGGGCGGACGGGGGACTGCTCGGCGATGCGACGGTGCACCGGGAACGGCTGGCGACGCTGCTGGGCTGGTAAAGCTGCTGGGCTGGTAAACTAGATTCCGACTACAGTAAGGAACATCCCGACTGGGCGGCCGGACGGTCTGTTGCATGCCACCGCCTGGTTCGCCCCGCGGAGGTGGAAGGAGCGTCGTGCGCAGGATCCAGCACGCGCTGACCGGCTCGGTGTACGAGTGGGCCGAGGATGACATCGGTCCTGTGCTGGTCACGGACAAGCGCGGACGCCAGGGCCGGTTCGACCGCAACGGGCGCTGGGTGCTCGGTGACCTTCGCGTCGCCGACCCGGAACTGTGCCGCTGGATCGAGAGCGGCGGGCCCAAGCCAGGCGGCGCCGCCGCGCGCAGCCGGCGATTCGAAACGGAAGAGACGTTCTCGTGACCGCGCGGCGGACCCAGGCCCCGGTTACCGGGTTCCGCGGGAACAGCCCGACCTACCAGGACCTCCTCGACCTCGATAGCAAGCCGGTGCCGGCGTCCCTGCGCCGAAACGAGCCTGGTTACTTCGGGGACGCGGATATCCCGGTCGAGCGCTACCTCTCCCGGGAGTTCCACGAGCTGGAAAAGGCCAGGCTGTGGAGCCGGGTGTGGCAGTTCGCCTGCCGTGAGGAGGTGCTCACGGAGGTCGGTGACACCGAGGTCTACGACATCTGCGACACCTCGATCCTGCTCGTGCGGGCGGCTCCTGGCCCGGATGGCATCAAGGCGTACTACAACGCGTGCCTGCATCGCGGCCGGACGCTGCGCGACGAGCGCGGTCACGTCGACGAACTGCTGTGCCCGTTCCACGGCTTTTGCTGGTCGCTGAACGGGCGCCTGAAGCGGGTCCCGAGCGCCTGGGACTTCCCGCAGGTGCACCCCGGGCGGTTCCGGCTGCCCGAGGTCCGGGTCGGAACCTGGGGCGGCTTCGTCTTCATCAACCCCGATCCGGACTGCGAGCCGCTCGAGGACTTCCTCGGGGAGCTGCCGACGTTCTTCGACCGGTGGCCGCTGGAGGACCGGTACACCCGGGTGCACGTGTCGAAGGTGCTCAGGGTGAACTGGAAGGTGGCCCAGGAGGCCTTCATGGAGTCCTTCCACGTCATCACGACCCACCCTCAGCTGCTCCCCGGTTTCGCCGACGCCAACAGCCAGTACGACGTGTTCGGCAACGTGTCGCGGGCGATCTCGGCCCGAGGCGTGCCGAGCCCTTACCTGTCGTGGGCGCCGGACGAGCAGCAGCGGCTGAACAGCCAGATCGACCAGCGGATGGATGACCCGCCGATGCTCGAGGTGCCGGAGGGAAGCACCGCTCGCAAGACGCTGGCCCAGGCCGCCCGCCGCTCGCTAGGTTCGGTCCTGGACCAGGCTTACGTGGATACGCTCACCGACGCCGAACTCGTCGACAGCTATTTCCTGACCGTGTTCCCCAACATGCATCCATGGGGCGGGTTCAACCAGATCACCTACCGCTTCCGGCCGCACGGCGACGATCACCGGAACTCCATCATGGAGGTACTGCTGCTGTCGCCGTTCCAGGGCAGGCGGCCGCCGCCGGTCGCCGAGCGCCGGCTCGGTCCTGACGAGCCGTGGCGCGGCGCCGTCGACGAGCTCGGCTCGCTGGCGCGGGTGTTCGACCAGGACGAGTTCAACCTGGAGGCGGTGCAGAAGGGCCTGCGGACGACGCGGAAGCCCGGGGTCAGCTTCGCCGTCTACCAGGAAAGCAAGATCCGTCACTTCCATCACCTGCTCGACCGCTGGCTGTACGACCCGATACCGAACGGCGACGGCTTACATGAGCACGGGATCGCTACCGCGGGTCCCGTTGCAGCCGGCCGATGTCTCGCTGATCGACGGGCTGGTTTCCACCAGGGCGATCCGGCGGTACACCGGCGAGCCGGTCCCGGACCGCCGCGCCCCGGTGTGGCGCAACCGATAGCTGGCCGGCCGCGCTTGGTGACCTTGTGCCCGGCCGGACACTAACTATAGCCTTTGTCAAGAAACGGCGTAGGTTCTCAGCCCAGGAAGGTGGGTTCCCGAAGCCCATGCGGTTCAGCGGCAAAGTCGCCTTCGTAACCGGCGGCGCGTCCGGACTCGGCGCGGCGGCGGCCATGCGCTTCGCCGCTGAGGGCGCCAAGGTCGTCGTGGCCGACATCGACGATGACGGCGCCCGCCGGCTGGCCGGCCAGCTTGCCGACGGGTTCGCCGTCACCGTTGACACCGCGGACCCGGCATCGGTCGAGGCGGCGGTCCGCCGCGCGGTCGAGCACTACGGCCGCATCGACGTGGTCTTCAACAACGCGGGCATCGCCGGCGCGCAATATCCGCTGCACGAGCTCCCCGTCGACGACTGGCGGAAGGTCCGCGGCATCAACGGCGACGGCATGTTCTACGTCATGAAGTACTGCGTGGCCGAGATGCTGAAGACCGGCGGCGGGAGCATCGTCAACACCTCCTCGACCGCCGGTCTCACCGGTCAGGTCAACATCTCGCCGTATACGTTCGCGAAGGCGGGGCTGATCGGTCTCACGCGCAGCGCCGCGATCGAGTACGCCGGGCAGAACATTCGCGTCAACGCCATCGCGCCCACCGTCGTGTGGACTCCGCTGGTGGAGCGGTTCGCGCAGAACGCGCCTGACCCGGCCGCCATGCGCGCGGCGATGGAGAACTACAACCCCACGCCGGGCATCCCGATGGCCGAGGACATCGCCGCCGCCGTTGCTTTCCTGGCCTCCGACGAAGCGCGCTGGATCACCGGCCACACCCTGCCGATCGACGGTGGCTACTGCGCTCAGTAACCGAACAGGAAAGAGGAACACCGAATGACAGGACGCGTTCAGGGCAAGGTCGCATTCATCACCGGTGCCGCCAGGGGGCAGGGGCGTAGCCATGCCATCCGGCTGGCGCAAGAAGGCGCCGACATCATCGCGGTGGACCTGTGCGAGTCGATCCCGAGCGTGGACCGCTTCTATCCCGGCGCCACCGAAGCGGACCTGGCCGAGACCGTCAAGGCCGTGGAGGCGCTGGACCGCCGGATCGTCGCGACCAAGGCCGATGTCCGGGACTACCCGGCGCTGAAGGCGGCCCTCGATGACGGGGTCGCGCAGCTCGGCCACGTCGATATCGTCAGCGCGAACGCCGGCATCTTCATCTTCGGCGACCAGACTCACCTGGTCAGCGAGCAGGACTGGCAGGACGTCACCGACGTCAACCAGACCGGGGTCTGGCACACGTGCAAGGCCGTCATCCCGCACCTGATCGAACAGGGCACGGGCGGGTCGATCATCTTGACCAGCTCGACGGCCGGGCTCAAGGGCACGCCGAACGTCGCGCCCTACACCGCGACCAAGCACGCCGTCGTCGGGATCATGCGGACCCTGGCGCTCGAGCTGGCACCCCACCAGATCCGGGTCAACACCGTGCACCCGACCGGAGTGGCCACGGACATGATCCTGAACCAGGCCACGTTCCGGCTTTTCCTGCCCGACGTCGAGCACCCGACCCAGGAGCAGGCGGCGGCGGTGTTCGCGACCACTAATGCCCTCCCCGTGCCCTGGGTGGAGCCTATCGACATCAGTAACGCGGTGCTGTTCCTGGCCTCCGATGAGGCGCGGTACGTGACCGGCACTGAGCTCAAGGTCGATGCCGGTTACACCATCAGGTAGTACGCGCGGGTTTTTCGGGCCTCAGCCGCTGCGCGGCAGCTTGGAGTACGGCACGCCCTTGTCCACGCGCGGTTCCCTGGGCAGGCCGAGGACGCGCTCGCCGATGATGTTGCGCTGGATCTCATCGGTTCCGCCCGCCAGCCGGTAGCCAGGCGCGCCGAGGACATGCTCGGTCCACGCGAAGCCGTCCGGCTCACCGGTGTCCGCGGCGATCCGCGAGCCGAGCAGGGCGGTGGCTACCTCGCCGATCCGCGTCAGGTTCGCCGACGCGACCAGCTTGCCGATGGACGCCGCGGGTCCCGGCGAGGCGCCGGCGGCGGCGGCCCGGGCGACGCGCTCGGTCGTGGCGGCCCGCAGCTGCGTACGCACGTAAACGTCGGCCAGCTGCTGCCTGACGACCGGGTCGCCCGACTTGCCGAGCCTGGCGGCCAGCCGGAGCAGGTCCTCGAAGGTGCCGCCCTTGCGGCGCTGCGCCTGGCCGCTGGCGGTGCGCTCGAAGCCGAGCGTCGCGTTGGCGACCTTCCACCCCTCGCCCGCCGGTCCCACCCGCATGTCGTCACCGGCCTGCACACCGGACAGGAAGACCTCGTTGAACGACGAGGCCCCGCTCATCTGCCGGATCGGCCGGACCTCCACCCCGGGCGCATCCATCGGGATGAGGAACATCGTCAGCCCGGCCTGCTTGGCGACATCACGATCGGTCCGGGCCAGCAGGAGGCCGTAGTCGGCGAAGCGCGCCCCCGACGACCAGACCTTCTGCCCGTCGAGCAGCCATCCCCCGCCGGCCTCGCCGTCCCCGGTCAGGCGCACCGCGCTCGTCGCCACCGCGGCGAGGTCCGAACCCGCCCCAGGCTCGCTGAACAGCTGGCAGCACAGCAGGTCCGAGCGCAGGAAGGCCCGGGCGTACTTCGCCCGCTGGTCCGGGGTGCCGAAGGTCGCGATGGTCGGGCCCACGAGTCCGGTCGTGACGCTGATCAGCTCCGTCGACGGTGGCGCCTCGAAGGCCTGCTCCTCCTCGGTGAAGGCGATGACGTACCGCATCGACAGGCCGGCCCCACCCACCCCGCCCAGGTCCGCGGCCAGCGCGATCGCGCCGTACCCGGCGTCGTACCGCTGCTTGCGGTACGCCCGGACCTTGTCGAGCAGCTCGCGCTCGGCCTCCTCGGTGATGTTCTGGAACACCGCGTAGTCCACCGGGCCCGCGCTCCGGCCGGACCGCCGCGGCAGCACGGAGGCCAGCCACTCGCGCACCTCGGCGCGCCACGTTTCCATGTCCGGTTCGCTCATCCGAGTTCTCTCCCTACGCGGTCAGGACCGTGCACGCGCTGATGCCGGGCGCGCCGTACACGTGCGTGAAACCCACCTGCGGGCACCGGCCCGTCCCTGCAGCTGGAGGACGATGTCGATGACCTGCCGCAGTCCGGACGCGCCCACCGGCTCGCCGTTGGCCAGGCAGCCGCCGTCGGTATTGACCGGCAGCCGCCCGGTCGGAGCCGTCTCGTTCTCCTCAATCAGCTGCTGCTGAGCGCCGTCCTCGCACAGGCCGGTCTCGGCCATGTGGTAGATCTCGGCGCCCGCATCGGTGTCCTGGAGCTGCGCGACCTGCACGTCTGACGGGGCGAGGCCCGCCGCCGCGAAGACGGCCCGGGCGGCATCCACGCTCGGGCTCTGGCCCGCTTCCGGGGGCAGCCAGGGCGCGAACACCTCGAATGATCCGAACCGCCTGGTGCGCTTGGCCACGGCCGCCAGCCGGACCGGCCGCTCGCAGAGGTCCGCGGCGCGGTCGCTGCGCGCCAGCACCACCGCGGCGGCCCCCTCGCTCGGCGAGCAGAGCATGTACTGGGTCAGCGGCGGGTTGATCACCCGGGCCCGCATGATCTCGTCCTCGCTGAGCGCTTTGCGCCGCCAGGCGTCGGGGTTGAGCTCGCCGCACCGGAACGCCTTCGCCGCGACCTGCGCGAGAAGCCGGTCGTTCAGCCCGTGGGCATGCAGGTACCGGCGGTCCTTCATGGCGAAGAACTGCGTCGTGATCATCAGCCCGGTTTCGCCGTACCAGTCGGCATGGCCGTAGTCTGCCGGGCTGGCCGCGAAGGCACCGCGGGCGTGCTTGTCGAACCCGACCGCGAGCGCGAGGTCGGTCTCGCCCGCCCGGATCGCGTTCGCCGCCGTGGCGAGCGCGACACCGGCGGTGGCGCACCCGTTGCGGACGTTGACGAACGGCACGCCGGTCAGGCCGAGGACGCTGACCAGCGTGTCCGGCTTTCCGGAGACGTTGCTTCCGCCTACCGCATAGCCGATGTCCGCCCAGCTCACGCCCGCGTCGGCCAGGGCGAGCCGGCTCGCCTGCGCGCCCATCGCCATTCCGGTCAGGGCGGGGTCGTGCCGGCCGAACGGATGCAGGCCGACACCGACGATGCTGACCTGGTCGCTCGTGCTGCTCATACGCCTTCTCCCGCGGGCTGGAACGCGTAGGTGACGACAGGTGAGCCGTCCGGACCGGGCCACAGCGGCAGCAGCGTCAACCGCATCGGCAGGCCGATCTCGAACCCGGCCGGATCGCCGAGGATCCGTGCCTCGATGATCACCTCGCCGAGGTCAACGTAGCCGACGCCGTACGGCGTGAAACCCCCTTCGGGCACGCGGTAGGGTGCCTTGGGCTCGAACGCCTGTACGGTCCAGGTCCACAGCGTGCCGCGGTCGGCGAGCTCGACGGCGGCCATGTCCTGCCTCGCGCACCTGGCGCATCCCGCCTGCGCCGGGAAGGTCACCGTGCCGCAGGCCGCGCAGCGGGAACCGGCCAGCCGGGGCGGGTCGAGGGACGTGAACAGCGCGGGGTCCACGGCGGTCACCGTCACGAGGTCGTCTCCTTACCGCGCTGCCAGCGCGGCTGGTCGCCGCCCTCGATGGCGCGCCGGCGCTGGCTGATCGCGCGGCGGCCGATCGCCCAGCGGTGTACCTCCGACGGCCCGTCGTAGATCCGGAACGGTCGCACCTCGCGGAGGTAGCGGGACAGCAGGACGTCGCCGGAGACGCCGAGCGCGCCGCAGATCTGCACCGCCCGGTCAACCACCCGGTTGACCGCCTCGGCGACGAACGTCTTGGCGATGGAGGATTCGGTCCCGCCGGGGGCGCCGCTGTCCAGGACGGCGGCGGTGTGCCAGATGAGCGCCCGGCTCGCCGCCATGTCGATCTCGGAGTCGGCCACCAGCTGCTGGATCATGCCGAGGTCCCCGAGCAGGCCGCCGAAGGACCTGCGGGTCGCGGCCCAGTCGACGGCGATACCGTGCGCCCGCCGCGCGAGACCCAGCCACCGCATGCAATGCGTCAGCCGGGCCGGCGCCAGCCTCACCTGAGCGTATTCAAAACCCCGATCGACCTCGCCCAGAATGGACTCAGGCCCGACGACGCAGCCGTCGAAGACGACCTCGCTGTGACCGCCGAACAGCCCCTCGTCGAGGGTTTCGATGTCCCTGACCACGCGCATATCCGGGTTGCCCGCGTCGACGAGGAACATGGTCGCGCCGCCGCGCTGGCCCGGCGCGCCGCTCGTGCGGGCCATGCAGATCGCGAAGGCCGCGCCGTGCGCGCCGCTGATGAACCACTTCCGTCCGTCGATGCGCCAGCCGCCGCCGACCTTGGCGGCGGTGGTCGACAGCATCGACGGGTCGGACCCGGCGCCCGGCGCCGGCTCGGTCATCGCGAAGCAGGACCGGGTCTCGCCGAGCACCAGCGGGCGCAGGTACTTTTCCTTCTGTTCCTCGCTCGCCACCACCTCGAGCAGGTGCATGTTGCCCTCGTCGGGCGCCGCGCAGTTGAGCGCGAGCGGGCCGAGCAGCGAGTAACCCGCCTCCTCGAACACGACCGACTGGCCGCGCACGTCCAGCCCGCAGCCGCCCCACTCGGCGGGCACGTGGGGTGCGAGCAGGCCGGCCTGCCCGGCCTGCTTCTGCAGCGACCGCCTGAGCTCATCCGGTGCCGCGTGCACGGACCCGCCGACCTCCTCCTCGACGGGAATGACGACCTCCCGGATGAACTCCCGGGTCCGTCTCGCCAGTTCCTCGACCTCCGGTGGCACGGTGATGTCCATACCGGTTCCCTTCGCCTTCAGGACGCCGTGGCGTCATCGCCGGAAAGGCGGACGAGCATCTTGCCCACGTTGGCCCCCGACAGCAGCCCGAGGAACGCGTCGACGGCGTTCTCCAGGCCGTCGACCACGGTCTGCCGGGATACGAGCTCCCCGGTCCGCAGCCAGTTCGCGACCTGCTTTTCGAACTCCGGGCGGATATCTTCGTGATCGCGCACGATGAAGCCGCGCAGCGTCAGGCGCTTGAGTACGGCCTGGATCAGGTGCTGCACGCCGGGAGCCGACGAGGCGTCCTCCATCGTCGAGATCATTCCGCAGAGGGCGACCCGCCCGCGTACCTTCAGCGCGTACAGGGCGGCGACCAGATGATCGCCGCCGACGTTGTCGAAGTACAGGTCGATGCCGTCAGGGGCGGCTGCCGCCAGACCCTCCGCCAGGCCGGCCCGGTAGTCGATCCCTTCGTCGAAGCCCAGCTCATCGACGAGGATGCGGGCCTTCTCCGCACCGCCGGCACTGCCGATCACCCGGGAGGCGCCGAGCAGCCGGGCGAACTGGCCGGCGGCGCTGCCCACCGCGCCGGCCGCGGCGGACACGAACACCACATCGCCCCCCTGGAGCTCGCCGGCCCGGCGGAGCCCGACGTAGGCGGTGAAACCAGTCTGGCCCAGGACGCCGAGCCAGGTGGGCAGCGGGGCCAGCGCCGGGTCGACGATGGTGGCCGCCTCGGCGTCGAGCACGGCGTAATCGCGCCAGCCGAGGCGGTGCCGGACGAAGTCGCCGGCCGCGAACCGGCCGGCGCGGCTGGCCACGACCCGCCCGATGGCCGATCCGTCCAGCGGGCCACCGACCGAGAAGTTGGTGGTGTAGTGCTTCTCGGTCGGCTCCATCCGCCCGCGCATGGCCGGATCGACGCTCATGTAGGCGTTGCGCACCAGCACCTGGCCGGGACCGAGCTCGCCGACCGGCTGCTCGTCGAGCGCGAAGTTCCCGGGCGTCGGGCGCTGGTGCGGGCGAGAGACCAGGGTGACGATCCGCGTTGTCACCGGGATGGGTTCAACCGCCACGGACACCTCCTGCCACCGTCACTTCGGACCCTATACCGCGCCGGTCCGGCCCGGAAGCAGTAAGTGGACACGGATTCAAGTTACTCCTGGGCCGGGAACTCGCCGGTGACCGCCCACGCCAGGCACCGCCCCAGGACCGTGCGGAACTCGGGAACCTCCCAGCTGCCCAGGTCCCGGCGCCCGAGGTCGTCGATGCCGAGGTCCTGCACGTCGAAGCGGCCGCGGCAGTGACCGAGCGTGAGGTAGCAGACGGCGCCATCGCCTGACCGCTTGAGGTAGAGGACGGGACGCGGCTCGTCGTCGGTCACGTGGCCCTCGTCGAAGCCGCGGCACTGACCCGTGAAGCGCGCGTGCAAGAGCACCTCGAGCGGCGGGTGCAGCTCGAGGACATACAGCTCGTCGCGGACCTCGAACGGAGCGAGGCCGGCCACCAGCGGGTGGTGCGGCGCCGTGATGTGGACGGTGTACGGCGCAATCGGCGGGTGACCAAGGAACTGGCCGCCCAGCAGCGCGGCGACCGGCCCGAGGACCCGGGGGGTGCGGTAGACGCCCGGGCCGTCCGGCGGGTCGATCGCCGAGTGAGTGCCGTGCAGGGCCAGCCACCGGCCGCCCCGCTGCACGAACCCGGCCAGCGCGTCCTGCTGCCCAGGCGCGGGGCGCACGTCGCAGGTGTAGGTGATCAGCAGGTCCGCGCGGTCCAGGGCGTCGAGACACCGGTAGTCCTCGAAGACGCGGGTCCGGACCTGCTCCCAGTCGCCGAGCGCGCCGAGCAGCTGGTGGCGCGCGAAGTCGAAATCGTGCCACCGGCCGCCGCAGACCAGGACGGCGTCTATCCGGCCGGCCGGCCCGGCCATCTAGAACTGGACGCGGCTGACGAAGCCGCCGTCGACGACAAGATTCACGGCGTTGCAGAAGCTCGCGGCCGGGCTGGCCAGGAACGTGACCGCGCGCGCGACCTCCTCGGCCCGGCCCAGCCGCCCGACCGGAATCCGGGCCCGGATCTTTTCGTAGAACTCCGGGCGGCCCTCGCGCAGCTTGTCCCAGGCGCCGCCGGGGAAATCGATCGGCCCGGGGGAGACCGTGTTGACCCGGATGCCCTGCGGGGCCAGCGCGTGCCCCAGCCCGGAGGCGTGCTCCAGGACCGCCGCCTTGAGCGCCGCGTACGAGTTCGGCGACGTCGGCGGCAAGGTGTCGAACGCCGACGTCGTCCCGACGACCACCACCGCCGCCGCGTCGGACCGCTCGAGGTACGGGACGGCCGCTTCGACCAGCCGGACGAACGCGAGCAGGTCCGCCTGGAAGCTGGTCTGCCACTGGTCAGGCCCCTTCAGGGCCCCGGCCGAGACGTTGGAGATGACGATGTCAAGCCCGGAAAGCTCCAGCGCGGCCGCCTCGACGAAGCCGGTGACCGCCTTGTCGTCCGACACGTCCACGGCCTGGGTGTAGACCGTGCGGCCTGGCTCGCGCAGCTCCTTCGCGGCGGCCTCGAGCGGCTCCGCACCGCGGGCGCAGAGGGCGAGGCTGCACCCCTCGCGCGCGAGTTCTGTGGCGATGGCGCGCCCGATTCCCCGGCTGGCGCCGGTGACCAGTGCCTTGCGGCCGGTCAACTGCAAGTCCATGGCTGCTTCCTTTCTGTCGGCTTACCCAGGCCTGGCGTCGGCTTACCCGGGCGGGATGATGTGCGTGCGGTGCTCCGCCGCCCAGGAACGGGCGGCCGCGGACGATACCCACGCCAGGGCGTTGCCGACCAGGCGACGGTAGGCGGGGCGGCCGAAGGTGTCCGGCCCGTCGCCGGGCTGGATGTAGACCACCGGGCTGCTTCCGGCGGACTTGGCCCAGGCGATGAGGTCACTGGGGGCCGGGTGCCGCCACGGCGGACCCGGCGTTCCCGTCGTGCCCAGCACCTCCCGGTACGTCTCCCGGAACGGGCCGTCCGGGGCATCCGCGCGGACCAGGGGGAGGACGTCGTCCTCGAAAACCGGGCAGCAGTACAGCTCGTCGCTGAGCTCGAAGTCGTCGAGGCCGGCACACACCGGGTGGTGCCGGTCCACCACTCGCGCGGTGTACTGCGTATAGCGGAAGCCCGAATCGGGCCAGGACTGACCGCGAAGCTCGGCGGGGGCGTAGTGGTAGCGGCCGCCGAGCACCTCGGCCCACCCCGGCCACGCGGGCCAGCCGGCCAGCGCGTGATGCAGGAACACGAAGCCCTGCCCCGCGGTGAGCAGCTCGGCGAGCCGCCGGGCCGCCTCGGGTGCGGGCGGGATCGGTTGCGGGGCACTCCCGCGTCGCAGGGTGAGTCCGGGCACGTCATGGCACAGGAAGGCATCGAACACCCCGTGGTGTTCCGGTCCGAGCCACTGCTGGGCGGCGGGCTGGACGGCCTGGGCGAACGCCCAGCCGCGTTCGGCGCAGATGTCGCCGAGCATGCCGGTGAACGCATCCTCCTCGACGCGGTGGCCTCCGGTGACCGCCAGGAAGCGCACCGCTCGGCCGGCGCCCATCAGGCGTCAGCGTCGCGGGCCAGGCGGAAGAAACTGGCTCCTGCCGCCGTGTAGCCGCCGTCCACGTAGACCACCTGCCCGGTGACGTAGCGCGAGTCGTCAGAGCAGAAGAACGCGACCGTGTCGGCGACGTCCCCGGGCCTGCCGTACCGCCCGGCGGGCAGGGTCCGGCCGCGCCGTTGCCGCGTCGCCTCGTCCCCGTAGTGGGACAGGGTGCCCTCGGTCGGAATGATGCCAGGCCCCACGGCATTGCAGCGGATCCCGAGCGGGCCGAACTCGACGGCCGCGATGCGGGTCAGGGCCTCAAGCGCCGCCTTGGACGCCGGGTAGATTCCGGCTCCGGTCGGAGAGTACTTCGCGGTGATCGAGGAGATGTTGACGATCGCCGCGCCCTCGCCGCGTGCCATCACCGGGACCAGGCGCTGCATGAGGAGCAGCGGGCCGAGCACGTTGACGTCAAGCACGCGGCGGGCCTCCTCGATCGGGGTCTGCGCGAGCGGCGTGTACCGCCAGATCGCGGCGTTGTTGACCAGCGCGTCGCATCGTCCGAGCCGGGCGGCCAGGTCGTCGACCGCGGCCTCGTCGGTGACGTCGATGGCGCACGGCCTCGCCCCGACCTGATCGGCCATGTCGGCCACTTCGGCCTCGTCCGTGTCGAGGGCCCACACCGTGAAGCCGTCCGCGACCAGGCGCTCGGAGATCGCCCGGCCGAGCCCTCGGGCCGCGCCCGTAACGACCGCCGTCCGCATGAATCCTCCCGGTAACGAGGCCGCCTGCCGGCGGACCTGGAGCCGCCAATACTTTCTGTAGACAGCGTAGCGTTTCTCTCGCTGGGACAGTACGGTAAGTGCATGAGCAGGCACTGCATGGTCGATGCGGAGCGGTGATGACCACGACAACCGAGCAGGATCCGATGTTGGCGCTGCCACCGGAGGTGCTCTACGACCTGCACCGCCGAATGGTGCGGATCCGGCTCTTCGAAGAGGAAGCCGGCAAGCTGATGGAGGCCGGCCGGATGCCAGGCTTTCTCCATCTGTATGTCGGGCAGGAGGCGGTGGCCGCCGGCGTGATGGCCACGCTTCGCCGGGACGATGTCGTCACCTCGACCCACCGCGGTCACGGACACGCGGTCGCCAAGGGCGCGGACCTGCGCTACATGTACGCCGAGCTGTTCGGCAAGCAGACCGGTTACTGCAAGGGCCGTGGCGGCAGCATGCACATCAACGACCTGAGCATCGGGATGCTCGGCGCGAACGGCATCGTGGGCGGCGGCATCCCGCACGCCGTCGGCGCGGCGCTCGCGGCCTCCTACAAGGGACAAGATTCCGTGGCGGTGCCGTTCTTCGGCGACGGCGCGACCAATATCGGGGCCTTCCACGAGTCCGCCAACCTAGCTGCCGTCTTGCGGCTGCCGGTGCTGTTCGTCTGCGAGAACAACGGTTACGCGGAGTTCACGCCGCAGGACCGGCACATGCTGCTGAAGGACGTCGCCGACCGCGCGGCGTCGTACGGCATGCCGGGGGAGATCGTCGACGGCATGGACGCGGTCGCCGTCTACCTCGCCGCCCTGCGGCTCGTGGCGCGGGCCCGCGACGGCGAGGGCCCGGCGCTGCTCGAGGCCAAGACGTACCGGTACTACGACCACCAGGGCGTCAAGGGCCTGCGCATCCCGTACCGCACGCAGGAGGAGATAGACACCTGGAAGGAACGGGACGCGATCACCGCCCTCGAGCAGCGAATGGTCAACGCCAAGGTGGCTACCTCCGAGGAGCTGGAAAAGGTCTGGTCCGACACGCGCGAGGAGATCGCGGCCGCGATCGAGTTCGCCGACCAGAGCCCTGATCCCGACCCGGCGGATCTGCTCGACAACGTCTACACGGTCTGAGGACGCCAGTGCGCGAGATCACCTACGTCAAGGCCTTCACCGAGTCGCTCATGCAGCTGATGGCGGAGGACGAGAACATTGTCATCATCGGCGAGGACGTCGCCCACTACGGCGGCGTGTTCCACGCCTTCGACGGCCTGTGGAAGACCTACGGCGAGAAGCGGGTTATCGACACCCCGATCTCCGAGATGGGTTTCATCGGGATGGGCGTCGGAGCGGCGGCACGCGGCCTGCGGCCCGTCTGTGACCTGATGTTCTTCGACTTCATCGGCGTCGCGCTCGACCAGCTGTACAACCAGGCGGCGAAGCTGAAGTACATGTTCGGCGGCGACGTCACGGTGCCGCTCACGCTGACCACCGCCGGCGGGGCCGGCCTGTCGGCCGGCCCGCAGCACAGCCAGAGCCTGGAGGCATGGCTCGCGCACGTCCCGGGCCTGAAGGTGGCGCTGCCCTCGTCGCCGCACGACGTCAAGGGGCTGATGGTGGCCGCCGTGCGCGATGACAACCCGACCGTGGTCGTACTCAACAAGCGGATGCTCGGCACCAAGGGCCCCGTGCCCGAGGAGCTTTATGAAATTCCGTTCGGCCAGGCCAACACCGTCCGTCCCGGTCGCGACGTGACGGTCATCGCGGTGGGGCGCATGGTGACCGAGGCGGTGACCGCGGCCACCGAACTCGCCAAGTCCGGTATCGAGGCGGAGGTGATCGACGTCCGCACCGTTCAGCCGCTCGACAGCCGGACGATCCTGGAGTCCGTTCGCCGGACGAACCGGGCCCTGGTCGTGCACGAGGCGGTCACCTTCGGCGGCATCGGGGCCGAGATCTCCTCGCAGATCCAGGAGGAGGCGTTCGACTACCTGGACGCACCGGTCCTTCGCCTGGGCGCGCCGTTCTCGCCGGTGCCGTTCAGCCCGGTGCTCGAGCGCGCCTACATTCCGGACAGCAACCGGATCTCGGACTGGGTGCGCCGCCTGCTCGAGCGCTCCGGAGGCTGACGTGGCCGTGGAGGTACTGCTCCCCAAGCTCGGGCTGACCATGGAGACCGGGCTGATCGAGGAGTGGCTCGTTCCGCCGGGCACGCCCGTCAAGCCCGGGGACCTGCTGCTGCGGCTGGCCACCGACAAGGTGGACGTCGAGGTCGAGGCGGAGGGCACCGGCCTGTTCCACCCGGCCGTCTCCTCGGGCGTGGAACTGCCGCCGGGCACCCTGATCGGCTGGCTGCTCGAAGTGGGGGAGCAGGTGCCCTCCGCTGCCGCCGACCCGACGGCCCCGGCACCAACGCCGCACGCCGTGGCCGAGGCCGAGCCGCCGGCCGCCGCCGAACCCGGCGCCATCACCCGCACCGGGCGGTTGTTCGCCTCACCCAATGCCCGCCGGGTGGCCGGCCAGCGCGGGGTCGACATCGCGCGGCTGAACGGCACCGGCCCGGGCGGGCGCATCATCACCGCCGATGTGCTGGAGGCGCCCGCCGCGGCCGCGTCCGCGCCCGCCGCGGCCGCGTCCGCGCCCGCCGCGCCTGCGTCCGCGCCCAAGGTCGTCTCGCCGCTGGTGCGACGAGACGCGGCCGCCGCAGGCGTGGACCTCGGTTCCGTGGTGGCGACCGGCCCGGGTGGCAAGGTGCTGCGCTCGGACGTCCTGGCCGCAGCGGCCAGGCAGGTGCCTGCCGATCGGGCCGGCGGGGCCGTCCTGCAGACGGCCGCCGCCGAGACCATCCCGCTGACCGGAATGCGCGGCGTCATCGCGTCGCGGATGCACGCGAGCTTGCAGGAGATGGCCCAGCTCACCCTGGGCACCGAGGCGGAGATGGACGCCGCGGTCGCCTTGCGGGCCCAGCTCAAGGAGCAGTGGTCGCAGGCCGGGATCCCGGTACCGACGATCACCGACCTGATCGTCCGCGCGGCCGCTCTGGCCCTGCGCGAGCACCCGCGCCTGAACGCGTCCGTGCACGACAACGCGATCCACGTCCAGCCGGAGATCAACGTCGGCATCGCGGTCGCGCTCGACGAAGGCCTCATGGTCCCGGTGGTCAAGCGAGCCGACCAGCTGCCGCTGTCCGCGATCGCCGCCGAGAGCCGGCGGTTCGCCGACGGCGCCCGGTCGGGCCGGCTCGCGCTGCCGGACCTGGAAGGCGGCACGTTCACGGTCAGCACCCTCGGCACGTACGGCATTGATTTCTTCACGCCGGTGATCACCCCCGGGCAAGTCGCGATTCTGGGTGTCGGCCGTCTGCGCGACTCGGTCCGCTGGGAGGGAACCACGCCGGTACGTACCCAGGTTCTGACGCTGAGCATCACCTTCGACCATCGCGCCGTCGACGGCGCACCTGCCGCCGCCTACCTGCGCTCGGTCGTGTCCCGTCTCGCGAATCCGCTGTCCCTGCTCGCCTAGGCAAACCCCTTGAGGAGCAGCATGTCGTCTGGTGAGGCGCCCAGCGCCGCCATGTTGACGGTGTTCTCCGAACGCCGCAGCGATCTGGTCATCACGGCCCGGCAGGACCGCGCCGACGGCGTCATCTCGCTGACGCTGGCGGACCCGGGGGGCGCCCAGCTGCCCGCCTGGACCCCGGGCGCGCACATCGACCTGCTGCTCGACGACGTCGTCCGCCAGTACTCGCTGTGCGGCCCGCCGGGTGACCAGCACACGTGGCGCATCGCGGTGCTGCTCGATCCGGGCGGCCGGGGTGGTTCGGTCAAGGTGCACCGGACGCTGAAGGCGGGGGACCAAGTCGCCGTCCGGGGCCCGCGCAACCACTTTCCGCTGCACGCCGCGCCGCGCCATATCTTCATCGCCGGGGGCATCGGCATCACGCCGATCCTGCCGATGATCGCGGTCGCGACGGAGGCCGGGTCTGACTGGCGGCTGTACTACGGCGGCCGCAGCCGGGCGTCGATGGCGTTCCTGGACGAACTGGAGCCTTACGGCGAGCGGGTCGTCATCTGGCCCGATGACGAGCGGGGCCTGCTGCCGCTCGGAGAGGTCCTCGGCGACCCGGCCGACGGCGTGCTGGTCTACTGCTGCGGGCCGGAAGGCCTGCTGGCCGCGACCGAGCAGCGCTGCGCGTCGTGGCCATCCGGGGCCCTGCACCTTGAGCGGTTCTCGGCCAAGCCGCAGCCCGAGCCGGCCGCCGGCGCCGAGGCCGCCTTCGAGGTGGTATGCCAGCGTTCGGGGCTGACGGTGACCGTGCCGCCGGGCACGTCCATCATCGACGCGCTCGACCAGGCGGGCGTGAGCGTATTGTCGTCCTGCCTGGAGGGAGTCTGCGGTACCTGCGAGACGCAGGTGCTCGAGGGAGTCCCGGACCACCGTGATTCGCTGCTCAGCGAGGACGAGCGCGAAGCCAACGAGTACATGATGGTGTGCGTGTCGCGGTCGAAGTCTGATCGGCTGGTGCTCGACCTGTGAACGCCGACGAACCCGGGAGGCGGCCCGTGACTGACGGCCGGTACTACGCGGCCGATCCGGCCGGATCCGGCAATTACCCGCTCAACTGCTGGTATGTGGTCGCGACGACCGATGAGGTGGGCCGGTCGCTGCTCGCCCGGCCGGTGCTCGGGCGCCGTCTGCTCCTCTTCCGGCAGGACAACGGCGAGCCGGCGGTGCTCGACGACCGGTGCGCGCACCGCGCCGCGCCGCTGTCGATGGGCACGCTGGAGGGGGACCAGGTCGTGTGCGGCTACCACGGCTTCACGTTCGCGGCGGACGGCCGGTGCGTCCGCGTGCCTTCCCAGCGGCACGTCCCCTACGGCGCCGGGGTGCGCAGCTACCCCGTCCGGGAGCGGCCGCCGTTCGTCTGGGTCTGGCCCGGCAATCCGGCGCTGAGCCGCGGCTCCGAGCCGCCCGACCTGCCCGCGCTGCGGGAGCCCGGCTGGACGATACTCGGCGGCTCGCTGGAGATGGCCGTCAACTACATGCTGCTGCACGACAACGCGCTGGACCGGACGCATTTCCCCTACGTCCACCCGCACCGCATCCACCGCGGTTACGTCGAGGACCC
>Ga0302325_10010015_pt1 | contig 20603 bp, 13 predicted proteins | sample Palsa_T0_2_FD_201948 | JGI IMG/M metagenome (GOLD analysis project Ga0302325, IMG submission 201948) | Peat permafrost microbial communities from Stordalen Mire near Abisko, Sweden - Palsa_T0_2 | ecosystem: Environmental > Terrestrial > Soil > Palsa > Peat permafrost | place: Sweden: Abisko...
ACCGCAGCACGATGCGGTTCCTAGCTGTCAACGATGCGGTAGAGGAAATCTATGGCTACGCGCGCGAGGAGCTGCTCGAGCTGTCGATCACCGACCTGATTCCGGAAGAAGACCACGCGGAATATCTCCGCTCGCTGCAGCCGCAGAACGAGGAGGGTCTCGGCTTTCGCCGGGCGCAGGCGCGGCGCCACCGCTATAGCGACGGCACGGTCGTCGACGTTGAGGTTACGAGCAACGATGTGGTGCTTGATGGTCGCGCCTGTCGTATCGCGTCGACCCTGGACGTGACCGAGCGCAACCGTGCCGCGGCCGAGCTTGCTGCTGCGCGCGACGCTGCGGTCGAGGCGTCGAGCATGAAGTCGGCGTTTCTGGCGAACATCAGCCATGAGATCCGCACGCCGATGAACGGCGTGCTCGGCATGACACAGTTGCTGCTCGACAGCCCGCTTGACGCCGACCAGCGTTCGCTCGCTGAGCATCTCGCGAGCTCGGGCGAACTGATGGTTGGCCTGATAAACGAGATCCTCGACATCTCAAAGATCGAGGCAGGCCAGCTCCAGTTGGAGCTGAACGACTTTTCGCTGCGCGAGTCAATCGCGACGGCGTGCGCTGCCACTCATCGCCAGGCCGTCGCAAAGGGGATCGATCTGGTACAGGAGATCGATCCGGCGCTTCCGTCGCTCTCGCGCGGAGACGGCCGGCGGCTGCATCAGATCCTCCTCAATCTGATCGTCAACGCGGTCAAGTTCACGGGCGAGGGCAGGATCGTGGTGCGCGCCACTGTCGCGTCGCAGCATGGAGCCGCGAGCACCGTTCGGATCGAGGTGATCGACCCAGGGATCGGGATCGAGCCGTCGCAGATCAAAAACATGTTCGAGCCGTTCACGCAGGCCGATGCGTCGACGACACGCAAGTACGGCGGGACCGGTCTCGGCCTCGCGATCTCGCGCGAGCTGATCGAACTCATGGGCGGAACGATCGGTGCGACAAGCGAGCCCGGTAACGGCAGCACGTTCTGGATCGAACTCCTCCTTTACGAGCCGGCGACAACGCCCGCCGGACCACTGGCACCGCTCGAGGTAGGCGGCGCCGCACAGCCGCAATGGTCAACAGCCCCGTTCGTACTCGTCGTTGAGGACAGCCCGGTCAACCAGATCGTGGTGGTCCGCACGCTCGAGCGCTGCGGCTGCCGGACCGACGTCGCGCACAATGGACGCCAAGCTCTCGAGATGCTCTCAAAACAGCACTACGACGCGGTCCTGATGGATTGCCAAATGCCCGAGATGGACGGCTACGAGGCGACCGCCGCTCTCCGCGCCCGCGAGAACGGCGGCCCGCGGACACCTGTCATCGCAATGACGGCCCACGCGATGCAAGGCGACCGCGAGCAGTGCCTGGACGCCGGCATGGATGACTACCTCAGCAAACCGATCCAACGCGACTGGCTGATCGACACGCTACGACGTTGGCTGCCGCCGACTTCGGACGACGCCACGGACGGGAACTGAACGCTTAGCTCAATTACGCGCTCCGCGTCTGCTTCCTGATCAGGGATCAGGACCGATCAGGAGCGGCCCGAACCTCAGCGAAGTTATCGGCTCGAACCGAGAGGTAGGGGCGGCGACGGGACACCCTGGCGGCGCCCGCGGAGAGCGGTCTAACCGAATGCCTTGAGTCAAAGGTGACAAGGACTCCCGCAAAAAGCGCGCGCGGTGCATCGGATCCCGATGGTCGACGACTATCGTCTGGCCAAATGTCGATTCACAAGGCGACCGTCAGCGGCAGGCTGCGATGGCAGGTCCGCTGGCGTGAGGGCGGCACGAACCGCCAGCGAAGCTTTGACAGCGTCGGCGATGCGCGCGACTTTGATTCGGAGATCCGCCGTGAGCGGCAGCAGTTGCGGGCCGTAGATCGTCCGATTGTCGAAGACACGTCAGTTGCCGAGTTCGTCGAGGAATGGTGGGCAACCACGGCCCCGCAACTCGCGCCCCGCACGCAGGAGCAATACGCGCTGGCGCTCAATCTTCGGATCCTGCCCGAGCTTGGGGGCTATGGGCTGCGCGAGATCAAGCCATCGACCGTCGAGGATTGGCTTGGACGTCTTGATGAGCGCGGAGACGGCCGCAGGTCCATCGTGCGCGCGGCATCGCTGCTCGGGACGATCACGCAGCGTGCCGCTGCTAGCGGTTTAATCGACGGCAATCCGGTACGGGTCGCCCGTAAGCCGCGAGCCAAGCCAACACGCCAACCTGCGCCGATCACGTTCGAGCAGGTCGAGGCGATCCGCTCTCGCCTCGACGAGCGGGACGCGGCGATCGTCAGCGTGCTCGCCTACAGCGGGCTAAGGGCCGAGTCCGAGGCGCTGACGCTGACGTGGTGGCAGGTCGGCGAGCTGACGATTAGCGTCCGCGCCTCGAAGACTGGCCACGAGCGCCATGTGCGTCTGCTGGAGCCTCTGAAGGACGATCTGCGAACGTGGCGCGAGCATTCTCGCAGCGGTCCTCTCGTCTTTCCGCATGATGACGGAGCTTGGACGCGCTACGCCTGGCAAAACTGGCGCCGGCGCGTCTGGCGACCGGCCGCGACGGCTGCGGGCCTTCAGCCGGACAGCCGACCGCGCGACCTGCGCGCCAGCTTCGCCTCGCTGCTGATCTACGAGGGTCGCAACGTGGTCGAGGTCGCGGAGCAGCTGGGCCACTCGCCGATGACGTGCCTCAACACCTACGCGCGCGCGTTCGCCGAGGCACCCAGCCCCGAGCGCCGCGTCACCGCCGAGCAGGCGATCGCAGCCGCTCGGGCTGTCTCTGATGTTCGCCTGTGGTTCGCGCCATGATCAGCGAATCGGCTACTCAGCAGCGCGCAGCGGTGGGGCGGTAGAGGAGCGGATCACGAGCTCGATCGGAGCGACATAGACCGCGTCTGCCGGCACGTTGCTTGTCAGGCGTGCGATCGATCGCTCCGCCCTCCCAGCGTCCTTGCGAACCGCCGGAGAACTCGCCCGAGCCGTAATCGCCATCCACGACGGCGCTACCACCGAACTGCTCCTCGACAACGACCAGCACGGTTTCGGTCATCGCTCGCCGATCTGCTCACCGCGCTGCTGGACCACCCTCGCGAGCCCCCGGCAATCCAACACCGTCAACCCCGCCGCTCACAACGTTAGGCCCTCGGAGCGACGGGCTTGAGAGCCAGGGGCAAAGTCGCCGAAGTCCGCGGGACTCCCGCCGCCTCTCTCATCGGGCTGCAAACCCTCCGGTACCCGTAGCGCCTGTAACGTGGTCAAAGGAATCGGCGGCTGGCCCAGGAGGACTCATCGTGGATACCGTGCCAGAAGACGCCAAGCGACGTGCCTTTCGACAGGCTCTATCGCGCAGTACCCCCGCCGCCGAGGCGGCTCTCCTGACTTGTTGCACGCTCACCCACCGATCGGCGGTTTCCCTCAGCGTCCGAGAACGGTCCTGGCCCCGCGATGACGACTCTGGTGTTCGTTCATGGTGCATGCGTCCGCAGCTGTAGGTGGCTCGTCGCTCCTAGGAGTACAGTCCGCGACCATCGCTGGACAAACCACCGCGCAGACTGCGCGAAGGGGGTCGGGATCGAATGGCACTCGGGTTCTACATCACTGCCAAGGGCTTTACGCAGGAGCGGTACGACACGACGCTCGTCCAGCTTGAGGAAGCGGGTGCCGGAGCCCCTGAGGGACGTATCTCCCACATCGCTCTTGAGACGGACGGCGAGATCCAGGTCTTCGACGTTTGGGAGTCGCGGGAGGCATTTGAGGCATTTGGGGTAACCCTTCTGCCGATCCTCGCGGTGGCGGGTGTTGAGATTAACGAGCCGGTGGTGGCTCGTGTTCACAACGAGATCAAGGGCTGACCGGCTGAGGCGAGCACGCGGCAATCGGTAGGCAGTATCAGCTGGCGCCGGGCACTCGTAGCTCAAACAGCCTGAGCGCTTGATGCGGGTGACGGCCTGGGCGGCAAAATGGCAACCGATCGAGCTAGTCGGGCTCGAACCGACGACCTCTAGCATGCCATGCGTCCGGCGAGTGAGGACGCGGCGGCGCAAAACCTGATTTTTTACGGGCGTCTCGCGCCTCTCAGCCGGTGACGATGCGCGCGCGTTTTGTGTGCGGATTGCGATCGATTTGCGACGATCGTGGCAGGGCTACCAGTGCCTTACCTTTCGAGCGCCTTACGAAGGCGTTTCACCGGAACATGTCGTCAAGGCCGTGTATGAGTCGTCGTGCGCGGCCAACCCCAGAAGCCGCTCGGCCCGGCTCCTCTATTCAGCTCCGAGCGCCCAACCGATGAAGAGACGCGCACATCGCCCAAACCGTCTCGAAAGTCAGAGTTGACGATCCGCCGCTTGAGCGGTGCTTGCTGGTGGCGCCCTTGCTCGCCGAAGCAGGCTCCTACTCGAGGGGATCGGTGATCGGACCGGGCAGGCGCTTGTAAACCGCAAAGAAGTCGCGGTCGTCGGGCACGAGGTAGCGATCGGGCGACTGGTTCGGCTGGGGCTCGACCAACTCGGGCACGAGGCGACCATGGTCGTGGGTGTAGGTGATCAGCGTGTGCCAGTCGGGGTTGATGTCGAACTCCATCGCCCGCACCGCACCGACGTGCTGGAGGATCTTCGCGAGCGTGATCACGGTCTGGTCATTAGCGACAACGAAGATCAGGTTGCCGCGACGGTCGATGCCAACGCCCGTACGCCAGACGCGGGTGACGCCGCCGAGCGTGAACCCCCACTGCGGGCTGTTCGGGTTCACGTTCAACTCGGGGTTCAGCTTTCCGTTCCAGACGATCGGGGCCAGACTCTGGCGGGCCCAGGCGACGTCCGGGCCGGCGTTCGCGCCGCCGCTCCAGTCCAAGATGTTGATGCCGCCGTCACGGTAGCCAACGAGGGTCGCGTTGCCGTCCTTGAGCGGCTCGTTCACGCGGCCGTTGACGGCCGAGCCATTGTCGCCGTCCACATGAGTGAAGCCGCCGTTAAAGGTCGCAAGCAGCCGCCAGCGCTGGTCGTCGGGCACCATCATCGGCCCGCGTACGGCCGCCTGCGGCGGCTCGTAGCGGCCCGGGTAGTAACCGATCGCGGTGCGCGTGTGGTCAAACCACGCGACGTAGGCGACGAGCCGCGGATAATCGAGCTCGGTACGAAAGACAGTTACCAGCACCGGTGGGCCACCGTCGACCGGCGGTCCCGTCGGCCTCCAGACGCCTTCGCCGGGTAGCGGGTGGGGAAAGATCGGCTTGACCCGCGGCGGCCAGTCCTCCGTCAGTGTCGCGCCCGTGTGGCCGCTCGCACCGGTCACGGCTGTCGCGCCAATCGCGCTCGTGTTCCCGAGCGCGATGCCGGCGACACCAACTCCAACGGTGGTCGCACCAACTCCTACGGCGGCTATCGCGAAAAGCACAGGCCAAACGGGACGCCCGCTCCGGATTTTTGGCACGCCGACGATCCTACTTTTTGTGCGACCTGAGACGGGCTCCATCCGACGGAGTCTGGCTAGTTGTCGGCTGGGGCAGCCCGACCGCCGGCAGGCTCTTTAGCTGTGGCCCGCCCGGCTTCGGTGCATTCCAGGTGTAGTCGATGTGCTCGATCTCGTCGACCAGCCAGTTGCCGAAAGGCACATCGGCTCTCACCCACTCGGTGCTGCGTTGGCTGAAGGTCATGCTCGTAGGCTCCAGCATCCAGCTCGTGTACGAACCGAGCGTCGGCACCGCCAGCACGAGGAGGACCGCGCCGACGAAGATGCGCCGGCGTCGCCGCCGGCGCCTAGCCGCAGGCTCGCGCCGCCGCTCCCGGCGCGCCGCGCCCCGCACGCGAGCTGACACGCGCAGCGAGTCAGCCGCATCCGGCGGAGCACTCACGCCAGGAGCCGAACGAGAGCTCTCCAGGCCGTCCATCGATGGCATCCCCAGACTCGATCGCGCACGAAACCAACGACGCAATGCTACCCCGGTCGCCGAGCACCACGCAGCCGCCTCGCTCACCGTCTGGTCCGCCACCGCGTCGTCGAGTGATCGCTGATATGTTCGCGCCTTCCATGGCGGCCACTCCTCGTCGAACTGGCCGGCTGACACGACAGTGACTACAGCGCTGGAGTTGGGACTAGCCGCATTGCTCGTGCTGGCGGCAGGGCTGAAGGTTCGCGATCCGACTCGTAGCGCGATGGCGCTCGCTGTCTACGGGATCGCCGGGGGTGTAACACGCTACGCCGTGCTAGGCGTGGTGGCTGTCGTCGAGGTTGGCCTCGCGGTTGGCCTCGTCGCGGGGCTGAGCGCAGCGGCTTGGGCGGCCGTGGCGCTCTTTGCCGTCTTCGCCATAGCTACCCTCGGCGCCCTGCTCGCTGGCCGTGAAGGCCTTCCCTGCGCGTGCTTCGGAAGCCGCTCACGGCTCCGCTGGACTTCACCGCTGCGCTCGATCCTGGTCGCCGCGCTCGCCGCCGTGGCTGCCAGTGGCGTGCTGCCGGCAGCGCCGTCGAGCTATGACCGGTGGCTGACGGTCGGTCTCGTCGCTGCGCTGATCGCCATGGTTGGGCTAGCCGCTGTAGTGCTTGCGCTCGCACGCGAGGTCGGCGTGCTGCGACTCTCGATCGCTGGGCAGGGAGCGCTCGAGATCCCCGAGGAGGGTCCCTCGGTCGGCGAGCACCAGGCTTGGGCGGCAGCACTCCCTGTCGGTCGAGGCGAGTTGCTCGCGCTCGCGATCTTCAGCTCTGAGGGGTGCCCGGTGTGCCGGCGGGTGGAGCCGGCGATCTCCTACGTCGCGGCGGACCCGCTCCTCGCCGTAGGCGTTTTCGATGAGGTGGCCGGCGCAGCAACCTGGTCGGCAGCCAATATCCCGGGGAGCCCCTACGCTGTTGCGCTCGACGCGTCGGGCGTCGCGCTCGCGAAGGGCACGTTCAACAATCTAACCCAGCTCGAGAGCATCGTCGCCACGGCCCGTGCTCGTCAGCCGGGCCTCGCTGTTGCTGCCTGAGCAATCACTCGGCGAGGAGGTTCTCCGCCGAACTGGCCGGCGTGGCTTTCTCGAGAGGCTCGGCGGCGTCGTGATCGCGCTTGCTGGCGCTAAGACCGTCACGCAGCTCGTGCTCCCATCCGAGGCCGACGCGCAGCCGTACACAAACTTCTGCGGCCACACATGGACCACCGGCAACTGTCCCGCCCCGACCGGGCTCCCACGCATCGATCGCAACGGATACCCCCTGCGAGCGAGCGACGGCGTGCCGGTCGACGACCTCGGGCGCCCGGTCGACTCGCACGATCAGCCGATCAACGCGAAGGGCGAGTTGCTGCTGACCCCCGACGGAACGCCAGTAACACCTGCGCCGCGGACGAGGGTCTGCCAGACAGCCGGGAAGGACCACCACCTCGATCTGAGCCTCGACGGTTCGTGGTATCGGTGCTGCAGCGGGCACGTCCGGAGGATTCGCGATTGCTGCGGTGTGACGAACACTCGCATCAACGGCGACCAGGCCCTTACCGGGTACTGCTACCCAGGCCGGCATGTCTTCTGCGTCACCTATTTCGACACGAGCGTGCCGTGCTGAGCATGCTTGCCGTGAGTGCGGCACTGACGGCAGTCGTCGCCGGCGTCGCCGGCGCATGGTCACCGTGCGGGCTTTCGATGCTCGACACGATCGGCAGCGCGTTGGGCGACGCCCGTCGCGCGGTGCTGTTATTGGCGATCGCGACGTTTACGATCGGTGCGATCCTCGGTGGCGTCGTCACGTTTGGTGGCCTCGCGCTCCTCGGCGAGCTTCTCGGCCACGGCGACGGAACGCTTCGGGACATACTCGCCGGCGTTATCGCCGCCGCGGCCGCAGTCGCCGACTGGCGCGGAATGCGGATCGCCCCGCAGATCCGCCGGCAGGTCCCGGAACGCTGGCGTTGGATCATGCCTCTGCCGCTTGCCTGCGGGCTCTACGGCGTCCTGCTCGGCCTCGGTTTCACGACCTTCGTGCTCGCCTTCGCGGTGTGGGCGCTCGCGGCGATCAGCGTCGCCGGCGACAGCGTGAGCCTTGGCATCATTGTCGGCGCAGCGTTCGGCGTCGGTCGCGCGATACCGATCGCCTGTCTGACGCCGCATCTCAACAGCGAGGATGGGCAGCGGCGCCTCGACCGGATCTCGGTCGACCCGCGCCTGTGGCTCGGCTTGCGCCGCGTCGGCGCGATCGGGCTCACCCTTTGCGTTGTCGCGCTCGCCGCCGCGACTGCGCTCGGGAACAGTCTCGGCTCACGGCTGACGACGCTCGCCACCGCCGCGACAGACCCCTCCGCCGCCGGCGGGCTGGTCGCCTGGCAGGGCATCGGTGGCAGCGGCGTCCTGCAGGGCGCGACAGGGGCCACGTCACCGCTTCCGGGCGATCTTCCCGCGCTCGGAGATGCGAACGTTGCTTGGGAGCAGGGGGCCGACATCGTGGTCGCAAATGCGACGACACTTGCGACCGAAGCCACGGTTCCGCTGCCAGCCGGCGCGACGCTGAGCGCGCTCGCCGTTTCCGCCAGCTGGCTGGTGATCAGCGCTCTGCCGGGCGGCGGCGGGGCAGAGCTGGTCGCGGTCCCGCTAGCCGACCCGACGACAAGCACGCCGATCAGCACGGCGCCGCTCGCGGGAGAGATCGGACGCCCCGCGATCGACGGCTCCGACCTGGTCTTCAGTGCGAGCAGCGCCAGGTCCAGCGCGATCGTTGAGGTCGACCTGGCGACCGGGACGCGGACCGAGCTTCGCGCCACACGGGCCAACTACTCGTTCCAAAACCCGGTGCTCTCAGGCGGTCAGCTGCTTTACGAGCAGGTCGGCCGCTGCGAGCAGAAGCTGCTGCTCGGGCCGGCGAAGCGCGATGCGCGAAGCCGGCTTCTACTGGGCCTCCGATCAACGGTCCGGCGCGACCCGGGATACCAGCATGGCTACCAGCGCAACTGGGACTCGGCGAGCCACTGCTCAAACCGCGCCGCCGGGCCCGGCGGGAAGCTCACGCTCGGAACGATCGCCCGCGACGGCACGAATGCATACGTCACCGAGTATCCCGCCGACGTGGCCGATGCCCGCATCGAAATACTTTCGCTCGCCAAGCATTCCTGAGCACTGGGGCTGGCCCGTACACCGTCCAGGTGAGCACCAAGGCCAGTCGCGCAATGGCGTGTCAGGCGGCAGTTTGCGAATGGACCTGACGGGACAGTACTCAAACCCATCGGGACCACTGAAACTGCTGCTAGAAGCCGCGCAGCGCCGTCGATAGCTGCGCATGGCGGAGCTGGTCCGGCGTCGGTGCGGTGAGTGTGGCGTGCTCGGTCGTCTGGCTCGCGCTACCGCCGGTCGGGATGAATGTCACCACGATCGTAACCTGCAGTTTGTGCCGCGCCTTCAAGAGCGCGAGCGCCGCCCGTGTCGGTGAGAGCGTCAACGAAGTCGTGCCCGGACCGTCCGCGGCACCGCTCGCGTTGGCGTAGGTCACTGTCCGATGCACCACGTGCTTGTGGCGGTTGCGGCCCTTTCCGCTTGTCACCTCGAGCGTCTCGACGAATGTGACGTGCGCGTTGAAGCTGCCAGCGTCGGCGCTGGCCAGCCGCAGCGTCACCTTGCCGTCGACGCCGATCTTCCGCGACAGCGTCGAGAACTGGTTCGACGGCAGAGTGATTGTGGAGGTCGGCGAACTGGACGGTGGTGGTGGTGGTGGCGTCGTCCTCGTGACGCTTTCGCCGGCGCTGTACTCGGCCTGGACCTGCGAGGCCGTCAGCTCGCTCATGAACACGGCTGCGTCGCCAATGCTGCCCGAGAACGCGCTCGCCGGCTGGTTCGGCCAGCTGTTGCTCAGGTACCCACCGAGCTGCCAGGTGCCAATGTAGGACGCTGCCGTCGCGGTGGAACCAGACGCTACAAGCTGACCATCGACGTACAGGCGCATTCCGTCGCTGCCCTGCGTCGCGACCACGAAATGCCACTGACCATCGTTATATGAGCCCGGACTCTGGATCGTATTCGTCGTCCCGTTCTGCACGCCGAAATCAAGTTGGCCACTGCTCGTCATGTACACGACGCGGTCGAGGTCACCGTTTGTGTCGGCGTACGTGGCGAGAACGCCGCCGCTCGTCGACGTCGTGTTGAACCACAACTCCTCGGAGTAGGTCGTCGGAGCCTCCTGTGGCTGCGTCGAGACCACCTGCCCACCATTCAACGTGATCCCCGTGCCTGTCGAGCTCGGACTCTGATACGAGATCCCCGACGCCGAGAACGTGCCTACATCCCCGTTCCCCGACAGGTCGGCAGCGCTCGCCGACCCGGCGGCGTCCGACAACGGCCAATACAGCGCTGGGCCGTCGGCATCGATCGCCTGCCCGTACGCGGTCGTCGGCGTTGACGCCGGCGGCGTCGTGATGTCGATCGTCGCAGACACGCTCGGCGTGCCGTTCGCGTCGATCGCGAACAGCATGTAGGGCCCGGGAAGAGCTATGCCGGGGTCCGATGGAATTGCCAGCTGATAGGTGTCGCCCGCGGAGGACACGATCGAGAGCGGGATCCGTCGCTGGTCGTTGTCGACGGTATGGGTGGCCTCGCCGTAGCGCACGAGCACGAAGCTCTGGACGGCTGCACCCGTGGTCACCGAGATCGTCTGGCCGGTCTGCGCCGAGGTCGGCGCCGAGGAGATCGTCGGCCGGGTGCGCAGGGACCCGTCGGCGTTGAAGAGGTACGGCGGATAGAAGATCTGTCCGTCGGGGTGGTTGGTCGCGCATGAGCCGCACAGACCGCCACCTCCGGAAAACACCGTGCCGTCGGGTAGTAGCACGGCCGCCGAGTGATAGACGCGGGGTTCGGCCTCCTCTGCCATCACCGTCCATGCGCCCGTGGTGGGGTCCCACATCTCCGGGTAGAGGTCGGCGGTCTCGTCGGAGAACGGGACGGCGTATGTCTGTCCACCGACGGTGAAGATCTGTCCGGTTGGGAGAACGACGCTGTTGGCGAACGAGCGGGCGTACGTCATCGACGCGGTTGGCGTCACCGTCGGCGTGGATTCGCTGATGTCGACTACGTTGGCCACGTTGGTGGCGTTCGAGTCCTCATAGTCAGGTGCGCCACCGACGGTGAAGATCTTGTCGGTGTCGTAAAGCACGGCATTGCCATTCATCTCGTCACCGCTCGAACCCCGAGGCCCCGCGTCCGTGATCGACCCGGCGCCGGTGGTCGTGATCCAGTGCATCTCCTCGGACGGGCCGGCCTGGAAGATTCGGCCGCCGGACGTGGCGATGAACCAGCCGTGATTGTCGGCACGGTAGGCGCCCTCGTCGTCGGCCGTGTAGATCGGCGTGGCTGGCACGTCCGGCAGCTCGCGCCAGTTCGCGGTCGGCGACCAGATCTCGCCGAGCTTGCCTCCAACAGCACCCGACCAGGAGCCACCGAGGACGAACACCTGGCCGTCGGGAAGCGTCGTCTGTCCCTGATACCCGCGGCCGATGTTCATCTGCGGACCGGCTATCCAGGTGTTCGTGGACGGGTCGTAGATGCTCGTATCGGTGTCTCCGATCCCACCAGTGACAATGACGTCTCCGTCGGGGAGGATCGAAGCGCCCGGACAGAACATGTCGTGCGCCGTGTTGCTCACGGTGTCAGTGCTCACAGCTCCCGTCGCGAGGTCGAGGATCGCCGTCTGCGTGTACTGCTCGTCGTCGGAGGAGTCGAAGTTGAGCTCAGAGTCGGCCGACCACATCAGAAGCTTGTCCCCTGGGATCAGCGCGACCGCCACGGGGACCAGCGGGAAGCCGATCGTGGGCCCCCATTGGCCGACGACGGAAGGGTTGGTCGAGTCGTCCGCGATCCGTGCGCCCTTGCCGCCCTGTGCGGGCAGGGACTGGCCGCGTGGGGCACCAGCCAGCACCAGGCGTGAGATCGCGACCGCGCGATCAGCGGGCGAGGACAACGACAGCACTGTGAGCCGCACGGCTCGAACGTCCTGCGCGACCCAGCCGACGCGCTTCACGTTCAGGTTCGCCTGCCACCTCCCGTACGCGACTGGGCGACCGAAATGGGTCCCGTCGCTCGACAGCCGGACGACGAAGCGGCCGATCACGCCGCGCATCCCATGCGGAAGGTACGTCAGGCCCGAGACGGCCATGCGCTTCGTGAAGGTCACGGTCACCGATTGGGGCAGATCGACCCGGCCGCCGAGGCGAGCGCTCTGCCAGAACGACGACTGGCGCGAGCCCAGCACGGCGCTGGCGGCGTGCCCCGCCGCCGTGCTCGACGCGCTAACGGTCCATCCATACGGCTTGAGCGGGGCCGCGTACGGAACGAATGCAGCTGCCGTCGGCATCTCCATGTGCTCCATCGCACTCCCCATGGACCCGGAACTCCCGGTGGCGCCTGAGCTCCCCATCATCGCTGCCGAGCTTCCCGCCATCGCTCCCGAGCTTGCCGTCGATCCCGAGCGTCCGATCGCCGATCCCCAGGTCCCCGCCGCCGCCGCGCCACCGAAGGCGAAGAGCACCGTGACGACCACGATGAACAATCGAGCGGGCCGGCGTCGCTCGGTCCGCCGGCGGGCGCGCGTGGCTTTACCGCTTCCGGGGCGATGCGTCAGGAGAGTCAGGGCACGCCAGCGCTCGTGCATCGTCAGCCCAGAATAGGTCCGTCAAGGCAAGGAGCCAGGGGCAAAATTTGCCGGTGGCGAACGTGCGGGCTGCCGCCCTCCGCCCCCCATCACCGGCGAATCGCGAGAATGGAGCTAGTCGGGCTCGAACCGACGACCTCTTGCATGCCATGCAAGCGCTCTCCCAGCTGAGCTATAGCCCCGTGTCGCCGCCCCGCGCAAGCGTGTGCGGCGAACGGCCATCCTAACACCCGTTTCCTGGACGATCAGGCGCACAAGCTGCTCCTCGCGGAGCGCGGCTGGCGGCCGGCGGCCCCCTCACTCCTCGCCGCTCGAGCGCCACAGCGCCGAGGGCCACCAGATCCGCCGGTCGAGCTCGAGCACGAGTGCGGGCACGAGCACGGTTCGCACCAAGAAGGTGTCAAGGAGCACGCCGAAGGCGATGACGAGGCCGACCTCGGCGTACTCGACGAGCGGCAGCGAAGCGAGCGCGGAGAACGTACCGGCGAGCACGATCCCGGCTGAGGTGATCACCGCGCCCGTCACCGCGAGCGCGCGCAGCATCCCTTGCCGTGTCCCGGTGCTCGCCGATTCCTCCCGCACCCGCGCCATCAGGAAGATGTTGTAATCGCAGCCGAGCGCGACGAGAAAGAGAAAGCTGAAGAGCACCAGCGACGGATCCTCACCGGCGTAGCCAAAGAAATGCCCAAAGGCGAATGAACCGGCGCCAAGCGCTGCGGCGTAGCTGAGGACCACCGTGGCGATCAGCAGCAGTGGCGCTACCAGCGAGCGCAGCAGCAAGCCAAGGATCAGCGTCACCGCGACGATGATCATCGGCAAGATCACCTCGTTGTCGCGGTGTGCCGCGATGTCAAGGTCTTCCTGCTCGGCGACGGCTCCGCCGATCAGCGTCGTCGGGCCGCCTGCTGCCTTCGCGATCCGGCGGATCGGCCCGATCAGCGCGTAGGCGCGCGCCACGGTGGGGTTCACGCTGAGCTCAGCCGTGAACACCGAGAGTCCGCCTGAGCCGGTGAGCGGTGCGCTGACTGCTCCCGGCGCGTCGCTGATCCCCGATGCGTGGACGATCGCGTCGCGGACCGCCCCCAGTCGGGCCCGGTCCGCGACGACGACGTCGATCGGTGCGCTCGCGCCCGGAGGAAAATGAGCGGAGATCAGCGTCTGTCCCTGTTCGGAGGGGACAACTCCGGTGAACTGGTTGTTGCCGCTGAGCGTCGCGTGGAGATCGACGAGGCCAATGCAGAGCGCCGCGAGCAACGCCACCACAGCCGGGGCGATTACCCGGTGCCGGCGTGAGATCAGATCGGCGACACGACGCCAGACACCGTGGGTCTCGTCGGCGCCACTCGAGCCGGCGAGCGGTACGAACGGCCAAAACGCCCGCCGACCGAAGAGCAAAAGCAACGCCGGTAGCAGCGTGAGGTTCGACAGCATCGCCAGCGCCACGCCGATCGCCGCGATCGGCGCCAGCCCGCGCGTGCTGTTGACGTTCGCGGCAAGCAGGCAGAGCAGGGCCGCGATGACGGTGCTCGCACTGGCGAACACGACCGGGCCGGCGCGACGCAGCGCAATCCGCATCGCGACCTGGCGGTCCTCATGCGAGCGCAGCTCCTCGCGGTAGCGGGCGACGACTAACAGTGCATAGTCGGTTCCGGTGCCGAAGATCAGCACGGTGAGGATCCCCGCCGAGAGCGAATCGATCGTCACCCCGACCTGCGTGAGAACGTAGCCGAGCCCCTCCGCGATTGCCTCCGCCATCCCCACGGCCGCCAGCGGGATCGCCCAGAAGATCGGGCTGCGGTAGATCAGAACGAGTAGCACGAACACCAATGCAACGGTGACGATCAGCAGCTTGCCGTTGATCGTCTTGAACACCTGGCTGGCGTCGTAGGAGACACCGCCCGGCCCCGTCACGTAGGCGGCGAGTCCCGCCGGGCCCCGGCTGACGACCCGGCGCATCAGCTGGACATCGCTGTCGAGCACTGACGTTTCGCCGTGCAGCGTCAGGCCGAACTGGAGTAGCTCAGCGGTGCCATCGCGCGAGCGGGTCGGCGCCAGCGCGGGCAGCGTGCCGGAGGGAAGCTGAGCGTTCAGGCGCGAGGAGTCGTTGGCAATCGCGGTGAGGTCGGCGGCGCTCAGGCCGCCCGAGCGGTGGAACACAATCACGGTTGGCGTAACCACGGCGCCGCCCGACAGCGCGTTCAGCTCGTCCAGCGCGCGCACCGACTCGGCGCCGGCAGGCAGGTAGGAGGTGATGTCGTTCTTCTGCGCGCTTTGGAACTTGCCGGCGACCGATCCGGCAGCGGCCGCGACCAGCAGCCAGACGATTGCGATCAGCCACTTCGCGCGCCCTCGACTCGCCAGTTCGAAGATCGCCCCCATGACGGGCGAACCCTAACGCGCACAACGCTTGAGGCGAGTGGGCCGTGCTGTCCAGCCCACCCCACAGCTAACCTCCGCTTCCGATGACGCAACTGCGCTACGACCCGTCCGAGATCGAGCCGCGCTGGCAGGCGATCTGGGCCGAGGAGCACACGTGGGAAGTCGCCAACGACAACGCGAGCGGCCGCCCGCGCTCCTATGTGCTCGAGATGCTGCCCTACCCGAGCGGCGAGCCGCACATCGGTCACCTCAAGGTCTACTCGGTTGGCGACGCGATCGCGCACTTCCGCCGCCGTCGCGGCGCCGAGGTGCTCCACCCGATGGGCTACGACGCGTTCGGGCTACCGGCCGAGAACAACGCTCTGGCGACCGGGGAACATCCGCGCGATTCGACGAACACCTCGATCGCCTCCTTCCAGCGCCAGTTCCGCGACTGGGGGATCTCGATCGACTGGTCGCGCGAGCTCTCGACCGCCGACCCGCGCTACTACCGCTGGACGCAGTGGATCTTCGTCGAGCTCTTCAAGGCCGGCCTCGCCGACCGCCGCGAGGCCGCGGTCAACTGGTGCCCCCACGACCAGACCGTCCTCGCCAATGAGCAGGTGATCGACGGTCGCTGCGAGCGCTGCGGTCACGAGGTCGAAATCCGCCAGCTCGAGCAGTGGTTTTTCAAGATCACCGACTACGCGCAGCGCCTGCTCGACGATCTCGGGGCGCTCGACTGGCCCGAGCACGTAAAGACGATGCAGCGCAACTGGATCGGCCGCTCCGAGGGAGCCGAGGTTGACTTCCACCAGCCTGAGCTCGAGATCGACTACCCGGTCTTCACCACGCGCCCCGACACATTGTTCGGCGCGACGTTCTTCGTCATGGCGCCCGAGCATCCCGACGTCGCGCGGCTCGCCGCCGGCACGCCGGACGAGCGGGCCGTGCACGAATACATAAATCACGCGCTGACCGCCTCGAATGCCGAGCGCGGGGCCACCGACAAGCCGAAGACCGGCGTGCCGTTGGGCCGTCACGTCATCAACCCCGTCAACGGCGAGGCGATCCCGATGTTCGTCGCCGACTACGTGCTGATGGAGTACGGGACCGGCGCGATCATGGCGGTCCCGGGCCACGACCAGCGCGACTTCGACTTCGCCGAGGCCCACGGCCTCGAGATCCGCCGCGTGATCGAGGGTGACGAGCTGCCGTACACGGGCGACGGGCCGCTCGTCAACTCGGGTGATTTCGATGGCCTCCCTAACCGGGAGGCAAAGGACCAAATCGTGAGCTGGCTCCAGGCTGCGGACCGCGGAAAGGGAGTCGTCCAGTTCCGCCTGCGCGACTGGCTCGTCTCACGCCAGCGCTATTGGGGCTGCCCGATCCCGATGATCCATTGCCCCTCCTGCGGCATCGTCCCCGTGCCCGAGGATCAGCTGCCGGTGCTCCTCCCCGACGTCGAGGACTACGCGCCAAAGGGCCGCTCGCCGCTCGCCGCCGCCGAGGACTGGGTCAACACCACCTGCCCTGCCTGCGGCACGCCCGCCAAGCGTGAGACCGACACCATGGACACCTTCGTCGACTCGTCCTGGTACTTCCTGCGCTACTGCGACGCGCGCAACGACGACGCGGCGTGGGATCCCCAGGTGCTCGCGGAGTGGATGCCGGTCGACCAGTACATCGGTGGCATCGAGCACGCGATTCTCCACCTGATGTACGCGCGCTTTTTCATCAAGGCGCTCGCAGACCTCGGCCACCTCTCTTTTCAGGAGCCGTTCGCGGCGCTCTTCAGCCAGGGGATGATCACGCGCGACGGCGCGAAGATGTCGAAGTCGCGCGGCAACGTCGTCTCGCCCCAGTCGATCGTCGAGCGCTACGGCGCCGACACCGCGCGCTCCTACATCCTCTTCATCGGGCCGGCGGACCAGGACGCCGATTGGTCGGATGACGGCGTCGAGGGTGTCCACCGCTTCCTCTCGCGGCTCTGGCGACTCGCCGCAGAGATCGCGGAGACGGGCGACGCCGAGCCGCCGCCCACAGACCCGCAGGGCGCCGACCTCGAGCTGCTGCGTAAGGCCCACTGGGCGATCGAGAAGGTGACCCACGACCTCGACGGGCGCTTTGCCTTCAATACCGCGATCTCCGCGGTGATGGAGCTGACCAACGATTGCTACCGCTTGCGCACGCAGGTGGCGCCCGGAGTGCTGCGCTTTGCGCTCGCGACCGGCGCGTCGCTGATCTTCCCCTTTGCTCCGCACGCTGGCGCCGACGCCTACGAGCGGCTGACCGGGGCGCGCGTTTGGGAGGAGCCGTGGCCCATCGCCGACCCGGCTCTGCTCGAACGCGAGACCTACGAGCTGGTCTGCCAACTCAACGGCAAGGTGCGCGACCGCCTGCAGGTACCGACCGGGCTTGGCGAGGACGCGCTCAAGGAGTTGGCGCTCGCCGCCCCGCACCTGCGGTCCCACCTCGACGGTCTCCAGGTCACCAAGGTGATCGTCATCGTCGGCAAGCTGGTCAACGTCGTCGCTCGCTAAGGCGTCCAGACTGCCGGCCGCGGGCATTGCACGCCGCGCGGAGGCCCCATACACTGGCGCCACGCAGCGTTCCACTAAGGAGAGGCAACATGGATTTCTCAAAGCTGAGCCGCGATGACTGGCTGGTTGGGGGTGGCGGCATCCTGCTCATCATCGACCTGCTGGCTTTGCCGTGGTTCTCAGTCTCTTTCGATGGCATCACGGCAACGAGTACCGGGACCGGCTCACCGGGCAGCATCTGGGGTGTGCTCGCGCTGATCGTGACGCTCGCCGTTGTCATAGACCTCGCGCTGGCGCGCTTCAGCCCGGCGACGCAGATCCCGACGACGCAACTCGGTCGCGACCTGACTCGCTTGGCCGCCGCCGGCTTGGCGTTCCTGCTGCTCATCATCAAGTTCCTCGATCACACGAGCAACTTTGGCTTTGGCTTTTACCTCGCAATCATTCTCGGCCTCGTCGTCCTTGCCGGTGCGTGGCTGAACTCCCAGAGCACCACGGCCACCGTCTAGCGGCTCTGCTCGCTCACTCAGACCGCGGCGTCGCGCTGAACAGAACGCGCGACGCCGGCCGGTCGCGGCGCTAGCCTCGCAGCGATGCCGGCGTTCAAGCCCGCCTATCTGATCCACGGCGACGACCATGGTCGCGTCGGCGAGCGGCGGGGACGGCTGCGCGCATTGGCGCAGGCGCAGGGTGGATCAGTCGAGGTTGCCGCGACAGCCGACGCGGCAGCCGCGCTGCTCATTGCACTGACGCTATCGGTCGGTCGTCGTTTCATCATCGTCGACGGTGTCGAGGGCTGGAAGGACGCGGAGGTAACGCTTCACCTCCAGCCCGCGCTGGCAGCGATGCCGCCCGACACGACGATCGCCTTCTTTGCCCGTGAGGACGGCCGCATCAAGGCACCGCCGGCGCTTCACAGCGCGGTGAAAGCCGCCGGGGGGGACGTCAGCGCCGAACTCGCGGTGAAGGAATGGGACCTCCCGAAGTGGGCGTCCGCCCGAGCCGCCGAGCTCGGACTGACACTCGACGGCGCCGCAGCACGGGCCCTTGTCGGCGCGGTCGGCGCCCGTCAGGCGCGCCTGTCGCGCGAGCTCGAGAAGCTCGCGCTCGAGTACGGGCCGGGAACCACGCTCGACGCCGAGGCGGTTCTGGCGCGCGTCGCGCGCAGCGCCGAGCGTCGTGCGTGGACGCTCGCGGACGCGCTCGTCGCGCGCGACGGCGCCGCAGCGACCAGGGTCTATCTCCAGCTGCGCGCTCAGGGTGAACGCCCCGAATCGCTCAGCTACTGGATGACACGCCGCCTGCGCGAAGCGCTCGCCGTTTCGCTCCAGCTCGAGGCCGGCAGCCCAACCGCGACGGTCCGCGCGAGCTTGCGGATGCCGCCCAAGGCGGCCGCCGCCTTCGTTTCCGATGTCCAGCGCAGCGAACCTTCGGTGCTCCGTCGCGCGCTCGCACTGCTCGCCGACCTCGAGATCGACAGCCGCGGGCGCTCGCCGCTTGACCCGGACACGCTGGCGCTGCGGACGATCGAGCGCGCCGCTGCCTGACGGCGCCAGGGGACGGCGCTAGGGCCTCGCCGCTAGGAGTCGGCGGGCGGGTTCGCGACGCGCGCCGCGCGAGCCTTCTTGCGCGCACCGGTGTTGCGGTGCAGCGCGCCGGTCTTGACGGCCTTGTCGATCTTCGAGATCAGCGCGCGATGCTCGCTCGCGACGCGCTCGGCGTCACCGTCGCCGACGGCGCTCTCGAGCCGGTGAAAATAGGTCTTGATCGCCGACGTGTGCTGGCGATTCTCGATCCGCTCGCGCTCGGAGCGGAGGATGCGCTTCTTCTGTGAGGCGATGTTGGCCATGGCAAGGTGGGCGGTGGGGACCGCGGCGAGCCTTACTATAGCGGCGTTGAGCGTCACAACTGGAGCCGCCATGCCCGCGGCCGCTGAGGGGCCGCCCGGTCGCGGCGTCGCACGCAACACCGCGATCTTTTCGATCGCGACCGCCTTCTCGCGGGTTGCCGGCCTGTGTCGCGAGATCGTCGCCGCGAGCTACTTCGGCACGAGCGCCGCTGCGTCGGCGTTCACGATCGCCTTCCTCGTACCGAACTTCGTCGCCAACATGTTCGCCAACGCAGCGCTGTCGGCGGCCTTCGTCCCCGTTTTCACCGACCTGCTCCAGCAGGGCAAGAAGCGCGAGGCCTTCCGCCTCGCCTCGACGTTGGTCTGGATCATGTTCATCGCGCTCGCGTTGCTCACGGCGTTCTTCGTCGTGCTCGCCAGCGTCGTGATGCCGCTGTTCATCGGCCCGCACCTCAGCAACGTCAGCGGCATCACCTCCCTCACCGTAGTGCTGTCACAGATCCTCTTCCCGGTCGTGCTGCTGCTCGGCCTCACGGGCATCCTCGTCGGGGTGCTGCAGTCCTACGACCGCTTCACGATCCCGGCGATCTCGCCGGCGATTTGGAACATCGTGATCATCGGCCTGATGGTCCTCCTGCGCCCGGGGTTCAAGCACGCCCACCCCAGCAACCTCGGCATCGAGGCCTACGCAATCGCGATCCTCGCGGCGACCGGGGTGCAGCTGCTGCTCGCGCTGTTCGCGCTCTCCCGGATCGACTTCCGTCTCGCCTTCCACATCGACTGGCACGACCCGCGCATCCGCCAGGTCTTCGCCCTGATGCTGCCGGTGACGATCGGGCTCGGCATCGTCAACCTCGACCAGCTGATCAACTCGGCGTTCGGTGGGCTCGTCAACTCTGGCGCACCGCGGGCGATCGACCAGGCGTTTCGCATCTACATGCTCCCGCAAGGCATGTTCAGCGTCGCCGTCGCGACGGTCCTCTTTCCGACGCTGAGCCGGATGGCGGCCCGGCGCGACCCCGCCGGCATGCGCCGCACGCTGGCGATCGGAATGCGCCAGATCAATCTGATGCTGATTCCCGCCTCGGCGTTCCTGATGGTGCTCGCGACGCCCGTGGTGCGACTGATCTACCAGCACGGTCAGTTCAACGCCGAGTCGACCCACCTGGTCTCGATCGCGCTCTTCTGGTTTGCCTTCAGCCTGCCGTTCGGCGGACTCAACCTACTGCTGACGCGCACCTTCTTC
>Ga0302325_10010017_pt1 | contig 20600 bp, 17 predicted proteins | sample Palsa_T0_2_FD_201948 | JGI IMG/M metagenome (GOLD analysis project Ga0302325, IMG submission 201948) | Peat permafrost microbial communities from Stordalen Mire near Abisko, Sweden - Palsa_T0_2 | ecosystem: Environmental > Terrestrial > Soil > Palsa > Peat permafrost | place: Sweden: Abisko...
GCAATCATGGCGGCCATCAGGAAGACCAGCAACATGGCATAGCCCGCCTCGCCCTGGGAAGATCGGGCACGCGCAGCGGTCATCCGGCGGCCTCTTCCTGCAATGGCAGGGTCTGCTCGTGCTTGAACTGGGTATCCTCCATGACTACCGAGTTTACTCCGATACGCACCACGCGATAGCGCTTCTTCACCATGTCGCCCTCACCGGCCACCAGAATCTCGTCGCCATCCAGGAAGAAAGCGTGTTTGCGATTGTCGCCGCGGGCACTCGAGTAGCCGTAGTACTTCAGCTGGATGGGCGGCGGCGCGGCCGCGGCAGGAGGCGGCGGCGGGCCGGGAGGCGGCTGGTTGGGGTTCTTTCCGCCCGCGCCGGCGACCTTCACGATCGGTTCTTTAGGCAGCGGGGGCGGCGGCGCGGTGGAGAACTGGAACAGATTGCGATTGCCGCCCTGCATGTCCACGGCCTGTACTTTGGCCAGCAGATCGAGGCGCAAGGTGGGGTCGATGGACATGGGATCGACGCGGTCTTCCGGCCGCTTCGGCTTAAGCGATGGCCGGAATTCCTCAGTGGTCCGGGGTGACGTGGGCGAAGACCGGCGCGCATCGGCCCGCTTTGCGGCCTCATAACTGGGCGCCTCCGGAGCCAGCGAACCCGTGTGCCGCACGGCGCTCGCGGAATGCTCGGGCGCCGACGCGGATGGCCCCGATAGCACATTGCTATAGAAAAAGTATCCGCCGACGACCACCAGGACGCCCAGAAAAGCCATCTTCTTGCGATCCGCTCCCAAAGTCACGAAACACCCCCTGGCTCCACGCGCACGAAAGTATCCAATTTAATACTGACGCTAAGCGTGTCTCCGATACCAGTTTGCTGGGGCGCCGCCGTCAGGCTTTCGATGATCAGGAAACGCGGCGACTTATCCAGCAGGTTCACAAACTTGGTCAGGCTCGCGTAAGTGCCTTCATAAGCGGCGGTGATGGTGATCTGATAGAGCGTATCGCTTCCTTCCACTTGTTGGAGGTCGTTGGATTCCGGCCGCGGTTGGATCCCGGCCTCGCGGGTGATGCGATCCAGTTCGCCGAACAGAGTGGAAAACGTAGTGCGGCGATCGGTTGTGTACTTCGCCAGAAAAGCGTCGCCTTCCTGCTGCGCCCGCTGGGCCTTGACTACCAGGGCTTTGGTCTGGGCCAGCCGGACCTGCATGGTAGCAAGCTCCTGGCGCATGCCGGCCTGCTGCCGCGCCAGATCCTCGGCCGAGCCGCCCCAGGGCTTGAAGACGATCAGCGCCGCCACAATATTCGCCAGTATCAGGGCGCCCAGCGCGGCGCGCACGAGCACGCGCGGGTCTTTCAAAGGAATGTGCGCCGTGGCCGGCAGGATTCGCTCCGCTACTTTAAAGGCTTTGGGCATAGTTCACGCTCACGCGGCAACGGTACAGTTTGTCGGTCTGGGTGGGCGGTAGCAGGCTATGAGAATAGACCGCGCCGAATAGCGGCGAGCTCTCCAGATTCTTCAACAGGTCAAAGACCGGGGCGGGTGTTTCCGACCCGATGGTCATGTCCAGCGAAACCTGATTCGGTCCCACCACGGAAGGCCGTATGGTCATGATGCGCACGTTGTACGGCACCACCTTCTCCAGGTCCGCGAAAATGCGCGTCCAACTGATTCCCTTGCGGTAGAGCAGGGAATTCAGGAAGAGGCTGCGCTCCAGCACTTCGGCGTTTTCGGGCTTGTGCAGGATGGCATCCTGGCGGGCTTGTTCGGTCGAGATGGCGCGTATCCGCGATTCCAGGCGCGCGATCTGCCCGCGGGTGTTGGCCGCCTGGCCGCTCTCCAAAGAATTCAGGGAAATCAGGAACACCAGCAGCGCGCTCAGCAGTACGCAGGCGATTCCCGAAACGACCAGCAGCGCGCGGTCGCGCCGGAAGGGCTGGCTGGCAAGATTGACAGGGATTCTCATGCTTTGAAACTCATCCTGATACTCATTCTGATACGCATTCAATTCCGGCCGACCGATTTCAAGTATCCGAGCAGGCCGGCCTCATTCTCCCCCGGCGTCATCAGGGGCGAATGCACGGGCTCCACCTCTACTCCGAGGTCGCCATGAAACTGGCTGCGAGCCGTTTCCATGCGCTCGCCGAAACCGCAGAGCAGCAGTCGTTCGGCCTTGGCTCCAAAATTGTCTTCGACGTAAACAAAAGTCGGATACAGGTCGGCGCCGATTTCGGCGATGTCGTTAGCGTGTACCTCCAGGCAGCGCACCAGCTTCAGCCGGCCATGCTCGAGCACCATCACGGTCAGCACTCCTCCGGTGACCTTGGCTACCACGGTGATGCCGCCGCCAGCTTCCACCAGATTCAGCGCGACCAGCGCGGAGGTGGTCACCAGTCCGGGGTTCAAGCCCGCGGCGCGGAACGGCGCTTCATACGGGGAGATCACCTCCAGCGGCGCCATCACTACCACGACATCGAACTTCTTACCTTTAACCGGCTGCGGATAGTAGCTCATGGCCGCCGTTTCGACATCGAACGGGACGCTCTTGCGGACACGGAAGCGAATCAGCGCAAGCTGTTCCTTGGGGTCCGACGGGAGGGTGTCGAAATCCAGGACCGCCACGCGCACGCTGTAGTCCGGCAGGATCAGCGCCACATCCCGGCGCTTGTTTTTGCCGTTGCGCGGAGCCATCTCAAGCACCGCCCTGGACAGCTCGTCCGGCATCACCACGTTGTCCTTCAGCGGCGAAAGGGCCAGCACGCCGGCCTTCAGGGGGCGGAAGTCCAGCTCCGTTTTGGATCCCAGGCGCGCCACGGCGACCCCGGCCTCCGACAATTCGAAGACCATGGATGGCGGCGGGTCCTGCAATAGCGGCCTGAGGGAGTCGAGCAAACTCATTCCTTATCCTTCGATGAACGTGACCTTGTTGATTTCTTTCAAGGTACTCACGCCCTTGCGGACCTTATCCACCGCCGATTCACGCAGGAAAGTCATGCCTTCGTCACGCGCCTGGCGCTTGATCTCGGAGGTCGGCCGCTTGTCCAGAATCATTTCGCGGATCTTGTCGCTGAGGTCCAGCAGTTCGTGTATGGCGGTGCGGCCGCGGTAGCCCGTCCCGCCGCAATCGAAGCATCCGGCGCCTTCCACGAATTCCACGTCGCGCCATTCCGCGGGTATCAATCCCGACTCCACCAGGAACGCGTCCGGGTGCTCGACCCGATGGCGGCAGTGGTCGCACACCTGGCGCACCAGGCGCTGGGCCAGAATGCAGTTCAGCGCGGAAACGAAGTTGTAAGCTTCCACGCCCATGTTCAGAAACCGCCCCAGCACGTCCAGCACATTGTTGGCGTGGACGGTGGTGAAAACCAAATGTCCCGTGAGCGCCGAGTTAATGGCGATCTGGGCGGTCTCCTGGTCGCGGATTTCGCCCACCATGATCTTATCGGGGTCGTGACGCAGGATGGAGCGTAAGCCGCGCGCGAAGGTCAGCCCCTTCTTCTCGTTCACCGGAATCTGGGTGATGCCCTTGACCTGATATTCGACGGGATCTTCGATGGTGATGATCTTGTCCTCGTCGTTCTTGATCTCGCTGAGCGCGGCGTACAGCGTGGTGGTCTTACCCGAGCCCGTGGGACCGGTCACCAGCACCATGCCGTAGGGCTCGGAGATGTAGCGGCGGAATTTCACCAGGTCGCTCTCGCCAAAGCCCACCACTTCGAGCGACAGTTTTGAAAACTTCTCGCTCATGGACTCTTTATCGAGCACGCGGAGCACGGCGTCTTCACCGTGGATGGTGGGCATGATGGAGACGCGGAAGTCGATCAGCCGGCCCTTGTAGCGCACCCGGAAGCGGCCGTCCTGCGGGACGCGGCGCTCGGCGATATCCAGCTCGCTCATCACCTTGATGCGCGAAAGAATCGTGGTGTGCCAGTCTTTGGCGATGGGTGGCATGGCATAGTGCAGCACGCCGTCGATGCGGTACTTGATGGCCACCTCCTGGTCCCGCGACTCGATGTGAATGTCGCTGGCGCGCCGCTCGAGCGCGTTGAAGATGGTCGTATCGACCAGCTTGATGACCGGCGCGATGTCGCTATCCACGGCGGTGAGCTTGTCGATGGAAAGCGTCTCTTCGGAATTTTCCTCGTCGACGACCACATCCAGGGTGAAGCCCTCGGTAACTTCCTCGAGCACGCGCTGGGACTGCTCGGTCTTCTTGAGCAAGTCCGAGATCTGGGAAAGCGTGGCGACCTTGACCCGCAGCTTCCGGTTCAGCAGCAGGGCCAGCTCGTCGATCATGTTGAGGTTGCGCGGATCGGCCAGGGCTATGTCCAGCGTGCCGTTCACCGCCTTCAAGGGAACGAAGTTATAGCGGAACATCAGGTCCACTGGAATGGTCCGGAACAGGTCGTGATCGATGGATCCTTCGCGCAGATCTACGTACTCGCAGCGGTAGCGCTCCGCCATGGACCGCGACTGCGCGGCTTCCGCGGTGAAAGTGTCGGCTTTTTTCTCAGCAACAGGCATGTTAGGAAGGGTCCTGGGTGCTGGGTGCGAAAACGGGTGCTGGGTTCTGGGTGCTGGGTGCTGGCGTACTTATCGCAAACGGGAGATCAGCTTGCCAGAACCCAGCACCCAGAACCCAGCACCCTTCTTTTTGCAAAAACCTAGCACCCGTTTTTTTCATCTTATAGTGTCCGCGAGCGAGAAAATTGGCAAATAAAGTGCGATTAATACGAATGCCACAAAACATCCCATAAAAATCATAATGGCCGGCTCGATCAGCGAGAGGGCCGCCGCCATGCGCGTATTCACATCCTCTTCGTAAAATTCGGCGACGCTGTTCAGCATTACCGGCAGCGCGCCCGTGGATTCCCCCACCTCAATCATATCGATGGCGAGGGGCGGAAAGATGTTGGTGGACTTGAGCGAGGCGGAAAGCGGCTGCCCCTCGCGCACCATTTTGCCGGCCTTGTCGAGCGCCTTCCGCAGCAACGGCGTGCCCAGCGAATCGGCCGCTGTCTCCAGGCCCTGCACCAGCGGAATGCCTCCAGTAAGCAGGGTGCTCAGCACGCGCGAAAATTGCGCCACCTGATACTTCACCCAGATATCGCCCAACAGCGGGACGCGCAGCTTCACGCCATCGATTTTGGCGCGAGCCGATTCCTTGCGCGCCCAGAAACGATAAAGAAAGAACAGCGCCACCATGGCGGCGAAGCAGAATAGAATGTAGTTTCGCGCGGTGGTGCCGATGGCGATCAGGATCAGAGTTACCGTGGGAAGTTTTGCCTGCATGCTGGTGTAAAGCGCGGCGAAGTTCGGCACTACGTAAGTGACCAGAAACACCAGCAGGCAAACGGTCAGGAAAACCAGCACCGAAGGGTACATCAGCGAGACCATGACTTTCTTTCTCACGGCCAGCGAGATCTTCTGGTAGGTGATGAAGCGGTCCAGAACTTCCGACAGGCTGCCGCTTTTCTCGCCCGCCATGACCGAGGTGACATAGATCTTCGGGAAGATGCCCTGCATGCGGAAGGAATCGGAAAGCAGCGTGCCGTTGCGCACCTCGTCGCGCACGGCTTTGATGTAGGGCCCCAGTTTGGGATCGGTAAGGCGGTCCGCCAGCAGGTCGAGCGCTTTCAGAATCGGCAGTCCGGCGCGTATCAAGGTCACGAACTGCTGGTTGAAGATCAGGAACTTTTCGATGTTGAGCTTCTTGCGCTTGCCGAACAGGCCGCCCGTAATGTCCGACGACAGCCCCAGGGCGCGCTTGCCCTTGATCGAATAAATCAGGAAGCCCTGCTGCGTGAAGCGGTCGCGCAGTTCCCTTTCGGAGCCGGCGTTGGCCACTTGCTGGTGGATCTGGCCACGGGTGTCGGCGTATTTGAGTACGAATTCGGCCATGTTATTTGGGCGCTATTGGGCGCTCTCCACCAGTTGCGCGCCTTGCGGCATGCGAAATTGGAAAAGCTTGGCCTCGAGCGGCGGGTTCAGTTTCTCCTGCTCGAAGTCGAACTCCAGGATGGAGTGGTCAAACCCAGTCACCTGGACGCGATGGATCTGGGCATCCGGGCCGACTACGAATTCCACCTTGGTGTAAGGCAGGGTGTCGGTCTTGGGCTCGGCGACAATGCGCGTACCACCGGCCTCCGGCTGTCCCTGAATGTTGCGGAATTCCTTATCGAAGTGCAGTTTACCGAGCAGAAAGGCGAGCGGCGCGCGCATGTCGTCGCTCTCCTTGATCTTCATCTTTTCCACCTCGTGGTTGCTGGGGGTATACAGCCAAAGGAATTTGCCATCCGAGATGAACAGCTTGCCCTCGGGCGAGCTATAATCCCAGCGCATACGACCAGGTTTGCGCAACTGGAGCGTGCCGCTTTCCGTCCGGCGAGGCCTTCCTGGTCCCGTATATGCCTCATGAAAAACGACTTGCAGCGTTTGCGCGTGATTGTAGCGGGTCTCCACGGCCTGGAGTAGAGGGCCCAGATCCGGCGTCGCGGCGCATAGCGACACCGATAGCAAGCACAGCAATAGCCGAACGGCGCTCACACAAGGCTTGACGCTAATAGGTCGCTGAACGTGCAGAAAGAAGGTGCTGGGTGTGTGCGCGCTTGCGCTCGCGGTGCTGGGTGCTGGCAAACTCTTGAACCGTCAGGGATGAGTAGCCAGAACCCAGCACCCTTCTTATTGCACGGCTACCGTAATGCCTGCCTGGCTGCTAATGGCACCAATGGTCAGGACTACGGAAAGCGTTCCGGAAGGTACACCGGGCGGAATTTGCGCGTTTACCTGCAGCGCTCCGGCCACCAGGCCAGGCGCGGCGCCTATATAAAGGATATTGGCCGGCAGCCCACCAATCAGCACCGATGCGGGTTGGTTGGGATAGGGCAGCGGCAGCATCAGCGCGGCGAGCTTTCCATCCACGCCAAGCGGAGTGGTCTGTCCTTCGCCGGTAGCGTAGATCTGAACGATGGATCCCGGGCTGGTCGGATTACTGGTGGAAACCAGATTGTAATTGGTGTCCAGGATGGCGCCCGGACCGGTGCCGGAGGCGTTGGCGCTAAAGATGCCGGGAGCGCTCAAGGCCACCGGCATAGTCACCGAATTGGAGCTGGCCTGTCCGAACAGAACCTCGACCAACGCGCTCGAAGCACCGGCGAGTTCATAAGGCACGATCGCATTTACCTGTTCGGCGGAAACGTACAGCAGCGGAGCGGGAAAGCCGTTGAAGGTCACCTGGACGTTGGCCACCGTGGCGCCAAAGATACCTGAGCTGCTGGGCTGGGCGCTCACCCCCGTGGAGGGTCCCAGGTCACTCCCGAATATCACCACGATCTCGCCCGGCGAGATGGCGCCGCCCAGATAGCTCGCGGCGTTAACCACGCGGCTGATGATCGGCAGCGGCGCAGTGACTACCAGGTTGACCGCAACGCTCACCGGGGCAGTCCCGGATCCGGCGCTCAGGACTATCGAGCCGCTGTAAGTGCCGGCTCCCAGGTCCGCGGGATTCACTGAAACGGTAAGTGAGGCGGGCGTGGTTCCCGAGGCTGGTGAGACCGAGAGCCATCCGCTGCTCGAAGCGGCGGCGGTGAATGGGATGGCGGTGCCGGAACTCGAGACGGCCAGAGTCTGCGGGACCGGATTGGTATCGCCGGCTTGATAGGTGAACGCCAGCGGGTTGGGCGCGGCGGTGAGGCCCGGGGCGGCTACTGTGAGAGTCACGCTGACTGTTTGCGCTGTCCCTCCGGCCGGAGTCACTGTGATCGTGCCGCCATACGTGCCTGCGGCAAGGCCGGCGGGAGTAGTTGTGACAGTCAGGTTACCGCTGTCGGTTCCCGAAGCGGGTGTCACAGAGAGCCACGTGCCTCCGCTGCTGGTACCGGCGGTGGCGGTAAAGGCTTGCGATCCGCTGACCTGCACCGTCTGGGTGGGCGGCGAAGCGGCGCCCTGGACATATGCAAACTGGAGCGAACTGGGAGTGAGCAGGAATCCAGCGCCGGAGACGCTCAAGGTGACGGGCACCTGGGTGACGACACCGGCGGCAGTGGTGAGCAGAACCGTGCCCTGATAGGTCCCGGAAGCCAGGCTGGCTGGATTCGCGGTCACGGTCAGCGTGGTAGCGATGTAGTTGGCGCTGCCGCTGGCCGGCGAGACCGTCAGCCAGTTCAGTCCATTCGCGGTGGTGGTGCTGGTAGTAAAGCTGGTCGATCCGTTGGCCGTGAGCTGGAGAGTCTGGGTCACCGCGGAGCCGCCCGCGGTCCCGCTCATGGTGAGTGACGTGGGGTTGGCCACCAGGGCAGTCCCGCCGGTAACCTGGAGCACCACAGGTACGACCACCGGAACGCCATCCACCGCGGCCGGCGTCAAGACAACGTCCGTCAGGTAAATGGCGGAAGGCAGGCTGACTGGATTCAAGGTAAGGCTGACGTTGACCGGCGTGGTCAGGCTAACGCCAGTGTTAGAGACCTGTAGCCAGGATGCCTGCGGCGCCGATATGGTAAACGCCTGCTGCGGAAGGTCGTTGACATTCACACTCAGATACGCAACCGCGGGCGCGGGGGTGCCACTGACATAGGAGAAAATAAACCCGCCCGGACTCGAGACCAGCACCGGGTCGACGGAAACAATCAAGGTGACCGGGATATTCTGTATCTGGCTGCCGACGGTGACCGCAATGTTGCCGATATAAGTACCGGCCGTCAGAACGCCGGGGGCGGCTGTCACAGTCACTTGCGCGGGAACAGCGCCGCTGGCGGGTGAGACCGAGAGCCAGCCTCCGCCGGAGGTAATACTGGCGTTGAAAGCACTGCTCGTGACGCCACTGACCAGGACACTCTGACTGGCCGGCGGCGCGCCTCCCGCCTGGGAAACAAATGTTAACGACGAAGGGTTCGCCGTGGCTGAAATGCCGCCGTTCACCAGCAAAGTGACTGGTATGTTCAGCGTTGTGCCATCTCCAGAGGTTGCCGTAATGGTGCCGGTATAAGTGCCGGCGGTCAACCCCGCGGGCGCGATAGTGACATTCACAGCGGCGGGCAGCGTGCCGATAACGGTGTTGGTGACGCCATTTACCAGAAGCCAGTCATTGGTACTGGTGGTTCGGGCGAAGTAGGTGTTATTGACAATGTCGCTGGTGAGATTCAAGACTTGTGCCGCCGGCACGGAGCTGCCCACCACATAGCTGAAGGAGAAGGACGTGGGGTTCGCGGTCAGGTTGGCGCTGACGCCGGCCTGCAACGTCACCGGAATAACGATACTCCCCCCGGTCGAAGGACTGACAGTGATGGTCCCGTTGTAAACACCGGCAGGCAGCGAGCCCGGCGTCGCGGTTACGGTCAGAGTCGCCGGAGTATAGGGGAAATTGGTAGTGACGCTCAGCCAGGTGCCGCCGGTGGTGGTGCTGGCAGCCACCGTGAAGGAGACCGACGTACCCCCCGTAGCAGTCACCGCGACGCTTTGGGAAGTCGTGCCGGATAACAGATTGAATATCAAGGATGGCGGAGAAGCTTGCGCCGACAATGAGACATCAATGCTGAGAGTCACTGGAACGGTCAGAGGCGGGAATCCGGCGGCCGTTACAATGACGTTCGCCGTATACAGGCCCGCCACCGTCTCTATGGACTGAAGGGTGCCGCGGTCGATTCCCACACTGAGCGTAGAGCCCGAAACGGTGGGGACAAAAAGACCGGCGGGAGCCGTGCCTCCGGACGCCAGGGCGGCGCTCAGTACGGGTGGGACGCCGGTGCTGGCGGTAATGATGGCGTCCACCGGTTCGGGGGCCTGTGTGCCGGCAGTATAAGCAACATTCAAGGCGCTGGGGTTTGCCGACAAGGTCTGGGCGGCAACCGGCGTGGCGCCTAGCAGCGCCGCAACCAGACATAAACAGAATTTCATGGCCAGAGATCCACGGTAATCCACGTCCGTGCTCCTTTGCTCTTAGATAATACCTTAATTGTTGGACAATTAGAGACCGCAATCTCCGATGACACGCGAGCTATTTCAAGATACTGAACAGATTGCTGTAGTCGTCCGTCCACAGGCGCACATGCAGCGCCGGCCCCAGGGGCTCTGCCGCGCCTCGCAGCAGCGGCTTATCGAAGAAGTCACGGTCGGAAGTCACCAGTACCCAGGTAGCTCCGAATACATCGTTCTCTTCGTCCTCGGTGTCGATCACACGCGCATCCTTTTGCAGAGACTCGGCGGCCATTTTGACCACCGGCCGCAGATCGAGGTGTTTATTCGAGACGTGTACGGCTAGCACGCCCTTAGCTTTCAAATGTTGAAAGTACAACACGAAGGCTTCGCGGGTGAGCAGGTGAACGGGGATAGCATCGCTCGAAAAGGCGTCCACCGCCAGTATGTCGAAGTTCTGGGGCGGTTCGCGCTCGAGTGACAGGCGGGCGTCGCCAAGTGTGACTTCCACGCGAGCCTTGCAGTTCTTGAGGAACGTAAACTGAGTGTTGGCAAGGCGCAGCACCAGCGGATTGATATCGTAGATTCTGTAGTAGTCGCCCGGACGGCCGTAAGCGGCCAGAGTGCCGGTACCCAATCCGATCACGCCCACGCGCATGGGGCCGTTTTGCTGCAGCTGGCGGATGGCGCGGCCGACGCCGGTATTCGGTCCGTAGTAAGTGGTGGCGCGCCCCTGGAAGCGGGGATCCAGGTACTGCTCGCCATGGGTGATGGTGCCATTCGTCAGCCTGCGGATGGGCTGGCTGTCGTCATCGTCGGCGGTGGCATCTACAACCTTCAGTCCGCCGTAAAAGTTGCGGACCAACACACGTACTTCGCTGCCTCGCTGCTGGATCACGAATCCGGTATAGCCGGCAACGGCTAAAGTGAGCACCGCCGCCCCGAGCGGAGCGGGCCGCAACCAGGGACCGGCCAGGCCGCTCTGCGGATCGGCGCGCAACACCAGGAATACGAGGACCATGCAGGCTGCCAATCCCAGCGGCAGCTCATAAAAGGCCGAAAACATGCGCGGGGCAACCAGGGCGACAAATACGCCGCCCAGCGCGCCTCCCAGGGCGATCATGACGTAAAAGGTAGTCAGCCGGCTGGGATGCGGTTTCAAACGGACCAGTTCTCCGTGGCAAACCATGCAAAAGATAAACAGGCAGACCGCAAAGAACGGGATCATGATCTTGATCGCGCCATTCTGGGATTCCGGCCCTAGCGCGTAAGCCAGGCCGGCGCCCGCCACTGCAAACAGCCCGAGAAACACGTTGCGGCGATACCATCGCGTACCTTCAAAACAGAGTATAAAACTGAGTAAGTACAAACTCAGCGGCAGAATCCAGAGAAACGGAATAGCGGCGATATTTTGAGAGAGATGGTTGGTAATAGCCAGCAACAGAGCGGAGGCGCAAGCCGGCAAACCAATCCAGAACAGATAAGTGGATTTGGACGGACGCTGCGCATCCGTCTCTTCCGCAGCCGGAGCGCTGTAAGCGTTGCGCACGGAAAACGCAGTTATGCCGCAGAGCAGGACAAAGATGCCATAGGCCCACGACCAGCTTACCGCCTGGCTACGGGTACCCAGCAGCGGCTCGAACAGCACCGGGTAACTCACCAGTGCGAACATCGATCCGGCGTTCGATAGCGCGTACAGCCTGTAGGGGACCGCCCCCTTGAACTGGCGCGAGTACCAGGCTTGCAAGAGGGGCCCCGTGGTCGAAAGCAGAAAGTACGGCAGGCCCACCGTGGCGGCCAGCAGAAGGAGGATTTGAAAAGTAGGGTCCTCGGAGGCGGCGGGCTTCCACGATGGCGCCGGCGAGATGGGCAATACCGCCATACTCGCTACCAACAACAGAATGTGTGCCAGCACCTGCAAGCGGGGGGTCAGCCGGCGATAGAGCCAGTGCGCGTACAGATAACCCAGCAGCAACACCGATTGGAAAAAAAGCAGGCAGGCCGTCCAGACAGCCGATGATCCGCCAAACCACGGCAGGATAGTGCGGGCGATGATCGGTTGCACCTGGAATAAGAGGAAGGCGCTAACCAGGATAGTCAGAGCGTATAGAAGCATTACTTGTAAGCCGCGATTCCAGTCACTCGCTCTCCTATTACTAACTTGTGTATATGGTCGGTCCCTTCGTAGGTCTTCACTGTTTCCAGGTTACAAAGGTGCCGCATGACAGGATACTCGTCCGTGATTCCATTAGCGCCCAGCAGGTCGCGGCTGAGCCGCGCGCACTCGAGCGCCATGGATGCGTTATTCTGCTTCAGCATGGAGATATGGGCAGGCTCCAGCTTGCCCTGGTCCTTTAGCCGGCCGCACTGTACGGCCAGTAACTGCGCTTTGGTAATCTCAGTGATCATCCAGGCGAGTTTCTCCTGCACCAGCTGATGCGACGCGATGGGGCGGTCGTCGAACTGTTTCCGCAGGATGCTGTACTGGCGGGCGGTCTCATAGCAATCCATGGCGGCGCCCACGACTCCCCAGCCGATCCCGAAGCGCGCCTGTGAAAGACACTGCAGCGGGCCCTTCAACCCCCTTGCGCCAGGCAGCATCGCGCAGGAGGGCACGCGGCAATCGGCGAAAGACAGGCTGGAGGTCACCGAAGCCCGCATGGACCATTTGCCGTGTATGTCGGAGGTGCTGTAGCCGGGCGTGCCGCGCTCGACCAGGAATCCGCGTATGCCCTCGGCGGCACGCGCCCACACCACGGCCACGTCGGCCAAACCACCGTTGGTGATCCACGTTTTCTCGCCATTCAGGATCCAGTCGTCGCCGTCGCGCCGGGCAGTGGCGCGCATGCCGGCAGGGTTCGATCCGAAATCCGGCTCGGTCAATCCGAAACAGCCCACTGCATCGCCCGATTGCAGCCGGGGCAGCCACTTCTGCTTCTGTTCATCGGAGCCGAAGGTGAAAATCGGATACATGACCAGCGCGCCCTGTACGCTGGCGAAGCTGCGGACGCCGGAGTCGCCGCGCTCCAACTCCTGCATGATGAGTCCGTACTCCACATTGCTCACACCCGCGCAGCCGTAGCCTTCCAGATTGGCGCCAAAGAAGCCCAGGCGGCCCATTTCAGGGATCAGTTCGCCGGGGAAGCGCGCGTCGCGATAGCAGTCGCGTATGGCCGGGAGCACGCGCTCGTCCACGAATTGCCGCGCCGTCTGCCGCACCAGCAGCTCTTGCTCGTTGAACAGAGAATCGACGCAAAGGTAGTCCACTCCGCGGAACGCCATATAATCAAGCCTATCATTCCATGTTTTCCGACCGATTTCACTGGGACCTCGAACCCAACCGACTGGCGCGGCTGCTGCGGGACAAGCGCCGCGCCGGAGTCCCGATCCTGGATTTGACCGAGTCTAACCCGACGCGCGCGGGCCTGTCGTATCCGCGGGAGATCGTGGAGGCGCTGGCCGACCCGCGCGCGCTGGTCTACGATCCGCAGCCTTCGGGTTCTATCGAGGCGCGTCAAGCGGTCTGCCGATATTATGCCGATCGCGGACAAGCCGTCGATCCGGACCGCGTTCTGCTGACGGCCAGCACCAGCGAAGCGTACGCGTATCTTTTCAAGCTGCTGGCCAATCCAGGCGACGAAGTGCTTGTGCCGCGGCCGTCGTACCCGCTGTTCGAATTCCTGGCAGCCATGGAATCGCTGCGTGCGGCGCCGTATCCGCTGGCCTATCATGGCGGCTGGTCGATCGATTGTGAGGCGCTGGCCGGCGCCGTGACGGACCGCACGCGCGCCATCATCCTGGTGAACCCGAATAATCCCACGGGGTCGTTCCTCAAGCGGGACGAACTGCGGTTTCTGACCGGCCTGTGCCAGGCGCGTGGTCTGGCGCTCATCTCGGACGAAGTCTTCGCCGACTACGGTTTCGCCGAGGACGCCGACCGCGTGCGTACACTGGCGGGTACCACGGAGACGCTGGCGTTTTCGATGAGCGGGCTGTCGAAGATTGCCGGGCTGCCGCAGATGAAGATGGGCTGGATCGTGATGGGCGGACCCGCGGCAGCGCGCGCCGAGGCACGGGAAAAGCTCGAGCTGATCGCGGATACATATCTGTCGGTAGGCACGCCGGTGCAGCATGCGGCCGCGCGCCTGCTGGAGCTGGGGCAGGAGGTGCAGGCGCAGATCGCGAGCCGCGTGCGCGGCAATCTGGATTTCCTGCAAGCGGCTGTCGGCGCGGATTCCGCCTGCCGCGTGCTGGCGGTGGAGGGCGGCTGGTGCGCTACGTTGCAGGTGCCGCGGATACGCAAGGAGGAGGAGTGGATACTGGAGTTGCTGGGCGAAGATGACGTGCTGGTGCAGCCTGGTTTCTTTTACGATTTCGAGTCTGAGGCTTTTTTGGTGCTTAGTTTGCTGACTCAGCCGGAGATGTTTCAGGAGGGTTGCCGGCGGGTACTTGCGGGTGTGGACGGAGGTTGATTCGCACACAAGTGTGTGAGACTCAGACTACTGGCAAAGGCCCGCGGAATTCAGGTAGCGTACCTTGGCGGCAAAGGTAAGGGCAGCCATGGCCGTGTCTATCTCGGCTCAGTGTTTACGACGCTGAAAGACCCAAACGGGAACTTGGCCCAGGCTTGCTCAGCAAGATGTGCCGGGACCTCGGCATAAAGCCCAACGACCTTTAACGACCTTTAAGGAGATTAAGATGTTCGCTTTCACATACCCCGCAACGTTCCGCAGAGACCGGAAGGGCCGGGTGCTTGTCCTCTTTCCAGATTTCCCCCGCTCCGCCACGGATGGCACGGACGCGGTAGAAGCCATGGCGCAGGCGGCCGATTGCCTGGGTAGTTCGGTGGCCTTTGCGTTGGCTTATAAGGAAGAGATCCCGCGGCCTTCGGCCCCAAAGCGTGGGCAAAAGATCGTGCCGGTACCGCTCTGGATCGCGCCGAAACTGGTCTTTACTGGCGCATGCGCGAACTTGGGTTGAAACAACTCTCAACTGGCCCGCAAGCTAGGCGTTCGTGAAACGGTGGTTCGGCGGATGCTCGATCCGAATCACGCCACAAGATCGGAAAGACTTCAACGCGTGTTGGAAGTCTTGGGGCGGAAGGTGGTTCTTGCGGTGGAAGACGCGGCCTGAGATCCGCTTAGGGAATCACTTCAATCCCTTCGCAAGGTCTTAAGACGCGCGGCGGCGGCGTTGGCGGCTGCCCAAACCTTCCGCGATCATGGCGGTGACCAGAGTATTCAAACTGACGCCCTCTCGTCTGGCCCGCTCCACCAAGCGTGCATGAAGGGTCTTGGGAACTCGTTGTCTCCACTGGCCGCTGGCGGCAGCGAAGGCGCCTGGTACCGGAACCGGATCGCCAAATTCCTTGAGTGTCAGTAGACTGCACTTCAGAGCGTCGCGCCCGTTAATGATTGCCTCTTCGGGGGTTTTGCCGTCCGACATACAGCCGGGAATGTCGGGAAATTCGATCAGGTACCCCCCGCCCTCGTCACTCGTTAGCGGGCGAATGGTGAACGGGTAATCTTCCAATCTCAGAGTATCTTTCACTGCGCACCTTCCAGCCTATCGATTAATGCCAGGAATTGCCGGATGTAAACCGGCTTGATCGGGCGAGCGCATGGCACCGATAACAGTCCAGCCAATTGGTGAATGAAGACAACATGGCTGGTTCCCTGCTGCCGATACCGAATGACGTATTTGTCGGCCAGCGTTTTGAGGTCCTCGATTCGCCAGTCGCGCGGGTTGTTCCGCATCCGGCTGAGAAGTTTGGCCGCGTTCGCCATATATATCATGGTATCGTGGGCGGTACCACCCGTCAAGCATCCCGTTAGGTTAGCAAACGAGGGGCTATTGGTCCGGGCATGTGCCCGTATCGAAGATCGCATTAATCCCGCAAGCGGAAGTAAACATCTTCCGCGCCGAGTGCGCCACGCCGGGTACAAACCACATGCGCTGGTTCCAGCCTGACGGGTGACGCGCGTGCAGATAGGCGAAATAGGCCTGCCCGCGGACGAAGCGCGTGCGTCCCTGCGCTTCGGCGCCGCACGAAGTATCGAGATCCTTCTGATGGGGATCGATGTCGGCGTCACCGAGCAGGTAGATTACATCCTCTTGAGCATAGCTCGCCTCGCGCTGAGGCCACCTATTGGCGGCATCCAGCTTGACGTAAGCAGGCGGATCGATGGGGCCATATTTCCAATGATTGAAATCCCGGCAACTCGCGCTACGCGACTGCGCCGGCCGTTCATCGGAGAAATAGAGATACGACGAGGGATTGGCGATGACGTAGCGGAGATGGATTCCGGCGCTCGAAAGGGCGGCTGCCGCTTTGCCGACCACGGCGTATCGTTGGACCAACTGGCCGCCGCCCGAATGCCCGGCGAGCAGTACGATCTTCAGATCGGGAAAAAGCGAACGATCGGCCAGCCGCGCCAGTAGAGCATCGACCACATCATACGAACTCATGGGCAATGGCGCGACCGCGGGGGCGCCGGCCTCCCACGCCGCTCCCCGCCAGCGCAGAAAATCCGCTGGGAGACGGTTCGCGCGAATGTCTTGCTCATCGAGGAATTGCGGGGCGATGAGGATGGTGTCGCGGGCCGCGGCGCCGGCTTGTTCCGCGGCGTCCTGGAGCGTGCGGTAGTAGCCGTTAACATCGCGTCCGATGCCGTGAAAAACGATTACAGCGCGGCCGATGCGAGGTTGCGGCTTAGACCAATCGAGTGAGACGGCCAAAGGTTCGCTGGCGGAGCCGTGCGCGGTGGAGACCTGACTGGCGACCACTGCCGCGGGCCGCCCGGCGGAGAGCGGGACAGCGCCCAGGCACCCGCACGCCGCGCCGGCAACGATGACCCGGAAGAACCGCATCACGCGTGATTGTAAACCATCGACGGCGGCCCGTCTGCTAAACTAAAGAGTAACCTCCCCAACAGTTAACATGAAATTTGGCGTGATTGTCTTCCCCGGCAGCAATTGCGACCACGATGCGTGGTACGCCGTCAACCGCAACCTGGGCCAGCCGGCCGAATTCATCTGGCACGATTCGCATTCGCTCGGCGATGTCGATGCGGTCATCCTTCCCGGCGGCTTTGCCTTTGGCGATTATCTGCGATGCGGCGCCATTGCCAAGTTCTCGCCGGTGATGGGGGCGGTTCGCAAGTTCGCGGCGGATGGTGGCTTGGTGCTGGGCATCTGCAACGGCTTCCAGATCCTGGTCGAAGCCGGGCTATTGCCGGGCGCGCTGATCCGCAACCGCAACCTGAAATTCATCTGCCGCGAAGTGCGCTTGCGAACCGGTACGCTCCTTTCGCCCTTCACCGGCGGCGCGCAACCCGGCCAGGTCCTGCGCATGCCCATCGCCCATGGGGAGGGCTGCTACATCGCCGACGAGCGTACGCTCGACGAACTGGAGGCTGAAGATCGCATTGCCTTCCGCTATGTCGAAAACCCCAACGGCTCCCTGCGCGACATCGCCGGCATCCTCAATGCCGGGCGCAACGTGCTGGGCTTGATGCCGCATCCCGAGCGCGCCGCCGAGCCGCTGATGGGCTCGAGCGATGGCCTGGTCATCTTCCGCTCCCTGGTGGCAGCCTTTGAAGTCGCGGCCGTATGAGCAGTATGAGCAGCATGTCCATCACTCCGGACCTGGTCGCACAGCACCAGCTCACCGAATCCGAATACGGTAAAATCGTATCCATTCTCGGCCGCGAGCCGAGCTACACCGAGCTGGGCATCTTCAGCGTCATGTGGAGCGAGCATTGCTCCTACAAGAGCTCCCGCCTGCACCTGAAAAAGCTCCCCACGCGCGGCAAGCTGGTGGTGCAGGGTCCCGGCGAGAACGCGGGCATTATCGATATAGGCGGCGGCTACGTGATCGCCTTCAAGATCGAATCCCACAACCACCCCAGTTTCATCGAGCCGTTCCAGGGCGCCGCCACGGGCGTGGGCGGCATTCTACGCGACATCTTTACCATGGGCGCGCGTCCCATAGCGGTGCTCGATTCGCTGCGCTTCGGTCCGCTCGACGATTCTCCGGCCAGCGCGCGCAACCGCCGCATCCTGCAGGGAGTGGTGGCCGGCATCGCGCACTATGGCAACTGCTTCGGCGTACCCACGGTGGGCGGCGAGTGCCTCTTCGAGCCCTGCTATAACGGCAACCCGCTGGTGAATGTTTTCGCTTTGGGTGTGGCCAAGAAGGATGATATCTTCTACGCGAGCGCCGCAGGAATCGGCAATCCGGTGATCTACGTGGGAGCCAAGACAGGCCGCGACGGCATACACGGCGCGTCCATGGCGTCCGCGGAATTCACCGAGGAGTCCAAACAGAAGCGGCCCAACGTGCAGGTGGGCGATCCCTTCCTCGAAAAGCTGCTCCTCGAAGCCTGCCTGGAAGCGATGCAGACCGGCGCCATCGTCGCCATTCAGGATATGGGCGCGGCCGGGCTCACCTGTTCCACCTGCGAAATGGGCAGCCGCGGCGGCACGGGCATCGAGATCGAGCTGGACCTGGTCCCGCAGCGCGCAACCGGCATGACGGCCTACGAGATCATGCTCTCCGAATCGCAGGAGCGTATGCTGCTGGTCGCCGAAAAAGGCCGCGAGGACGAGGTTTTCCAAGTCTTCCGCAAGTGGGGCCTGGATGCCGTCACCATTGGAAAAGTCACCGCCGACGGTCTCCTGCGCGTGAAGCAGCACGGCAAAGTCGCCGCCGAGATTCCCAACCGCGAACTGGCCGACGAAGCCCCGCTCTACGATCGTCCGCACAGTCAGCCTCCCGCGCTTCCGCTGGCCCCCGCGCCCGCCCACTCGCTTCCGCCCGATCCGCGGACCGCCCTCACCACGCTGCTGGCTTCTTCCGACATCTGCTCTAAGCGTTATATTTGGGAGCAATACGATTACCAGGTCCGCACCAACACCCTGGCCGGGCCGGGCGCCGACGCCGCGATCGTGCGCATCAAAGAAAACGGCGTGTCGGTGGCCATGTCGCTGGATGGCAACGGCCGCTACTGCTACCTCTCGCCGCGCGAAGGCGCCATGCTGGCGGTGGCCGAATGCTGCCGCAATCTGGCCACTGCGGGGGCGCTGCCGCTGGCCGCCACCAACTGTCTGAATTTCGGCAATCCCGAGCGTCCCGAGATCATGGGCCAGCTGGTCGCCGCCATCGAAGGCATGAGCGAGGCCTGCCGCTTCTTCGAGACCCCCATCACCGGCGGCAATGTGAGCCTCTACAACGAGACCCTGGGCGAAGGCATCTATCCCACGGTAGTCATCGGCGTGGTGGGGCTGCTGAAGACGGCCGCGCCGGTTACCAGGAATTTCAAGGCTCCTGGCCATGCCATCGTGCTGCTGGGCGGTTTGGGCGATTGCGACGAGGCCCGCTTCGGCGGTACAGAGTATGCCAAGGTGATCCTCAAACAACTGTGGGGCCTGCCTCCAGCCCTCGACATGGATTACGAGAAGCGCGTGCAGGCGGCCATGCGCGAGATCGCAGCCGCGGGGCTCGCCGAATCCGCGCACGACCTGAGCGATGGCGGCCTCGCGGTAGCTGCCGCCGAATGCTGCCTTGGGCCCGGCGGCGCCGGCGCCTCTCTCGAATTGGATTCCGACCTCGGCCCCGAGCTACTGCTGTTCCACGAGGGCCCGTCCCGGATTCTGCTTTCGACATCCAGCCCGGATGCTGTAGCCGCGATCGCCGGCCACCATGGAGTCGAGGCGCTGGCAGCGGGCGTTACAATTGAATCGGGGCTTGAGATTCGCAACCGGAACGCGCCACTTCTTTCTATCGGCATGGACAGCCTAAGGACGATCTACGAGGGATCGCTCGAAAACCAACTGCGGTCATAACTTATGGACGATAAGTTTCACGAAGAGTGCGGAGTTTTCGCTGTTTACGGCCATCCCGAAGCCTCCAAAATGGCTTACCTGGGCCTCTATGCGCTGCAGCACCGCGGCCAGGAAAGCGCCGGCATCTGCACCAGCGACGGCAGCGAGATTTACTGCCAAAAATCGATGGGGCATGTGGCCGATATCTTCACCAATCAGGTTCTGAGTGAGCTGCCCGGCAAGCTGGCCATCGGCCACACGCGCTACTCGACAGCCGGCGACACCGTGCTGATGAACGCGCAGCCCTTCTCAGTGGCCTGCAACAAGGGCCGCGTCGCGGTGGCCCACAACGGCAACATCACCAACGCCACCGAATTGCGCGCGGAGCTGGAGCGGCGCGGTTCGATCTTTCAGGCCAACAGCGATACCGAAGTGATCCTGCACCTGGTGGCGCACTCCTCCGAACGCACCCTGGAGGGCGCGCTGCGCGACGCGCTGCTGCAGATCGAAGGGGCTTTTTCGCTGGTGTGCCTGGCTGAAGACCGTATCATCGTGGCCCGCGACCCGTATGGCTTCCGCCCCCTGGCGATGGGCCAGATGGATTTGAACGGCCACGTCTGCTACGTGTTCGCCTCGGAGACCTGCGCCTTCGACCTCATCAGCGCCGTATATCTGTGCGATGTCGATCCGGGCGAGATGATTATCGTCGGCCCGGAAGGAGTCATCCGCGAGCGCTACTCTCCGGAGCGGCCGCGCGCGCAGTGCGCCTTCGAGCACGTGTATTTCTCGCGCCCGGATTCGATTGTCTTCGGCCGCCCCGTGCAGCAATCGCGCGAAATGCTGGGCAGGCTGCTGGCCCGCGAGTGCCCGGC
>Ga0302325_10010018_pt1 | contig 20600 bp, 20 predicted proteins | sample Palsa_T0_2_FD_201948 | JGI IMG/M metagenome (GOLD analysis project Ga0302325, IMG submission 201948) | Peat permafrost microbial communities from Stordalen Mire near Abisko, Sweden - Palsa_T0_2 | ecosystem: Environmental > Terrestrial > Soil > Palsa > Peat permafrost | place: Sweden: Abisko...
CCTCAGCGTATTCCCCATCGAAACGCCACCGCTTCGAGAACGTAAAGATGACATTTTGATGTTGGTCGAGTACTTCGTTCAGCGCTACGCCAAGAAGGCTGGAAAAAGCATCCGCACCATCGAAAAAGAAGACCCTGGAGCGGTTGCAGGCGTACAACTGGCCGGGCAATATTCGTGAGTTGCAGAATGTCATCGAAAGGTCGGTGATCCTGAGTTCAGCTGACGTGTTTGCCGTCGACGATGTATGGCTCTCCAACGAATCGTCTCAGGTGACCCAGCGCGTTGCAACGCCGGTGCCGTCGGCGGGGGAGCCGCGGACTGAGCGAGAGATTATCGAGGCCGCGCTGGCCGCAAGCCGAGGCCGTGTTTCCGGGCCGTCCGGAGCTGCGGCCAAGCTTCAGATTCCGCCCTCGACGCTAGAACACAAGATCAGAGCCCTGAAGATTCGCAAGAGCCAATTCAAGTTTGGCTAAATCCTCACCAGAATCACCACATTCGCCGCATTCGCCAAATTCGCAACCGCGCAATCGCGCCTAACTGTCACTGTCTCAATGAGTTGGCTGTGGTGTCCCGATTGCCCCTATGAGAGGCGTACCCCGAGAACGGGGAAATCAAATCAAAAGGAGCAAGACAATGACCCAGACCACTGCCACTCAACGAGGCACCAACCAAGCCTCTGACAACACCGCCATTCGCCCATTCCATGTGAATGTCCCGGAAACCGAACTCACCGAATTGCGCCGGCGCATCAACGCGACAAAGTTTCCTGAACGAGAAACCGTCGAGGATGCGACGCAAGGCGTGCAGCTCGCAACCATGCAGGCGCTGGCGCGCTATTGGGCGACGGAGTATGACTGGCGCAAGATCGAGGCAAAAATCAACGCCCTGCCGCAGTTCCTGACTGAGATCGATGGACTGGACATTCACTTCATCCACGTCCGTTCGAAACACGAAAACGCGCTACCGCTGATCGTTACGCACGGATGGCCCGGCTCGATCACCGAGCAGATGAAGATCATCGAGCCCCTCACCAATCCCACCGCACACGGCGGAAATGCATCGGATGCGTTCGATGTCGTGATTCCCTCGATGCCCGGCTACGGCTTCTCTGGCAAGCCGACCACGACCGGTTGGGACCCCGCCCACATCGCACGCGCCTGGACCGTATTGATGAAGCGTCTGGGATACACGAAATTCGTGGCGCAGGGTGGCGATTGGGGTGCGATCGTCACCGAGCTAATGGGCGTGCAGGCGCCACCGGAATTACTGGGTATTCACACCAACATGCCTAACGTGATTCCGCTCGACATCGACGGGCTGGCCTTTTCCGGCAAGCCGGCGCCGGCGAATCTTTCGGCCGACGAGAAGCTCGCGTACGAACGGCTGACCTTCGTGTATGCGAAGGGCATCGGCTACGGCTTCCAGATGGGGTTGAGACCGCAGACGTTGTACGGAATCGCGGATTCACCGGTTGGCTTGGCGGCTTATTTCCTCGATCACGACGCACGCAGCTACGAGCTGATCGCACGTGTCTTCGCTGGAGGAACCGAGGGGCTCACGCGCGACGACGTGCTCGATAACATCACGCTCACTTGGTTGACGAATACGGCACTCTCAGGGGCTCGCCTCTATTGGGAGAACAAAGGGGCGTCGTTCTTTGCTGTCAAAGGCGTCGTGGTCCCGACGGCCGTGAGCGTCTTTCCGGACGAACTCTATCCAGCCCCGAAGAGCTGGGCGGAGCGGGCGTATCCCAAACTGATCCATTACAACAAGGTGGAGAAGGGCGGCCACTTCGCGGCCTGGGAACAGCCGAAGCTCTTCTCGGAAGAGGTTCGTGCGGGCTTCAGAGGACTCCGCTAGTTGGAAACGAAAGGCACCGTACAAGGAGATCCCATGACTTTCGAGACGCTCGCTATACGAAAGGAGGGGGCCGTGCTATTTGTGGAAATCGCGGCCCCACCCATGAATCTTTTCGGGCCGGAATTGGCCAGCGATCTGGGCTCCCTCATTCATCAAGCTGAGGCCGAGCCCTCCGTCCGTGTGCTCGTATTCAAGAGCGCGGACCGGGACTATTTCATCTCCCACGTCGATTTGACACGGGTCAAAGAGCTAAGGGAGGAGGCCGCGAAGCTGGACGAAAAGTCGGTCGGCCTCTTGTTCCACCACCTGAGCGCAAGCCGGCTCGTCACGATCGCCCAAATCGAGGGCCGTGTACGCGGCATCGGCAGCGAGTTTGTGCTCGCATGCGACATGCGCTTCGCCGCGCGCGAGTCGGCTGTGTTCGGTCAGTTCGAGCCGTCCTTCGGCGTAATCCCCGGCACGGGCGGGGTCCAACACCTCACTCGCCTCATGGGACGCGCCCGGGCCCTCGAGGTCATGTTGAGTGCCGAGGATTACAATGCCGACGCAGCGGAGCGCTACGGCTGGATCAATCGAGCGTTGCCCGCCGGGGAACTCGGTGAGTTTGTGAGATCGCTGGCTCATCGCATCGCCGGCTTTCCGGCGGCCGGCCATATCGCGATTAAGGATCGGGTCAATGCGATTGCGCTCGCGCCGGCCGAGGACTTCCGCCGTGACTCCGAGGTTTTTGGAGTGGGATTGCGCAACCCGGAGGCGCAAGACCTGATTCAAGCGGCTTTCAGACGCGGCTTGCAGACCCGAGATGCCGAAATGGACTTGGCCAGGCTGTTGGGCGGCTCCGCGCCAAGCTAAGACAAGCGACAAGAGTTCCGATTTAAGTGATTCAAAGGAGAATGGAAAATGGAAGACGATACCTTGGTTCAGTCAAGTTTCTCAGCAACGATCGACGCACCGATAAGCCTAGAAGTGCCAACGCTTCCAGGGAGAGACCCGTTATTTCACATTGAACTAAGCCTCCGGCGGTCCGAGGCATGACATAACCCGGCTCTGGTTTCGGGCTGCGATTTGTGGTGTGGTCACAAAGAAAGGAGCTTCTTGTGACCGCACTTCGCCAACGCATGCTGGAGGATCTGCAGATCCGCCATTACTCGCCCACCACCATTCGCATTTACCTGCACTCCGTCGCGGAGTTTGCGCAGCACTTTCGCAAACCGCCCGACCAGCTTGGTCCTGAAGACATTCGCCAGTACCAGCTTTTCCTTATGAAGGAAAAACAGGTATCACTGTCCAGCTACATCCAGATGGTCTGCGCGCTGCGCTTCTTCTTTACCCACACGCTCAGTCGGAAGATCGCCATCGAGCGCATTCCGTTTCCGCGACGCGAACGAAAACTGCCGATGATTCTGAGTCAGGAAGAAGTGAAAGCCCTGCTGGAAGCGCCACGCATCTTCGCCATCGTGCGCTGCTGGCCGTGCTGTATGGTTGCGGAGTCCGCATCGCCGAAGTTACCCGCCTCAAAGTGACCGACATCGACACACGCCGCCATGTGGTGTGGGTACGCCAGGGGAAGGGCCGCAGGGACCGGCAAACGATGCTATCGCCCAAGCTGCTCGAACTGCTGCGCACCTACTGGCGAACTGAACGTCCCACTGACTGGTTATTCCCGAGCGTCAATCCCACTCGGCCCATCTCGCCCAAAGCCGTCTTCTTGGCGTGCCGTAATGCCGCTCAAGCGGCCGGCATTTCCAAACCCGTTCATCCCCACTCGCTGAGGCACGCCTTCGCCACGCACCTCCTGGAAGCGGGTGTCAATCTGCGCACCATTCAGATCTTGCTTGGTCATGCCAACCTGAAAACGACGGCGCGTTATCTGCAAGTAGCCGACGTGACCATCCGCTCCACGCCCAGTCCGCTGGATTCGTTAGACCTCCATTTCATTCCGAACCAGCCATGAACGTGCATCGGCCCGAGCTGGCCGATGTCGTTCGCACTCATCAAGAGGATTTGCTGGCACGCTGGAACTCGGTGCTATCGCGCGAGCAGCGAAAAGCCCTGCGCGACATTGCCAACTGCCGCTCGGCCGCTCTCGGCGGGCGCGTCCAACAGTGCCAGGCCACGGCGCGCGCCCGCTGGCTGGCACAACGCGAGGCGGAGTTGCTACCGGTTCCCTACTTCCACGTCGTATTCACACTCCCCGCCTCGATCGGCCGACTGGCGCTTCAGAACCAGAAACAGATCTACGCCATCCTATTTCGGACTGCGGCGAACACATTGCTTGAAACGGCCGCCGAGCCCAGATTGCTAGGCGCGTCCATCGGCTTCCTTGCTGTGCTGCACAGCCTGGTAAGAACAACGTGATCTGGTGGGATACTCTACTTATGCCTTTCAAGCAACGTTGTTTCGCGAGCCTCGTCTTGATATTGACCGCCGCCACAATGCCTGTCTTTGCCCAAGGTGATGTGAAGGCGATCGTATTGAAGCATCTAAAGACCTCACGCGACTTTTCACTCAAAGTAGCGGGCCAGATGCCGGAATCGACGTATGATTTCAAGCTCACGGCTCCGCAAATGAGCTTCGCCGAGCAGATGGTCCATTTGTCGCAGAGCTTGGCGGTGTTTCTCTCGCCATTCTCGGGCCAAGAACCGAAACCGGCCAAGCCCGCATCGATGAACAAAAAGGACGTACTCGCATTCATGACCAAATCGTTCGACGATGCCATCGCGCAGGTGTCGAAGTTGACGCCCGAGCAGATGTCAAAGACCTACCAAAGCGAAGAGGGCACCATGACAGGTCTCGAATTGCTCATGGCGATGCTGGATCACAATACTCACCATCGCGCTTCCGCGGAAATGTACTTGCGTGCGAAAGGCATCACACCCGCGGAATACCAATTCTGAGTATTCTACCGACTCTGAATCAGCCGTTATCACCAGATAACGGGTCGCTTACTGGAGCGCTGTTGACACTTCAACCCATAGCCAACAACACGGGCATTGCGGGCCTCGATGTCCCCACGGTAACTGCGCCAGACGTTTTTCGTGATTCGGCCAACCCAGGAAAGCTGTTCGTCCGGCAGCATGGTGAGCAACGGCTGAGCAAATTGTTGTCTGCAAAAGGCCTCGGGATCACGCCACTAGTGGAAGCTCAATGCACACACTTAATCCTGGATTCACGTTTTGGGCCCACAAACGCCCATGATGGACACTGATGGCCCGGTAAGCGATCGCGAGGCCGAGACCCACGCCACCGGTCGAACTGTCGCGCGAATCGTCCACGCGGAAGAACGGTTGGAAAATCTTCGGCAGCAATTCTTCGGGAACTCCCGGGCCGGAATCGCGCACCGAGATACGCGCGGTCTGGTCGGCGCTTTCCATCTTGACATCCACCGTGGATCCTCGGGGAGTGTACCGAATCGCGTTCCTCACGACGTTCTCCACCGCGCGGCGCAGCAGTTCGCGGTCTCCTCGGAGAGTCAGATCCAGCTCGCCGCTTACGCCTACACTGCAGCCCCTTGCCTCTGCGTCCACACGGCAATCATCGACGACACTGCGAAGCAAATCGCCTAGTTGCAAAGGCTCCAGGCGAGTGGCCGACGGATCGCCCTCCGCGCGCGTTACTTCGACCAGCGCTCCCACCAAGTCCGTCAGTCGGTCGATCTCTTTCTTCAACCGCTCCACCGCGGCGGCGCGATCCGGCGCCGTTCGGGTCAGTTCGGCGGCAAAGCTCAAGCGTGCCAGCGGGCTTCGCAGTTCGTGTGAGACGTCCTGCAACAAGCGGCGTTCGGCGGTCACCAACGTTCCAATTCGTACCGCCATCCGATCGAAGCTTCTGCTCAGCTCGCCGATTTCGTCTCTCCGGCGCGAGTTCAGGCGTACGTCTAGCTCGCCGCGGCCGAACCGGTCGACCGCCCGAGCCAAATCGCGTAATGGCCTGGCGATATTCAGCGCCAGAATCCAACAGACCAGTGCAATGGCCACCAGAATGAGAAAGTAGTAAGGGAGCAGGCTCTGGATGCCGAAGGGCGGGGGCAACACGCTGATCAAGCGGTAGCGGTTGTCGATCGAGGGAGTAACCATCACCAAGTGACCGTTCGATACTTGCGGCCGCTCCGAGGGCGGGCGGCCAAGCTTCAACAACGAGGATCGGTCTTCGCCCGTCAGCAGGTCCTTGCCGCCGGAATCCGTGAGATAGTCGTGCTCCTTTAGAAAGCGATGCAGGTTTCCCAAATATGCGCCCAGTCCTCGCGAGCCGGCGGATTCGTATGCCTGCACCGCCTCCGTTGTTTGCCACGCGTGAATATCAGTGATGAATCCTCCTCTGGCCGCGGTGCCCGAGACAAAGGTAGAAACCATAACGAACGCGACCAGGGATAGCAGCAATGTGACGAAACACCACAGCAGAATCCTAAAATAGACGGATCTCACTTGGACTGCTCCACTTTTGGCTGCTCCGAGCGGGGAGCAAACAGATATCCGACACCCCTCACAGTCTGGATTAGGGTCCTATCCGCGCCCTCCAGCTTCTTCCGCAGATGGCTAATGTGCACATCCAGCGAGCGTTCATAGGGCGTGGACTCACGCTGGTACAGGATCGCCATGAGTTCATCGCGCGATACGGTGCGGCCAGCCGATCGCATCAAGAACTCGAGAATGTCAAATTCAATCTTGGTGACTTCGACACTCTCGCCCTGGCACCAAACCTCGCGGGTTTGCGGATTGAGTTCAACCCCTCCCGTCGAGATCGTTCGCGGCTCCAGCATCTCCGCATTTCCGACACGCCGCAACACTGCCCGGACGCGGGCCAACAGCTCTTCCGGGCCGAAGGGTTTCGGAAGATAGTCGTCCGCTCCCGCGTTCAAGCCAGTGATGCGGTCCTCTTGCGCTGTGCGGGCGGTCAGCATGATCACGGGGATTGAGCTGCGCTTTCGAATCATCCGCAGCAGCTCGAAGCCGCCGAGGATCGGCAGCATAACGTCGAGAATCACAAGCTCGAAATCGCCTGCGAGAGCGCGAGCCAAGCCCTGCCTGCCATCATGCACTGCCTCCAGGCGGAACCCCTGAGGCGAGAGAAAGTCGTTCATTAAGGAACAAAGCTCGGTATCGTCCTCAATCAGAAGGATCGATCGGAGGGAAGCGCCGGTCTCGGATCGTATCTCCATCCTGTTGTCGTGATGCCACTGTACCTTAAATTCCATCGAATCGGAGCGTTTCGGAGTTCACTTTTACAAAACTTAAGGCGCATCTAGTGCCCCAGCGTTGTTCACTATAGAAAATGAGGAGCGTCACAAGGGCAGCATTCACTCTGGTTGTGTTCGCTCTACATCTGGCAACGGCGCAGGCGCCGGCCAGCAAATCCTTTATCGGCACGGTGACGGCGTTCAAACCCGATACGAAGGTCGAAATTAAGCCTGATAATGCCTCGCCGGTGGATGTGAAGCTCACGGCCGACACCGTCGCGCAGAGAGTGGCGCCGGGAGAGAAGAGCTTGAAGAACGCAGTCACGGTCAACGTCGCTGAACTGTCGATTGGCGACCGTGTTCTGGTCACGCTGGAGCCAGACAGTGCAAATGCCCGGCGCATCATCATCATGTCCGCCACGGATATCAGCAAACGTGACGAGGCCGATCGCCAGGACTGGAACACACGCGGAATTTCTGGCATTGTCGTCGCCAAGAACGGCAACACCATTGCGTTGCGGATTCGATCGCTTCAGGGCGAAACACGGCCAACGGTTACGGTGTCCAATCAGACAAAGTTTCGCAGATATGCGCCGGATTCGGTCAAGTTCGCGGATGCTAAACCAAGCAAGCTAGACGAAATCAGCGTGGGCGATCAGCTTCGCGCGCGCGGCGAGAAGAGTCCGGACGGTCTTGCGGTAACGGCCGACGAAGTGGTTTTCGGAACGTTTCTGACCACGACTGGATCGGTAGTCTACGTGGACACGGCGGCGCAAGAAATCACCATCAAGGAAACAGGGACCGGCAAGCCGGTGGTAATCAAGCTGACCTCCGACTCTCGGATCAAGCAAATGCCAAGTTTCGCCGGAATGGGCGGAGCGCCTGGAGCTGCTGCTGCACCCGCTGGAGGTTTCAGTGCCGGACCGCCCGCTGGCATGCCTTCGCCGGGCCGCGGACCCACGCTCGCACAAATGGTGGAAACGATGCCGGCGGGAACGATCGAAGACGTGAAGCCGGGCCAGACCATCGTTGTTTCGAGCACCAGGGGCGCAACCAGCGATCGCGTCACGGGAATTATGCTGCTCGCAAACGCGGAAATGTTGGTTCGGATGGCTACCGTGCAATCCGGCGCGGGAGCGCCCAACCGTCAGGATGGTATCGCAGCATCTCCCCAAGGAATGCCGTCAGGTGGAATGGATTTGGGCGGTCTCGGGCTGTCAGGCATGGGCCCATAGCAGGATCACAAGTCCAATTCAGAAAAGCCCACATTTGTCGAAGAGGTTCTATTTCGTGAAGAGTTCACAAAAGCTGTTCGTGCTTATACTGTGCATGGTCAGTCTTTCGCCGCCGTTCATGTTACGGGCGCAATCGGCCCCTGCCAGTCTGCGAGGGACCATTACGGATCCATCGGGCGCATTGATCCCCGCGGCCCTGGTGCAACTGCGCGGTCCGGGAGGCGAGCAGCGAGGAAACACCGACAGCTCTGGCCAGTACAGCTTTCCCAGCTTGGCCAGCGGTAAGTACAACGTGCGCGTCATCGCTAAAGGATTCACCGTCGGCGAGAAGCAGAGCTTGGAGATTAGAAAGCCGACGGTCTTCGATCTGCAACTGACCATTGAAGCCTCATCGCAAGTAGTCAATGTGGACGACGAAGCCAACAGAGGCGCCGTCAGCACGGACCCCGCTTCCAATGCCGGCGCGCTGGTGCTGGGACAGAAGGAACTGCAAGCTTTGTCCGACGATCCCGACGAACTATCTCAGCAATTGCAAGCCATGGCTGGACCCGGCGCCGGCCCGGAAGGCGGGCAAATCTATATCGACGGATTCACGGGCGGCAACCTTCCGCCCAAATCGTCCATCCGTGAAGTGCGCATCAATTCTAATCCGTTTTCCCCCGAGTACGACCGGCCGGGTTTCGGGCGCATCGAGATATTCACCAAACCCGGAACCAACGATCTGCACGGTCAGGTGTTTTTCCAATACAACGACCAGTACTTCAATTCGCGCAGTCCGCTGTATACGGAGTCGTCATCGCTGCCGCCCTACAAGAACCTGTTTTTCGGAGGCAATCTGAGCGGTCCGATCAAGAAGAACAAAGCGTCTTTCACGCTGGACCTTGAACGCCGCGACATTACGGAGAACGCGTTCATTCTGGGCAACGATTTGAATAGCAGCCTGATTCCGCAGATCGTGAACGAAGCGCTATTGACCCCGCAAACGCGCACCACCATCAGTCCGCGCGTGGATTATGCGATCAACGCGAAAAACACCCTCGTCGTGCGTTATCAGGATCTCCGCATCGGTCTCGACAACCAACTCGGAACCAGCAGCCAAGCTGCGGGACCTGGCGCGAGCACATCCGGGAGCACCTTCAATCTGCCGTCCACGGCTTACAACCAGAACACGACGGAACAAGACGTTCAGGCCACAGAGACGGCTGTCATTAGCCCGAACCTGATCAACGAAGCGCGTTTTCAATACATGCGGAGCACCAGCGCCGATTTAGTCAATGGCGACGTCCCCTCCATCTCTGTGCTGGGCGCATTTACCAGCGGCAGCTCTACCTTTGGCGATTCGAAGAATATTACCAACAAATGGGAATTGTCGAACATGACGACATTAAGTCGCGGAACGCATACCTTCAAGTGGGGAGGCCGCTTGCGGCAATCGTTCAACAACGACACCGCTCTCACCAATTTCAATGGATCGTTCACCTTCCTGGGTGGCCTGGGCGAGGAGCTGGATGCAAACGGCCAGCCAATCGCGGGGACGCCGGTTGAACTGACCGCTCTCGAAGTCTATCAACTCACTTTGCTGCTGCAGAAGGAAGGGGATACGGCTGCTCAGATCCGTGCCGCGGGCGGCGGAGCTTCTTTGTTTTCCATCAACGCGGGAACTCCGCTCACTCGCGTGGCGCAGTTCGACGTTGGCCTGTTCGCGAACGATGACTGGAGGGTTCGGTCGAACCTCACCGTCAGCTACGGCGTGCGCTACGAAACGCAGACCAATATCCGCGACTCCGGAGATTGGTCGCCGCGGCTTGGAATAGCGTGGGGAATCGATGGGGGAGCCAACAAGGCTGCCAAAACCGTATTGCGCGCCGGTTTCGGCGTTTTTTACGATCGCGTGGCTGACACCTACACCCTCAACTCCATTCGCTACAACGGCGTCACGCAACAGTCGTATCTCATTACGGATCCCAAGTTTTTTCCGAACGTCCCCTCGCTCAGTTCGCTTGCGGGTACGCCGCAGACTATCCAGTTGCTCGACCCTAGTGTGAAGGCGCCGCGAATCTATCAATCCAATGTCGGAGTGGACCGCCAGATCAACAGATACTTCCGTCTGAGCGCTAACTACATCAACAGCCGCGGGGTCCACTTGCTGCGGCAAACCGACGTGAACGCACCGTATCCGGGGACCAACATCTATCCTTACGGCGACGACACGGTGCGCCTTGCGGAAGAGTCGGTCGGCTTCAGCCGGACTAATCAGCTCTTCATCAATCCCACGGTGAACTACAAGAGGCTGTTCCTGTTCGGCTTCTACGCGCTCTCGTACGGAGAGGACGATAACGAGACCTTGGCTGCAAACCCATACAATCTGCGCTCGGACTGGGGACCATCGTCGTACGCCGGTATTCGCAACCGTGCCGTCCTTGGCACCGGAATTCCCCTACCGTGGAAGATCACTGCGACGCCTTTTTTCAACGTAAGCAGCGGAACACCCTATAACATCACCACCGGCCTGCCGGATCCGGATGGCGACGGAGGCCAAGTGCAACGTCCGGCGCTAGTCGACCTATCAGCCTCCCAGTGCGTGGGCGCATCCTTCAAATACGAGCCTCGATACGGTTGCTTCAATCTCCAGCCGGCTGCGGGGACGGCGATGATCGAGCGCAACGCTGGAGTCGGTCCCATGTCGGTGAACTTGAGCATGCGCTTGTCGCGCACCTGGGGTTTTGGAAGCTTCGGCGAATCCGGACCCGCGGATAAGAACGCCCCGCCGCCCGGGATGGGTGGCGCGCGCGGCGGGCCTGGCCCCGGCGGCCCCGGTGGCGGAGGCCCTGGCGGCGGTGGTCCCCCGCCAAGCGGGCCCCCGCCTTCCGGCATCTTTGGCTCATCGTCGGCTAAGCGATACAACCTGACACTGAGCATTATGGCAATGAATGTGTTGAATCATCCGAATTTAGCCGCTCCGAATGGCGATTTGTCTTCTCCAACATTCGGAGAGTCACTCAGCTTGCAGGCCGGTTTCGGCCCCGAAGGCGGAACGAGCACGTACAATCGCAAAATCAGCCTTCAATTGCGTTTGACATTTTAGACATCTAATAGGACTTCATGAAACCAGCTATTCACCCAGCGGATGAATCTGCTGAGAAGCAAATGAGCGATTTCGGCCACGCCGCTACTTTGGTCTCTCAAAAGAGCACACGGAGGCGATCGGTCGGTTTTATCCACTGGAATGCCAGCAGGGTCTGCATGGACATCCAGTGCCAATGCGGCCAGATGACACACATCGACGGCGACTTCTCTTATCGCATTAAATGTGTAAACTGCGCCCGGGTATACGCCTGTGACCCTCACATTCGCCTGCGTCCTCTGAAGTCCGAGCCTCCAGACACACTGACCACGAGCCGCGATTGACCATCAGGTGGGCTACGCACAGTTCTTGTCGAGGATTAAGGTGCATGAGAATAATCTGCGGATTTACCTACAGTTTCAAGCGCCCTTGGTACATCATGTCCTTCAAAAGGCCTTCGCGATCGACAAGACTGCCATTGATGAGGAGTCCCGGTGCGCGGCTGGCGTCACATCCTCGTCTGGGCAAAGGCTGCCTGAGCGATGTGAATGGAGTTTTGGCGACGTACAGGGGATGCGTCACCCCCCACTGAACTCGGCCATCGTCTTGCCTGGGGACGGGAGCATTGTCACAATGGAGGCATGCAAACAGTCTTTGAGGCGGCTGGGGGCATGGACGGCCTGCGCCGCCTTGCTGCCGCTTGGCATCGTCGGGTGATGGCCGACGAGGTGGTCGGCCATGCGTTCAGCCACGGCGTCCACCCCCAGCATGTCGAGCGACTCGCGGCTTACTGGGCCGAGGCACTCGGTGGCCCCAGCACGTATTCCGGCTCCTATGGTGACGAGACCACCGTCGTCAAGATGCACAGCGGCAACGGCGAGCACGAAGAAATGGATGGCTGTGCGATTGCCTGTTTCGACCAGGCTCTAGTCGATGTCGGACTTGCCGACGACGGTCCGCTGCGACAAGTGCTGCACGACTACTTCGCTTGGGCGACCACGACAACGATGTCTCGCTACCATCAGTCCGCTGATGATGTGCCTGACAGCCTCAGCATCCCACACTGGTCATGGGACGGACTTATACCGTGACGCGTTCTGGCGAGTTTCGCATTATCAGGCGAAGGGCGGGTGGCAGTTGGCTAAGATCGCGTGCTCTTGGGCGCGGCTAGCTACAACCTCGGAATCAGGCTGCTTCGTCGGAGGCTGCCGCGGGAGCCGTGGACATATTCAAGGCGCCGTTGACTCCGCTCGGGAAAAAGCCGCCGGAAGTAGCGTTGGCTTGGCCGCCATAGGCAATGGACAGAACCTGGCCAGGAGTCCGGATCAGTGAGAAGGCCGTCATGCTGTTCACGGAAATGAATTGTGTGCCGGAAGGCGGTGGAACGATGTCCACTGGGTCCACTGGCTTATTGGGACCTGATACAGAGCTGCGTGAAGTCTCAAGTGGCCCGTGTGCAAGGCTTCCGCAGTCAAAATGCGCGCCGCGACGCCCAGGTAGGTTTTGCTCGAAATGAGCGGAGCCGCACCGCCATAAGCCGAAACACCCACATCTTCAAACGCGCGAGCGAAAGTGATGAATTCTTCCTGACTTCCGAAGCCGATTCCCAGCGCATCCAGGTTAATGGCCGGTTTCGCGATGGGCTGCACTCCCGCTGCTATCCGGCTACTCCAGCGAAAAAACGACCAGGGTTCCTCCGAGGTTCGTATAGTCGGCGAGCGAGGCATTGAGACCTACGGCACCCAGTCCTTCGCTGCCCTTGGTCAGATTTTCCGCGAGACCGATCGCCGCCCATCCTCCGACCCCTGTGAGCACCGCAACATACTGTTTCCCTTTGTGGATATAAGCAATAGGGTTGCCGATGATGCCTGAGGGCGCATGGAACTGATAGAGAATCTTTCCGTTCGACTGATCCACTGCCCGGAACCAGCCATCTAGCGTTCCATAGAAGAGCACGCCCCCATCGGTGGTCAGTGGCCCACTGTAATCCTGGAACGTGTCGTTGATAGACCACTTCGTCTCACCGCTGACGGGGTTAAAGGCGATGAGCCGACCGCGCGTGCTGCCTCCGTCGGCAGGGAACATGCTTAGCGTGGCCCCAACGTAGGGGAAGCCGCTCCGGTATTTGACGCTGAACGCCTGGTAGTCCATACAGATGTGATTGGTGCCGACATAGAACAGTTTGCTCTTGGGATCATAAGAAGCCGGTTGGTGATTCTTAGCGCCCTGCGCGGCCGGACAGATACCTTTGACGTTTACATCTTCCTTTGTCATCTTGTCGGGGTCCAGCACGGGGCGGCCGGTCTTCAAATCGATCTCCTTGGCCCAGTTCGTCGAGGGATCAAATTTGTTCGCTCTGAGCAGCTTGCCGTTGCGCCGGTCCAGCACGTAGGCAAAGCCATTGCGATCGAAATGCGTCATCGTCGGAATGGTCTGGCCGTCGATGACACTGTCGGTGAGAACGCTCTCGTTAATGCCGTCATAATCCCACGCGTCATGTGGAGTCATCTGATAGGCCCATGCAGCCACGCCGGTATCCGGATTGCGAGCGAACAAAGTGGTGGACCATTTGTTGTCGCCGGGCCGCTGCCCGGGATTCCACGTTCCCGGGTTGCCGCTCCCGTAATACAACAAATTGAGCTCAGGATCGTAGGTATACCAACCCCAGGTTGTGCCGCCGCCTAGTTTCCACCCGTCCTGGCTCCAAGTCTTGAGACTGGAATCGGCGCCCACCGGTTGTTGGGTCGCTCCATCGATGGTCTTGGCGGGATCAAACAGCATGTCCTGGTCGGGACCGACGCTCATGGCGCGCCACACCAGTTTGCCGGTATTGAGATCGTAAGCGGTGAGATGCCCGCGAACACCGTACTCTCCGCCCGAGATCCCCACTATGACTTTGTCATGGACTACTAGTGGAGCGATAGTCATGGTTTGACCGAGTTGCGGATCCCCGTTCTGAACGCTCCATACGACCTTGCCGGTCTTCGCGTCCAGCGCGTAAACATGCGTGTCCAATGTGGACATGAGAATCTTCCCGTCGGCATAGGCCACACCCTTGTTCACGAGATCGCAGCAGGCCACCGACGGCGAAAACTTATCCTGCTCCGGAGAGAATTTCCAGACAATCTGCCCAATCTCATCGAGGTTGACTGCATATACGAAGTTGGGGTAGGAACTCTCGAAGTACATCATGTTGCCGACTACCAGCGGCTGGCCCTCCTGCCCTCGGAGCGTGCCGGTGGACATCGTCCAGGCAACCTTCAACTTCCCGGCGTTTTTGCTATTGATTTGGCTCAGTTTGCTGTGCCGGATCCCGCTGTAAGCACCCAAGGGAATCACCCACTGATTGGGATCCTGGGAATCCTTCTGGAGCGTATCGTCGGCAATGGTAACCACGGGAGCAAGCAGAGCGCAAGTCCCGAATGCAATCGTAAGGCGATAGAGCTGCTTCGTGGGGTTCATTCCAAAAAGCTCCTTTTCTTTAATCCTGCGCGGACGGCGGCCTGCCGGAAGCTACCAGATCGAGGCTGCGTCCCTTTACATACTTGAAAATGTGAACAACATCATCCTCGCTGAGGAAGCCGGCCCACGCGGGCATTCCTTGTTCCTTTTTCCCCGCCATCGCGACTGACAAAAAGTCCCGCTGCGTCATGCCAACCGCGAGTGAGTGGCGTAAGTCGGGCGCGAGCTGGCTGCCAGTTGCATCCGTGCCGTGGCAGCGGTAGCAGTACGAGTTGTAGAGCTGATAGCCATGGAAGACGTCCTTGGTCACCTTGGGAGCCGCGCCTTCCAGAAAGAGAGGAAACTCCAGGCTGACGGTTGTGCCGTCCTTCAGCGTGTAGGAATACACTTTCAGTTCGCTCTGGCCGGACGCAGCCGCCGATCCGGATTGCGACAGAATCCACTTCACCATGTCTCTGCGCTGCGCATCGGTCAAATCCGGATGCGGAGTCATGCCGGAGCCGCCATCTCGTATTTTCGTGGCCAGCTTCTCGACCGCGTCGGTCTGGCCGGCATGGCTCTTGGCTATGGCCGTATAGGGAGGTCCGACCACCTGGCGATCCACGGCGTGACAAGACGAGCAATCGCTGTCCTTGATCAGTTTTTCGCCATCCTGCGCCGCCGCCGATGTCGCGATAACGAAGATCATGGCGAGTTTCAACGTTGCTGGCCCCCTTGCTGTGGCGCATACGATATCACGCCGCTCTCGGTGAGAATGGTGGTCAGTTCGACCTGGTGATTTTCAATCACATCGTCGAGCCTTTTCTTCAATCCATCATTGCCGGCTCGGACACCCATCGACATGGGGAAGGTGTATTGCTCCGGCGGCCCCAGCGCTCGCTCATTCGGAACCGGCACCACGTCAAGATTCGGAGTGGCACGCAAGAAGGCGCCGATCGACGGCTGCCAGGTGATTAATACGTCGATCTTTCGGCTCTTCAGCGCGTCCAGCATCAGTGCCGGCGACTCGTCGTCATCAGTCGCTACCTCGAAGGCCATCGCGGCGGGGATCATACCGCGCATTTTCAGAGCGTCCTCGGCTGGTGTCTCCCGTTCAAACCCGACCTTAACCCGCTTCAGCACCGGCGAATCCATGCTCGTAATGTCGTACTTCTTGCTCTTGTCGAAAACAAAAACGTAGGACGAGATGTAGTATGGCCGCGTAGTCAGCTCTTCCCGGCTTCCGTAGGGAATGCTCATCACCACGTCGCACTTCTTCGCATCAAGCGTAGACGACAGGAATTGGGGAAATCCGCCATGACCGCGGTGGCTCGCCCAGGTGTACTCCACGTTTTCACCCAGGGCCCTGGCGACGGCGTCGGCAATTTTGTTTTCAAACCCACCGCCGGCTCGATCGGAATATGGCAAATAATTAGGATCGGCGCAAACACTCAACGCTCTGGAGGGAACCGGAAGCAAAATGGGCCACAGGACTGCGAGAACCAACGGGCTGACGATGGCGCTGAATCTCATAAGCCTCCACATGGAGTTCGTCGTCGCACTGGCCCTTCCCGCCGCCTTTATCCCGGCGACGACCGCTTTACATCATATACTGCTTTTGGAGAAGTGGCGCATAAAAACATCGTCAGGGCCGCAAAAAGAATCGCGGCTCCAACTAATTCCGCACCACCTTCGGTCAGGCGGCTGCCATCTCGGTGCTGGGTAACGTGCGCATCTCCAAATCAAACAGCTCCTGGACATGTTGCCGTCGCAGCGCTTCATCGTCGGGACGAGCCTGGCTTACCATCGCGCTTAAAATCACGCTTCGCTTTTCGCCGCAAGGCCAGGTGTTTCAATAGTTATTCCAAGGTCTACGACGGTGGACGCACAAACCGAGGGTATACTGGATCTCGCAAGGCGAGCCATGGAGCCCACTGTAAGAACGCCCGCGCCGGTTGACGTCTCCGAAGTCATAGGCCACAGCAGTTTCGGCGCCTTTCAGGTGGGCCTGTGCATGCTTTGCTTCCTCTGCCTGATCATGGACGGCTTCGACGTGCAGGCCATGGGTTATGTCGCGCCGGCCATCCTGCAGGAGTGGCACGTCCCCAGCGCGCAGTTCGGAACGGTATTCGGCGCTGGGTTGTTCGGCATTCTGGTGGGTTCGCTGTTGTTCAGCATGGCTGCGGATAAAATCGGACGCCGCCCGGTGCTGATAGCCGTCACTCTGTGCTTTTCCGCGCTGACATTTCTGACTGCCCGCGCGTCGGATGTGCAGCAGATGTTGGCGATCCGTTTCCTCGCTGGAATGGCGCTGGGCGGAATTATGCCGAATGCAGTCGCCTTGGTCGGGGAATATAGTCCGAACAAGCTGCGCGTCACGATCATGATGATCGTGGGCAACGGATTCACGGCCGGAGCGGCCGGTGGCGGCTTCATCGCAGCCTGGATGATTCCCCGCTTCGGATGGCGTTCGGTCTTTTATTTCGGCGCGGGGGCCCCCCTGCTGGTGGGCGCCATCATGATTTTCGCTCTACCGGAGTCCTTGCAGTTCCTCGTTCTGCATCGCAAGCATCTGGAGCAAGCCGGCCGTTGGCTGCAGCGGATCAATCCAACGGCTTCCCGGGATGCCAGTCAATATTTCGTAAAAGAGACCAAAAGAAAAGGCGTTCCCTGGGCCCGCCTGTTCCATGAAGGCCGCGGCCTTGGAACAGTCTTGCTCTGGATTATCAATTTTGCGAATTTGCTGAACCTCTATTTTCTAGCGAGTTGGCTGCCGACGGTCGCCAAGCAAGCTGGACATACGATGCGGACAGCCGTTCTTGTGGGCACGATGGAACAGGTCGCGGGTATGATCGGAGGGTTCACCCTGGGCTGGTTCTTGCATCGCTTTGGCTTCGTTCGAACGCTAACCACCTGCTTCACGCTGAGTTGCATTAACATCGCGCTGATCGGCCTGCCGGGCCTTACGCTGCCCTTGTTATTCGCGGTGGTGTTCGTGGCCGGATTCGGAGTTGCGGGAGGACAAACAGCGGTGAATGCGTTATCCGCCACTTACTACCCGACCGATTTACGAGCCACCGGAATCGGCGCCGGATTGGGCGTAGGCCGCATCGGCGCTATCATCGGCCCGATTGTTGGCGGCGTACTGATGGGCCTGCATTGGCCGTCGCAAAAACTGTTCCTTGCGGCCGCGGCGCCGGCGCTCTTATCGGCCAGCGTGATGGCCGCAATGCACTGGGTACTGAAGCCGCAATTACAGTCGACGGCGAAAAGTACAGTCCTTGAGCCAGTTACGTAGGCGCTGCAATTCCATATTTCCATGGTAGTATCCTGTGTCCGTTTCCGCGTGGCACGTCTGTCGCTGTCCCAAAATAGACGAGATTCTAAGTGGAGTTCCTAGGTGATCACCGTTCTTAACCCTTCTAGAGCTAATTCGGAGCCCGATTCGCGAACCGGTGCGGAATTGTATCTGCACAGGTACCGGCTCATGCTGCGATGCACGTTCCCATACCGTTCTCGCCGTCGCTGGAAGATGTGACGGTGCCGACTGAGAAGACGGTTGCCGACGCGGCGCGTGTGCTTTGCGGCTAAAGTCAGTCCGAAAACAAAAACGGAGAATCCTGTGGCATTGAAAACTCACGGAACCATGGCGGTGGATTGGGAGCAGCGCATCGATATGGATCGCTTGCGCAAGGAGCGGCTGGCGCGCGTCAAAGCACTGCTCGCGAAATCCGAGATCGGAGCTCTGCTCTGCTTCGACATGAACAACGTGCGCTACATCACCGCGACGCACATCGGCACCTGGGCGCAGGATAAAATCAGCCGCTTCACATTGCTGCCGCAAAACGACGAGCCCATTCTGTGGGACTTCGGATCGGCCGCCAAGCATCATCAGCTCAACTGCCCATGGCTGGGCGAACGTTCGCGGCCCGGCATCTCGCTCTTGCGCGGCGCCATGTCGCCCGAGATGGGTCGCGCCGAAGATGTTGCAAAGAAGATCAAGATTGAGCTCGAGATGCGCGGCTTGCACAAAGAGCCGGTAGGCATCGACGTCGTTGAACCGCCGATCCTGTTCGCCTTGCAACGCGAAGGCATCAACGTCGTCGACGGCCAACAGCTGATGTCCGACGCGCGCGTTATCAAAACCCAAGACGAGATCTCGCTGCTCAACACCTCCGCCATGATGGTGGACGCCGCCTATCACGATCTTTACTGTGCGATGAAGCCAGGCATGCGCGAAAACGAAGCCGTCGGCCTGGTGAACAAGATTCTCTACGACCTGGGTTCGGAATACGTGGAAGGCGTGAACGCCATTTCGGGCGAGCGCTGCAATCCGCATCCGCATGTGTTCTCCGATCGCGTGCTGCGCCCCGGCGACCCGGTGTATTACGACATTCTGCATTCGTTCATGGGTTACCGCACCTGCTATTACCGCTGTTTCAGCATCGGGTACGCATTGCATGCTCTGATCGATGCCTATTCGCGCTGCCGCGATTATTTGGACGCCGCCATCTCGCTCATTCGTCCGGGACGCACCACCGGCGAAATCGCTTCCGTGTGGCCCAAGGCGCAGGAGTTCGGATTTCCCAATGAAGAAGCGGCTTTCGCGCTGCAGTTTGGCCATGGAATCGGACTCGCCATTTGGGAAAAGCCCGTCATCAGCCGCCTGGTTTCTCTCGAGCATTCCTACGAGATCAAACCCGGCATGGTGTTCGCGCTGGAAACCTTCTGGCCGTCGACAGATGGCTGGAGCGCCGCGCGCATCGAGGAAGAGATCGTCGTCACCGAAACCGGCCACGAAGTAATCACGCGCTTCCCGGCAGAAAAGCTGCTGGTTGCCGGCGCGCATTACTTCACCGTGGATGGCCCGCTGCCCACCACGCGCGAACACGACCCTGCGCCCAGCGAACGCATCGTCGAAATGGTGGAAGCCAGCGCGCGCATCGAACAGGTGGTCTCTCGCTAGATGGCTGTCAGCATCGTCATGCCCGCGCTCGAGATGGCGCAGGAAACCGGCAAGATCATCTCTTGGCTCAAGAAGGAAGGCGACTCAATCGCCAAAGGCGAGCCCCTCGCCGAAATCGAAACCGACAAAGTGGTGCTGGAAGTGGAAGCGACGGCCGACGGAGTGCTGGCCGGCGTGAAGGCAGCCGCGGGTGACGTAATTCCCGTGGGACAGATCATCGCCTGGATCGTTGCCCCGGGCGAGTTGCCTCCCGTGGAAGCGGCCAGTACCGCTCCCGCCGCGAGAACCATGACTGAACGGCCGCGTCCGGCAGCCGTCGTTGAAGAAAGTAAGGCCGAACAAAGTAAGGCCGAACAAGGTAAAATTTCCCCCAAAGCGCGCCGTATGGCGCAAGAACTCGGCGTGGACCTGACCAAGCTGACCGGAACAGGCCCAGGCGGGACCATCAGCGGAGAAGACGTACAGCGCGCCGCCGAATCGAAAAAGGCCGCACCCGCTGCTCTCAGCTCCATCGCTCGCCTGATGGCCGAACGCACCACCCAAAGCTGGACCACCGCGCCGCACTTTTTCCTGGTTCGCGAGATCGACGCAGGCGGCCTGATCGCCGCGCGTGAAAAACATGGGAAGGCGATCACTCATACTGATCTGCTGGTCGCCCTGGTGGCACGCGCGCTGGTCAAGCATCCCAAGATGAACGCGAGTTGGAGCGGGAGTGTGATTCATCTGAATCCCAACGTGAACATCAGCATCGCGATCGCTGTCGAGGACGGCGTCGTCGGCGCCGTAATTCCGAACGCCGATAAGGCCAGCCTGGCCGACATCAGTGCGAAGCGGCAGGATTTGGCGGAACGCGCTCGA